>Ga0209715_1000004_pt1 | contig 392556 bp, 380 predicted proteins | sample COGITO_mtgs_1205_2_FD_184809 | JGI IMG/M metagenome (GOLD analysis project Ga0209715, IMG submission 184809) | Pelagic marine microbial communities from North Sea - COGITO_mtgs_120503 (SPAdes) (version 2) | ecosystem: Environmental > Aquatic > Marine > Epipelagic ... | reverse complement strand
ATTTGATCACCACGTATTTTACGTTTCCCTGAACGCGTATACTGTCCATCCCATGGGTATTTTTTACGACCACGGTACAAGTTAAAACTTCTTATTTCGCTTAGACCTAAAGCGGCATATTCCCACTCCGTTTCTGTTGGTAGTCTGTATTTTGGTGAAATGATACCCGTTTCGCGAGTAGCATAAATTCCAGATTCATTACCGTCGGCATCAACTTGCACGTTTCTTCGTCCTCTACCTTCAGCATTAATAATTTCTTCGTTACCTCCGTATGTTAAAGAAGGTGCGTTTATATATGTGTCCGTACTAAATGTTTGTTCAGAATTTACATCAACAATTTTAGCATCACGTTTTAAATAACCCGCTTTTTCTAGATTGTATTCATTAACACGGTCTGAACGCCAGTTGGCAAATTCAACAGCTTGAATCCAACTTACACCAACTACAGGATATTCTCCATAACCTGGATGACGTAAATAGTTTTCAGTCATAACTTCGTTAAATCCTAAACGGTTTCTCCATACTAATGTATCTGGTAAAGCACCATGATAGATGGCTCTAAAATTTTCATCAGATGGTGGGTAAACACGTTTAATCCAATCTAAATATTCTTTATACATAGCATTGGTTACCTCTGTTTCATCCATGTAAAAAGACTGAACGTGTTGCTGATTTGGAGTATTATTCCAATCATGCATCACATCGTCTTGTACACGACCTTTAGTAAATGTACCACCTTCTACAAAAACTAATCCAGGAGAAGTTTCTTGTTCTTTGAAGTCTGTATTGTACTGGAAACCACCTTCTCTGGAGTTAATCTCCCATCCAGTCGCTCTAGAGCTATTTTTTGAACTCGAAGATTTTTTACAACTAGTCGAAGCGACTGCTAGTGCTAAAACTAATAAAACCTTGAATGCTACTACTTTTTTCATATCCATACTTTTAAGTAAGCTAATAATAATTTTGGAGCTGCAATATAGGAATTAAACCGAATAACGCAAGCTGTTTTGTGCATTTTAACCAAAAAATAGTGTATTTCGTCCTATTTTTATGTATTACAACGATGATTTTGACCTTTTAAACCATAGTTTTGTGTTGTATTAACGCATGTTTTCCTAATTTATTATTGTATTTTTGAATCTGTTTTAAAAATTGTTGTTTTTTTAATAATAACAAGGCATTAACGACGTTATTTTACCAATGAAAAAGAATATTTTAGTTTTACTGTTGATTATTTCAACTGGGTTACATGCGCAACAAAAGCGATACAATTTAGTTTGGGAGAAGGCTCAAACGCTTTCAGGAGAAAATTTTTCAATGGAGGTGCCTTCATTTGATAAAGCATATTTTAATTATGATTTAGAAAAAGGCTTAATATTTTCAGATCAATGGGAATCGAAAGGCTTGGTCAATGAATCTTCAGTTACAGCAACTAATGTTGTATATCAGTCGATATCTAAAGTAGATTTAAAAGACTTAGATTTAAATAAAATACCTAATAAATTAGTATTCAGCTTAGAAAATTCAGTAGCAAGAAATAAGACTTATACCTTTTTTCAACTGTCGCCTATTATAAAGGATGAAAATGGAGGTTATAAAAAAGTAACTTCATTTCAAATAAATTATAAGAAAGGCTCTGATAGCAAATCTGCATTGTTAAGAAGCAATAAGGCTTCAGCAGTTGTAACTAATTCCGTTTTAAACTCTGGGGAATGGTATAGGTTTTATGTGGATACTACAGGGGTTTTTAAACTATCAAAAAGTTTTTTACAACGTTTAGGTGTTAAAGTGAATACTGTAGATCCTAGAGCTATTAAATTATTTGGTCATGGTGGGCGCATGATTCCTTACTCAAACTCTGTTGCTTACCCTTATGATGTTCCTGAAAATGCCATAAAATTTGTAGGTGAAGAAGATGGTGAGTTTAATACGAATGACTATATATTATTTTACGCTCAAGGCCCTAAAGAATACAATCAAGAGAGTAGAACTCACATAAATTGCTATACGGATAAAACATATTATTATATTAATATAAGTTCTGGGAATGGAAAACGCATCCAACAATTTAACCAGCCCGAGGGAACAATAGATTTGGTTATTGATACTTTTCAAGAGTATCAGTTTCACGAAATTGACTCGTATAATCTCATCTCTTTAGGTAGGCGTTGGTTTGGAGATAAATTTGATGTGGATAGTTCTAAGGAATTTGAATTTAATTTTCCGGATTTAGTGACTTCAGAACCAGTAGATTTAACTGTTTCTGTGGCAACAGCGACAAGGAGTGATAGTCAAATGAATGTAAGTGTTAATAATGTTGCCGTGTCATCTATATTTGTTAGGGGTGTATCCACACCAACTTTAGCTAATGGGAATTCTTACCGTGGTCGTGTAGATGTGAATACGTCCAAGATCACGGTCGGTCTGGACTTTGATGATTTAGGGAACCCAAGTACTATCGGTTATTTAGATTTAATAGGTATTGAAGCCACCCGTAAATTAAACTTTGATAATAAACAGTTTCTGTTTAAAAACAAAGATGTTGCATCAACTTCCGGTATTGTACAATATAATATGACGAATACGTCTGCACTTTCAGAAATTTGGGAAGTAACGGATAGTTATAACGTGTCTAATTATGTGAATACAGATGAAACTTCAACCTTAAGTTTTACAGCGGCTCTCGGAAGTTTAAAAAGCTATGTTGCAGTATCTCCTTTAGACTATTTTGAACCTAAATTTGATTCGAAAACCATAATTAATAATCAAAATATAAAAGGGACTATTTTTCAAAATGCCCAAGGAAGTTTTCAAGATGTCGATTATATTATCGTAACACCAAATAACATGTTGAATGATGCCGAACGTTTAGCTCAAATTAATCGAAATCAATACGATTTAAATGTCAAGGTTGTTGGTCTAGATGAGATTTACAACGAATTTAGTTCGGGAAATCAAGATATTGGTGCTATCAGAAATATGGTAAAATATGTTTACGATAATGCGAGTACGCCAGAAAATAGGATAAAATATTTATGTTTATTCGGTGATGGATCTTATGATTATAAAGATCGTATTCGAAACAACACCAACATTGTTCCTTCTTGGTACTCATATAGCAGTTTTAGTTTAGCCACCTCATTTGTTTCGGATGATTTTTATGGGATGATGGATGATAATGAAGGGACTATGATTTCAAGTAATAGATTAGACATTGCTGTGGGTCGAATTTTGGCAGACACGCCTCAAAGAGGAAAAGAAATGGTTGATAAAATCGAATCTTACTATGCTAAAGAAGCTTATGGAAGCTGGCGAAACAGTGTTTTAGTAATTTCTGATGATAATGATGATAAACTTTATGGTGCTTTGCAAGAGACTACAGATGCTATAGGCGATTTAATATCGCAAGAAAAGCCTTTTATGAATGTAACAAAAGTTCATTCAGATGCTTTTCAGCAAGAATCGTCAGCAGGAGGAGATAGATACCCTATAGTGACTAACGAAATAGTTAATGCCATTGATAATGGTGCCTTGGTAGTGAATTATTTTGGCCATGGTGGCGAAGAAGGTTTAGCACAAGAACGCATTTTGTTAAAGCCTGATATTACTGGGTTTCGTAATTTTTGTAAACTCAATTGTTTTGTAACTGTAACTTGCGAATTTACAAGATTTGACAATCCATTTAGAGAAACCGCAGGAGAATTTACATTTTGGAATAAGGAAACGGGAGCCGTGGGATTAATTACGACGACCCGACAAGTTTTTGTAAATTTCGGAATTACCTTTAACAGAGAGTTAGGACAATATTTGTTTTCTTATAGCGATAACGATACGTATGATGATGACGAATATCCTACTATGGCAGAGGCTTTAAGATTAGCAAAAAACGACCCATCACTTTCTGGAAACAGTCAAAAAAACTTGGTCTTTTTTATTGGTGATCCAGCCATGAAATTAGCCTTTTCAAAACCAAATATTAAACTCACGAAAATTAATGATGTCCCTATTGCGCAGGCAACAGATACTTTAAAAGCATTGAGTTATGTGAAGTTAGCAGGAGAAGTTACCGATGTTTCTGGTAATCTTCTAAATAATTACAGTGGTACATTATCAACGACTATCTATGATAAGGGCATTAGCAGGCAAACACTAGCTAATGATGGTATAAGGCAAAATGGTGAAGTTATAAAATTAGATTTCACTACCCTCGGTGAAATAATATTTAGAGGGCAAGCCTCAGTGAAAAACGGTCAATTTGAATTTGATTTTGTTGTACCAAAGGATATTGGTATTCCAGTAGGTTTTGGTAAAGTGAGTTTCTATTCTAAAAATGAATCTTCAACTGAAGATCAAGCTGGAGCAACTATAAATACGGTTAGAATTGGGGGCTTAAATGAAAATGCACCTGAAGATAATACAGGACCAGTGATCACGCTTTATATGAATGATGAAAATTTTGTTACAGGTGGTATTACTAATGAATCGCCCACATTATTAGCAAAAATGGAAGATACGAATGGTATAAACACGGCAAGTGGTATTGGTCATGATATAGTAGCCATTATTGATGGTGATGAAACGAATCCGTTTGTTTTAAACGACTATTACCAAACAGATGTTGACGAATATACTAAAGGGACAGTAAGTTTTCCGTTTAGAGATTTAGAGCCAGGGTTACATACATTAACTTTAAAAGCTTGGGATGTTTATAATAACTCTTCAATATCTGAAATACAGTTTATTGTATTTGATAAAGACCAAAGTTTAGTGATTAATAATGTGCTTAATTATCCAAATCCGTTTGTTAATTATACAGAATTTTGGTTTAACCACAATAGTTCTGAACCTTTAGACGTTTCTATACAGATATTCACTGTTTCAGGGAAGTTGGTTAGAACTTTAAATGGACAAACCACAGGAGGTATTAAAACGACGAGTTCTTTATCTAGAGATATGGTTTGGGATGGAAGAGATGATTTTGGAGATAAAATAGGTAAAGGGGTTTATATTTATAAGCTTAAAGTACATTCAAGCTTATTAAATAAAACAGTGGAAAAAATTGAGAAACTTGTAATACTATAATAAAAAATTATATTTGCTAAATAAAATTTAATTCATGAAGTATCAAATATTACTATTGTTAGCCTTTGCTTTTATTTTGAAAGCTAGTGCACAAGAAACTGTCATTTTTCCTAATCAAGATAGAAGGGTTATCACTACAGGAGTCCCTTTTTTACTAATTGCTCCTGATGCTAGGGCAGCTGCCCTGGGAGATATGGGAGTTGCAACATCAGTTGATGCCTTTTCACAACAATGGAACTCATCAAAATATGTGTTTTCTGAAGCTAAATCAGGTCTTGGGGTAAGTTACACGCCTTACTTGAGTAAATTAGTGAATGATATTTTTTTAGGAAATGTTACTTACTTCAATAGAATTGATGAACGTAGTGCATTTGCAGTTAGTTTAAAATATTTTTCGTTAGGTGATATAGAATTTGTTACTGATGAATTTTCGGAAGCATTAATACAAAGACCAAACGAGTTAACTGTTGATGCATCATATGCACTACGTTTATCAGATCAATTTGGTATGTCTGTAGCGATGCGCTACTTGCGTTCAGATTTAAGATTAGATGGGGTGGATGGCGATGCAACACCTGCGAGTACTTTTGGTGTCGATATTTCTGGATATTATCAAAGTGAAGAGGAAGCATATAGCGATTTTAATGGGCGTTGGAGAGCAGGATTCGCAATTCAGAACATTGGTCCAAAATTTAAATATGATGAAGGCGGGCAAGAAAATTTTCAACCTACTAACTTAAGATTAGGAGCAGGATTTGATTTTATTTTTGATGATTATAATAAAATAGCTGTTACAGCAGAAATAGCTAAACTATTGGTTCCAACACCACCTATTTATGGTTTTGTAGATACTGATGGCGATGGAAATCAAGACAGTGATGAATCAACAATAATTGTTGAAGGGCAAGATCCGGATGTAAGCTTTTTATCTGGAATGTTCCAGTCATTTGGTGATGCACCTGATGGGTTTAGTGAGGAATTAAAAGAGTTTACTTGGGCACTTAGTGCAGAATATTTATACCAAGATTCATTTGCGTTTAGAGCAGGTTATTTTAATGAGAGTGAAGATAAAGGCGCTAGAAAATTCTTAGCGTTAGGAGCTGGATTTAAGGCAAATGTTGTAAATATAGATTTGTCGTATTTGTTTTCTGCATCCAAAGTACAAAGTCCTTTAGAAAACACCTTACGTTTCTCGTTAACGTTTAATATTGGTGCTGGCGAGTATAATGAATATTAGTAAAATTTAAATAAATTTATAAAAAAACTATTGCTAATTAGCAATAGTTTTTTTGTTTATACCAATGTAATTCTAGAGTTACATTGGTATTATAATGGTTTCTTAAAATTATTTAAATACATTTGATTATGAAGGAAATAAAAATAGAAGCTACATTATATGTTTTTGATAATGTTAACGAACTTCCAAATGAAGCATTATCACTAATGCAAAAAGCTATTGAAGCTAGAGGAAAGGCTTATGCACCATACTCTAAATTTAATGTTGGAGCAGCATTGCTTTTAGATAATGGAGAGGTTATTACAGGTAATAATCAAGAAAATGCATCGTATCCTTCTGGCTTATGTGCAGAGCGTACAGCTATTTATTATGCTGGATCTCAGTTTCCCGATTCAAAAATAGTACGTATGGCTATTTCGGCAGGGTCAAAAAGAAATCAGACAACAAAACCTATTCCACCTTGCGGAGCTTGTAGACAGGCTATTGCAGAGTATGAGATAAAACAAGAATCTCCAATAGAAATCTATTTTATGGGAGAAACAGGGGCGGTTGCTAAATCTAATTCGCTCGCTAACTTATTACCGCTCGTGTTTGATAAGTCGGTGCTATAACGTTGCAATTTTTCAGATGTATAAGTAATTGTTGTAAAAATTAATAATTGGTTAACCTAAGTAGCTTAGATTGCTTTTTTTGATATTTTTTATACTTTCGGCATATTGCACTTCTTCAATACACTACAAAGTATTACTTTTGTATTTCGCTTATTAATATTATAATAATATTCAATGCAAAAAATCACAAAAGAGGTTTACCTCAAATGGTATGAAGACATGTTATTCTGGAGGAAGTTTGAAGACAAACTTGCTGCCGTCTACATTCAACAAAAAGTAAGAGGTTTTCTTCATTTATATAACGGTCAAGAAGCAGTTTTAGCAGGCGCTTTACATGCTATGGATTTGACTAAGGATAAAATGATTACTGCTTATCGTAATCACGTTCAACCCATAGGTATGGGAGTGGATCCTAAACGTGTTATGGCAGAATTATATGGAAAAGTGACAGGAACTTCTAAAGGTATGGGAGGGTCTATGCATATTTTCTCTAAAGAGTTTAGATTCTATGGCGGTCATGGAATTGTAGGAGGTCAAATCCCTTTAGGAGCAGGAATTGCATTTGGTGATAAATATCACGATGTTGATGGTGTAACTATCTGTTGTTTTGGAGATGGTGCTGCACGTCAAGGATCATTACATGAAACATTTAACTTGGCTATGCTTTGGAATTTACCAGTTGTGTTTGTTTGTGAAAACAATGGCTATGCTATGGGTACTTCTGTAGAGCGAACTGCAAACCATACTGAAATATGGAAATTAGGTTTAGGTTACGATATGCCATGCGGTCCAGTTGATGGTATGAATCCAATTAAAGTTGCTGAAGCTTTTGATGAAGCCATTCAAAGGGCACGTAAAGGTGGTGGGCCAACATTTTTAGAATTAAAAACGTATCGATATCGAGGGCACTCAATGAGTGATGCTCAGCATTACAGAACGAAAGATGAGGTTCAAGAATACAAGAAGATAGACCCTATTACACAAGTAAAAGATGTTATTCTTGATAAGAAATATGCTACTGAAGATGATATTAAAGTAATTGATAAACGCGTAAAAGCGCTTGTGGCAGAATGTGAAAAATTCGCAGACGAATCTCCATACCCAGAAAAGCAACAGCTTTACGATATGGTTTACGAGCAAGAAGATTATCCATTTATTCAACACAAAATATAAGATATGGCAATAGTAGTAAACATGCCGCGTTTAAGCGATACAATGGAAGAAGGAACCGTTGCTGCTTGGTTAAAAAAAGTAGGAGATAAAATTGAGGAAGGTGATATTTTAGCTGAAATAGAAACTGATAAAGCCACAATGGAGTTCGAATCTTTTAATGAAGGCACATTGCTTCATATTGGCGTTCAAGAAGGCGAAACTACAAAAGTAGATGAGCTTTTAGCAATTATTGGTGATGAAGGAGAAGATATTTCTGGTTTGTTAAATGGAGGTGGTAACGCTTCCGCGGAAGCGAAAGAAGAAGAAAAGACAGAAGTTGTGACTACGAGCAAAGTCGAAGAATCTCAAAAAGACGTTTCTCAAGATTTACCAGAAGGTGTTATAGTGGTTACTATGCCGCGTTTAAGTGACACCATGGAAGAAGGAACTGTTGCGACTTGGTTAAAGAACGTTGGAGATACGGTTGAAGAAGGCGATATTTTAGCAGAAATAGAAACAGATAAAGCAACTATGGAATTTGAATCATTCCAATCTGGTACGTTATTAGAAATAGGATTAAAAGAAGGTGAGTCAGCTAAAGTTGATGCTCTTTTAGCTATTATTGGTCCTGCAGGTACCGATGTTTCAGGAGTTGCTTCTAGTTTCTCTGCAACATCAGAACCAGCTAAAAAAGAGGAGGCACCCAAAGTTGCAGCTAATAAGGATGTGCCAAAAGCTGCACCAACTTCAACTCCAAAAACGAGTGTTCCAGCACCAACGGCAGTAACTCAAAACGGACGCTTATATGTGTCACCACTTGCTAAAAAGTTGGCTGAGGAAAAAGGTATCAATTTGGTGAAAGTTCAAGGTTCTGGAGAAAATGGACGTATTATAAAACGTGATATAGAAAATTACGAACCAGCGGCAGCAGGAGTAGCAGCTGCAGTAGGTAAATTTGTTCCTTCAGGACAAGAAGACTTTGATGATATTGATAATTCGCAAATGCGCAAAGCTATTGCAAAAGCATTAACTAACTCTAAGTTTTCGGCGCCTCATTATTATTTAAGTGTTGAGTTTGATATGGAAAATGCTATGGCGTTCCGTGCTCAATTTAACTCGATTCCAGATACTAAGATTTCTTATAACGATATTATTGTTAAAGCATGTGCATTGGCTTTAAAAGAACACCCGCAAGTAAACTCGCAATGGTTTGCAGATAAAATGCGTTTGAATAATCACGTGCATATTGGAGTGGCTGTTGCAGTTCCTGATGGTTTAGTTGTGCCTGTAGTAAGATTTGCTAATGAGCAAACACTACCTCAAATAGGTGCTGCTGTAAAAGACCTCGCAGGAAAAGCAAGAAACAAAAAGTTAACACCAGACGAAATGCAAGGAAGTACCTTTACAGTTTCTAACTTAGGGATGTTTGGTATCGATACATTTACATCGATTATAAATCAACCAAATTCTGCAATACTTTCTGTTGGAAATATTGTTGAAAAACCAGTGGTTAAAAATGGTCAAATAGTCGTGGGTAATACCATGAAATTATCATTAGCCTGCGACCATAGAACGGTTGATGGCGCAACAGGTGCTCAATTCCTTCAAACATTAAAAGGCTATATTGAGAACCCTGTGACTATGCTGGTATAGGTAATTAATAAAATACTAAAGAAAAGCCACTGCAAAAATGCAGTGGCTTTTCTTTTTTTGAGGTACTTAGATAGGGTCAGTTTTTTATTGTAATTGGAAAGGCGTCAAAAGGCTCTACAAGTGCAATAAATAGAACACAAGGTCCCTTGTCAAGACATTTAGCTAAATGTGGTTTTTTGGCAGGACCATAAGCGTAAGAACCCGTTTTCATGAGTTGCGAAGGTTCACCTTCGTATTGGACTTCCATTTCACCTGAGATTAAGATCATGCGTTCTTGAGAATGGTGCCAATGCTTGGGTACTTTTGTGTTTTCAGGAACTTTAAAAAAGACATCTAAATTAGGCTGACTCATATCGCCATGCACCACTGTAAATGTGCAACGTGGTAAAAAAGATGGTGCTGGAAGCCAAACCAAGTCGCTGTCTTGGAATGTTTTGAGTTCTGATTGCTCTTGAGTCGATTCATTTTGGCTTTGAGCAAGGCATAATGTTGGTAATAAAAACAGGAGTATTATATATCCTTTTTTTATTTTGAAATTATTAAATATAGCTTTCATAATGTTAGGGTTTAATATTCTGATTAACCCGAAATAAATTATTCGGATCGTACGTTCTCTTTATTTTTGATAAGCGATCATAATTTTGTTTGTAACTCGCCTTTACGCGTTCTTGTCCTTCATCCATCATAAAGTTAGAATAGGCACCACCAGAAGAGTAGGGATGTAATGCTTCCCAGTAATCTTTACACCAACTGGTAATTTTATCTGCATTTACTGGATCTGGGTCAACACCTACTATCACGCCTGCATATTTAGCATCGCGATACGCCCAGGGCGTGTCTGTAGCTCCAACTCTGCTGGCTGCTCCACTAATTGGGTATAAGTGCATTTGAGAAAGAGGCGTTGGTATTTTAGATCCAAAATTTAAATGTTTAGCTCTAACTTCAGGGCCTAGTTCATTAAAAAAATCAGCTCTCCAATACCATTGTAATCCATGAGGCATCAATCCGTCAAATAAAGTTTGAATTGATGGATAGGGCATTTCACCTACGTGAGCAAAAATGGGCTCTAAATCCATAGCAGGCTTTATTAATTTGTCGAATTCTTGTTGATTACCAGTATAACACCATACAATACCGCAATACTTGTTTCCATGTAAAAAATCAGGAAAAGGAGGTCCGGGAATAACCATAGTAGCAATAAATCCATTTAATTCATCAGGTGCATTATTGATGAACTTATGATACCATTCCATGATTTCTTCAGTCCTTTCTATAGGCCATAACGTGGGGCCTCCAATCACATTTTTAACTTTATGAGCTTGAAATTTAAACGACGTAACAATACCAAAGTTTCCACCTCCACCACGAATTGCCCAAAATAAATCAGAGTTTTGGTTAGCATTTACGGTTACAAAAGAGCCATCTGCTAGAACCATATCCGCTTCTAAAAGATTGTCAATCGTCAAGCCGTATTTTCGAGATAAATGACCAACGCCACCACCCAATGTTAGTCCGCCAACACCTGTAGTTGAAATTATACCTGCAGGAACAGCTAATCCAAAAGGATGCGTTGCATGATCGACTTCACCCCAAAGATTACCTCCGCCAACGCGCACTGTATTGTTAGAGGTGTCTACACGAATAAATTTAATACCTGATAAATCAATGACTAAACCGTCATCGCATAATCCTAATCCGCCTCCATTGTGCCCACCTCCTCTAATAGCAATCAATAAATTATTTTCTCTTCCAAAGTTTACAGCAGACATAACATCTGCAACATCAACACACATAACAAACATTCCGGGATGTTTATTAATCATACCGTTATATACTTTTCGAGTTTCGTTATATTCTTTGTTTGTTGGTAAAATAATTTCACCTCTTATCTGTAGAGTAAATGCTTCAATTAATTCAGGGTTTAAATCTTTGACTGGATTTTTCATGTTAAATTAAATTTTGGTTGGTTATTTGCTAATCATCATGCCTTTTAAGGACCATAGGATTGAAAGCACATCTTTTTTAGAATCTTCATCAATATTATTTTTATCGAGAGCCATAAAAATATCATCCATTACATGCATATATTCTGCATGACTGATATTCATACCGGTATGTGCCGTTACCATATCTTTTCCTTTGTAATTATTTGGTCCACCACTGCCAGCACTAAAAAAATCAACTGTATGGTTTTTTATAATAGCTAATTGTTCTGGTTTTTCTTTAAAAGGAAGAAATCTCGCATTTACAGCAGAATTATTCATGTGATTTTCTACCGTATCATCAACAATCATAGAGATGCCATTTCTACCACCTAATCGTTCAAAAAGTGTTTTACTCATAATGTTATAGTTTTGGTTATACTCCAAATCTATATATAGTAAAAGAAACGCACTTCTACATTTAATTCAAAAAAGTAGAATTTTGAATCATTTATGATTTTATCGAAAACACACCTTAAAGGATATGCTGTTGAATATATTTTGAAGGGAGGATACCGTATTTATCAAGAAAACATTTTGAGAAATAAGCGGCGCTATTAAATCCTGTTTCAAAAGCTATTTCCGAAATATTACCATTTTGTTTATGTAACAACTCTAGAGCTTTGTGTAATCTAAATTCTTTTAAAAATTTATTTGGTGATTGCCCTGTTAATTTAGTCAGTTTTCTATAAAGTTGTGATTTACTAAAACCTAGAGCATTGCTAAAGTCATTCACATGAAAGTTGGGTTGGTCCCATACCTGTCCTACAAAATCAATTAACTGCGTTAGAAACTTTTCTTCATTAGGTTTCAATATTTTAATCATTTTATTATCAATCGCAGCATTTCTATTTTCGCTCTCGTATAATAATTTTACCTCTGTAGTAATTACCAGTTGTTCCTTAACAATATCGCACATACGTGTGGCTAGCGTAATAGCCTCTTCAAAAATATTTTCTTTGTTAGTTATCGGAATACCAGAGCTTAAAGCAATATTTAGTTTACGTGTAGAAGGGTCGGCTTTTGGAGTAACATATTTGAAATGAAACTGAATTTTTAAAGCACATAAAACCGCATCGGTGACAGATTTAAAGGAAGCTAAATATGTGTTGTTATCTTTTTTTACGACACGACCGTTAAATTTTTTTAAGGTTTTAGATACATTGTTATGAAATTTTTGAGCAAAGATGGTAAATTGATTTCCTTCCAGCCGATTTAAATAATTACTCGTTTTTATTACCATTAAAACTCTAAAAGCAGGGTCATTTATAATATTTAGCTTAGTATTTTGAGATTTTTCAGGGTCTTCTATCCTACCCAAAAACGATTCTACTATGGTGTTGTCTACTTCAATTATGCGCAGAGGTACATCTCCATGAGCCTTAGCATGTAAATCTTTAAGGGCTTGTTTGTTCGGAGCTTCTATCAAACAGAAGGCTGTTTGCCTTTTTTCGTCACACCAATATGTTAACCCACGACAATTAAATTCATGTTCAATTTTTAAATCAGCTTGATGCATTTCTGCGACATGTTCTGCTGTAACGCCATCAGGCATTTCATGGAGATCCAAATATATTGGCATAGTTGTTTGTTTTAACCAAGTTAATGATTTTTAACGGGTTACGCAAGAAGTTAATGAGGCTTTCAATGGTTGTTATTTAAACAATAATAAAAAGTAGAATGGTTACTGAGAGTTTTTTATCTTTAAACTCAAATTAAATCTTGTATGAATAAAGTTTTTTATGCCCTTATTTTTATAATTATTCTGGGTTGTAAATCTACAATTGAAAAAAGTGTTAAAACAATTGAAATAACTAAAGACCAGGTAAAATCTAGTTTAGAATATTTGGCTTTAGATGAATTAGAAGGTAGAAGCACAGGAAGCAAGGGTATTGAAAAAGCTGCCATTTATATTGAAAACCTATTCAAAGAAAATAATATCAAACCTTATTTCGAAATCTATAGAGATAGTTTTAATGTAAAAGACGTTATTGGCTATAATGTGGTTGGTTTTATAGAAGGCAACGATTCAGATTTAAAAAACGAGTTTGTTATTCTTGGTGCGCACTACGATCATATAGGAAGGGCAAAAACAGTTGATGGAGATAGTATTGCAAACGGAGCTAATGATGATGCATCTGGCACCGTGGCAGTTTTAGAATGGGCAAAATACTTTTCAAAAACTAAAAACAATAAACGAAGCATTCTATTTACCTTATTTTCTGCTGAAGAAATGGGATTGAAAGGCTCTGGTCATTTATCAGAACGCCTCAAGAATGCTAATCTAGATCTTTATACCATGATTAATTTTGAAATGATTGGCGTACCTAGAGCTGAAAATGAAATTATGGCATATATATCGGGTCATGATTTATCTAACATGGCTAAAAAGCTAAATACTTATACCAATACTGAAATTGTTGGGTTTTTGCCGCAAGCCAAATCATATGAATTGTTTAAACGTTCTGATAATTTTCCATTTTACAACCAATTTGGTATACCTGCACATGCTATTTCTACTTTCGATTTCACTAATTTTGATTATTACCATCATGTAGACGATGAAGCGGATAAAATGGATTTTAATCACATGACTAGCTTTATGAATAAAATGATTCCGGCCTTAGAAGGGATGATTAATGCTCCTGAAAAGGAAATAAAAATGAACTATGAGTAAAAATATTATAATTACAGGGACTAGTAGAGGTATTGGTTTTGAGTTAGTGAAATTATTTGCTAATGGAGGTCATAACGTTTTAGCACTTTCGCGGAATGAAAAACCTATTCAAAGTTTAGATTTAGATAATGTCACCGCGTTTTCATTCGATTTGGGTGATTCTAATGCTTATAAGAATGTTGAGGACTTCATTAAGAAAGAGTGGAGTCAAGTAGATGTTTTAATCAACAATGCAGGTACACTACTAAATAAGCCATTTGCAGAAACTAATTTAGAAGATTTTGAACACGTTTATAAAACCAATGTTTTTGGTGTTTCAGAATTAACAAGAGTGGTATTACCATTCATGAAAAAGGAAAGTCATGTAGTAACTATAAGTTCTATGGGAGGCGTACAGGGCAGTATGAAGTTCCCAGGTTTAGCAGCTTATAGTTCAAGTAAGGCCGCAGTAATAACATTAACAGAATTACTAGCCGAGGAATATAAAGAATCGGGTATTTCATTTAATGTATTGGCTTTAGGAGCTGTACAAACCGAAATGCTAGAAGAGGCTTTTCCGGGTTATCAAGCACCAACTACAGCATTAGAAATGGCAGAATATATCTTTGATTTTTCTTTAAATGGGAATAAATATTACAACGGAAAATTGTTGCAGGTTTCTAATTCTACGCCATAATTTATGAGTAAATACAAGTGTATTATTTTCGATTGCGATGGCGTTTTAATCGATAGTGAATCCATAGCTATTGGAGTTTTGGTGGATATGGCGAATTATTTAGGAGCTAATATGAATGTTGAAGAATCTTTAATTAGTTTAAAAGGAAAGGCATTTAACCGGTGTATGGAATTCATTTCGAAACGTATTAACAAACCACTTCCTATTAATTTTGAGACAGACTATCGCATAAATACATTTGAGGCTTTTCGAGAAAAGATTCAGCCAATTAAAGGTATACAAGATGTTATTGAAAATTTAACGATTCCTTTTTGCGTCGCGTCTAGCGGACCAGAAAATAAAATTAGATTGAACCTTGAAATTACAGGTTTATTGCCTTTTTTTGAAAGTAACATTTTTAGTTGCTATGCTATTCAAAAATGGAAACCAGAACCCGATATATTTTTGTGGGCGGCAGAAACTATGGGTTTTAAACCAAATGAATGTTTAGTAATTGAAGACAGTATTTCTGGTATAAGAGCAGCTAAATTAGGAGGTTTTGATGTTTATGGGTATACTGAGCACGATTACAATAATGAATTACAATCAGAAGCTAACACTACATTTGATAGTATGGATAAGCTTTTGGGGATGTTATGATAGTTAAATCAAGTTATATTTTTTTTCTAAGAAAGTTACGCAAGTTAAGTTTGTCTTTTCAAGAATTCTTCTATTTTAGCTGTAATGCAAAACCAGCTTAAAGAATACATTCCAATAAATGCCCTAGCATCAGTTTTAAGCCTTTTAGAACAGGATAATTTATTGATTAAAATTAAAAACGAACGTAAAACACGTCATGGTGATTACAGGAGCTTACCAAATGGAAAGCATCAAATAACCATAAATTCGAATTTAAATACATACCGTTTTTTAATTACATTAATTCATGAAATCGCCCATTTTGAGGCCTATAAGGCTTATGGTAAATTTATAAAACCACATGGTCTAGAATGGAAACGCACTTTTCAACATTTAATGTTGCCTTTTTTAAATCCAGAAATTTTTCCAAATAATATATTGCCTTTATTAGCTAAACATTTTATAAACCCGAAAGCATCTAGCGATACAGATGTGCAATTAGCCTTAGCTTTAAAGCAATTCGATGAACCAAATAATAAAACCTTTATTTTTGAAGTACCTTTAGGGTGTACTTTTAAATTGTACAATGGGAAAATATTTAAAATGGGAGAAAAGCGTGTTAAGCGTTATCAATGTCTAGAACTTAAAACAGGAAAGATATATCTCTTTAACCCTAATGCAGAAGTAGAATTGATAAATTAAAAAAATGAATAAAAACTATTATGCCATATTAATGGCTGGAGGCGTAGGATCTAGATTTTGGCCAGTTAGTACCGAAGATTTCCCAAAGCAGTTTCATGATATGCTTGGAACTGGTGATACCTTAATACAAAAAACATTTCACCGTTTAGCAGACTTGATTCCAAAAGAAAATATTTTCATTTTGACTAATGAGCGTTATAATGATTTGGTTTTAGAACAATTGCCAGAAGTTGAACAACGCCAGGTGGTTTTAGAGCCTGCAATGCGTAACACTGCACCTTGTATTTTATATGCGTCCTTAAAGATTCAGAAAGAAAATCCAGATGCCCTTATGATTGTAGCTCCAAGTGATCATTGGATTGAGGATGAGAAAACATTTTCAAAAAATGTTCAGCAAGCCTTCGATTTTTGTGCTGAAAATAACACTTTAATGACTCTGGGAATACAACCAACATTTCCAAACACAGGTTACGGTTATATTGAATACGATAAGTCTTCTGTGGAAGCCATAAAATCTGTAAATCAGTTTAGAGAAAAACCAGACTACAATACAGCCAAAGAATTTATTGCACAAGGGAATTTTTTATGGAATGCTGGAATTTTTATGTGGAGTGTAAAAAGTGTAGTTGAAGCGTTTCAAAATAATCAACCTGAATTATATGATGTATTTGAAAATGGAATTGCCGTTTACAATACCGATTTTGAAGATGATTTTATTCGAGATAATTACCCTAAGGCAGAAAACATTTCCGTGGATTATGCGATTATGGAAAAATCAAGTAATGTTTGTGTAATTGCTGCGGAATTTGATTGGAATGATTTAGGTACTTGGGGCAGTTTATATGATAAATTAGATAAGGATGAATCTAATAATGCTGTCGTGAATGCAAGAACTTTAGCGGAAGATTCATCTGGGAATATGATAAGAACCGAAAATGATAAAATTGTTGTTATTGATGGTTTACAAGATTATATTGTTGTTGATAAAGAAGAAGTTTTGCTTATCTTTCCTAAGTCAAAAGAACAAGATATCAAGAAAACGCTCCAACAGGTTAAGGATAAATTTGGAGAACAATATGGTTAATTATGAGTAACGAAAGTAAATTCAATTTTTCTGAGGAAGAGCAACAACAGCAATTAGATAAGGATAAAGCTGTAGAAGAAAAAAAGGAAGCTGTAAAACAAGATGTTAAAGGCTTATTTGTAAGTGTTAGGACGTTTTTAAGTGAGCTTTTAGACTTTAGAGATGATACTGACAGGGATGCAACCATAGCTGCTATAAAAGGAGATATTTCTTTTAAAGGTGCAACGGCTTGGATTTTAATATGTTCTATTTTTGTAGCTTCAATAGGATTAAATGCGGATTCTACTGCTGTAGTAATTGGAGCTATGTTAATTTCGCCATTAATGGGGCCAATATTAGGGATTGGAATGTCCATTGCAATTAATGATATTGATACTTTAAAAAAATCGCTAATTAACTTAGCGATAATGATTGTTCTAAGTTTATTAACGGCGTATTTGTTTTTTAAATTTTTTCCTCTTGGAAATCAGGAAACTTCAGAATTATTGGGTCGTGTAAAACCTGATATTCGTGATGTACTAATTGCCTTTTTCGGTGGTTTGGCATTAATCATAGCACGTACTAAAAAAGGAACCATTGCCTCTGTGATTTTTGGTGTTGCTATTGCTACAGCGTTAATGCCACCATTATGTACAGCTGGATATGGTTTAGCAGATGGCAATTGGTCTTATTTTTTAGGAGCAATGAATTTATTTACTATCAACACCATATTTATTGCTTTAGCAACTTTTATTGTGCTCAAAGTTCTTAGATTTCCAATGCTTAAATATGCCAATTCTGCTAAAAGAAGACGTATATCAAGATTTGCTGCGTTGGTAGCTATTTTGGTAATGATTTATCCTACTATTACCTTTTTAAGGGTGTTGAAAAACAGTGGTTTTGAGAACGATTATAATAGCTTTATCGCTGATGAAGTAAGATCAAATAATGAACTTTGGTTTCAAAAAGGAACGTTAAATACAGCCGGCAAAAAAATCACACTTTACTTTAATGGTGAAATTGCTGAAGCTACGGAAACCGATTTGCGTAATGAATTAAAAGGTTATGCTAAGATTAGCGATTTTTATTTAGATATAAGTGGGAATAAGAATAGAAGTTTTGATAAAATCTCTGAAGCCTATGATAGGGCAATTATGGAACTTGATAAAAAAGATAATATCATCTCTGGATTGCACAACGAAATAAGCAAATTACAAGAAAATATTTCGGGACTTAACCAACAATTAGAAGCTCAAAATGTTTCAGGTGGGATAGCCTTTTCTAATTTGGCTAAAGATGCTAAAATTAGGTTTAATGATTTAGAATATTTTGGTTTTGCCAAAATGCTAGAATCACAGGATTTTATAAAAGTAGACACATTGAACGTTGCTAATGTGAAATGGAGATCTTCATTAAACGACAGTATTGTTGGTGTTAAAGAAGGCGAATTGTTATTGTGGTTAAAACAAGAACTAAAGACTGAAAAAATACGAGTAAAGAGAAATTAAGTTACTCATTCTCATCAATATACATTTTGCGTACTTTTTTAAATAGGTTGGAAGAATAAACAAAATCTGTAACGACTTCATTATCTGTCTTGAATATGGTTTTATTCGATCCTTCCCATGCTTTTAATCCATTTTTCAAGAATACAATTTTTTCGCCAATTTCCATAACCGAGTTCATATCATGTGAATTTACCACCGTAGTAATTTGATATTCATCTGTTATTTCTTGAATAAGGTTATCTATAACGATGGCTGTTTTTGGATCTAAGCCAGAGTTGGGTTCATCACAAAATAAATACTTAGGGTTATTCACTATGGCGCGTGCTATTGCAACGCGTTTTTGCATGCCTCCAGAGGCTTCACTTGGCATTTTATTATGAGCATCATCTAAATTAACACGTCTTAAAACAAAATCTACACGGTCTTCCATTTCGCTTTTACTTTGTTTGGTAAACATTTTGAGTGGAAACATCACATTTTGTGCGATAGTCATAGAGTCAAATAAAGCGCTCCCTTGGAATACCATGCCAATCTTGGCGCGCATATTCCGTTTTTCGGCTTCGGTAAGCTGTGAAAATATTTTACCATCGTAGGCTATTGTACCTTCTTCGTAATCAAATAAGCCTAATAGACATTTTAAAAAAACAGTTTTTCCAGAACCACTTTGTCCTATAATAAGATTGGTTTTGCCTTTTTCAAAAGTTGTACTAATTCCTTTTAAAACTTCAACGCCACCAAACGACTTATGTAAATTTTTAACTTCAATCATTAGCTTAATAACATCTGGGTTAGGAAATAGTTTAAAACAATAATAGCTACACTAGTCCATACAAAAGAGGTTGTACTCGCTTTTCCAACTTCTAAAGCGCCACCTTTCATGTAAAAGCCATGAAATGATGGTATTGTGGCTAGAAGAAATGCAAATGCAAAGGTTTTAATAAAAGCATATACAACATGAAACGTCTCAAAATCGGTTTGAATACCAACAATATAATCTTCAAGCGTACTAAAGCCACCATAAACACAGGCAGCCATTCCGCCAAGAATTCCTAAAAACATGGCAATAGAAATTATGAAAGGGTATAATAACATAGAAATAAACTTAGGAAAAACTAAGTAATTTAGTGCGTTAATACCCATGACTTCCAATGCGTCAATTTGCTCTGTTACCCGCATCGTACCAATGCTAGAAGTTATAAACGAACCCACTTTTCCTGCCATAATAATAGACATGAACGTAGGTGCAAACTCTAATATAATAGATTGTCTTGTGGCAAAACCTACTAAATATTTTGGTATTAGAGGGTTGTTAATATTTAGAGCTGTTTGAATGGTAACGACACCTCCAACAAAAAAGGATATAAATGCAACAATACCAAGAGAGCCAATAATTAAGTCATCTACATCTTTAAGAATCAATTGCTTCATAACGGACCATTTTGTTGGTTTGCGAAACATTTCAGCAATCATTAAAAAATAGGCGCCTATATTATGGAGGTATGTCATATATAAATTTGTAGTTGCTAAAGTAAAAAAAACTTACACCAATTTAACTTTAAATTTAAATTATGATGTCTTAAAAAGCGTATTTTTGAAATAGAAATTTAAACAAATTATGAAAAATATATTTTACCTGTTTTTTGCCTTTATTGCATGCTTTTCATGTAAAGCTCAAAATCAAATACCTTCTAAAAATAATACAATTATTAATGACAATCCAAAACTAGTCGTTGGTATTGTGGTAGATCAAATGCGTTATGACTACTTAACTCGGTTTTATAATAAATATGGAGAAGGTGGTTTTAAACGTATGATGAGAGAAGGATTTAATTGTAAAAACAATCATTTTAATTATATTCCAACTAAAACAGGGCCAGGGCATGCTTCTGTATTCACAGGGACTACGCCAAAATATCATGGTGTTATTGCTAATGATTGGTATGATAAGGAAACCAAAAATATGGTTTATTGTGCTGGAGATTATTCTGTTTTGGCCGTCGGCACAGATTCCGATTTAGAACGCATGTCTCCACATAGAATGAAAACGACAACTTTTGCTGATGAAAACAGATTGTTTACTCAATCAAAAGGGAAAAGTATTGGTATTTCAATTAAAGATAGAGGTGCCATTTTACCCGCTGGTCATTCTGCAAATGCGGCCTATTGGTTTAGAGGCAAAGATGAAGGTAATTTTATATCAAGTACGTACTACATGAAAGATTTACCAAAATGGGTAAAAGGTTTTAATGCATCTAAAATTGCAGAATCATATTTGAAAGACTGGAATACATTATATGATATTTCTACTTACACTGAAAGTGGCTCTGATTTGAATACTTTTGAAGGTGGTTTTAAAGGAAAAGAAACGGCAACATTTCCTTATGATTTGAAAAAATTATCTCAACAAAATGCAGGGTTTGATATTTTAAAAGTGAGTCCTTATGGCAATAGTATTGTTGCAGATTTTGCTATTGAAGCCATTAAAAATGAGCAACTAGGGAAAGATAATATTACTGATGTTTTAACAGTTAGTTTTTCAAGCACCGATTATATTGGTCATAATTTTGGAGTAAACTCAAAAGAAATTGAAGACACTTACATTCGATTAGATAAAGATTTAGAACATATTTTAAAGGTTTTAGACTCGGAAGTTGGAAAAGGTAATTACACCGTTTTTCTAACATCAGATCATGGAGCTATTAATGTCCCATCATATTTAAAAAGTGTTAAAATCCCTGCTGGTTATTTAAACAATGTTTCTTTAAAAACGAAATTAAGTGTATTTATGAAAAATGCTTTTGAAACCGAGGGTTTAATTGAAAATATAAGTAATAATCAAATATTTTTAAACAGAGAAAAAATAAAAGCATTGGATTTAGATCTTGATGATGTCCAAGAAGCTATAGTTAACGAAATTATTACCTATAAAAATGTTTATAAAGCGTATTCAGCATCCACAATGAGTACAGTGCATTTTGCAGATGGAGTGGAGAATTTATTACAAAAAGGTTTCAACCAAAAACGTTCTGGAGATGTTTTAATAATTGAAGATCCAGCATATATTTCATATGGTAAAACAGGCTCTACTCATGGGAGCGGTTTAAATTACGATACTCATGTGCCGCTTTTATTCTTTGGTAAAGGCATTAAGCATGGACAGACCTTGCGAAAAACGGAAATAACCGATATCGCACCAACCATGTCGGCGCTTTTAGGAATCAGTTTCCCGAATGGAGCTATAGGACAGCCCTTAGAATTTGTTTTGGATTAATGAGTAAACGAACTTTATATTCTATTCTGGCTTTAGTTATTATTTTGGGTGTTTATACATATGAACACTTTTTAGGTGAAGAAGAAAAAGCTGAAATTGTTGCTGATGGAATGGCAACTAAAGACCAGACTAACGAGTATTTTTTACCAACAAGCACAACGGGGCAGATTGTACATCATGATGGGTATTCATTGTCCTATAGTGAAATCCATGAACAAGCTGAGTGGGTGGCATACGAATTGAAGAAATCACATCTTTCAAATACCAATCATAAACGCCCCTATTTTGAAATTGATAAAACAGTAAAAACAGGTGCTGCTAGTTGGAGAAACTATAAGAATTCTGGATATGATCGTGGTCATTTATGTCCGGCAGGGGATAGGAGATATACGAAAGAGGCGCATGACGAAACATTTTTAACCAGTAACATAAGTCCTCAAGAACATCGGTTTAATGCTGGAATTTGGAGTACTTTAGAGCAGAAAGCACGTTATTGGGCAAGGAAATATGATGGAATTTTTGTGGTAACAGGAGGCGTTTTAAAAGGGGAAATGAATACTATTGGAACGGAAGATGTTTCGGTTCCCAACCAGTTTTATAAAGTTTTGATTGATAATAATACTGGCAAAACTAAAATAATTGCATTTTTAATACCGCATAAAAAATCTAGTAAACCATTGTATGAATTTGTGGTTTCAGTGGATGAAGTAGAAGCTCTTACTGGAATTGATTTTTTTCCTGAACTAGAGGATGTTCTTGAAGATAAATTAGAAGCTTCAAGTAGTTATAAAGGTTGGAGTTTTAACTAAACTTTTTAAGTATTCCTTTCCAACGGAGGGTCCTAATAAATTTGCCTTCTTCTTCAGATACTAAAAAATCAATTTTTTCTTTTTTTGCTTTAAAATAACCAGACATATAATCTTTAAATAAAAAGAAGCTTCCTTTTTTATGAGCCAATTTTAGAGCTGAAATTATTGTGATTAAAAAACCATAACGCATTTTATACATAGCTTCACCCTGTAAATATTTTGAGGCTTTGTTATAACTTATTCCTGTAGGCTTTAAGTGTTTAACGTGTAACGATTCATCTGTTAGAATATGCCAGCCGTAATATTGAGCTAGCAATTCATCAACTGTGTCCCAGCCCATTGAGGGTTTTAATTTTCCAATTTCAAGAAAACAGTCTTTTCTATAAGCTTTTAATGCACCGCGAATATGGTCTTTTCTAGTTAAATTTTCTAAAACCCATTCGCCATTTTTTTCGATATAGCAAAACCCTGAAACCATACCTAGTTTGTCATTGTTTTTAAAATGATGCGCTAATTGTTCAAGATAGTTGTTAGCAAAAATTAAGTCGGCATCAAACTTACAAATCACATCATAGTCATCATCTAAAGTTTCATAACCTTTATAAAATGCATTTATAATTTTCGAACCTGGTAAATGTTGGTTGGACGATTTATTATGGATCAGAGAAATAAAAGAGTGCTTTTGAGCATAACTTTCTACGACAGATTGAGTGGTGTCAGTTGAATTATCATTAACTACAATAATTTGCTTTGGTTTTATAGTTTGATTAGCCAAAGAATAAAGTGTGAGACCAATTGAATCAGCTTCGTTGTGGGCGGGAATGATAATGGAAAAGTTCAATTGATTTTGAAAGTTTAAAACTCTAAATTAAACTTTTTCAGCGTAAACAATATAATATCTTGGGGTAAACCATCTTAAAATTGGACGAATCCCAATTTTTTTTGTTGGGTTGGTCCATTTTTCGCGATCAATAATTTTCCATCCTGCTTTTTCTAATAACCAATCAAACTGCCAGTCTTCAAACTCATGATAGTGTCTATCGAGTATATCTGTTTTGCTTCTATATGCTGAAGAAAACCATAATTTAAGAGGTATGCTAGCAACTAATCTATTTGATTTTATAGATTTTAAAACCGTGAAGGGGGAGAGCAAGTGTTCAAATATTTCGAAAGCAGTTACGATATTAGCGTCAGAATTTTCAATTGTGGAAGTGTCTGTATCTAAATCTTCGCCTTGAGTATTTTCTATTGAATATCCGCGTTCTTGCATGATTTTAGTAAACGGATTCACAACACCTAAATCTAGAATAGATTCAGTATCTGAAACATGTTTTTCTAAAAACTCAATAGTTTTTTTGAAACGCTTATTCGGAAAAGTTTTCTCGTACATTATTATTGTTTGTAAACAATAGCATTGATATTCATACCAGCACCAACACTTGCAAAAATAATAACGTCTCCTTTATTTATTTCTTGATTTTCCATATTGCCATTTAAAATGATATCATATAAAGTAGGAATAGTTGCTACACTAGAATTCCCTAATTTACCGATACTCATTGGCATAATATTTTCTGGCATTTCCATATTGTAAAGCTGGTAAAAACGTTTTACAATAGCTTCATCCATTTTTTCATTAGCTTGATGTATCAATATTTTTTTTACATCAGAAATATTAATACCGCTTTTATCAAGACAAGATTTCATAGCCAAAGGAACGTTGGTTAATGCGAATTCATAAATTTTTCGCCCATACATTTTTATGTAACGACGGTCGTCTTCAGAATCTTGGCTGTTAGTTTCACCGAAGTATATGAAATGTGCTTCATCGAAAGCGTGCGTTGCAGACTCATGGGCAATAATACCCCCTTCATCATCTGTAGATTCAATAATTACAGCACCAGCACCATCACTATAAATCATAGAATCTCTATCATGAGGATCTAAAATACGAGACAATGTTTCAGCACCAATTACTAAACATTTTTTTGCAATTCCAGATTTTATAAATGCATTGGCTTGTATAACTCCTTCAACCCAACCAGGACATCCAAAAAGTAAATCATATCCAACACATTTTGGATTCTTAATCCTAAGAAGATGTTTAACCCTTGTAGCAATACTTGGTACGGTATCACTTTGAATACTATCATGGCTAACATTGCCGTAATTATGAGCAACTATAATATAATCTAATTCTTCACGATCAATTTTTGCATTTTCTATAGCTTTTTCAGCTGCAAATGAAGCTAAATCAGATGTGTTTAAATGCTTTTTAGCATAACGACGTTCGTCAATACCCGTAATTGCTTTAAACTTCTTTACAATAACTTCGTTAGGTGCTTTTATTGAAGATCCATCACTATTTAGAAATTCATGATTGTAGAAGTCTTCGTTTTTTTCAATATTTGCTGGGATATAGCTTCCTCTACCTGTAATTTTAATGTTCATAAATATGAAAATTATTATAATTTTTTTCTTTCAAGCAAAATAATTTTATTTAAATGAATTAAAACTCACTTTAAAAGAATTTTACGATGTTCAAAGCCTGATTTTAGGCTTCCATATAGTCTTCTATAGGCGCACAGGAACAAATTAAATTTCTGTCTCCGTAGGCATCATCAACACGCCTTACACTTGGCCAAAACTTGTTATTCCTTACATAGTCTAATGGAAATGCAGCTTTTTCACGAGAATATGGGAAATACCATTCGTTAGCAGTAATCATGTCTAAAGTATGAGGTGCGTTTTTTAAGACGTTATTATCATCTTCTTTTGATAGGCTATCTATTTCTTTTTTAATGGAAATCATGGCATCGCAAAAACGATCCATTTCGGCTTTGCTTTCACTTTCTGTAGGCTCAATCATCATAGTGCCAGCAACGGGGAATGAAACTGTTGGAGCGTGGAATCCATAATCCATTAAGCGTTTTGCTATATCTGTAACTTCAATACCATGAACTTTAAAAGGTCTGCAATCTATAATCATTTCATGTGCTGCACGACCACGTTCACCAGAATATAAGGTTTCAAAACTTCCTTCAAGACGATGTTTTATATAATTAGCATTTAAAATGGCGATTTTAGTAGATTCCGTTAAGCCCTGAGCTCCAAGCATTTTTATATACCCATACGAAATAAGACATGCTAAAGCAGAACCGAAAGGTGCTGCGGAAATTGCAGTGATAGCCTGGTCTCCTCCAGTTTTAACTAAAGGATTTCCAGGTAAGAATGGTACAAGTTGTTCTGCAACACAAATAGGACCAACGCCAGGACCTCCGCCGCCATGAGGTATAGCAAAAGTTTTATGTAAGTTGAGGTGGCAAACGTCAGCACCAATATTCCCGGGATTAGTCAAGCCAACCTGGGCGTTCATGTTTGCTCCGTCCATATATACTTGTCCGCCGTTATCATGAATGATTTGTGTGATTTCTTTGATTGCAGATTCGTAAACACCATGAGTAGATGGGTAGGTAACCATCAAAGCTGAAAGATTGTTTTTATGTAATTCTGCTTTTTCGCGTAAATCATCAACATCGATATTACCCTCTTCAGTTGATTTGGTAACAACAACCTTCATGCCCGCCATAATAGCACTCGCAGGATTTGTGCCATGCGCAGATGAAGGAATTAAACAAATGTTTCTATGATGGTCATCACGAGATTCGTGGTACGCTTTTATTACCATAAGGCCTGCAAACTCGCCTTGAGCTCCAGAATTTGGTTGTAATGATGTCGCAGCAAAACCTGTGATTTCTGTTAATTGATCTTCTAGCTCTGTTAAAATTGTTAAATATCCTTTGGCTTGTTTTAAAGGCACAAAAGGGTGTATGTTGCCCCACTTAAACCAACTCAATGGTAGCATTTCAGACGCCGCATTTAATTTCATTGTACACGATCCTAATGCAATCATAGAATGATTTAAGGCTAAATCTTTACGTTCTAAAGTTTTGATATAGCGCATTAATTCTGTTTCAGAATGATAGGTGTTAAAAACAGGTTCAGATAAGAAATCAGATTGTCTTTGAATAAGTTCTGAAATATTATTGGCTTGTTCAACTGAAGAAATTATAATAGTTTTTTTCTTTGCCGCTTCAGCAAAAATTGAAATCAAATAATTAATGTCTCTTATTGATGTCGTTTCATTTACTGAAATGGTTACTGTGCGTTTATCTGGATAATACAGATTTACTTTCTTTTCAGTAGCAACTTTCTTAATCTTTTTTGCCTTAGTTTTTACTTGCAGTGTGTCAAAATAAGACGTGTTAATCTGCTCGTATCCTAACGCTTCAAGTGCTTTAGCTAAGGTGGCTGTTTTGTTATGAACGTTATTAGCTATAAATTTCAAACCTTGAGGACCATGATAGACCGCATATGTGCTAGCCATTACTGCTAATAGTACTTGAGCAGTACAAATGTTAGACGTAGCTTTATCTCTTTTAATATGTTGCTCGCGGGTTTGTAGAGCCATACGCAGTGCGCGGTTACCATTTGCATCTTTAGTAACCCCAATAATTCGACCAGGTAAGTCTCGTTTATAAGCTTTTTTGGTTGCAAAATATGCGGCATGAGGGCCTCCATAACCCATTGGGATTCCAAAACGTTGTGTGGTTCCTACAACCACATCAGCTCCAAATTTACCTGGCGCTTCTAACTTCACTAAGCTTAAAATATCGGCTGCAACAGCCACTTTAATTCTAGCGTTATTGGCTTGGTTAATAAATGATTTTATATTGGTAATTTGACCATCTTTTCCAGGGTATTGTAAAATAGCTCCGAAAAATTCTTCTGAGAAATCAAATGCTTCTTCTTTTCCAATGACTAATTCAATACCAATAGGCGTTGATCTTGTCTCTAATAATGATAAAGTTTGTGGTAATATGTTTTCAGAAACAAAAAACTTATTTATTCCTGCTTTTTTCTGATCGCGTTCGCGTACTGCAAAAAGTAAACTCATCGCTTCTGCTGCTGCTGTACTCTCGTCAAGTAACGAGGCGTTTGCAATTTCCATTCCGGTAAGGTCTATGACCATAGTTTGAAAATTCAATAATGCTTCTAACCTTCCTTGGGCTATTTCAGCTTGGTAAGGTGTGTAAGCCGTATACCAACCTGGGTTTTCAAGAATATTTCTTTGAATAACAGCAGGCATAATAGTGGGGTGGTAGCCTAAACCTATATAAGTTTTGCGAGCTTTATTTTTTTTAGACAAATCATGAATATGTAATAAATACTCATATTCCGTCATTGGCTCCTCCAAATTTAAACCGTTTTTTAAGCGAATATCGTCAGGAATAGTTTCAGAAATTAACTGAGCTAAGGAGTCTAAACCTAAAGTTTCTAACATAAGTTTTTGGTCTTCTTCTCTAGGACCAATGTGACGTAAAGCGAAAGCATTCGTATTCATTAAGCAGGATTTAATTATATAATTCGCAAAAATACGTAATATTTAATGTGTTTTATTGAGCAAAATGGAAAGTTTTTAACTATTCATATACGTTATCAACACTTTAGTTACTTTTGTTTTATGACCTTTTTGAAACAATTTTTTAATTTTTACATCAACAGTAGTATTCATGTTGCTTTAGCTGTTTATGGGCTTACCTACATCACTCTAGTTGAGTATGATATTCAGTATGATGAAGACATACTTTATTTCGTGTTTTACGCTACCATTACCGGCTATAACTTTGTGAAGTATTTTGGAATTGCAAAATTTCATCATAGAAGTTTGGCACGTTGGTTGAAAGTTATTCAAATATTTTCTTTGATAAGCTTTGTTTTGATGGGTTATTATGGCTTAAAACTACCTTCTTTGATGTTAGTTTATATCGTCATATTTGGAGGGATTACATTTTTCTATGCAATTCCATTTTTGCCAAAACGAATTTTTATTGATAAACAGAATAATCTAAGAAGTATTGGTGGACTTAAAGTTTATGTTATAGCAGCTGTTTGGACAGGAGTTACGGTTTTTTTGCCCCTATTAAGTCATGAGCTACCAATAAGTGCGGATGTATTAATAACTGGTGTGCAGCGGTATATTTTTGTCATACTTTTAATGCTGCCTTTTGAAATACGAGATTTAAAGTTTGACAACTTAAAGCTCTCAACCATACCACAAAAAATAGGAGTAAAGCAAACGAAAATAATAGGTGTAGCCTTAATTTTATCCGTATTTTTATTAGAATTTTTTAAAGATGAGATAACTGTAAATGGAATTATAGTGCTGCTTGTAGTTTTGCTAGTTACATTACTTTTTTTACTTTATTCTAAAATAGAACAAAACAAATATTACAGTTCTTTTTGGGTGGAAGGATTGCCAATATTGTGGCTAATTATATTACTAGCTTTTAATTAGAAACCTCTTTCAATACTTTTTCGAAGTCTTTCTTCATAGTGTCTTTGCACGTCTTGTCTAGACACTCAATATTGGATTTTTTTATTGTTTTAGACAGGGTTTTATTGTTTTTAGAATACTTTCTGCAGACTTTACAATAAATTAAATGAATATTTAGCTTTATTTTTTCCCATAAAGTAGCTTCCTTATATTGTGTTTTGTCACAAACGAGATTCGCTTCATCACAAGGAATCATAACCTTCATTTTACTCATAATTAAAACCAATTTTGTTTTAAGCAATCTGCCATACCTGTTCGCGCTCTATGAATGATTACCCACAAATTAGACGCCGTAATATTTAATTCATTACAAATAACTTCAGTCTCATAACCAAGAATAGTTTTCATTTTAAAAACATCAGCTTGCTTTTTTGGTAATTTTTCTAGACAGTTATGTATTGCGTCTCCTAGTTCACTGTTCTGCAAAGTGTCTTCAGCATTTTTATCAAATGGGTCTGCAACGCGTTCCTCTAACCAGTCACCTTCACTTTCAGAGTCGTTGTAATTTATTCTAACTTCAGCTTTTCCTTTATTCGAATTTATCTTTCGGTAATAATCTATAATTTTTCGCTTTAAAATAGAAATAAGCCATGTGCGCTCACTAGCTTCTCCTTTGAAGTTTTTCATAGATTTTAAACCCGCTAAAAAAGTGTCTTGCACCAAATCTTGTGCAATTTCTCTATCACTAACGCGAGATATCGTATAATTAAAGAGGTAATCTGAATATAAATCGATCCACTTATTGGGATTAATTTGATGGTTAGACATTATTTAGCAATTGTTTTTCTTAATTTCAAAAATAAACTAAAAAAATGAATTTGTAATGCTTAGTTTATTTCCATATTTAATGTTAATTGAGCAATTCTTAATGAAGTATCTTCAATTTCAATTTTCGAAAACCTTTACTGTTTTAAATTAATCCTGCACGTCTTAGTAAAGCTTCAGGCTGGGGTTCTTGGCCTCTAAAACGTTTGTAAAGTGTCATGGGGTTTTCAGTTCCGCCTTGGCTTAAAACATGGTTTTTAAATTTATCAGCAACCATTTTATTAAAGATACCCTCTTGTTTGAAATATTCAAAAGCATCAGCATCTAATACTTCTGCCCATTTGTAACTATAATAACCAGAGGAATATCCGCCTTGAAATATATGAGAAAAGGAAGTACTCATGCAGGTTTCTTTTGTTTTCGGATATAGAGATGTGTTTTTAAATACGTCATCTTCATACGTTTTTACCGATTTTATACTTGTTGGATCCTGACTATGCCAACTCATATCTAATAAACCAAGACTTAATTGGCGTAACGTTTGCATCCCTTCATGAAATGTAGCAGAATCTTTTATTTTTTCAACTAATTCCATAGGAATCACTTCTCCAGTTTCGTAATGCGTTGCAAATAATTCTAAAGCTTCCTTCTCATAACACCAATTTTCCATAACCTGACTTGGTAACTCTACAAAATCCCAGAATACACTTGTGCCAGATAAACTAGGGTATGTGGTGTTCGCTAACATACCATGCAGAGCATGTCCGAATTCATGAAACAATGTTGTAACTTCATTAAAAGTTAAAAGAGATGGCTTTGTTTTTGTAGGTTTTGTGAAGTTGCAAACAATAGAAATATGTGGTCTGCTATTTTCTTTATTTTTAATGTATTGTGGTTTGTAGGAGGTCATCCACGCGCCATTACGTTTTCCTGATCGCGGAAAAAAATCTGCATAAAAAATAGAAATAAAATCACCTTTTGAGTCTGTAACTTTATAAGTTAAAACATCTTCATGGTATTTGTCAATCGTATCAATTTCTTCAAAGTTTAAGTCGAACAATTTATTAGCGATGGTAAATGCACCGTTAATAACGTTTTCTAATTTGAAGTATGGTTTTAGTAATTCGTCATCTAGACTAAATAGTTTTTGTTTTAATTTTTCGGAATAATAGGCGCCATCCCATTTTTGTAATTGATCAATATTATCTAGGTCTTTCGCGAAGTTTTCGAGCTTTTTATACTCTCGTTCAGCCGCTGGTTTTGCTTTTTCTAATAAATCATTTGAAAATTTTAGAACTGTTTCAGGCGTTTCTGCCATGCGCTCTTCTAAAACAAAATGCGCATGCGTTTTATAACCTAACAAATTAGCTCGTTCATATCTAAGTATAGCAATTTGAAGCACATTATTTTGATTGTCTAATGCATCACCTTTAAATGCTTTTGCTCCAGCAGCTAAAGACAGTTTTTTACGCAAATCGCGATTGTCTGCGTAAGTTATAAATGGAATATAGCTAGGATAATCTAAAGTAAATAACCAGCCTTTTTTTTCTTTTGATTCTGCTAACTGTTTTGCAGCTTCTTTTGTTCCTTCTGGAAGTCCAGATAAATTAGATTCATCCGTAATTAGCATTTCAAATTTGTTAGTTTCTGCTAATACATTTTCACCAAATTTAAGTTTTAGTGTACTTAATTTTTTGTCAATTTCTCTAAGTTGTATTTTTTTGTCTTTAGGTAAATTCGCCCCGTTTCTTGAGAAACTTTTATATTTTTTATCTAGTAATGTAGTTTGTTCTGTAGTTAAATTTAATTCAGGTTTAGAATAATAAACGGTTTTAACGCGCTTAAATAAGTCTTCATTTAAAGTTATATCATTACTGAATTCTGACAATAAAGGCGAAACCTCCTGCGCTATTTTCTGAATAGCCTCATTAGTTTCAGCCGAATTTAAGTTGAAAAAAATACTAGAAATTCTATCGAGTTGTTCTCCAGAAAAGTCCAGAGCTTCAATAGTATTCTCAAACGAAGGTTTTTTAGGGTTAATAACAATAGTATCAATCTCCTTTTTAGCCATTTTTATAGTTTCCTTGAAAGCTGGCAGAAAATCTTCTGTTTGAATTATTCTGAAAGGAGCAGTATTATATTTAGTGTTAAATGAAGTAATTAGTGTTTTCTTTGTCATTTATTCAGAGAATATGTTAAAAACACGATGTATTATGTTTGCATAGTATATTTAGTTATACTTTTACTCCCGATAATACGACGAGTGACTAACTCATGAGAATTATTTGTTAATAGCTAAAAAGTCCTGAATAACTTCGGGACTTTTTTTATTTTAAATCTTTGGCGGATTCGTTTACTTTCATCTTCAATCCTTCTTTATAAGCTAAAATTTTGTCTAGCACACATGTGTCACTAGTGGCAATAATTTGAGCGGCTAAAATACCCGCGTTTTTTGCCCCGTTTAATGCAACGGTAGCAACAGGAACACCACCAGGCATTTGCAGAATTGATAAAACGGAATCCCAACCATCAATAGAGTTGCTGCTTTTTACTGGAACACCAATAACTGGAAGCGGTGATAAAGAAGCAATCATGCCGGGTAAATGTGCCGCTCCACCAGCACCAGCAATGACTACAGAAAATCCTCTGGTGTGCGCATGCTTGCCATAATCAAATAATTTTTCAGGTGTACGATGTGCCGAAACAATATCTACTTCAACTTCTATGTCAAAACCTTTTAAGATGTCTATAGCATCTTGCATAACGGGAAGATCACTTTTACTTCCCATAATAACGCCAACTTTACTCATGTCTATTCGCTTATAACTTTTATACTTTTCTTTACTTCTTCAGCAATACGTCTAGCTTCATTCAAATCTTCATTTACAATGGTTACATGTCCCATTTTTCTGAAGGGGCGTGTTTGCTTTTTACCATAAATATGGGGTGTTACACCATCCATATTCATTATATTTTCAATATTTTCATATATTACATTTCCAGTGTAACCCTCCGCACCGACAAGATTAACCATAACGCCACCAACTTTACTGTTTGTTCGCCCTAAAGGTAAATCTAAAATAGCCCTAATATGTTGTTCAAATTGCGAGGTATAACTTGCTTCGATAGTTTGGTGGCCAGAATTATGAGGTCTTGGTGCTACTTCATTTACTAAAATTTCATCATCATTTGTTTGAAACATTTCAACAGCCAATAACCCAACGTGATTGAACGCTTTGGATGCTTTTAGTGCAACCTCCTCAGCCTTTTTTGCAATTTCATTAGAAATTCTAGCAGGACAAATAACGTACTCTACTTGATTAGCTTCGGGGTGAAATTCCATTTCTACTACAGGATACGTTTTAGTTTCACCAGATACACTTCTTGCTACAATAACAGCTAATTCATTTTTAAATGGAATTAAATCTTCAGCTATACATTCACCCTTTGGTAGATCTTCCAAATCCGATAAGTTTCTTACGATCTTTACTCCATTACCATCATATCCAAACTGTGCAGCCTTCCATACAAATGGAAATTCTAAACCGCCATTGCCAATAGCGTCTTCTATTTCAGATAAATAAGCAAATCGTGTAAAATCAGAGGTAGGAATATTGTTATCTCTATAAAATAGTTTTTGTTTTGCTTTATTTTGAATAGTTCTTAGTGTTTTAGAAGCAGGATAAACTTTAACCCCTTCCTTTTCAAGAGTTTCTAAAGCATCAACATTAACGTTTTCAATTTCAATAGTTAAAACATCGACTCGTTTTCCAAAATTGTAAACAGCATCATAATCCATCAAGTCTCCCAAATGAAATTCGTTACTAGAAATTTTACATGGAGCTTCTTCATTGGCATCTATAACCGAAGTAAAGATGTCAAACTTTCTGGTATTATAAAGCAGCATTTTACCCAATTGGCCGCCACCAAGAATACCAAGTTTAAAATTTGAAGAAAAGTAATTCATTGAAATGCTTTTAATGAAACCCAAATAACGATACGCAAAAATACACTTAAATCTTAAAATAGTTCCTAATTCGTAAATCAAAAAATGGGTATTACTTAATCTATTGATTATCTTTGCCACTTTAAAAATTAGTCCTTGTGATAAAGTTACACGATAAATATTTTAAACCCTTTATTTCTGCTCAGGAAATTGATGATGCTTTACAGCGTTTAGTTGATGAAATAACTGAAGATGTAGGTGATGAAATTCCTTTGTTTATTGGTATCCTAAATGGGTCATTTATGTTAACTAGCGATTTTGTTAAAAAGTATCCAAAAACATGCGAGGTTACTTTTATAAAATTAGCGTCTTATGAAGGACTGAAGTCTACAGAAGATATTCAGAGATTAATCGGGTTAACTCAAGATTTAACGGGACGTACCGTAATTATTCTAGAAGATATTATTGATACGGGGAATACGTTACATGAGGTTCACCGGATTTTTAAAAACGAAAATGTAAAATCATTAAAAATTGCAACGCTTTTTCACAAACCCACAGCGTACAAAAAAGACTTTAAGCTACATTATGTTGGTATTGAAATCCCTGATAAATTCATAGTTGGATACGGTTTAGATTATGATGGCTTAGGGAGAAATTTACCAGAGGTCTATCAAATTAAAGAAACACAACACATGACAAACTTAGTGCTATTTGGACCTCCGGGAGCAGGCAAAGGAACACAAGCAGAATTTTTAAAAGAGAAATATGATTTAGTACATATTTCTACAGGTGATGTTTTTAGATATAACATGAAAAACGATACCGCTTTGGGCATGTTAGCGAAGTCTTACATAGAAAAAGGTGGTTTGGTTCCAGATCAAGTGACTATTGATATGCTTAGTGCTGAGGTAGAAAAAAATGCGGATGCAAAGGGATTTATATTTGATGGCTTTCCACGTACTAATGCTCAAGCTGAAGCTTTAGACACGTTAATGGATAATAAAGATTCTCAAATTAATGCCATGATTGCTTTAGAGGTTGATGATGAGGTTTTAGTAAAGCGTTTACTTGAAAGAGGAAAAACTAGTGGAAGAAAAGATGATGCTGATGAAACTGTAATTAGAAACAGAATTAAAGTATACTACGATGAAACGGCTATATTAAAAGACTACTACACGGCTCAAGATAAATATTTTGGAGTGGATGGTGTTGGTAGTATTGATGATATCACAGAGCGTTTGAGCGCTACGATAGATAATTTTTAATGCACATTCCTGCGAAGACAGGAATCTCATAAATAAGAACTATAACTTTGGAATTAAAGCTCTAGTTCTTAATATTTTAGAACTCCAATTTAAAAGATTCCCTCCTTCGAGGGAACGACAGAAATCATGACTGAAGGAAATTTTGTAGACTACGTAAAAATGTTTGTGTCGTCCGGAAACGGAGGTAAAGGCTCTGTGCATTTACATCGTGAAAAGTATATCACAAAAGGTGGGCCGGATGGTGGAGATGGTGGTCGTGGAGGTCATGTTATTGTTCGTGGGAAGTCTAACCTTTGGACACTACTTCATTTAAAGTTTAGAAAGCACTCAAGAGCTGGACATGGAGGACATGGCAGTAGTGGTAGAAGTTTTGGGGCTGATGGTGAAGATGTTTACGTTGATGTGCCATTAGGTACTGTGATTCGTGATACAGAAACTAATGATATCCTTTTTGAAATCACCAAAGATGGTGAGGAAATAATAGTGGCAGAAGGCGGTAAAGGTGGTTTAGGAAATTGGCATTTTAAAAGTTCAACTAATCAAACACCACGTTACGCGCAACCAGGAATTCCCATGGAAGAAAAGTACGTAACCATGGAGTTAAAAGTACTTGCTGATGTTGGATTGGTAGGATTTCCTAATGCCGGAAAGTCAACATTATTATCGGTTGTTACTTCGGCAAAACCTAAAATAGCTGATTATGAATTTACAACACTCAAACCAAATTTAGGGATTGTAAAATACCGTGATTTTCAAACCTTTGTAATGGCAGATATTCCTGGAATCATCGAAGGTGCTGCTGAAGGTAAAGGACTTGGACATTATTTTTTACGTCATATCGAGCGAAATTCTATTCTGTTGTTTTTAATTCCTGCAGATGCTAAGGACATCAAAAAGCAATATGATATTCTATTAGATGAACTTCGAAGATACAATCCAGAAATGCTTGATAAAGATCGGATCATAGCTATTTCGAAAAGCGATATGCTTGATGATGAACTTCAGGCGGAAATGAAAATCGAGTTAGATAACGAACTTCCTATTCCATATTTATTTATTTCATCTGTTGCTCAAAAAGGTATTACAGAGCTTAAAGATGTGTTGTGGAAGATGTTGAATGCTTAAATAGATTTTTTATTTTTTTAGCTTTCTATATTCCATATAAGAATAAACAACAGGAATTATAGCTAATAATGTGATTACCGAAATAAAGAAAATACCATTAAAATCTTTATTAGTTGTTAAACTAGAAATCACTATCGCTAGGCCACCAACAAACCATATTTTGCTTGCTAGCTTATGCGTGCTTTTCCAAATGGATTCATACTCTAATGTCCATGGCGTTCTAATCCCAATAAAGTAATTTGCCTTTATGATCTTCATATAATTTCCCAAAAGCATAAACAGTAAACCTATGGCCAGATAGATAAATGAGGGGTTGGTAATTGATTGCTCTTTTGCGCTATAAATAATAAACACTGCTAAGGCAGACATAAATAATACCATCAAAAATTTTAAATTGTGGTATTTGTTACCCATCGTTTGGATCCTTTTTTTAGGATCAATAAAGGGGATAACTGTAAATAAGATATAAGTTAACCCAGAAAGTAAAAAGGTTATAAATATTAGTGAAGATTTATTTCCCCAATCATCAATTTCACCTTTGTAATTCCAGTGGAGTGGCACTGTATCAGGTAAGGAACTCCATATATAGGCTAAATAAACAAACGGAATCAAAACAACTATTAGTAAAGGTATTTCCTTCTTTATATTCATGATATTATTTTTTTAAAGTTATAATCCATTGAAGCACATCTTCTAAAATGGTTGTATTTATCGAATAGGTAATAAATTGTCCCGTTTTCTCACTCGAAACTAAATCCCCACGTTTCAAAATATCCAAATGGTGCGAAATACTCGGTTTCGAAATATTAAAAGCATTCGCAATATCACCAGCAGTCATATCTTTATCTTTCAGCAACTCTAAAATTTGCCTTCGCGTTTCGTCATTTAAAGCTTTAAATAAATAATTCATCAATTAGGTGTTTAGATAAATATCTAAATATTATTTTAAATTTGCAAATATTGTAGCTAATAAGTTTATATTTTGGGCGCCTGCCTGCCGGCAGGCAGGTTACAGCAAGAATCGGGCTTTACGTTGCAATTTTTTTTGAAAACGGCATTGCAAGGACGAAGGACGTCGCAATCTATTAATTCATATCTTAAACATAATTAATAGTTCATCAATGTATCAAAAAGGATTTCCACTTCAATCCTTAACGCAGCAAAAGAACAAAAAAGCAACATTGAAATAATTTTTTTATTAACTTAGTGAGACTTCAATTTTTTATAATTGACTAGTTGAACTAATTCTGATTAAGGTGAGGATCTCATCAAATTTAAATACAGTCTCATGCGATTTCTAAAAGTTACTTTTTTAACTCTAATTATTGTATCATGCGCCCCCATTCGTGTTAATTACGATTATAATAAAACTACAAACTTCAGTACTTATAAAACCTATCAATATTATGCAGATATGAAAACAGGTCTAAGCGATTTGGATACCGAACGTTTATTAAATGCGATAGATGCTAAATTGAAAGTAAAAGGGTTAAATGTCTCAGAAGATCCAGACTTTTTTATTGATATTAAAAGTGCAGAATATCAAGCTCCACAAAGACAAACTGTTGGTATTGGAATAGGGGGTAGCGGACGAAATGTTGGAGGTGGTATTTCAATAGGATTACCATTAGGTCAAGCCAATATCAATAGACAAATCACTATCGATTTTGTCGACGAAAATAAAAAACAGCCCTTTTGGCAAGCCATTAGCGAATCTAGTTTTAATCTAAAAGCCACTCCAGAAAAAAGAGAAGTGCGATTACATGCTATTGTTGAAAAAGTATTATCGGGGTATCCTCCAGAAAAATAATTAGTTCTTAACGAACTTTTTACTAGCAATTAATACACGACCTGAATAGAAATTTGTTAGATAAACGCCTTGGCTTAAATTGCTAATATCAATTTGCGTGTTTTCGTAATTAGACAGACTAGAAGACTTTACTTTTTTTCCATCTAAACTGATTATTTCAACTTTCAAATTAGAGAATCTATTGCTTTCAAACTTTAAATTCAAAATACTTTGAGCAGGATTTGGGTATAATGAAATATTGTAAACAAAACCATTTTCACCTTTGTCTGAACAACGTGTTTTAACTAATTTTTTTTACTCAACACTAATTCTTGCGCCTTCACTATGGCTGCTGAATTCTGGTGCATACATATTTTGAATGGTTGCAATGCCATTACTCATATCACCTGCATTATTCACTCGCAAATCGTATTCAAATACGTAAACACCTTTTGGTAAATAATCAAAAAAGAAGTTTGTTGAAGCACCTTTAGTGCTCTCATAATACCCTAAACCATCTTGCCATTTGTATTTAGATATTACGTTTACAGGTTCTAATCCAGAAGCGCGCATATCTTTCATGTGTAAAAATTCCATGTCCCTATCGCTACGTAATTCAATTCTTACTCTAACCAAATCGCCAACCTTTAAATTCGTTTCAGTATTGATTTCTGAAATTTCTTCTCCAGTATCTGTATTGGTTTTAAGGAATAGTTTTTTCTTTAACTTAAGTGGTGTTTCGGCTGAAGTTATCTTGTCTAAATCCTCAAAATATTGCCAGTATAAACTTCCCCAAGCCATACCTTTTCTTTTTTTAGTAATTTTTACTTCTCCCATTTCTGGTTTAATTTCAGAAGCATTCCAAGCCGTTTTATAATATCCTGTTCCAGCTTCAACTTTTAAATTTTCTAGTTTTTTAGGGTTTATTTCGTGTCCACCTAAAACCACATCTACCATATCGGTTACGCTTAACCAATCACTACCTTGAAGCAGTAATGCGTAAACAGCATCGGTGGTCGCCTTAGTGGTTTTCCAGCGACTTGTTTGCTTATTTTTAAGTAACCAGATTTTTAAATTGTCAATGGTTTTGGTGTCATTTTCAATTTCACCAAAAGCCTCAATTAATAAGGCTTGTGTTTCAACAGGTGCTTGATACCAATACCAAGAGTTTGTGTTAGCTTTCCAATACATGCCTAATTCCTCTGAATTGATACTGGTCTCTTTTAAAGATTTTAAAATCTTAGAAGCTGTTTTTACATCGTTGTTTCTATGAGATACTAAAGCCATTAATCCTTTTGAATATAACGAATGCGATAACCAGTATTTTTTAATTTGTGTTTGGTAGTAATCACTTATTTTTTCTGCTTCATTAGTTTTTTTAATTTCTGAGAAGAAACTACGCATGTATAGATAATGCAATTGTGTATGGCTTAAATGATCTTTGTTTAAGTCAACTTTTGCATTATATTTTCTAATGTTTTTATATTCTTTTACAAATTCATCATCCAAATATTTGATGGCTTTTTGAATTATTTGATTTTGAGACCCTTCGATTGCGCTAAGGGTGACACCTAGTTTAGAAAGATGCCCAAAGCCAGAAATAATATGTTGTGTGATGTATCGGTTCTCATCACCACCTTTAAACCAAGCCCAAGCACCAGATGGCATTTGGTTAGCTTTCAATTTATCAATGGCGGATTGTAACTCATTATTCATTTTGTTTAAATCGAATAATAAAGCGATGCGTTTTTTCTGTTCGGTTTCACTTTGCGCATCTCGTAACCAAGGTGTTTCTTGAATGAGAATAGACTTTAATTCTTCATTTTTTTCCAAATTTGAAAGTAGCGCATCTCTATTTCTCCATTGGTTGAAAACTTCCTGTATTCTAGGATTTGAATTTGCAATATGGCTTGCCAAAGCGTTTGCGTAATACCTAGAAAACGTTTGCTCATTACAATCATAAGGATACTCCATTAAATAAGGTAAAGCTTGTAACGCATACCACGCCGGATTGGAAGTCACTTCCAAAGTCAACTTATGATTTTTAAGTGTCGTTGAGGTATTAGTCTTCAACTTATCTAAAGTGAACGTTTTTGTTTGATTACTTCTAACCCACATTGGCAAGGTTTCGGTAACCAATATGCGATTACTTAAAACAGGTAATGCGCTTTGTTCACCATCGCTAAATGTTTCCGATTTGGCAATTACTTTATATTGAATTGCTTTTACATCTTCAGGAATTCGTAAAGACCAAGACACTTGTGTGTTGCCTTTAGCATCAACGGCAAATGTTTTATTATTTTCTGAATTACCAAGATTTGCATTAATATCTTTTCCTGAAATGGCATCGGTTAAAATTAAAACTGCCTGCCCAGAAAGTTCATTTTCTGTAAGATTAGCGATTTTAGTGCTTATAGTAATTTGATCACCTTCACGTAAAAAACGAGGGACGTTAGGAATAACCATCAACTCTTTTTGAGTAACCGTCATTAACGTTTTAGTAGCGTTTTCCAAAGTTTTGGTATGTGCTAATAATTGTAATTTCCATTGTGTTAAAGCTTCAGGTGTTGTAAAGCTGAAACGCACATTTCCTTCTGAATCTGTTTTTAATTTTGGAAAGAAAAAGGCAGTTTCTTGAAGGTTTTTACGCATTTTGATGTTGTTAAAATTTGGTTTTTCTTCTTGTTTAATAGATTTAGAATTTTGTTCATTTAGCGGAGCAGCACCAACAAACGCAACTTCATCTAAATCAGCTTCAGAGTTAAGTATCACAGTTTCTTCAACTTCCATGGCATCTTTAACCATTTGAACACCAGCAACTCGACCACTAAGCTTTTTTGAAATATTATCATGACCTCTAATTCTTAAATTGTAATTATTCCCAAAATAGAAGCCAAACCAATTCAATTGGTCATAAGTTTGATTTACATAATCAGCACGAAACCTATCTTGGTATATTCTAAAGTTTTGTGTACCAAAACTGCGATTAGACCTTCTGCTACTATAAGCAGAATAATTAGGGTTTTGAATAGGATTGAAATTCCAAGCATGTGCTTTAAATTGGTCTAAAGAAGCATCATACATACTTGCCAATAATTCTGTGCTAACTTTTTTTCCATATGGTCCTTTAATTTTAAACTCCCAAGTTTCATCGGTTCCAGGTAGTAACTTATCTCTAAAAGTGAGTGTTTCAATTTCTAAATTCGTTTTAGGATACGGCACTGAAATTGTTTGAGAACCCGATTTAAAACTATTAAACGCCGCAAAACTATAATGCAACACAAAACCGCCTAAATCATCTTGTGTAACAGGAATTGAGATTGTTTTTTTATTAGCATTTAGTTTAATTATTTCTGTTTTGATGATTTTCTTATCCTTTTCTACAGAAATAGTAACCGATACATTATTAACTGCAGAACCAAGGGTTACATGCAACTTATCACCAATATTATATGACGATTTATCTGAAGAAATCCTGAAGAGTTGATTATCTGCTGGAGCTTTATCCTCTTTACTATATAACACCGTTTTTATTTCGTCTTTTACTAATTGACCAAATTCATCTTTACTCTCTAAAGTGATAAGATATTCCCCCGATTGCCATTTTTTAGTCTTACCAAGTTTTAATGTTTTGGAGTATTTAGTATCGAACGATTTTTCTAAAACGAGCTTGCCTTTTTTCCAGGTACCAGAATTGTGTTCATTATTGTATGCATCATGCGGAAACAAATCTTTAAAAGTGTCTTGAGATAATTCTTGATAATCTGGAGCAGCCCACGGGCGAGTTCTTAAAACGATATTTGGTGCTATAAGCTTATATATTTTAATCGTTCCTTTTGCAGAAACAAATTCACCATTTAGGTTTTTAGTGTCAATAGAAATGCTGTGATCTTTTTTAATTTTATTCAAAGTCTCGTCAACACTCATATTAGCAATCAAAGCACGATAACCAACATTTACAATAGTTTTTGTGCTTCTGGTTTCACCATTTAAATCGGTAACATCTACAGTAATTTCATAATTAAAAACAGGTAAGCTACTTTTATCAACACTTTGGTCTGGAATGGCTTTAAACGTAATTTCAAATTCACCTTTATCATTGGTTTTACTTTCACCATGTATGATTTCTTGAGGTTCAGTATTTACCCAAGGTCTGTGCCAAAAATACCAACGTGGGTATTGTACTTTTCTGTGCACGCGATATACCACTTTAGCGCCGGTAATGTTACTCCCAGCATAAGCTAAAGCATGTCCTTTAATAGTAATAGAGTCATTAATTTTAAAAGTTTCAGTTACTGGTTTGAATTTTGTTTCAAACTTTGGGCGCTTGTATTCTTCAACGGAGAAATAATGTTCAGTATAAAAATCTTTGTCACCGCCATCAAAATCAATGTAATATTGACCGTTTAACCCATTATTTGGCAAGATAAACTCACCTGAAACGGATCCAAATTCATTGGTTTTAAATTCGAGCTCCTTAACTTCTTCGCCATTAGCATTATATAAAATGGCATATACTTTTTCATTCTCTAAAACTTCAGACTTTCCGTCTTCAGTTTTCATAGCAATCCCTTTAAAATAAACAGTTTGTCCAGGTCTGTAAATACTTCTGTCAGTAAATAAAAAGGATTTATAACTAACCCTTTCTCCTTGTTGATTGTGCTTTTGGTTAATGTAAAAATTGCCAAAATGAGCAACATCATTGCTGCTTTCTACTTTTAGATTAACGTTTCTATACCAATTCTTGTCTTTTTTAATTTTGATTTCACCTAAGTCGTTGGTCGTATAATTTTCAGAAGACGAATTTTTATTATTTCTAGACTCATATGATATGTTAACATTTGCATTTTCAATTGGTGAACCATTATTTCTATCAATAATTTGAAATAGTTTATAGTCAGTAGCTTCCGTTTCTACCAAAGCCAAATTGGTTATTTGAATATTGGCGAAAGCAAAGGTTTCTTTTTTACTTTGTACAAAAGCGACAACTAAATATCTACTATTATCAAGTTTAGGAATTAAAACTTCAGTAGAATGCGTTTGGTAATCATCTTCATTTTTTAGGATGTTATCCCAAGTTTTGTTGACATCAAGAGTCTTTATAAAATCGAGTTGTTCATTTTTTCTATATGTCTTTAAAAACTTCTCATATTGCTTTTCTGAAATTTTGTAAGCATTAAACTTTAACGCATCTAGATTTTTATATCGTAACAATAATCGACCATGTTTTTGAATAGGTAAAAAATCTTCGGTAGTAATTTGAAACGATAATTCTTCAATTTGAGATTTCAAAACAGTACATTTTTCAGCAGCTTTACTTTTTGGAAATTCAGAAATAACTTGATTACACAATTCTAAAGCCTCTTTGGCCTTCCAACGCTGTTCTTGGTTGATTTTTGGTTGGTAAGATTGACTCTGTTGATAGTAAATAGAAGCGATTTCAAAATCGTATAAACCTGAAACTTCATGTGCTTTGAAATGCTCACTTTCAGTTTTGAAAGTCTCTACTAAAAGGGCTTGTTTGTCAGAAAACGTTGCATGCCGATTTACAAATTTTAAGCGCTCAATATTAACATCAGCCAATGCAAAAGGAGATTCATCTTTCAAGTGAAAGCGCATCAAATTTTTATATATTATTAAAGCATTAAGCTGTATCGACGTAAGGTCTTTAGATTCCATATTTAAAGTTGAAAACGTTTCAACATCAGCTAAAAAATCAGGATTATCAATTTTAAACTTATAGGCAGGTTTAGCGATTTGCGTTTCGTTAGTCTTATAAAATTCTAAAGCGTTATGACTTAAAAAATCGAATAATGTAGGTCTATAAATTTTAGATTCTTTTTGTTCATTTAATAAAGCGTTATATTTTTTTAGAGACTCCTGTTGAAGCATCAATCCGTTTTCTAAAGACTTTTGATAATACTCATGAGTTTCATCAAAAAGAGTTTGTAAATCCCATGTTCTAAAATCTTCAGAATCTACTTTTTTAGCAGTTTTGGTGCGGTTGTAAAACTGCCATCTATTTTGATTAAAATATTGCCAATACAAATTGGCTAATATATTTTCCAGAATATTTTTCGTCGGAAATTCGCTAGTATTAATTTTAGTTTTGAAGTCGTTAATAATGTTCAACTGCGCATCTTCTATCAAATCCAAAGCATATTTGCTTTTAAAAAGCATTGTTTTTACGAGTTGCGGATGGTTCTTATCTTTTGTAGCCTGTTTTTCAATCTCTTCAAGAAGCTTTAAAGCAGATTTAGGTAATCCATCAACTTCAAATTTCTCAACTTTAGTCCATAAATCTTGATAGTTCCGATTTTGTGCTTGAGAAAAAGTTGAAAATAGTATAATCATTAATATAAAAAGTGAACGCTTCATGTGTTTAATTTTGTCTATAGTGTATACTCAAAAGCCGTTCCAAAAAATAATAAATAAATAAATGGAAGCGTTTGATTAGTGAAGTTAATCATTTTGAATATTAAACAGTAACAACTCATATTACTAAAATGATAAAATCTTAAGATTATCTTAATCAGAAACAAACTAATAATCAAAAGCTTATTTTTGTTTGTTCAAACCTGTATTATGCAAAAAGTATTGCTCTTTTTTTTGTTGCCTATATTTTGTTCCTCTCAGGCAAATCTTGATGGAATTCAATCACTTTTCGATCAGAAACAGTTTAAAAAAGCGGAGACTCAAATTGCTGGATTTTTAAACAGTCATCCTAATCATATGAAAGCCATAGAACTATTAGGTGATGCTTTTGGACATCAAAAAAAATGGGACGAAGCAATCGTAGAATATAAAAAATTAGTAGATACTAAACCTAACACAGCGAATTATCATTACAAATATGGTGGCGTTTTGGGCATGAAAGCATTACAAAATAAATTCAAAGCTATTGGCTTAATTGGCAGTATTAAAAGTGCTTTTACAAAAGCTGCCGAACTGGATGAAAATCATATTGATACACGTTGGGCGCTAGTCGAATTATATATGCAATTACCCGGAATTTTTGGAGGGAGTAAAACCAAGTCGCTAAAATATGCAGAACAGTTAGAAAACCTATCAATGGTAGATGGTTACCTAGCAAAAGGTTATGTGTACGAGTATGATAACGAACCAGAACTAGCCGAAACATATTATAAAATGGCCATTCAAGAAGGTGGTTCGCTCACATGTTTTAATAAGTTAACTAACTTTTATGAGAACAAAAAACAGCCCGAAAAAGCTATTGAAAACATAGAGCGAGCTCATAAAAATCATCAACGTAATGCACTGCATTACCAAATAGGAAAGGTGGCTGCAGAGTATAATATTCAACTTCAAAAAGGCGAACAGTGTCTGCTTATGTATCTCAAAAATTATTCTGCTGAAGACGGTGTTCCAAAGGCTTGGGCGCACTACCGTTTAGCACAAATTCATACACACCAAAAAAACAAGAAAGATGCGCTTAAACATATCAATTTGGCCATAGTACAACTACCAAAAATTAAGCCTTTTAAAGCGCAAAAATCTAAAATTTTGAACCTTTAATAGATGGGTGCCTGCCTGCCTGACGGCAAGTTACCACTCCCTATAGCTATAGGGAGGTCGGGCTATACGTTACAATCTTTTTCTCGTACCTCAAAAAAAGGATTTCCACTGCAATCTCTAACGCAAAAACTTACGTCTTTGGTCTTCGTGCTTCCAACTTCAATTCATATATTTACCACTCCATTTATTTTCGATAAATCGGGATTAGTTTAAGTGATATATTTAGAATTCAAAACCACAGCATGAACGTACATTTTATAGCGATTGGGGGAGCTGCAATGCACAATTTAGCTTTAGCATTACACAATAAAGGATACAAAGTAACAGGAAGTGACGATACTATTTTCGAACCTTCAAAATCTAGATTAAAAGTAAAAGGCTTACTGCCAGAAACATTTGGTTGGTTTTCAGAAAAAATCACAAAAAACTTAGATGCTATTGTTCTAGGCATGCATGCCAAAGAAGATAACCCTGAGTTATTAAAAGCCCAAGAATTAGGACTTAAAATTTACAGCTATCCAGAATTTTTGTATGAACAATCCAAACATAAAACACGAGTAGTTATTGGAGGAAGTCATGGAAAAACAACGATAACTTCAATGATTTTACATGTTATGCATTATCATGATAGAGAAGTTGATTATATGGTTGGAGCACAATTAGAGGGGTTTGATGTAATGGTAAAGCTCACCGAAACCAATGATTTTATAATCCTTGAAGGTGACGAATATTTAAGTTCACCAATAGATAGACGACCTAAATTTCACCTGTACAAGCCCAATATTGCGCTGCTAAGTGGCATTGCTTGGGATCATATTAATGTATTTCCTACCTACGAAAATTATGTAGAGCAGTTTAGCATTTTTGTCGATTCTATTGTAAAAGGGGGAAGTATCAATTATAATGAAGAAGATCCAGAGGTTAAACGAGTTGTTGAAGCTAGTGAAAATACAATTAGAAAAATAGCATATCAAACCCCAGAATATACCGTTGAAAACGGACAAACACTTTTAGAAACTCCAGAAGGAGAATTACCAATAGAAGTATTCGGGAAGCACAATTTAAATAACCTTGCTGGAGCTAAATGGATTTGCCAACATATGGGGATTGATGAGGACGATTTTTATGAAGCTATTTCCACTTTTAAAGGCGCTAGTAAGCGCTTAGAAAAAATTGCAGAAAGTAAAAATAGTGTAGCGTATAAAGACTTTGCACATTCACCAAGTAAAGTGGAAGCTACAACCAATGCTGTTAAAGAACAATATGAAAACAGAACTTTGGTTGCTTGTTTAGAGTTGCATACATATAGTAGTTTAAACGCTGAGTTTTTAAAAGAATATAACGGCGCACTGGATGCCGCAGATGTTGCTGTGGTATTTTATTCACCACAGGCTGTAGAAATTAAAAAACTTGAAGAAGTAACTCATCAACAAATTGCTAATGCTTTTCAGCGAGAGGATTTAATTATTTATACCAATCCAGACAATTTTAAAGCCTTTTTATTCTCACAGAACTTTGATGAGAAAGCGTTGCTTTTAATGAGTTCTGGTAATTATGGTGGATTGGATTTTGAAGCTGTGAAAAAGTTAATACGTTAAGTTTTTCATCCTTAACTTGATTCAGGGTTTCATTTGTTTTCATGAAGTGATAGTCGATTTCACATCAAGTGCGGAATGACAAAACAGTTTGATTGGGTAGTTTTTTTTGTAAAACGCTAAACGGCATGTCTATAATTATTTGTAGCCTTTGTTCGTAGTAGAGTTTAATTCATCTATGTCGATCTAATTTTAATTTATGCAACTCGTAAAATTTTATCCATCATACGACCTTTTGCTAACTCATCCACTAGCTTGTCCAAATACCTTGCCTGTTGCGTTAACGAATTTTCAATTTCTTAGACCCTATATCCACAAATTACGCCAGTAATATATTGAGCATTTGGATTCAATTTGGCCTTCTTGAAGACCGATTCAAATGTTTCTTTTTTTTTCAATAAGGTCCGCTAATTTGTGTTCATCAAATCCCGTTAACCACTCAATTACTTGATTCAATTCTTCTTTCGTTCTACTTTTTTTCTATTTTCGAAACATAATGAGGATAAACCGAGGCAAATACCATTTTTGCTATGCGTTCATCATGATGGCTTGTTGTACTCAAATCTTGCTACGAATTTGTTTTTACTATCTTATTTAATTGCCCGAAAACGGAGTTCCAAATATTCCAACTGCTAGTTCTATCCAAATTAGAATTAGGATAATAAAAATAGCGCCCAATAAAACCATTTTGTGTTTTCTATTCTTTGTTTTCCTAATTACAATTTCGGATATCAATCCTGCTCCGAATAATAGACCTCCCGCGACTATAAAATCTGCTGCTGTCCAATTTACTTCATCGGTAAATTGCATGGCTATAAATGGAATTAGCAAGATGAATAATATAATTGGAAATAATATTTTAAGTCTTCTGTTTTGCATAGTCTTAAGCGCCCGTTTAAGTCTAATAATTGCTAATAATCATTGACCGACAAAGAGGCTATTAGTTTTTTTTCGAGCTTTTTACGAAGTTAGCTAATTGGTCTGATAAAGTCAAGTTTCCCTTTTAAAACACTTTTCTAAAAATGCCTCAACACTCTTTTGATTAGCTCGAACCAATTCGGTTCTAGCATTTTCAATATCCTGTGGTTTTTTATCCTGAGAGAGTTTAAACTTCCCTTCCCAAGAGTCAATGGATATTTCAAACATTTTTATGTAGTCTAAAGCGCCTTCCATTCTTTTATTATCAGTATCTAAAACATATTTATGATCTGGTGCTTCAAGAAAGGCGGTCATTGTAATTAAAGAATTTTTTAAAGCTTCTTTACTTTCAATAGCTTTTACTTTTCCTTTTAAATGAACTCTAATATAATTCCAAGTTGGTAATTGTTTGGTTGTATATATACTTGGTGAAATATAACATTGTGGACCCGAAAAAATAATAGTGATATCGTTATCATTTTTTAAAACTTCAGCTTGCGGATTATAAATATCAATATGCCCAATAAGGTTGCCATCATCATTATAAATTAAAGGCAAGTGTGTTATTAGTGGCTCGTTATTTTTAACTGAAACTATGGTAGCTAAAGGATACGTTTTAATCACTTCAATCATGTGATTGATATCGTTGTTTTGATGATGTTTTGGTGGGTAGCTCAAAGTGTGTGTCAATTCCTCTAAGGGGACTCTTATGATTTTAGTTATTAATTCTCTTGCTTTTGAAATTTACGACAAATGTATTTCATTAAAAAACATAAAACATACTCTATTTCTTACTTATTTATATTTTTTATCGATTAAATGTTGTAATTAACTGATAAAATGTTTATCATTGAAATGTTAATATCCCCAATTATGAAAGTTCAACAAATATCATTAATCGAAAATAATTGGTTTGAACAGATAGAATCGATACATATTGATGCTAATTTATTCTTATTATTTATTTCACCAGACTTTAACTTAAAGGATGACGTTTTACTTTCGCTAAACCTTAAGTATCCGAAATCTACAATAATTGGATGTTCTACTGCTGGCGAGATATCAGATGTCACTGTAAAAGACAAAACTATTTCATTGACAGCTATTCAACTAGAAAAAACGACATTAAAAAAGGTTTCTTTTCAAATAAAGGATATGAATTGTAGTTATAAAGCCGGTGAGGAAATTGCTAATAAGCTTAACGATAATGATTTAAAGCATGTTATTGTTTTAAGTGATGGATTAAACATTAATGGTGCAGATTTAGTCTCGGGTTTAAAATCAAAAATACCGCATGTAAGCATTACAGGCGGATTAGCAGCAGATGGTTCAGCTTTTAATAAAACGTTTGTAATTAATGACGGTAAAATAGTTGATAAAACTATAGTAGGACTTGGCTTTTATGGCGATGATTTAAAAGTAGGATATAGCTCTAAAGGAGGATGGGATAGTTTTGGGATTGAAAGATTGGTAACAAAATCGAATAAAAATGTGCTTTACGAGTTGGATGGCATGCCAGCTTTAGAAATTTATAAATCATTTTTAGGTGAATATGCAAATGATTTGCCTAGTTCGGGATTGCTTTTTCCATTAAGTATGAGAAACAGTAAAAACACAACGCCGCTCGTCAGAACTATTTTAGCAATAAATGAGGAAGATCAAAGTCTCACTTTTGCTGGTAACATACCCCAAGATTCTTATGTTCGATTAATGAAAGCAAACATAGATAGATTAATTAGCGGGGCTGAAGATTCAGCAATTTCTGCAAATAAAAATTTAAAAGAAACATCGGAGTTAGCAATTCTTATTAGTTGCGTTGGTAGACGATTGGTTTTAAAACAATTGGTAGAAGAAGAAGTAGAAGTAGTAAGAGATGTTATAGGCGATAAACCATGTATTACAGGATTTTATTCCTATGGTGAGATTGCCCCATTTGGAGAATTTTCACCTTGCGAATTACATAATCAAACCATGACAATAACAACACTTTCAGAATGTTAAATAATGATTTGCATAGACTTTTAAAACGCCAGCTTAAAAAAGCAGGCTTAAATGATTTGGACAATCCCGGGATGGCCGATTTTTTAAGTACAATTAATAATGCTTATAAGAGTTTTGATAAGGACATTTATCATATTGAAAATATTCTTGAACAAAGTTCAAAAGAACTTTTTGCAGCAAATCAAAAATTAGTTAACGAACGAGATACGACCAAAACTAAATTAGAAAATTTAGTGGATAATGTTGGAGGGGTTATCTTTGAAACTGACATAGACGGGAATTTCACGTTTTTAAATAATGCCTGGAACGAATATTCAGGATTTACTATTGAAAAGACACTAGGTAAAAATTTTAAAGAGTTTTTAGTTACTAAAAACATTGAAGGAAATAAAGAATTCCAAGAATTATTCTCTAAGAAAAGGAAGCGCATTGAATTTATTTTTAAGTATAAAATTAATAATAAATTAATGTGGTTTGAGTTAAAGTCAAAACTAATTAAAGATAATAATGATTTGCCAACTGGCTTTATTGGTACAATTATAGACGTCACAGACTTAAAAGAAACAGAAGTAGAGTTACAAAAAGCGAGTAAATCTAAGGATGAGTTTTTATCAACGATGTCTCATGAAATCAGAACACCTTTAAATGCCGTTACGGGATTAACAAATATTCTATTAATGGAAGATTATTTGCCAGAGCAAGTTGAGAATCTCAAGGCTTTAAAATACTCTGGAGAACATTTGTTAGGTCTCATAAATGATTTGTTAGATTTTGATAAAATTAAATCCGGAAAATTAAAAGTTACAGAAAAAGATTTTAGCCTACATTATTTTTTAGAAAACATAAAATCTCACTTTCAATTAAGGGCCGAGAAAAAAGGTGTGGTTTTTAATGTTAAAAAAGAAAATGATCTCCCAGATAATATTATTGGTGATAAATTAAAACTCACTCAAATAGTAAAAAACTTACTAAGTAACTCTCTGAAGTTTACTGAAAAAGGAAGCATTGTTCTTAGCGTTGAAAATTTAGGGATTAATAATAATAAGATTAGTCTGAAGTTTAGTATTGTGGATACAGGTATAGGAATATCAAAAAGCAGGCAAGAATCAATATTTGATAGCTTTATGCAAGCTAATTCCGAGACTTCAATAAAATATGGAGGTACTGGTCTTGGATTATCTATTAGTAAAAAATTATTAAACCTGCAGGATAGTGATTTAGTAGTTGAAAGCACGTTAGGGAATGGAGCAACTTTTTCTTTTGAAATTAGATATAAAGTAAGTAATAGGCTTAACTTATACGAGCCTGCTATGATAAAAATGCAGCCAAACTATGAGCCCTTAAATATAAATGTATTGGTGGCAGAAGACAATAAGATGAATGTCCTTATTTTAAAAAGATTCTTTTTGAAATGGAAAGTAAATTATAAAGTAGCAGAAAACGGCGAAGAAGTTCTTAAGTTTTTTGAAAGGTCTAATTTCGATTTTGATTTGGTTTTAATGGACTTGCAGATGCCCGTTTTAGATGGTTATCAAACGGCTAAATTTATTAGAAATATATCAGATAAATCTAAAGCAAATATTCCCATAATAGCCTTAACGGCATTTGCTCAAACCGATATTAAAGAAAAAACTAAACACTATAAAATGAATGGATTTATGGGTAAACCATTTAATCCTGAAAAACTTTATAAATTATTAAAGTCTTATTCTAACGATGCTCTAAATGAGCAAGTTATTTAGTTGCTATTAGAAAGATAAATAGATATACTACTATTTTTATTGTTTGTAAAGTATTCAATATTTATCTTTAACCAATGCAAGAAAAACCAGCGTCATTTTCGATAAAAAACTGGAGTCAAGACGATCAACCTCGTGAAAAATTATTGTATAAAGGTAAAGCAGCTTTAAGCGATGCAGAGCTCGTGGCTATTTTAATTGGTTCAGGTAACCGTCAAGAAAGTGCTGTAGATTTATGCAAACGTATTTTAGCCAATACCAATAATAATTTAAGTGCCCTAGGGAAACTCTCCATTAAACAACTTATGGAATATAAGGGTATTGGAGAAGCTAAAGCCATAAGTATTATTGCAGCCTTAGAATTAGGAAGACGACGCAGGGGAGAAGAAGCCCTAGAAAAAAATAAGATTACATCGAGCTCATCTGTTTTTGAACTCATGCAACCTGTTATTGGCGAACTTCAGCACGAAGAATTTTGGATTATCTACGTTAATAATTCTAATAAAGTCATTCAAAAAAATCAATTAAGTAAAGGCGGTATAACAGGCACTTTGGTTGATGTGCGCTTGGTACTAAAAAATGCTTTAGAAGTTGGTGCCACAGGATTAATATTAGCTCACAATCACCCATCTGGAACATTAAAGCCTAGTGAAGCGGATAAACAAATTACCCAAAAATTAAAAGCTGCTGCACAAAGTTTAGATATAAAAGTTCTAGATCACCTAATTATAACAGAAAAAGCATACTTTAGTTTTGCTGACGAAACCATACTTTAATGCTTTTAGTATATACCCATAAAATATCACCTAGGTTAAAATATGTTTTTAAACATATTTGTACTAGAGTTCTAGGTATTAAAGTGAGTTTTACAACCAAAATAGAAGCCTTTATTGCTCACGACAGTCTAAAAATGTCATATACAAAGCAACAATTAGGTAATGAGTTTTTCATTAAAAGTCATGAGATTCTATTTGAACAAGGCTTAAGTGATATCGAAATTAATATACAGGATTGGGGTAATACAAAGTGCTTTTTTTCTCTTGGAGAGAAGAGTGCGATGCCTTTTGATATTTTTTCGGCTTCCTTTTATTTATTATCAAGATATGAGGAGTATTTACCGCATGTAAAAGATGAATATGGACGTTTTACGGCCACGGAAAGTTTAGCTTATAAAAAAGGGTTTTTGCATCAACCTGTTGTAGATATTTGGGCCTATAAATTTAAAGATATTTTACAAAAGCAGTATCCAGAATTTGAATTCCCAAGAAGGGCATACCAAATAAAACCTATTATAGATGTGCCAAGTGCTTATAACTACAAGTTAAAAGGTATTATGCGAACCTTAGGTGGAGCCATTAAAGATGTTTCAATGTTGAGACTTAGAAGTTTATACACTCGGTTTACTGTGCTGCTTGGATTTAGGCATGACCCCTTTGATACTTTTAAATATGTAATTAATAGACAGAAACACACCCGTTTTAAATTTATTTTCTTTTTTCTAATTGGAGGATATTCTACTTATGATAAAGGGATAAACCCGAATAAAAAAGAGTTTGTTTCTCTTATTAAACATGTTGGTGATTATTGTAAAGTAGGACTAAAAATATCTTATTTTGCCTTAGGGGATATTTCCCTTTTAAAGAAAGAAAAAGTAAGAATGGATAACATTTTAAATACCAATACAAAAGCGTCGAGACAATCTTTTTCAAAACTGAATTTACCAGAATCCTATAGAAACTTAATTGATTTAGAAATACAAGAAGATTATACCATGGGTTATGCAAGCCACATTGGTTTTAGAGCAGGATCTTGCTCAACTTTTTTGTTTTACGATTTAGATTACGAAGTACAAACCCCACTTAAAATTATCCCATACCATCTAATGGATTATGCGCTTTTAAAACACAAATCGTTACTTGATAAAAAGAAAGTTATAAATGAAATAATCCATGAGATAAAGCAAGTTAATGGCGAGTTCGTGCCAGTATTTCACAACTATACTTTTGGTGAAGATAACAGATGGAATGGATTTAAAGAATTGTTTAATTTAATATTAGATTCTCCAAATGAAGCTTAAAGGAATTACAGATGTGTTCTTCGATTTAGACCATACGCTTTGGGATTTTGATAAAAACTCTGCGTTAACTTTTGAAAAAATTTTTAAAATCAATAATGTTGATGTAAGTGCTGATGATTTTTTAACCCATTATGTCCCCATTAATTTAAAGTATTGGAGACTTTACAGAGAAGATAAAATAGAAAAAAGTGCTTTACGTTATGGAAGATTAAACGAAACTTTTAAAGCTATTGAATTTGAAGCTAATGATGATTTAGTGTATAAGCTATCTGATGATTATATAACACACTTATCTACATTTAACCATTTGTTTGAAAACACCTTTGAAATTTTAGATTACTTAAATCTAAATTATAACTTACATATTATAACCAACGGATTTGATGAGGTGCAGTATAAAAAGATGAGCCATTCTAAAATCGATCATTATTTTAAAACCATTACCAATTCTGAAATTGCTGGGGTGAAAAAACCAAACCCTCTAATCTTTGATTTTGCTTTAGACCTTGCTAATACAAATGCAAGTAAAAGTGTTATGATAGGGGATAGTTACGAAGCAGATATTTTAGGAGCAATAAATATTGGTATGGATGTTGTTTTTTTCGATGTGAACAACAAGACTGTAGATAATAGCATCAGGCAAATAGATAATTTAATACAATTAAAGAAGTACCTGTAAGTTTTACTAATACATGAATGATATTTTATAAATGCGCGTAACGTATCTTTACAAATAGAATTGAATAAAAAACCAACAACATGAAGACTAAATTTTTTACGATACTACTCACCTGTTTTATTGCAACATCTGTATTTTCTCAAGTGACTATAAATAGTTATAAGTATGTTATTGTACCGAATAAGTTTGATTTTTTGAAAGCGAAAGACGAATATAACTTGAATTCGCTGACAAAATTTTTATTCAATAGGTATGGTTTTGAAGCGGTAATGGAAGGTTCAGATTACCCTAAGGATTTAGTTTTAAATAGATGTTTAGCTTTAGAATCTGATGTAACAAAAGAATCTGGATTATTTAAAACCAAACTAAAAATAGAACTTAAGGATTGTAATGACAAAGTTTTATACACGTCTCCTTTGGGAGAAAGTAGAGAAAAAGAATATAAAACGGCATTCAATCTGGCGTTGCGCGATGCTTTTAAATATTTGGAAGCCACAACATATAAGTACGAGCCGAATGAAAATATAACCTCGATTAGAACCACAGCGCAGCCTGGAGTTAAGAATGAAGTATCTGAAGAAATACAACAGTTAAGAAAAGAAATAGAAAACTTAAAAAACGAAAAAGTTGCTGAATTGGCTATAGTTAAAAAACCTATAGTTAAAACTCAAAAAGTAGTTGTGGCACAACCAAAACCAGTGATAGACATACTAGGAAAGGTAGCTGAAGAAAAAAGGACTGTTATTGAAGGTGCCTCAAATGTATTGTATGCACAAGAAATTGAAAACGGATTTCAGTTGGTTGATAGCTCGCCAAAAGTGATATACAGAATAAAGAACACCAGTTTAAAAAACGTGTTTTTAGTTGAAGGCAAAAACGCTATGGTTTACAAAAAAGGAGATGATTGGGTAATAGAATATTATTCTGGTAGTACTCTAGAGCAAGACCCATTAAATATTAAGTTCTAAGTTTTATTTATAACGTGAATTTGCGTTAGGGATTGTACGACATGTTTGAGCTCGCCGACCCAGGAGGAAGCGAGTAGAGAAAGCCCGACCCTTGTGGTAACGCCCAAATAAATTTAATAATCGTATTTATCTTTCCAGCGTTGTTTTAAAAATTCGCGATGTGCGTTTTCACGAGCGTTATTACCGGGTTCGTAAAATGTCGTGTTTTTTATCTCGTCTGGCAGAAATTCTTGAGGTGCAAAATTATTTTCGTAGTTATGTGCGTACTTGTAATTGTCGCCATAACCCAACTCTTTCATAAGTTTGGTAGGTGCATTTCTAACCTCTAGAGGCACACTTAAATCGCCAGTTTGCTTAACCAATTGCTGCGCCTTACCGATAGCCATATATGCGGCATTACTTTTGGGCGAACAGGCCATATATGTGGCACACTGACTTAAAATAATTCTAGATTCCGGAAAACCAATGGTCGAAACCGCTTGAAAAGTGTTATTAGCTATCACCAAAGCCGTAGGGTTGGCGTTCCCAATATCTTCGCTTGCCGATATCAATAAACGGCGTGCAATAAACTTAACATCTTCGCCACCTTCAATCATGCGTGCTAACCAATATACTGCACCATTTGGATCGCTACCACGAATAGATTTTATAAATGCCGAAATAATATCAAAATGCTGCTCACCAGTTTTATCGTAGCGAACTATGTTGTTTTGTATTTTTTGTAAAACGTCTTCATCCGTAATTTCAATAGTATCGGTATTGTACGAATTGACTAAAAGCTCAAAAATGTTAAGCAATTTTCTTGCGTCACCACCAGATAGCTTTAAAAGGGCGGTGGTTTCCTTAAGTGTTATGTTTTTTTTAGATATATGTTCATCCGTTTCAATAGCCCGCTTTAAAAGCGTTTCTAAATCGGTTTTATCAAAAGCATTTAAAACATAAACCTGGCAACGCGATAAAAGTGCTGAAATAACCTCGAAACTCGGATTTTCTGTAGTTGCACCAATAAGTGTAATCCAACCCTTTTCAACAGCTTGCAATAAAGAATCTTGCTGAGATTTACTAAACCTATGGATTTCATCAATAAACAAAATGGGGTTTTTAGTAGTAAACAATCCGCCACTTTGTTTTGCTTTATCAATAACCTCTCTAATGTCTTTAACACCAGAATTTATGGCACTTAAAGTATAAAACGGTCTCCCAGATTCAGTTGCAATAATATTTGCTAAAGTTGTTTTACCTGTTCCAGGAGGTCCCCAAAAAATCATGGAAGGTATTAAGCCTTGCTTTATGTGTTGGGTTAATGCGCCACCTTTGCCTACCAAGTGTGCTTGACTCACATAGTCGTTTAAGGTTTTTGGTCGTAACCGTTCCGCTAAAGGGGCATTCATATCCATAACTGTAAAATTAAAGTAAAATTTCCACTTTTTTCATTTCCATGAAGACGGAAATCTCAATTTTTATGCTTTGGGCTTGCCCCTTAAAGGGTCGGGCTTTTACGTTACAAGTCCTCGCTTTGTCGGAAAATTATCGGAACTCGCTGTGGGCTTTCCACTTCAATCCCTTACGCGGGCACTAATCTGCCAATTTAGCACAAAACCAAAAGTTGGATAACAATTTGCTATCTTTAGTATAATGAAAAACAAAGAACATTTTAAATTCTCAACGGGTGTAGTGGCGTACCCCGTATTTTTTGTACTCATTATTTGGTTGGTATTCTGGTTCGAGGTGCGTTTTGGTTACAACTTTAGTAAGTATGGTGTATTTCCACAAACTTTAAAAGGTTTAAGAGGCGTTTTATTAAGCCCGTTTATTCATGGCGATATCAAACATATTTATCATAACACGGTGCCTTTATTTGTCTTATCTACGGCATTGTTTTACTTCTATAGGCACATCGCTTGGAAAGTCATTCTTTTAGGTATCTTATTATCTGGTTTTCTTACTTGGTGCATGGGCAGACCATCTTATCATATCGGGATAAGTGGTCTTATTTATGTTTTAGTCAGTTTTACATTCTTTAAAGGTGTTTTTGCAAAACATTATAGACTTATAGCCTTATCGCTTATGGTTATATTTCTTTATGGGAGTATGATTTGGTATACCTTACCCATAGAAAAAGGTATTTCTTGGGAAGGCCACATGGCAGGTTTAATAACAGGGTTGTTATTTGCTTTAATTTTTAGAAAAGAAATTGCAAAACCTAAAAAGTATGTTTGGGAACACGAAAACTATAACGAAGAAAACGATCCTTTTTTAAAACATTTTGATGAAGACGGAAATTTTATAGAAACTGTTGAGCCCGAAATAGAGGAGAAGCAACTCAATATAAGTTATACCTACAAAAAAAATCCTGAAAAAGATTAATGGAAAACAGGTTCAATAAGTTTTGTTCTAAAAATTAATGAGAACAACTGAGACTGAAAACTGCGACTATCTACTTCATTCGTTGTCTTACCACTTCATATAAAAAGGCACCACAAGCTACAGAAACATTTAAAGATTCAATATCACCCAGCAATGGCAGTTTAGCTTTGGCATCTACAACCTTTAAAGTAGAAGGGTTTATACCTCTACCCTCAGATCCCATGATTATAGCACAAGGTTCAACAAATGAAACATCATATAACGTGTCTTTTGTTTTTTCGGTAGCAGCAATAACTTTTATACCAGAGGCCTGCATGTAAAACACAGCATCTTTTATATGGTCTACTTTACAAATCGGAATTTTAAAAACAGCACCAGCACTTGTTTTAATGGTATCGCCATTAACAGGTGCTCCACCTTTTTTTTGAATAATAATACCATCAACACCAGTACATTCTGCAGTTCTGATAATAGCACCAAAATTTCTAACATCACTTAATTGATCTAGTAAAAGAAAAAGTGGTGTTTTCCCAGATTCCATAACATTGACAACTAGAGTTTCCATGTCGTGAAATTCAATAGGCGATATTTGAGCAACCGCCCCTTGATGGTTTTTATTGGTTAACCTATTCAGTTTTTCAACAGGAACATAAGATGAATTAATACTGTTTTTCCTTAAAACAGATTCTAATTCGCCAAATAATTCGCCCTTAAGCCCTTTTTGCAGAAATACTTTATCAATGGTTTTACCAGCATTTACAGCTTCTATAATAGCTCGTATTCCGAATATTTGTGTTTCATTTTCCATTGGGGTAAAGGTATAAAAAAAGAGACTGATAAATCAGTCTCTTTTAGTAGTTTAAAAAATAACTATATTATTATTGCACAATTAATTTTTGAGTAATTGCACCTTCACTAGAGTACACTTTAAAGAAGTAAATCCCTTTTGAATATGTACTTAAATCTAATTGAAACGTATTATTCATTACCTCTGTTCTAGCAGTCATCTCTTTTCCAGTAATATCATAAATATTATATTGGAAATCTGAAATGCTTTTCATTTTAATATTAAAAATACCAGAAGACGGGTTAGGGTAAATACTAATATTATTATCTAAAAAGTCAAAGTCATTAATTGATAACGCTTCAGAACAGTTATAAATAACAATCTCGTCTACAAACCAGCCTATGGGGCCATTACATTCATCAGTGCCAAATTCCCATCTCAATTTCAAAGTAGAATTAGCGGTAACGCCTATAGCAGATAAATCAATAGTACTTTGGCCCCATTCACTTTCACTAACTCCCGGTCCTTCATCCATTCCAGAAAAAGCTTCTTCACCCTTCATTGGGTTGGTATTATCAGAAGAATTATTGAGTGTCATGTTGTATGCATTTTCAGTAAATGCTGATCCAGGTATAATATCCCAAGTAATACCATTATCTAAACTGTATTTAATGTTTCCTCCATCAAAATTTTCTTCAATAGTAGCACTATGGTTAAAGGCTAAACTAAAAGTTCCACTAGTATAGTTTGGCATAGTTATGCTTGGGCTTTCTAAACGTATTATGCCGTTTTCAAAATCTGTACCACCACAATTATCTCCAACTAAATCCCCTTTTGCATATATAGCTTGTCCTGCTCTGCCATTTGGTAAATTACCTACTACAGTCCAATCTCGAGGAAACCAAGTAGAAGGATCTACAGGAAGTTGTGAGACTGTCCAGGCACCAAGTCCACTTTCCCAATCTTCTAAGAAAACAGGGTTAGACATTGCAGCTCCACATAAAGCAGTTGAAGGCCCAAGTATAGTTTCATAAACACATAGATTGTCTGTACGCAATTCAACAGCTATTAAAGTATTTGTAACTTGTGTTAAATCTGCTGCAGTTATTATTTCACCCGATGGACCCGCCGGTGTGGACGTCATAGATATACCCTCTAAATTAATACCAATTAAATCATTACAAGATGCTTCAATAGCATCAGCAAAATCGGCAAAACCGCTTGTGCTAGTCAAATATTCGCTTTGCGCTCTAAAGAATATATGTGCTGCCTTGGTAAAACCTAGACCAGTTATGGTTTGCCCATTAAATATGCCTCCATCTACAAGTAATGCATATGCGTGATTTGGTATTCCTGAATTAATGTGTACACCACCGTTATCTCCGGAGTCACACCAAAAGTTGCTAGCAGTAACCTTATCTGGATCACCATTTTTTTTTGGATCCCACATATCTCGAATAGCTCCGTTAAAAGCAGATGCATCTTCGCCCATCTTCCAACGAACCGAACTACGTGAGTTGGAACGCAGGTTAAGATTTTCGCCCTCATCTTCATAATCATTAAGTAAATCTACTGTTTCACCCCATACATCTGAAAAGGACTCATTTAAAGCGCCAGATTCATAAGCATAAACTAAATTACTATTATATTGAGTATAAGCATGCCCCCATTCATGCGCTACAACGTCGTCTGATGCAGTACCATCACAATAATTAGCAGAGACACCATTCCAAGTAGCATTAGGACAATTAATATTTGGATTGTTATTTATAGTTATCATTTCAGCACCTGCATTATCATAGGAATCAACACCAAAGGCATTAAAAAATAAATAATACATATGACCTGCTGCTGCTACTTCATTTTTCCCCCATTGACTTAGAAAGAAAGTTGATCCACCTTCAGAGTATCTTTTGTTAGCAAGATTTTCTTCATATAAACTTCTGTTTAAAGCATGTGCTATTCCAGTAAATTGTTCAACCAATTTACCAGTATGCGCATCAATAAATAAATATTCTCTCACGTCTACGTCATTTCTTACTTCAATTCTGTAGGCTAGATGTTTTGAAGTAACATTTCCTTGAACTAAACCTTTTGGAAATATTAATAACTTATTTGTTATAGTTTTTAAAGGTTCACCTGAATAGTTTATGTTTTGATTTTTAACAAGATTTATGGCAATAGTCGCACTTTCAGTTTTGGATAACCTTGGAACGGGGTTTACATTAATATCCGAAATAATAGTGCCATTTATAGAGGTCAAATTTTCATTTTTATCAAAATGAAAACGAAGTTCAGAATCAAAAACTGGTACACCTTTAAAATATTGCTTTACTGTGTACTGTTTTAAACCGTAGTTGTCTGTTTTAGCAATACCATCTTTTAATGATTCATTTGCATCGGCAATGGCATACATAGATTTATTTTGAGATAAAAAGTTATTAGCTTTTTCCTTCAAACTTTTTCCCGCTAGGGTATATGCCTTATTTAGCGGAAATTTAATAAAATTAGGAGTTTCTAAATTTTTATTAAATGAAATCTTTGCTTGTGATTTCTTCGCAAAATCATTAATTGCTTTTTGGGTGTTTTCTTGAGAGGTAGCACATAGTGATACAAATACCAACCCAATTAAGAGTAATGTTGTTTTTTTCATTTTTGAATATACAAAAAATGAACACCAATTCGATAAATATGTAAACTAGTATTAAAAAAAAAGCCACTCTATATTTAGAGTGGCTTTTTAAAATATTTGATTTATTTTAAAATTAGTCTTTAGTAACAGTGGCTATGAAATAATCTTGAGCCATATAGCCATTTGCTAACATCCAATCATCTACAGCAAAACCTTCCTGGTCTAAATTATAATTTAGAGTTAGAGTATCACCTACAAGCGTTCCCGTTGCATCAATTGTATAAGGATATAGAGCTCCACTATATAATGTTGTAAAGATATATTGAGATTCAATTGTAACATTTCCTGATCCATCAACAGTGTAATAAACGTTAGCCTCTTCAACTATTTCCTCACCCCAGATGTTTAACATCCATGATGCGTTGATTCCTCTTAAAAATGTTCCATCACAATCTACATCACTAACAATTTCACTGGCATATCCAGAAGCCGAAAATGCATCAATTACGTCAGTACCTGACCAAGTGTTCGACACAAAATTACGTTCACCTACTTCCTCAAAAGCATAAGATGTTCCTGTTTTGGTTATTTTTGCTAGAGTAACGTAATTAGCTGCACATACAGATGCACTATTTAAAGCTGCAGGAAAAAAATGAGTTTGACCATTTATAACGCCTGACTGATCAAAAGTAAGTGTTAGATCAAAATCAACAGGAAAATCATAAGCGTCATAAAAATCAGATACTATATAGTAGACTCCGTCAGGAGCAGCACCATCTAAAACGTATGATTCTGCAGATCCGCCATCAGCTCCATCCAAAACATTGGTACCATCAGTTAACAATAAACGTAAATCACCAGCATCATAAACGCCTATCTCATTTCCAAAATTATCAGTTATTGTTTCAGCTAATGCCCAATCTAATCCAACTGCCAAATCACCATCAGTAAAATTTAGTATGTTGAAAGTAACAGTCTCTGAATTTGTACCTGAAACATTAGATTCGAAACCTGTACCTATCTTTATAGAGGCAGATTCTGTTTCTTCAATCAAATCATCCGAATGTATAGTAATCACATCTGAAGCTGAAGTTGCTCCTGCTGGAATTGTTACAGAATGAGGAAATGAAAAATCATCACCTTCAGTTGCAGTACTACTAGGTAGTAATTCAAGATATACAACAACAGATGTAATTTGTGGTTGGCTCAGTGATACAGTAAACGCATAATCTGCTTCTGTTTCTACAAGAGATTCGCTACTAGCAAAATCTAACGATACCGATAAAGCGGGACTTGAAGGATTAAGGGTACTAACCCCAGTGAAATCTTCACTATCTTCACAAGCGAAAGCTAAGACAAAAGCACTTAGAACTAACGCTATTTTATATAATTGAATTTTCATATTTTTATATTTAATTTAAAGTTTTGGAGTGTAAGTTGCGTAAACTTCTCTACAATCTGATGCACAGATAGTATAGTCTATAGTTATAACACCTGTAGATCCATTAACAGATCCTGCACCGGCAACAATGTTTGAATAATATTCCAATAGATTTTGGTCAGGAACTGTAATTGCACCACATGTATCAGTGAATGTAAATCCAGGCTCTCCTACACCTAGACCTCCGCCAAGTGCATTAATCCATGGTCCTACTTCAGCAGTTCTGTATTCTCCAGGATTCGTTTCAGTAAATGTTTCGTCATAATAATACCAAACATCTATACCCGAGCTAGCTCGAACATAATTTACTGCAACTTCATAGGTATATGCTAAATCAGAAGAACAATTTACAGTAATATTCAATGACCCATTTCCGGCAGCATAAAGAGCAGTGCCATCATCCTTAATCATTTTAGTTCTAAAGTTTACAACATCCCCTATTCTTAAATCAGACTCAGATACACCTAATCCATCAAGATACTCGTCTAAAGTTGAATATTCTAGGGTTAGTGGTAATGTAGCGCTAGAAGCGACAGTTATTTCAGTGCCTCCATTTAAGGATTTTACAATTTCATAACTTGCTACACCTGCACCACCGTTATCAAAAAGAACTTCCATGTTCAATTCAAATTCGGCAAACGAAACTGTCGCAGTATCAAATTCTAAAGAAGAAGGTACTCCAAGTAGTTTCCCGGTAGTAGCTCCACTTAGTTTAACCATGGTGGCACTTTGTGCACCACCGGTTAGTAGATCTTCGCTATCATCGATTAGCGTAGTGTTATCACATGAAACCACGAATGCGGTTGCAAATAATAAGAGGAATAATTTTTTTAAGTTTTTCATGTTTTCTTTTTTTTTTAGTTCTGCCAAAATAATTTAGATGTCAATAAATCTCCACCAATACTAGAGGCCGCCGCATCAAAATTATCTTTATTTAAATTTTGAGTTGCAGTCGAGAAAAATAGTCTTGAAGGTATTTCACTTAAAGGACTTTCTGCTGCAGGTGTAAGCGCAGGTAACTTTGTTCTTCTCCATTCAGTCCAGGCTTCGAACCCTTGACTAAAAAGTGAAATCCATTGTTGGGTCGCTATTTTTTCGCGACCATCCGATTGCGATTCAAAGTTTAAGTTCACTTGTGCTAAGTAAGCAGCACCGTCAAGTTCATTCCAATTAAAGTTTTCCGCGATACCAGCATAATAGTAGGATTTTGCTACTGGAATTCCCCCAGAAATAAAGCCTTCATTAGCAGCTTCTGCCATTAAAAAGTTTAATTGCGAATATGACATAATTACTGCAGGTAAGTCTGGTTGTAAGTAAAAATCTCCTAAACCAGAAATATTAGAATAAGTATAACCTAATTCCTCATTCGGGATTGGTGTTTGATTTCCAAAACCTGAAGGTTTACCAACAATATCACCGTCTGCATTTGGAGCTGCGTAATGAGCTAATCGTGGATCACCAAGACCTTCTAATATTTCAACTAGAGCTGAGTTTATTTTGTATTCAAGTCTATTACCATCAACAACTGTTTCCCAAATAGGATTAGCATCAGGTGCTACAGAAAGATACACCAATTCTGCACTATCCGCATTGCTAGCAAACATGTTACCACCGTTTACTAATGCTTGAAGTTCAGAAGAAACATCTCTTGTACTAGAAATTCTCATTAATGCTCTAAACTTTAAAGAATTAGCTAATTTCAACCATTTTGAAACATCACCGCCATAATACAAATCAGATGATGCTGTAATAGTTCCACTACCATTTGACAACAAAGATGCTGCTTGTGTTAGTAAACCAAGAATACCTTCAAATACAACAGCTTCAGAATCGTGAACAGGTTTTAAAATACCACCTGTAACAGCTTCAGTAAACGGGATAGGTCCATAAAGTTCAGTCAAAGTTTGATAACCTATAGCTTGCATAACTAATGCAGCACCTTGTAGGTTTGTATTTCCATCAACTTCAGCTAAGTCATATATTGATGAAGCTTCAGAAATTGTTAATGAATAGATATTACTCCATATGGCATCAATAACTCCCAAACGAGGCACATATCTCATTTCATCATTGTATTGAACTTTAGACCATAATTGAGCCCAACCAGCTCCCATGTCTCCTCCTCTTTGCATACCATAAGTAGCATTGCTGTATTGTCTTTGTGCATAACCCAATAATAAATCTGCTGGAACAGCAACAGGATTATTTGGATCTTTATTTAGTTCTTCAAAGTCTCCATCACAACTCGTTGCGAACGGAATACTGATAAGAGCTAATAATATTATTTTAAATTTTTTCATGATTTTTTTTTTTAGAATTTTAAGTTTATGTTGAAACCAACAGTTCTTGCAGAAGGGTATTGACCAAATTCTTGACCTTGATTTCCGTTTGCACTACTAAAACCTGTTTCCGGATCAATATGCGGTGCCTTCTTATAAAGAATTGCTAAGTTTCTACCTACTATTGAAAACTTAACAGCTTCGAAAGGTAATCTTTTAAGCATTTCAGACGGTACACTATAACCTAATGTTAATTGTCTCAGTTTAACATAACTTGCATCAAATACAGAACTTGATTCGATACTGTTACTATAAGTTGCCTGGTTGAAAGATTGTGCTTTAACAACAACGTCGTTTGTTACAAATCCACCATTACCATCTGCTCTTACACCGTTACCAACTAATCCACCTTCTCTACCAACTAATGTTTCTGATAAAGTTCCAGCATATCTACCCCAAGCGTAAGTCATACTGTGTACATCTCCGCCAATTTTAGCATCAACAAGTGCAGAGAAACTTAAGTTTTTATATCTTAGTGTAAAGTTTGCACCACCCGTAAAGTCTGGAGCAATATCTCCTAGTATTTGTTGTGATCCATCAATTTGAGGAAGACCGTTTTCATAAATGACTTGTCCATCAGGAGCTCTTTCAAAGTCACGACCTACAATTACACCATAAGGTTGTCCTGGTCGTGCTTGAAGTGTAACACCCCATTGACCACCAAGCGTATAACTATCTAACTCACCTAATGAAACAACTTCGTTCTCATTTTGAGCAAAGTTTAAGTCAATATCAAAACTGAAATCATCACTTCGTACGATTGTAGCACCTAATTGGATTTCAATACCTTTATTACTCATATCGGCAATATTATTCCAAGAGTTAGTAGAACCAGTTGCAGGATCTACTCCAATAGGTACTAATAAATCCTCACTTTGTTGATCGTAGTAAGTTGCACTTAAACGTAATCTATTAGAAAAGAACTTAGCATCTAAACCAAACTCGATACCTGTAACAGTTTCAGCTTTTAAGTTTGGATTAAATTCTGTATTTGGTACAAATGCTTGGTTTCCAAAACCTGTATTAGCTAAGCCGAAAGTTTTAGAAATATTGTATGGGCTTAATGCTCCTGTACTACCTACTTGTGACCAACCACCTCTAATTTTTAAGAAGTCAATTTTAGCTCCTTTCATGTCGAACATCTCCGATAATAAAAGAGAAGTAGCAACTGAAGGGTAGAAGAATGAGTTGTTATCAACTGGTAAGATACTCGCCCAATCTTGTCTTGCAGTAAAGTCAATAAATATCATATTTTTATATGAAAATTGACCAAATCCGAATACACTATTAATTTGTTGGTTTCTTTCAAAGCTACCTAAAGTTGGAGTCGCACCTGTTTGTAAGTTGCTAAGAGTGTAAAGGTTAGGTAATTCTAAACCTGGAAGAGAACCAGAAGTAGAATTATATCTTCTATTCATGTGCTGGAATCCAACACTTGCAGAGAATCCAAAGTCTTCAGATATAGGTTTATTCACAGACAATAAAGATGTTGCATTAACTTCTTCAAAACGTCTTTGAATTTCAAAATAACTACCATTTGGAGCATTATTACTACCAATAGCTTGTCTTTGAGTTTCTAGTTGACTAAACGTATCAATACCTAATTTTTGACTAAATGATAGCCAATCTGTTAGTTGATAATTTAAATCTATATTTCCGATTAAACGATCTTTCGCTAAAGTATTTCTATTCGTATCCAATACCCAATAAGGATTGTTTTGGAAGTTATGATTCCAGTTTAAAGGTGTTCCTGCAGCTGCAGTTCCTTCTGGCGCTAAAGGTAAATTCTCCCAATTTCTTAATTCTTGAAAATCAACCTGTCTTGCAGACCAAATAAATTGCTGAAAAGGATTTTCGTTATTGTAACCAGAGATAGGTAAGTTATCACTATCCGTATTAAAGTAGTTTAAAGACATAGCAGCAGTCATACGCTCACCAATTTCTAAAGAACCACTAAGACCAACAGTCACCTTTTTTAACTCTGTATTAGGAACCATACCTTGTTCATCTGTATTACCAATAGATAACCTAAAGTTATTATTTGTAAATGATACATTATTTGAAATGTTAACTCCAGTATCTAAGAAGTTTTTAACATTATCAGGATGAGAAATCCATGGTAATGGTCTTCCTCCGTTTAATTGTGAATTCCATTGGATAAACTCAAGACCAACATCTAAAGGAGCCCCCCAACTTTCATCAACACCATCACCAACACCAGCACCGGCACCATTAACATATTCGAAGTACTTAGTGTCACCACCTTGTCCGTAAGAATTTTGATAATCTGGTAAAAGTAAAGGATTAGAGAATGTTACGTTTGTGTTCATTGAAACACTGAACTTTTTTGAGCCATCTCCTTTTTTCGTTGTAATAACAATAACACCGTTACCTGCACGTAAACCATATAATGCAGCAGCATTAGGTCCTTTAAGAACTGTAACAGATTCAATATCGTCAGGATTAATGTCGGCAGCACCGTTTGGTAAATCAACACCACCACCAGAACCAGCGTTACCAAAACTTCTATTATCAACAGGAACTCCATCAACCACATAAAGCGGTTCGTTATTACCTGTAATTGAAGAGTTACCCCTCAATACAATTCTAGATGAAGCACCAACACTACCAGAAGTACCAGTAACTTGTACACCGGCAATCTTTCCACTTAACGCATTTGAAATATTACTTTCTCTTGCTTCAGTCAAGCCTTCACCTTTTATTCCTTGTACAGAATAACCTAAGGCTTTTTCTTCTCGCTTGATACCTAAGGCAGTTACTACAACTTCCTCTAAGGCTTCAGCATCCTCTTGTAAAATTACATTAATTGAATTTGAGGCACCTACCGCAACTTCTTTAGTAGTATAACCAACAAAACTGAATACAAGAGTACCTCCTTGATCCACATTAATTGAATATTTACCATCAAAATCTGAAGATGTACCTGAAGAAGTACCCTTAACTAAGACAGTTGCCCCAGGAAGAGGTAAACCAGAACCATCTGATACCGTACCTGAAATTGTCTTTTCTTGTGCAAACGTTAGTTGCACAACAAACGCTAGTAATAGCGTTAGAATTCCACTAAACTTTGTTTTCATTTTATAATTATTTGAATTAGTCAATGTCAAAAATCATAATAAAAAGTTAATAAAACAATAAATAAGGGTTAAAATTTAAGAAAAAGGCCAAATTTTTAAGAAAATGACAAGATGTGGCTAGAAATTAGCTGTTAAACTGAGGTGTATTTTAGAATTGGAGAGTTTAAATTGGGTATTCTCAGTTTTTCCATTCGCATAATTAAATCGTAATAGTCCCGCTTTTGTAAGAATTCCGAATCCAAAGCCGTATCCGAAGAGTTTTTCCTTAGATTTTGTTATTTTGTTTTCAAAATATCCAGCATCAATAATAGTATGTAAATAAATTGAATTGTTTAGTTGATATCTATACTCTGTATTTATTACGCCAAATAGCGAGGCAAAGAGACTGTTTTCTTCAAATCCTCTTATAGAATTAATGCCTCCAAATCGTAATAGTTCATTCTCGAAGTAGGTATCCGTTATCAAATTAGAGCCGTTAACTTTTATAAAGAAGCTATTTTTGTTGTTTAATAAGAATATCTTTAAGGCATCTATGGAGTATTGTGCTTGATTTTCTGAATTTGTGGGCGTTGTTTTCTTTCCGAAGCCGGCTTCTAAATATAATTTAGATTTTATGGGAAAAAGGATATTGTTGGATTGTGATTTTAAATATTGATAGGCAATAGTATAGTGTTGGGTTTTGTAATCTGATATAATGGAGTTTATATTCTCGTTAAGAAGATTGTTCGATTCTGTTGAAACAATGCCAACATACATTTTGTTTTTAGAATTTATCTGATAATGTAATCGAGCAGATTGATTAACGGTTGTGAATGAGGTGTCTCTTTTAAAAATCCTTAATAGTAAGTCTGCACCAATGGGTGTGTTAAATAGATAAGGTAGTGAGACGTCTGTTTCAAAAGTTTTTTGATCGTTTTCATCACTCTTATATAATAATCTAAATGATTCGCCAAAATTTAAATTATTAACAAGGTTTAAATTTAAGTAACCATCAAATTCTAGCTTGTTGGTGTCTTCATTGTTTCCAAACCCTAAAAAGCCATCAAAAGTATTGCTTTTGGATTTTTTAAGATACAGGTATAAGGATGTGGAATCTTTTGAAAATAATACTTCGGGGGATTTAATCTCATTAGCGAAATTCAAATTATTTAATTGGTTGGTTTTTTCTTTAATGCTATTTAAATCAAAAACCTGCTTAGGTTTTATTTTCAGAAAGTGGTTGAGATACGAGCGTGGAAATTTTTCATAACCTTTAATAACGATATCGTTGATGATTCTTTTCTTTTCAAAGCCGTTAACAGTTAAAATCGCTTTTAAATTGAAAGCGTCTTTAATTGTTATATCAGATAATTGTAGTTTAGAAAATGGAAATCCTTTTTTAGAAATTTCAGAATTAATAAAATTAAGTGCACTCTCAACTTCAGAAAATTTCAGAATAAAATAATCTTCAAACACCTCTTTTGACACCAAGTTTAAAATAGACGTATCAATATTGTTTTTATTGTAGTCTATATATATGGTGTTAAATTTGTTTTTTAAATGAATTTGAGAATAAAAAGCTGTGTCGTTTGTTTTTTTCAAACTCTTTAATTCATTTTCAATATAACCTATTTTGAAAAGTGCTGCGTTTATAAGGTCTACTTCAGATTGGATGGACTTAAAATCGGTATGGAGTTTTAAATACCCCAAAGAATCTATAATACTGGATTCAATTTTATTTTGGCCTTCAATTTTTAAGGATAAATCTTGACAAAACCCTTCCGTTGAAAAAAGCACACATACAATAAGGATGAAATAAGGCGTTTTTATCACGTTTTTATTGGCTAATTTTTATGTAAATCTAACGGAAAATCTAGGCTAATAATATAGCTAATGTTATTTTTTTTAAAAACTCTTAAAAATTAACCAATTAGGGTTTGAATTATTCATTTTAATTTCTACCTTTGCAGCCCTCTTAAAAAGAGGATAATAAAATTTATATATATTATATATGCCAACAATTTCGCAATTAGTAAGAAAAGGAAGAGCCAAAATAACCAAGAAGAGTAAATCGGCTGCTTTAGATTCTTGTCCGCAAAGACGTGGTGTGTGTACTCGTGTTTACACAACGACTCCTAAAAAACCTAACTCAGCAATGCGTAAGGTAGCAAGAGTTCGTTTAACAAACGGAAACGAGGTTAACGCATACATCGGTGGTGAAGGACATAATCTGCAAGAGCACTCGATAGTATTGGTTAGAGGTGGAAGGGTAAAAGATTTGCCAGGAGTTAGATATCACATTGTACGTGGTGCTTTAGACACAGCAGGTGTTTCAGGTAGAACGCAACGTAGATCTAAGTATGGTGCTAAACGCCCTAAGAAGTAATTAAAACTTTAAGAAGAAGACATGAGAAAAAGAGCAGCAAAAAAGAGACCGCTTTTGCCGGATCCACGTTTTAACGACCAGTTAGTAACTCGTTTCGTTAACATGATGATGTGGGATGGAAAAAAGTCTGTCGCTTTTAAAGTATTCTATGATGCAATTGACATTGTAGATTCAAAAAAGACTGACGAAGAAAAAACAGCATTAGAAGTCTGGAAAGATGGTTTATCAAATGTGATGCCTCACGTAGAAGTACGTAGTCGTCGTGTTGGTGGAGCAACATTTCAAATACCAATGCAAATTCGTCCAGACCGTAAAGTTTCTACGGCAATGAAATGGCTAATTAGCTATTCTCGTAAAAGAAACGAAAAATCTATGGCATTGCGTTTAGCTTCAGAAATTTTAGCAGCAGCTAAAGAAGAAGGAGCAGCTGTTAAAAAAAGAGTGGATACTCATAAAATGGCAGAAGCAAATAAGGCATTTTCTCACTTTAGATTTTAATAGGAAATGGCAAGAAATTTAAAATTAACTAGAAATATAGGTATTGCTGCTCATATTGATGCAGGAAAAACTACTACTACAGAGCGTATTCTTTATTATACAGGGGTTTCTCATAAAATTGGAGAAGTACATGATGGTGCTGCAACAATGGATTGGATGGAGCAAGAGCAGGAAAGAGGAATTACAATTACTTCGGCTGCAACAACTTGTGAGTGGGATTTTCCAACTGATAATGGAAAAGCTACGCCTGATACAAAAGGATATCACTTTAATATAATAGACACACCAGGTCACGTTGATTTTACGGTTGAAGTAAACCGTTCGTTACGTGTTCTTGATGGTTTAGTGTTTTTGTTTAGTGCGGTTGATGGTGTTGAGCCACAATCAGAAACTAACTGGAGACTAGCGGATAACTATAAGGTACCAAGAATTGGTTTCGTAAATAAAATGGACCGTCAAGGATCTGATTTTATGATGGTTTGTAAGCAAGTGAAAGAAATGTTAGGCTCTAATGCAGTGCCTATCGTTTTGAACATTGGTGATGAAGAGAACTTCAAGGGTATTGTCGATTTAGTTAAGAATAGGGCTATTGTATGGCATGAAGAAGGTATGGGTGCAACATTTGATGTTGTTGATATTCCTGAAGAGCTTAAAGAAGAGTCAAGAATTTTACGTGGTAAACTTATTGAAGAAGTAGCTAGCTACGACGAGAACTTATTAGAGAAGTTTATGGAAGATGAAGATTCTATTACAGAGGAAGAAGTGCATAATGCACTTAGAGCTGCTGTAATGGATATGGCTATCATTCCAATGATTTGTGGTTCTGCATTCAAAAATAAAGGGGTACAATTCTTATTAGATGCCGTATGTCGTTATTTGCCTTCTCCTATGGATAAAGAAGGTATTGTGGGTGTTAATCCAGATACAGATAAAGAAGAATTACGTAAGCCAGATGTAAAGGAGCCTTTTGCTGCTTTAGCATTTAAAATTGCTACAGATCCTTTTGTAGGTCGTTTAGCATTTTTTAGAGCATATTCAGGTCGTTTAGACGCAGGATCATATGTGTTAAACAATCGTTCAGGTAAAAAAGAGCGTATTTCACGTATTTATCAAATGCACGCTAACAAGCAAAATGCAATTGATTATATAGAAGCTGGAGATATTGGAGCTGCTGTTGGATTTAAATCCATCAAAACAGGAGATACTTTGTCGGCTGAAAAGCATCCTATTGTTTTAGAGTCTATGGACTTCCCAGATCCAGTAATTGGTATTGCGGTTGAACCTAAAACTAAAGCAGATGTTGATAAACTGGGTATGGGCTTAGCTAAATTAGCTGAAGAAGATCCAACGTTTACTGTGCGTTCAGATGAAGCTTCAGGACAGACTATTATCTCTGGAATGGGTGAGCTTCACTTAGATGTTATTGTTGATCGTTTACGTCGTGAGTTTAAAGTTGAAGTAAATCAAGGTCAACCACAAGTTGAATATAAAGAAGCTATTACACAGTCTGCTGATCATAGAGAAGTTTATAAGAAGCAATCTGGTGGTCGTGGAAAATTTGCTGATATCGTATTTACGGTTGAGCCTGCAGATGAAGGTGTAGTAGGTCTTCAATTTGAATCTGTAATTAAAGGTGGTAACGTTCCTAAAGAATTTATCCCTTCAATTGAGAAAGGATTTAAAATGGCTATGGTTAATGGACCTTTAGCAGGATATGAAATCGATTCTATGAAAGTGACATTGAGAGATGGATCTTATCATGATGTGGATTCTGATCAGTTATCTTTCGAATTAGCTGCAAAGTTAGGATTTAAAAATTGTGCAAGAGCTGCCAAGGCAGTAATAATGGAACCTATTATGAAGCTTGAGGTTATTACACCTGAGGAAAATATGGGTGACATCGTGGGTGATTTAAATCGTCGTCGTGGACAAATGAGTGATATGGGTGATAGAGCAGGTGCAAAAACTGTAAAAGCCACTGTACCACTATCAGAAATGTTTGGTTATGTTACAACATTAAGAACACTATCATCAGGTCGTGCAACGTCAACAATGGAATTTTCACACTACGCTGAAACACCTTCAAGTATATCTGAAGAAGTTATTAAAGCGGCTAAAGGAGAACAATCTTAAAAGTTAAGAAAATGAGTCAAAAAATCAGAATAAAATTAAAGTCTTACGATTTTAACTTAGTAGATAAATCTGCTGATAAGATTGTAAAAACAGTAAAAAGTACTGGAGCTGTTGTAACTGGACCAATTCCATTACCAACGCACAAGAAAATTTTCACTGTATTACGTTCTCCACACGTAAACAAGAAATCAAGAGAACAATTTCAATTAAGCTCTTATAAGAGGTTATTGGATATTTACTCTTCGTCATCAAAAACAATTGATGCGTTAATGAAACTTGAATTGCCAAGTGGTGTTGAAGTAGAAATCAAGGTTTAGTAATAAACTTACATGTCCTAAGCTTCGTGCAAAGGAAAAACGGTAAAAATACAATTCAAGGCTGAAACGTATTTTCGGCCTTGAGTGTTAATAACAAATAGTAATAAATTAAATAAATAATTATGTCTGGGTTAATTGGAAAAAAAATCGGTATGACCAGCATCTTCGATGAAAATGGTAAGAATATGCCATGTACAGTAATCGAAGCTGGGCCATGTATCGTTACCCAAGTCAGAACTGAAGAAGTTGACGGCTATGAAGCTATTCAACTTGGTTTCGATGACGCGACAGAAAAAAGCGCTACTAAAGCAGACTTAGGTCATGCTAAAAAAGCGGGTACTTCTGTAAAACGCAAACTCGTTGAATTCAAAAGTTTTGATGCGGAGTACAAATTAGGAGATGCAATCACTGTTGAACATTTCACCGAAGGTGAATTTGTTGATGTAGCAGGAACATCTAAAGGTAAAGGATTTCAAGGTGTTGTAAAACGTCATGGTTTCGGTGGTGTAGGTCAAGCTACTCACGGTCAACATAACCGTTTAAGAGCGCCAGGATCTATTGGAGCTGCATCTTATCCTGCAAGAGTTTTCAAAGGAATGAAAATGGCAGGAAGAATGGGTGGAGACACAGTTAAAGTTCAAAATTTAAGAGTTTTAAAAGTAGTTGCTGAAAAGAATCTACTTGTGGTTAAAGGATGTGTTCCTGGTCACAAAAACGCTTATGTAATTATTAGAAAATAATGAAAATAGCAGTTTTAGATATAAACGGAAAAGACACAGGTAGAAAGGCAGACCTTTCTAAAGATGTGTTCGCTATTGAGCCTAATAATCACGCTGTGTATTTGGATGTTAAACAATATTTAGCAAACCAACGTCAAGGAACTCACAAATCGAAAGAGAGAGCTGAGATTTCTGGAAGTACACGCAAGATTAAAAAGCAAAAAGGAACTGGTACAGCAAGAGCAGGTAGTATTAAGTCAGGTATATTTAAAGGTGGTGGTCGTATGTTCGGTCCAAGACCTAGAAATTACAGTTTTAAACTTAATAAAAACTTAAAGCGTTTAGCACGTAAATCGGCATTAAGTATCAAAGCGGGAGAGAAGTCAATTACAGTTTTAGAAGACTTTAATTTTGACTCTGTAAAGACTAAGAACTTTACTGCAGTTTTAAAGGCTTTAGAGCTTGAAAACAAAAAAACACTCTTTGTGTTGGGTGGCTCAAATAATAATGTATATTTGTCATCGCGCAATTTAAAATCCTCTGAAGTTATAACATATTCAGAGATAAGTACTTACAAGATTTTAAATGCAAATCAAGTAGTATTGTTAGAAGGAGCGTTAGCAGGAATTGAAACAAATTTAAGTAAATAGAAACAATGAATATCTTAATTAAACCTATAATCACAGAAAAAGCGACAGCAGATAGCGAGTTAAGAAACTGCTATACTTTCGCAGTGAATAAAAAGGCGAACAAGGTAGAAATCAAAAAAGCGGTGGAAGCTGCTTATGGTGTTTCTGTTGAAAAAGTTCGTACTATAAATGTCCGTCCAGATCGAAGTACTAAGTTTACAAAGACTGGTATTCAACATGGTAAAACAAATGCTGTTAAAAAGGCAATTGTACAACTGGCGGAAGGTGAAATGATTGATTTATACAGTAACATGTAATTAAAGACTTATGTCAGTAAGAAAATTAAAACCAATCACCCCAGGACAGCGATTTAGAGTAGTAAATGGCTATGATGCCATTACTACTGATAAGCCGGAAAAGAGTTTACTCGTTCCGAATAAAAGATCTGGTGGTAGAAACAGTGAAGGAAAAATGACCATGCGCTACATTGGTGGAGGTCACAAGAGAAAGTATCGTATAATTGATTTTAAGAGAGACAAAGCTGGTATTCCTGGTGAAGTTGCTTCTATTCAGTACGATCCTAACAGAACAGCTTTTATCGCATTATTGAATTATCAAGATGGCGAAAAAAGATACATTATTGCACAAAATGGACTTCAGGTTGGGCAAAAATTAGTATCAGGTAATGAAGGTATTGCTCCAGAAATTGGAAATGCAATGCCATTAAGTGAAATTCCATTAGGAACTATTATTTCTTGTGTAGAGTTACGTCCAGGACAAGGAGCTGTTATGGCCCGAAGTGCCGGTGCATTTGCTCAGTTAATGGCAAGAGATGGTAAGTTTGCTACAATTAAGTTACCATCAGGAGAAACAAGATTAATTCTTGCTAACTGTATGGCTACTATAGGAGTTGTATCTAACTCTGATCATCAATTATTAGTTGGTGGTAAAGCAGGTAGAACGAGATGGTTAGGAAGAAGACCACGTACTAGACCAGTAGTGATGAATCCAGTTGATCACCCAATGGGTGGTGGTGAAGGTAAATCTTCAGGTGGACATCCACGTTCTAGAAACGGTATACCGGCTAAAGGATTTAGAACACGTTCTAAGACTAAAGCAAGTAATAAATATATTGTAGAACGTAGAAAGAAATAAGACATGGCAAGATCATTAAAAAAAGGACCTTACGTTCATTATAAATTAGAGAAGAAAGTAGCAGTAAATGTTGAGAATAACAAAAAGACGGTAATCAAAACGTGGTCGAGAGCCTCTATGATTACTCCAGATTTTGTTGGACAAACTATAGCTGTACATAATGGCCGTCAATTTGTTCCAGTATATGTTACTGAAAACATGGTAGGTCATAAATTAGGAGAATTTTCACCAACACGTTCATTCCGTGGACATGCAGGTGCTAAAAACAAAGGTAAAAAGTAGTAAGCTATGGGAAGTCGTAAAAAACAAATGGCAGACGCTATTAAGGAAGCTAAAAAGCACGTAGCTTTTGCTAAACTTAATAACTGTCCTACATCACCGAGAAAAATGCGTTTAGTAGCCGATTTAGTAAGAGGCGAAAAAGTAGAACATGCACTAAATATCTTAAAATTCAACCAAAAGGAAGCATCTGGTCGTTTAGAAACATTGTTATTGTCTGCAATTGCAAACTGGCAAGCTAAAAACGAAGAAGCTAATATTGAAGAGGCTGAATTGGTAGTAAAAGAGATTACAGTTGATAGCGGATCTATGTTAAAGAGATTACGTCCAGCACCTCAAGGTCGTGCACACAGAATTAGAAAACGTTCAAACCATGTTACAATAGTGGTTGGAGCTAACAATAACACACAAGCTTAATAAAAGATATGGGACAAAAGACAAATCCAATCGGAAATCGCTTAGGAATTATCAGAGGATGGGAATCTAACTGGTACGGAGGAAACGATTATGGTGATAAACTTGCCGAAGACGATAAGATCAGAAAATACGTTCACGCTCGTTTGTTTAAAGCTAGTGTAAGTAGAGTAATCATCGAGAGAACTTTAAAACTTGTAACCGTTACTATCACAACGGCTCGTCCTGGTATCATTATTGGTAAAGGCGGTCAAGAGGTAGACAAGTTAAAAGAAGAACTTAAGAAGATTACTGGTAAAGAAGTTCAGATTAACATCTTTGAAATTAAGAGACCTGAACTGGATGCATTTTTAGTAGGATCAAGCATCGCTCGTCAAATTGAAAATAGAATTTCATACAGACGTGCAATTAAGATGGCTATTGCTGCTACAATGCGTATGAATGCTGAAGGAATTAAAATCCAAATTAGTGGACGTTTAAATGGTGCTGAAATGGCACGATCTGAACACTACAAAGAAGGACGTATTCCTTTATCAACTTTCAGAGCCGATATTGATTATGCTTTAGTTGAGGCGCACACTACTTATGGTAGATTGGGTGTTAAAGTATGGATCATGAAAGGTGAAGTATATGGTAAAAGAGAACTTTCTCCGCTTGTTGGATTGTCTAAGAAGCAAGGAAAAGGTGGACCAGGAAGAGGTGGAAATAAAGGACCTCGTCGTAGAAAGTAATTTTTTATAAAGTAAAGAAAAATGTTACAGCCTAAAAGAACAAAATTTCGTAAACAACAAAAAGGACGTATGAAGGGGAACTCTGGTAGAGGTCACCAACTTTCAAACGGTACTTTTGGAATAAAAGCATTAGATGCAACTTTCATAACATCACGTCAAATTGAAGCTGCTCGTATTGCCGCTACACGTTACATGAAGAGGGAAGGTCAACTTTGGATTAAAGTATTTCCAGATAAGCCTATCACAAAAAAGCCTCTTGAAGTACGTATGGGTAAAGGTAAAGGAGCCGTTGAATATTGGGTTGCTGTATGTAGACCAGGTCGTGTTTTATTTGAAATAGGAGGAGTGCCATTAGACGTTGCAAAAGAAGCACTACGTTTAGCCGCGCAAAAACTACCTGTTAAAACTAAGTTTTTAATCGCTAGAGATTACGAAGCATAATTTATTTGATATTATGAAACAATCAGAAATTAAAGAATTATCTGTAGCTGAGTTACAAGAGAAACTTGGTGAAACAAAAAAGAGTTATTCAGACCTAAAATTGGCTCATGCAATATCTCCTTTAGAAAATCCAATTCAGTTACGTGGTATAAGACGTACCGTAGCTAGAATTGCGACTGAATTAACTAAAAGAGAATTACAATAATTCTGCTGAAAGATGGAAACAAGAAATTTAAGAAAAGAACGTATAGGAGTTGTTACTAGTAACAAAATGCAAAAATCAATAGTTGTTGCAGAAGTTAAAAAAGTAAAACATCCTATGTATGGTAAGTTCGTGTTGAAAACGAAAAAATACGTTGCACACGACGAGACAAACGACTGTAATATTGGAGATACAGTAAAGATCATGGAAACAAGGCCTTTAAGTAAATCTAAATGTTGGAGATTAGTAGAAATCCTAGAAAGAGCTAAATAATTATGTTACAACAAGAATCAAGAATAAAGGTAGCAGACAACACTGGAGCAAAAGAAGTTTTAGTTATCCGTGTTTTAGGAGGAACTAAAAGGAGATATGCTTCTGTTGGAGATAAGATAGTTGTTTCGGTTAAAGATGCAACTCCTAATGGAAACATTAAGAAAAAAGCAGTTTCTACAGCAGTTGTTGTGCGTACTAAGAAAGAAGTAAGAAGACCAGACGGATCTTATATAAGATTTGACGATAATGCTTGTGTTTTGTTAAACCCAACGGGTGAGATGAGAGGTACACGTGTTTTTGGTCCTGTTGCTAGAGAGCTTCGTGATAAACAATTCATGAAGATTGTATCATTAGCACCAGAGGTGCTTTAATACATAATATTTAAGATGACAAAGCTTAAAATAAAAACTGGAGATACCGTAAAAGTAATTGCTGGAGATCACAAAGGATCTGAAGGTAAAGTACAAAAGGTGATTCTAGAAAAGAACAAGGCGATTGTTGAGGGTGTAAACATGGTTAAGAAACATACTAAACCAAGTGCACAGAATCCTCAAGGTGGAATCGTAGAGAAAGAAGCAGCTATTCATATTTCTAACTTATCATTGTTAACTTCAAAAGGAGAAACAACTAGAATTGGTTATAGAGTAGAAGGCGACAAAAAAGTAAGATTTTCAGTAAAATCTAATGAAGTAATATAGCTATGGCATATTCACCGAGACTTAAAGAAGAGTATAAAAGCAGAGTAATTGCAACTCTTACAGACGAATTTGGATATAAGAATGTAATGCAGGTTCCTAAACTTACTAAGATAGTAATATCTAAAGGAGTTGGAGCGGCCGTTGCAGACAAAAAGTTAATCGACTACGCAGTAGAAGAGGTAACGACTATATCTGGACAAAAAGCGATATCTACATTATCTAAGAAGGATGTTGCAGCATTTAAATTGCGTAAAGGGATGCCAATTGGTGTTAAAGTAACTTTACGTGGTGAAAGAATGTATGAGTTTTTAGACCGTTTAGTAACATCTGCACTTCCACGTGTTAGAGATTTTAACGGAATAAAGGCTACAGGATTTGATGGACGTGGTAATTATAATTTAGGAGTTACTGAACAAATCATCTTTCCAGAAATTAACATTGATAAAGTGAACAAGATTTCTGGTATGGATATCACATTTGTAACAACTGCAGATACTGATAAAGAAGCAAAATCATTATTAACCGAATTAGGATTACCTTTTCAAAAGAACTAAGATATGGCTAAAGAATCAATGAAAGCCCGTGAGGTAAAAAGAGCTAAAACAGTAGCTAAATATGCGGATAAACGTAAAGCTTTAAAAGAAGCTGGAGATTACGAAGCATTGCAAAAGTTGCCTAAAAATGCTTCACCTGTTCGTATGCATAATAGATGTAAAATAACAGGAAGACCAAAAGGATACATGAGAACTTTCGGAGTTTCTCGTGTAACTTTTAGAGAAATGGCGAATCAAGGCCTAATCCCTGGAGTAAGAAAAGCTAGTTGGTAATATTATTTAAATAATCGGTTTAAGGTTCGGAATAATTCGAAAACCAAAACCACAAAATCAATTCATTATGTACTCAGATCCAATTGCGGATTTTTTGACAAGAATTAGAAATGCAGTGCGAGCGAACCATAGAGTGGTTGAGATTCCTGCTTCTAATCTTAAAAAAGACATTACTAAAATATTATTCGAACAAGGATATATTTTAAGTTACAAGTTTGATGATTCTACTGTACAAGGTACTATTAAAATAGCCCTTAAGTACAACAAAGAAACTAAAGAACCAGTAATTAAGAAACTTCAAAGAATTAGTACACCAGGTTTACGTTTGTATTCTGGTTCTAATGATTTACCTCGTATCTTAAACGGTTTAGGTATAGCCATTGTTTCAACTTCTCATGGAGTTATGACAGGTAAACAAGCCAAAAGAGATAATGTAGGTGGAGAAGTTTTATGTTACGTTTACTAATTTAAAGCCAGAAAGAAATGTCAAGAATAGGAAATAATCCAGTAGCCATTCCAGAAGGTGTAACAGTAGATGTTAAAGATAGCGTTGTAACTGTAAAAGGAAAATTAGGGGAGTTAACACAAAGTTACGACTCTGTTGAAATAAAGGTAGAAGAAGGAAATGTGTTAGTAACACGTTCATCTGATACTAAGGATCAAAAAGCCAAACATGGTTTATATAGATCTTTAATGAACAATATGATTGAAGGTGTGTCTAAAGGATGGACTAAAGAGTTAGAATTGGTAGGTGTTGGTTATAGAGCAGCGAACCAAGGACAAAAATTAGATTTAGCCTTAGGATTTTCTCACAACATTGTTTTGAACATAGCTCCTGAAGTAAAAGTGGAGACTATATCAGAAAAGGGAAAAAATCCAATTGTAAAATTAACATCATTCGATAAACAACTTGTTGGTCAAGTAGCTGCGAAGATCCGTGGATTTAGAAAACCTGAACCTTACAAAGGAAAAGGAATCAAGTTTGTTGGTGAGGAAATAAGAAGAAAAGCAGGTAAATCAGCTTAATAATTAAGTTATGGCATTGACAAAAAACGAAAGAAGACTAAGAATAAAAAACAGGATCCGTAAGGTTGTTTCTGGTACAGAAGCAAGACCGAGGTTGGCTGTTTATAGAAGTAATAAAGAAATTTATGCTCAAATAGTTGATGATGTGACTGGTAATACTATCAGTGCGGCATCTTCAAGAGATAAAGATATTAGTTCAGCGAAAGCAACTAAATCAGAGGTAGCTAAATTAGTAGGTAAGTCACTTGCTGAAAAAGCTTTAAAAGCAGGTGTAGAAACTATAGCTTTTGATAGAGGTGGATATTTATACCACGGTAGAGTTAAATCATTAGCTGAAGGCGCTAGAGAAGCCGGACTTAAATTCTAAGAAATTATGTTGAAAAAATATAAAAGTGCAGAATTAGTAAAACCAGGTGGGTTAGATCTTAAAGATCGTTTAGTTGGTGTACAAAGAGTTACAAAAGTAACTAAAGGTGGTAGAGCATTCGGGTTTTCGGCGATTGTAGTAGTTGGTGATGAGGCTGGTGTTGTAGGACAAGGTTTAGGAAAATCTAAAGACGTTGCTAGTGCAATAGCAAAAGCTGTTGAAGATGCTAAGAAAAATCTTGTTAGAATTCCAATTATAAAGGGAACATTACCACATGAGCAAAAAGGTAAATATGGTGGAGCTAGAGTAAATATTATTCCTGCTGCCCCTGGTACAGGTGTAATTGCTGGTGGTGCTGTAAGGATCGTTCTTGAAGCAGTTGGTGTACATGATGTACTATCAAAATCTCAAGGATCTTCAAATCCTCACAATGTAGTAAAAGCAACATTTGATGCTTTGTTACAATTGAGAGATGCGAATGCAATTGCTAAAGATAGAGGTATAACACTTGAACAAGTTTTTAACGCTTAATATAGACAGAGATGGCAAAGATTAAAGTAACAAAAGTTAAAAGCGCAATCAATCGTCCGCAAAGACAGAAAAGAACTCTAGAAGCTCTAGGTCTTAAAAAAATTGGTCAAGTAAAAGAGCATGAAGCTACACCAAATATTCTTGGTATGGTTGCTAAAGTTTCACATTTAGTTTCTGTAGAAGAAGCTTAAAAATATAAACTGAAAATGGATTTAAGTAATTTAAAACCTGCAGAAGGTTCAGTAAAGAACCAAGGTAAAAGAATAGGTAGGGGACAAGGTTCTGGTAAAGGTGGTACGGCAACTCGTGGTCACAAAGGAGCTAAATCTCGTTCTGGTTATTCTAAGAAACTAGGATTTGAAGGTGGTCAAATGCCACTTCAAAGACGTGTTCCTAAATTTGGTTTTACTAACATTAACCGTGTTGAGTATCAAGGTATCAATTTAGATACGTTACAACTGTTGGTGGATGAAAAGAAAATTAAAGATACAGTAGATTTTGATGCATTATTCACTAACCGTTTAGCTGGAAAAAATGATCTGGTTAAAATTTTAGGTAGAGGTGAATTAAAAGCAAAATTGAAAGTATCGGCTCATAAGTTTACTGCTTCAGCAAAAGCTGCTATCGAAGCTGCTGGAGGAGAAGCTGTAACTATATAAGACATTTTATAAGTATGAAATTTATAGAATCAATAAAGAATGTTTGGAAAATTGAAGAACTAAGAAATAGAATCGTAGTCACTCTAGGTCTATTATTAGTTTATCGTTTTGGTGCTCAAGTTGTATTACCGGGTATTGATGCGTCTCAATTAGGTGGTTTAGCAGAAAACACAGACAGTGGTTTGTTAGGTTTGCTTAACGCTTTTACTGGGGGAGCATTTGCTAACGCTTCGGTTTTTGCATTAGGTATTATGCCTTACATTTCTGCTTCTATTGTTGTACAATTAATGGGTATTGCTATTCCTTACTTGCAGAAACTTCAGAAAGAAGGAGCTAGTGGTCAAAAGAAAATAAATCAGATTACACGTTGGTTAACCATTGCGATCTGTTTATTACAGGCGCCAGGTTACTTAGCAAGTTTACCAGCATTAGGAATTCCATCAACAGCGTTCTTATTAGGAACAGGACCTTTATTTTATTTCTCATCAGTTACAATATTAGTAACAGGTTGTATTTTTGCAATGTGGTTAGGGGAAAAAATTACAGATAAAGGTATTGGTAATGGTATTTCATTATTAATTATGGTTGGTATTATTGCTACGTTACCGCAATCATTCTTGCAGAATTCGGCTACTAGATTAGAAGGTGGTGGAAACGGTGGTTTGATGATGGTATTGATAGAGTTGGTTATTTGGTTTGTTATCATCTTAGCATCTATTATGTTAGTAATGGGCGTTAGAAAGATAGCCGTACAATATGCGAGAAGAACAGCTTCTGGTGGTTACGAAAAAAGCGCCATGGCAGGATCAAGACAGTATATTCCTTTAAAACTTAATGCATCCGGAGTTATGCCAATTATATTTGCTCAAGCTATTATGTTTGTTCCTAGTTTAATTGGAGGCTCATCATTCTTAAAAGAAACGGCGGCAGGAGCTTGGATGCAAACAAATTATTCTGATATTTTTGGATTATGGTATAATATTACTTTTGCTCTTTTAATTATAGTATTCACATACTTTTATACGGCAATTACAGTACCAACGAATAAAATGGCAGATGATTTAAAACGTAGTGGTGGTTTTATTCCAGGAATTCGTCCAGGGTCTGAAACATCTGAATATTTAGATAAAATAATGTCTCAAATAACCTTACCTGGTTCTATATTTTTAGCGCTTATTGCTGTGTTCCCAGCGTTTATTGTTAAGCTTATGGGAGTACAACAAGGATGGGCTTTATTTTTCGGAGGAACCTCATTATTAATTATGGTTGGAGTTGCGATTGACACTATGCAACAAATAAATTCTTATTTGTTGAATAGACACTATGATGGTTTGATGAAAACGGGTAAAAATAGAAAAGCAGTAGCTTAATTATTATACTATGGCAAAACAAGCAGCAATAGAACAAGACGGGACAATTATAGAGGCATTATCAAACGCTATGTTTCGTGTGGAATTAGAAAATGGTCATATTGTGACTGCACATATTTCTGGTAAAATGCGTATGCATTACATTAAATTATTACCAGGAGATAAAGTGAAATTAGAAATGAGTCCTTATGATTTAACTAAGGCTCGAATAACTTATAGATACTAATACGATGAAAGTAAGAGCATCAGTTAAAAAAAGAAGTGCAGATTGTAAAATCGTGCGTAGAAAAGGTAGACTTTACGTGATAAACAAAAAGAATCCTAGATTTAAACAAAGACAAGGGTAAATTATGGCAAGAATTGCAGGTGTAGACATACCAAAAAACAAAAGAGGAGTTATCTCTTTAACTTATATCTATGGGATAGGTAGAAGTAGATCAGAGGAAATTTTAGCAGAGGCTAAGGTAGACGAAAGTATTAAAGTTCAAGATTGGACCGATGACCAGATTAGTGGTATTCGTGAAGCTGTTGGTACTTTTACAATTGAAGGCGAATTACGTTCGGAGACTCAATTAAACATTAAGCGATTGATGGATATTGGGTGTTACAGAGGTATCCGTCATAGATCAAGTCTTCCGTTAAGAGGGCAGCGAACTAAAAACAACTCTAGAACCAGAAAAGGTAGAAGAAAAACTGTTGCTAACAAGAAAAAGGCAACCAAGTAATTAAAAGTCATTAGTATTTAGTGGTTGGATGGAATCTGTTGGAAATGTAAAAGTCTAGGATTCTAAACTAACAACTAACAACTAGAAACTAAAATAATATGGCAAAGACAAGTACAAAAAAACGTAAAGTTATAGTAGATGCCGTTGGAGAAGCTCACGTTACTGCTTCTTTTAACAACATCATTATTTCACTTACCAACAAAAAAGGAGATGTTATTTCATGGTCTTCAGCTGGTAAAATGGGATTTAGAGGTTCTAAGAAAAACACACCTTATGCTGCTCAATTGGCTGCTGAAGATGCTGCAGGCGTAGCAACAGAAGCTGGATTGAAAAAAGTAAAAGTGTATGTAAAAGGACCTGGAAACGGTAGAGAATCTGCTATTCGTTCAATCCACAATGCAGGTATTGAAGTAACAGAAATTATAGATGTTACTCCATTACCACATAATGGGTGTAGACCTCCAAAACGTAGAAGAGTTTAAGTTATACATGTATTGGAATTAATATCAATTGTTTTTACAGTTGATATTAATTTTTTATATGTAAATTTGCAGACTGAAAAATAATAATTAACAAGTATCAACGAGAGATCAATGATTTTCGAAGGATAAGATTAAGACCTTAATTCATAATCACTCTCAAAAACACAATTTAAAATGGCAAGATATACTGGTCCTAAAACTAAAATAGCTCGTAAATTTGGCGAAGCTATCTTCGGAGAAGATAAGTCCTTTGAAAAAAGAAACTACCCTCCAGGTCAACACGGAAACGCAAGACGCCGTGGAAAAAAATCTGAATACGCAATCCAATTGATGGAGAAGCAAAAAGCTAAATATACTTACGGTATTTTAGAAAGACAATTTAGAGGTTTATTTAAAAAATCAAGAGCTGCACAAGGAATTACGGGTGAAGTTTTATTACAACTTTGCGAATCTAGATTAGATAACGTGGTTTTTAGAATGGGAATTGCTCCTACTAGAAGTGGTGCAAGACAATTAGTATCTCACAGACACATTACTGTTAATGGGGAATTAGTAAATATTCCTTCTTACTCATTAAAAGCAGGTGATGTTATCGCTGTTAGAGAAAAATCGAAGTCACTTGAATCAATTGAAAGATCTCTTTCAAATTCGAGTAAAGTTTATGAATGGATTACATGGAACGATGATACGAAACAAGGAACGTATGTTGCTGTTCCTGCTAGAATTCAAATTCCAGAAAACATAAACGAACAATTCATTGTAGAATTATATTCTAAATAATAAAATAATCATATTGGTATTTAGCCAAAGGATTTATTAGACTTCTTCAAACTTTTAAATCGCGCAACTAAATAACAATTAAAACGAAGAAAAAATGGCAGTATTTAATTTTCAGAAGCCCGACAAAGTAATCATGATTGATTCTACTGATTTCGAAGGTAAATTCGAATTCAGACCTTTAGAACCAGGTTATGGACTAACAGTAGGTAATGCTCTTAGAAGAGTTTTATTATCTTCTTTGGAAGGATTTGCAATTACATCGGTTAGAATAGAGGGTGTAGATCATGAGTTTTCGGCAATTGCTGGTGTGGTTGAAGATGTAACTGAAATCATCTTAAACTTAAAGCAAGTTCGTTTCAAAAGACAAATTGAGGATATTGATAATGAATCAATCTCTATTTCAATTTCTGGTCAAGATAGAATCACAGCTGGAGATTTTCAAAAGTTTATTTCAGGATTTCAAGTATTAAATACAGAGTTAGTAATCTGTAATTTAGATCCTAAAGTGAATATTAACATGGAAATCACAATTGAAAAGGGTAGAGGGTATGTGCCTGCAGAGGAAAACAAAAAGGCTTCTGCACCGATAGGAACTATCTTTACAGATTCAATTTATACACCAATTAAGAATGTTAAGTATAGTATTGAGAACTATCGTGTTGAACAAAAAACGGATTATGAAAAATTAGTTTTTGAAATCATCACTGATGGGTCAATTACTCCACAAGACGCCTTAACTGAAGGAGCTAAAACATTAATTCACCACTTCATGTTATTCTCTGATGAGCGTATCACTTTAGAAGCTGATGAAATAGCACAAACTGAAACTTATGATGAAGAATCACTTCATATGAGACAGTTGCTTAAAACTAAGCTAATCGATATGGATTTATCTGTTCGTGCACTTAATTGTTTAAAAGCTGCAGAAGTTGATACTTTAGGAGATTTAGTATCATTTAATAAAAATGATTTAATGAAATTCAGAAACTTCGGTAAGAAGTCTTTAACAGAGCTAGAAGAGCTTGTAAATGTTAAAGGTTTAAATTTCGGAATGGATTTAAGTAAATATAAATTAGATAAAGATTAATTAATCATATTTTGCTCCTCGCAAGTCGAGTTTGGTAGCAAGATGATAAAACAAACGTCATGAGACACGGAAAAAAAGTAAATCACTTAGGTAGACAGACAGCTCACAGAAAAGCAATGTTGGCAAATATGGCTTGTTCTTTAATAGAGCATAAGCGTATTAATACAACTGTAGCAAAAGCAAAGGCTTTGAAACAGTTTGTAGAGCCAATGATAACCAAATCTAAGGAAGATACAACACATAACAGACGTATTGTTATGTCTAAACTTAGGCAAAAGGATGCTGTTGCTGAATTATTCAGAGATGTCGCTGCTAAAATAGCTGATAGACCAGGAGGTTATACTAGAATAATAAAGCTAGGAAATCGTTTAGGAGATAATGCTGATATGGCAATGATAGAACTTGTTGATTACAACGAAATCTACAACGCAGATAAAGCTAAGAAGAAAACAACTAGAAGAAGTAGAAGAGGTGGTTCTAAACCAGAAGCTGCTCCAGTTGAAACTCAGGCATCAAACGAAGAAGAATAAAGTTTAAATGTTTTTCAGTATCGTTTAAAAATATAAAGGGTAAGCTGTGATAGCTTATCCTTTTTTTTATAGTTAAAAACAGAAAAAAGTATTAAAATTATATGAAAAAGTTAGTTTGTATTATTGCAGTTTGTTTTGGTCTAAATGGAATGGCTCAATCTGATAATGATAATAATGCGCGGTTAGATAATATTGGTATAAATGATTTCGGTAACGGAATGTGGGTGAATTCTAGTGGTCAAAAGACGGATATTAAAGGGTCTCCATATTTGTACGACTCATGGGTAAATGGTGGTAAGGTTTTTTTAAGTAATAAAGTGATAAGTATTAAGTCATTTAATTATAACATAAAATTTGAACGTTTTGAGGCTAAAATTTCGAAAGATTCTGTTTTCGCTGTTGATCCACAAGGTGTTAAAAAGATTGAAATACTTGGGAACGTGTTTATTAGAACTTTGGATCCTGAGTTTCAAAGAAATTCTTATTTCCAGAAAATAGCAGCTATTAACGGGAAATTGCTTTTGGAAAAGCATATCGTGGAGTTAAAGGAGGGGCAAATTAATCCTATGACTATGCAAAAAATGGAAAAAGACGCGCTTATAAAAAAAGAGATCTTTTATTTAGCAAATGATAAAGGAGAAAAACTCAAAAAGTTTAAATTGAGAAAAAGATCTATTTTATCGTTACTTGATAAAAGTAAGGCTAGCAGTGTTAAAGATTTTGTTAAACAAAATAGGCTCAAGTTTACAGACCCTAAAGATGTGAAAGCGCTATTAGAATATTCTAAAACTATATAATTATTTTATATATTTAATGTATTTAAATTTATAGATATGAAAGTTATATTATGTTGTTTCTTTTTATTTACGGTTTCATGTGTTTTGGCGCAAAGGGATGATTCATCTCGATTAACAAATGATTATTCGGGTTTGGTTGTAAATTCAACGGGAGCGTGGATTGGGAATCCTATTGACGATGGTATCGAAGGCTCAGTATACTTATATGATAGTTGGAAATCATATGCGATATTAACTACTCGAGATGATGATAAGAATCTAATAATAAAAGATTTAAATTATGATACTAAACATAATAATTTTGTTGTAAAAGTAACTAATGATTCTGTTTATGTGTTTAACAATGCGTTGATTAAAGAAGTTAGGCTAAATAACAAAATCTTTAAAGAATATACCTTAAAAGGAGAAAAACGGTTTTTAGAGGTTGTAGCGTTTAACAATAGTTTCGAAGTTTTAAAAAATTATGATAAGGTGATTAGAAAGGGTAAACTAAACCCTTTAACCCAAGTAAAAGATACTGATTGTTATATTATAAAAGAAACTATTTACATTAATAAAGGAATTTCGATTGCAGAAATTAAACTTAATAAAAAGACATTTACTAAGTTATTTGGTAAAGATGCGAAGCAAGTTCGTGACTTTATAAATGACAACAGCATTAACTTTAAGGATGAGAAAAAATTACAAACTATTTTAAATTTTCAAAACACTCTATAATGTTAATAAGCATTTAATATATATAGGATAAACAATTTTAGTTTATCCTTTTTTTTATGCAATTTTGTAAAACTTTTAAAAAAATATGAAATATCCATAGTCTATAGTTTAAGTTAAACAAGGAACAAGATATGGATACTACATGTGACACTATTATTAGAATTTAAACGAACACATGAAATATCAAAATAGACAAAAAGCTATCGTTCTTCTAGCTGATGGCACAATTTTTTACGGTAAAGCAGTTGGTAATAAACAAGGAACATCATTCGGGGAAGTATGTTTTAATACTGGAATGACAGGTTACCAGGAAATTTTCACAGATCCTTCTTATTATGGCCAACTTATGGTAGCTACTAATGCTCACATAGGTAATTATGGTGTTAATGATGATGAAGTAGAATCTGATTCTATAAAAATTGCTGGCTTAATAGTTAAGAACTTTAGCTATGAGTATTCTAGAGATTCTGCAGACGGATCTTTAGAAGATTTTTTAGAAAAGAATGACTTATTAGCTATTTCGGATGTCGACACCAGAGCTTTAGTAAGCTATATTAGAGATCATGGTGCAATGAATGCTGTTATTTCAACTGAAGTTGATAATATCGAAGGTTTAAAAAAGCAACTGGCTGAAGTGCCGAATATGGAAGGTTTAGAGTTAGCTTCCCAAGTATCGACTAAAGAACCCTACTATTTTGGTGATGAAAAGGCAACATACAAAGTGGCTGCTTTAGATATCGGAATTAAAAAAAATATTTTGCGACATATAGCAAGTAGAGACGCTTACATCAAGGTATTTCCTTATAACGCCAAATTTGAAGATTTAGAAGCGTTTAAACCCGACGGATATTTTTTATCAAATGGACCAGGTGATCCAGAACCTCTAATAGATGCTCAAGAAGTTGCGAAAGAAATTATAAAAAGAGATTTGCCTTTATTTGGCATTTGTTTAGGGCATCAAGTAATTGCTAGAGCTAATGGTGTTTCAACCTATAAAATGCATAACGGTCATAGAGGTATTAACCATCCTGTAAAAAACTTAATTACTGGGAAAGGTGAAATTACATCTCAAAATCATGGTTTTGCTGTAAATAGAGAAGAAGCAGAAGCAAATTCAGATTTAGAAATTACACATGTACATTTAAATGATCATACAGTAGCTGGTCTATCAATGAAAAATAAGAATGTATTCTCTGTACAGTATCATCCAGAAGCTAGTCCAGGCCCACATGATTCTTCTTATCTTTTTGATCAATTCATTGAAAATCTAAAGAAATAAAACTTAAATAAACCTCAATAATAGCATGCTGTTTTTGAGGTTATTTTTTACTAAAACGTTATAGATGTTATTTTGTCAATTTCTTCAAAAACATCTAAAAATAAACAGGATTTAACCGTAAATTTGGGGTGACAAACGATTAAAAACAAACCAATTATGAGTATAATAATTAATATCCACGCAAGACAAATTCTAGATTCAAGAGGAAATCCAACAGTTGAAGTAGATGTCGTAACTGAAAATAATATATTAGGTAGAGCTGCTGTACCATCAGGAGCATCAACAGGTGAGCATGAAGCGGTTGAATTACGTGATGGAGGAAATACTTATATGGGTAAGGGTGTTTTAAAAGCTGTAGATAATGTGAACGCAATTATTGCTGAAGAGTTGTTAGGGGTTTCAGTTTTTGAACAAAACCTTATTGATAAAATAATGATTGATTTAGATGGAACACCAAACAAATCTAAATTAGGTGCTAATGCTATTTTAGGTGTTTCTTTAGCGGTTTCTAAGGCTGCTGCTAATGAATTAAACATGCCATTGTATCGTTATGTAGGTGGTGTTTCTGCAAACACATTGCCTTTGCCAATGATGAATATCATCAACGGTGGTTCGCATAGTGATGCACCTATTGCATTTCAAGAGTTTATGATTATGCCAGTAAAAGCTAAAAACTTTACGCATGCTATGCAAATGGGAACTGAGATTTTTCATAATCTTAAAAAAGTATTACACGATAGAAACTTAAGTACGGCCGTAGGAGATGAAGGTGGTTTTGCTCCAAATTTAGCTGGAGGAACAGAAGATGCTTTAGATACTATAGCTAAGGCTGTTGAGAATGCTGGATATAAATTTGGTGATGAAGTTAAGATCGCATTAGACTGTGCCGCAGCTGAATTTTTTGTTGACGGTAAATATGATTACAAGAAGTTTGAGGGCGATACAGGTGTTATTAGAACAAGTAAAGAGCAAGCTGAATATTTAGCTGAATTAGCATCGAAATATCCAATTATTTCTATTGAAGATGGAATGGATGAGAACGACTGGGAAGGTTGGAAACATTTAACTGAATTAATTGGAGATAAAGTACAGTTAGTAGGTGATGATTTATTTGTAACAAATGTAGAGCGTTTATCTAGAGGTATTGAAGAAGGTATTGCCAATTCAATCCTTATTAAAGTAAACCAAATTGGTACGTTAACGGAAACTATTGCTGCTGTAAATATGGCGCATAATGCAGGTTATACATCAGTAATGTCTCACCGTTCAGGTGAAACTGAAGATAACACTATTGCAGATTTAGCAGTGGCTTTAAATACGGGACAAATTAAAACAGGATCTGCTTCTCGTAGTGATCGTATGGCAAAATACAATCAATTACTTCGTATTGAGGAAGAATTAGGTGAAGTGGCTTATTTTCCGCAAGAAAAAGCATTCAAAATAAAATAAGAAACATTTAAGTTTTTGATACAAAAAGCGATTATTTAATAATAATCGCTTTTTTATTTAGTATCAATTGGAATAATCCATAATCAACTAAATCGTTATAGATATTCTCAAAAAATAAAGAGATATTTCGTAATTTAGCAGACAGCATAATTAAAATAAATTATATAGAAAAACATGTCAGATACAGCTATTCTAGAAATAAACGGTGAGAAACACGAATTTCCATTAATCACTGGAACGGAAAATGAAGTAGCTATGGATATTAAGACGCTTCGAAGCGTTACAAAAGGGGTAACAACTCTTGATCCAGGTTACAAAAACACAGGTTCATGTGAAAGTGCGATTACATTTTTAGATGGCGAAAAAGGTATTTTGAGATATAGAGGGTATTCTATTGAAGAGCTTGCAGAAAAAGCTGATTTCTTAGAAGTGTCTTACTTGTTAATTTTTGGAGAGTTACCAAATTCTGAGCAATTAGAAAAATTTCATACAGATATAAAGGATCAATCAATTGTTGATGACGATGTAAAGAAAATTTTAGATGCATTTCCAAAGACAGCACACCCTATGGGTGTCTTGTCTTCATTAACAAGTGCGTTAACGGCTTTTAATCCGTCTTGCGTTAATGTGGATTCAAAGGAGGATATGTATAATTCTGTTGTGCGTATTCTTGGTAAATTCCCGGTATTAGTAGCATGGACAATGCGTAAAAAACAAGGGTTACCACTGGATTATGGAGATAAAAAATTAGGGTATGTTGAGAATGTTTTAAAAATGATGTTTAAAAAACCTAATGAAGATTATGTTCAAAATCCAATTTTAATTAATGCTTTAGATAAGTTGTTGATCTTACATGCTGATCACGAACAAAATTGTTCTACATCAACAGTAAGAATTGTAGGGTCGTCTCACGCAGGTTTATTTGCTTCGATTTCTGCAGGTATTTCAGCACTTTGGGGACCACTTCATGGTGGTGCAAATCAAGCTGTATTAGAAATGCTTGAAGCTATTAAAGAAGATGGGGGAGATACCAAAAAATATATGGCTAAGGCCAAAGATAAAAATGATCCATTCCGTTTAATGGGATTTGGACATCGTGTTTATAAGAACTTTGATCCACGTGCAAAAATAATCAAAGTTGCCGCAGATGAAGTATTAGGTGATTTGGGTGTTGATGACCCAATTTTAGATGTTGCAAAAGGTTTAGAAAAAGAAGCTTTAGAAGATAAGTATTTCGTAGATCGCAAATTATATCCAAACGTAGATTTTTATTCAGGAATCATTTACAGAGGTATGGGAATTCCAACAGATATGTTTACAGTAATGTTTGCTTTAGGTAGATTGCCTGGTTGGATAGCCCAATGGAGTGAAATGCGTTTAAAGAAAGAGCCAATAGGTAGACCAAGACAATTGTATATAGGTGAGAATGAAAGAGCTTATAAAAATATTAAAAAAAGATAAATAAGAAAATATTATATTATTGTTAAGCTTCATGAAAATATCATGAAGCTTTTTCTTTTTTTGAGCATTATTTTATGAATAATGTAAAATGTCTTTAATTATACTTAATTTTGATATTTAAAATTTGTAAGACTTATTTAATCAGAAAGAATGATAAAACTGAATATTCAAAATGAAACTTCTAGATTACGTGCTGTTGTTTTAGGTACCGCTGAAAGTAATGGTCCTATTCCTAAAGTTGAAGATTGTTATGATCCAAAGAGTGTGGAACATATTTTAGCAGGGACTTATCCTTCTGAGGTGGATATGATTAAAGAAATGGACGCTGTTGCTAAGGTTTTTAATAAATATGGTATTCAAGTTTTTAGACCTGAAATTATAAAAGACTGCAATCAAATATTTGCTAGAGATATAGCCTTTGTGATTGACGATATGTTAATTGAGGCTAATATTCTACCACACAGAGAAGAAGAAGTGCAAGCCATTGATTCGATATGGAATCAAGTAGCAGAAGATAAGCGCGTAATATTACCTAAAGAATGCCATGTAGAAGGCGGAGATGTGATGCCGTGGAATGACTATATTTTTATAGGCACCTATTCTGGTGATGACTACTCAGAATTAATTACGGCAAGAACGAATACTGATGCTGTCATAGCGATACAAGAACTGTTTCCAAATAAAACTGTGAAATCTTTCGAATTGAAGAAATCTAATACAAACCCAAAAGAGAATGCTTTACATTTAGATTGCTGTTTTAATCCCTTAGGAAAAGGGAAAGCAATCATTCATAAAAATGGATTTTTAATTGAAAAAGAATATGAATGGTTAGTTGATTTCTTTGGAAAAGAAAATGTTTTCGAAATCAACAAAGATGAGATGTACCAAATGTTTAGTAATGTGTTTTCAATATCTGAAGATGTTGTCATTTCAGAACAAAACTTTACTAGACTTAATACATGGTTAAGAGATCAAGGTTTTACGGTTGAAGAAGTGCCTTATGCTGAAATAGGTAAACAAGAAGGTTTATTAAGATGTACAACAATGCCTTTAATTAGAGATAAAATTTAAAATGCAACAAACTACAAATACCATATTAATGATTCGTCCTGTAAATTTTAGGATGAATGAGCAAACTGCTGTTAATAATTATTATCAAGAATCCATTAACGGTGTTTTACCAGAAACGATTAATACTAAAGCTCAAAAGGAGTTTGATGATTATGTTGATAAGCTCAGAAATATTGGAGTACATGTTATAGTTGTAAATGATAGAAAAGAAACGGATACTCCCGATTCAATTTTTCCAAATAATTGGGTGTCGTTTCATGGAAATGGCGATGTAGGTCTTTATCCTATGTTTGCAGAAAACAGGCGTTTAGAAAGACGAGAGGACATTCTTGAGACATTAGAAGAAAAAGGCTTTGAAATCAATAATATTATTGATTATACAAGTGCTGAAGAAGAACAAGTATTTCTGGAAGGAACGGGAAGTATCATACTAGATCGTGTAAATAGGAAAGCATATTGTGCTTTGTCTCCGCGGGCAGATGAAGATTTGTTTATTGAATTCTGTGAAGATTTTGAATATACTCCGGTCATATTTACCTCAAATCAAACTGTAAATGGAAAACGAAAGGCTATATATCATACCAATGTTATGATGTGTATAGGAGAAACTTTTGCCGTGATTTGTTTAAGTAGTATTGACGATAAAAAAGAACGTAAAAACGTTATCAAGCATCTTAAAGAAGATGGTAAAGAAATTATTGATATTACAGAAAAACAAGTCAATAATTTTGCTGGTAATATGCTTCAAGTAAAAGCAGCAAATAATGAGCCTTACTTAATTATGAGTCAAGCCGCTTACGATTCACTTACTGTTTCTCAAGTAAAAAAAATCAAAAACCATACAAAAGTGTTATCGAGTTCTTTAGAAACTATTGAAACGTGCGGTGGTGGAAGTGCAAGATGTATGATGGCAGAAGTGTTTTTGCCGAAGGTTTAAAAAACTAGCTATTAGGTCTAGATTTAGGTAATTGCACATAAAACGTGCTTCCAATACCTTGAGTGCTTTCTACCCAAATTTTACCGTGGTTTAATTCTACCAGTTCTTTACAAATGGAAAGTCCCAAGCCTGTACCTTTTTCGTTATTGGTACCCATAGTCGTGAAAGAATTATTCTTAAATAATTTACTCAAGTTTTCTTTTGAAACACCTATTCCTGTGTCTGCAATACTCACAATACAACTTCCGTTACTAATGTAGTTTGATACCGTAATAGTATCTCCATTTTTACAAAATTTAAGCGCGTTGGCTAGTAGATTTTGTATAACAATTTCAAACATATTCCTGTCGGCATAAGCAAAGTCACGTAACGTATGGTCAACTAAGGTAATACCTTTACTTTCCATTCGTTGATCTACAAGCTTTACTTTACTTTCAAAAACCTCTTGAATATCAAAAAGACTGGGTTTTGGTTCTAAAGATTGCATTTGAGATTTAGACCAGTTAAGTAAGTTGAAAAGTAGCAATGAAGCGTTATTGGCATTTTCACTTAATTCCGGAATTAAATCATCAAACTCTTCTCTTGTTAAGGAGCCGTCTTTTAATAGATCTATGAATCCATTAATTGAAGAGAGTGAATCTTTTAAATCATGAGAAACAATAGAGAATAGCTTATCTTTTACATTGTTTACATTCTCAAGGTGCTTGGTTTGTTCGGAAAAGGCTCCATTTTGTAATTCAATTTTAACATTTTTTTCTTCAAGCTCCTGCAAGTCTTTAATACTGCTGTTCCGTTTTAAATACGTAAAAACTAATAGCGCTGAAACCACAATAAGTGCAGCAAGTAATGCATATAAAATAATTTTATATTTGTCTAACACTTTATTCATTTCAACGTTATCAGCCGAAGTTACTTTATCAGTAGATACATTAACTTCAGGTTGGCTTCCTGAATTTGTGTTTAACTCAATATTAGTAGGTTTTTCAGTACTGGTTACTGGTTTAATTTTTGTCTTTTTTAGACTAGTATTTAATTCATAATACTCGCGTTGCCATACAAAAGCTCTATCAAAACGTTGTCTGGTAGAATCTAAAGACTTCATTGATTTATAATGTCTCAGTAATTCTATTTTGTTATTCAAGCTTTTGGCAATTTCTCCAGCGTCAAGAAGTTGTTTTTCCGCTATATTTAATCTGCCTTGTTTAAGATTTAAATCCCCTAAATTGTTTAAAGTCAGCAATAAACCAGCTTTGTTTTTTGTTCGGGTATTAATGTTGTAACCCTGTATTAAATATTTTGTGGCTTTGTCATAATCGTTAAACATTAAATATTCGCCACCCAACTTTGAGAATACATACCCACGAATAGAGTCATTATTCGATTCGCTACTCTTTAAGACTTTTTCGTAATACTCTATAGCCTTTCGGTGTTCTTTTTTATTGGAATAAAGTTCAGCTAATTTGCTATGCGATTCATTAATACCTTTCGAATCATTAAGTTTCATTTGAACACCCAAGGCTTTCAAATAAAATTCCATAGCTTTTTCGAATAAATTAGTATTGTAATACGCTTTGGCTAAATTTCTATAGGCTAAGTTCAGGTCACTAATCAGATTTCTTTTTTCAAGCTCTTTTATGGCTGCCAAAGAAAATTGTAAACCTCTATTGTAATTCCCTCGTTTAATCTCTATTAAACCAATGCTGTTATTAACTTTGGCAACGCTTAATGTATCGTTAAGGGCGTTGAATAAGGCTTTCGATTTATTATAACCGCTAACAGCATTAATATAATCGTCTTTTTGGGCATAAATTAGAGACTTATAATATGTTATTTCAGCTATACCCTTTTTGTAGTTAAGATTATTTGAAAGTTTTTCGCTTTTTAAGATATATTCACGTGCTCTTTCATAATCCTTTATGTCGAAAAGGGCTTTTATGATTTTTAAGGAAGTTTCTACTTTTAATGAGTCTTGTTCTTGAAAAGCTAACTCTAAAGCGAGATTATCTATGTCATCAGTTTGCGAGAAACCAATAGATATAGATAACATAATAAATAAAGTAGTTATTCTCCTCATTTTAACATTTAAATCGCATCAAATAAAAAAGCAACATAATAGGAAATCTTAAATTTTGAGGAAAAATAAGATTGCTTTATATTGATGAAACTATTTGTTAGGGTTTAATTTTTTAAGCCGAAAAAATTCGGATTAATAGCATTACAATACAAAAATTGACAAAAGGATATTCAAAATCTAATTTCTGCGTTTTAATACCAATAAATTAGTTGAAAGGGCATCGAAAAAATAGAACTAAAACCGACGAATAGACGAACGGTAAAAATCACAGAAAAAGAGCACTTTTATCGATGAAATGCATTTCGGGTTTGATTTTCATAAACTAATCTTATAGCTGTAAGAATTTTAATATTTTAAGGAATTGCAAAGATATTAGAGATTATTATTCATGTTAAAAACAATTAGTTCGTTCTATGAATATCAAAAGTAAGAGTGTCTTATATTCAAAATCGAATAAGCATTGATTTTCTATACACTTCTTCTAATGGAAGTAGATTCATTCTCAAAAAGCAACCCAGTCTTAGCCCAATAGCAAAACCAAATTTTTTGTTCTGTTTTTTGCTATAAATCGAGTATATCAATTGGATTTTCATTAGCATCTTTGCAAGGAATACCATAGGATTCTAGTTCTGATTGAAACGGTGAATCCATACCCTCATAAAAAGCAGACTCTAGTTTAATGTATTTTAAACGCTAGAATTAGGACCACTACGAATAAAACATAAAAATATGATAACTATTGATTACCTATCCATCATAAACATTTTCAAAGGGAATTCGGTTCTAAACTTGATTTAAAATTCTATCTTTGCAGCCTTAAAAATGAGTAAAATGAGCCTTCAAGAGACCTTATCAAATTACGTAAAACAAGCTGTAAAATCTGATTTTAATATTGAACTTGAAACCGTGGAATTTCAAGCTACCAGAAAAGAATTTTCAGGAGATATAACCGTTGTTGTTTTTCCCATGTTACGTTTTGTGAAAGGAAACCCAGTACAAATAGGAGAGACTATCGGTAATTATTTAGTTGAAAATGTTGATGAGGTTAATGCATTTAATGTTGTTAAAGGCTTTTTAAATATTGAAATAAGTGATGCTAATTATATTCATTTTTTCAATGGAATAAAAGATGATGAAACGTATGGTTTTGTCTCTCCAAAGAGGGAAGAAAAAGCCGTAATGGTGGAGTATTCCTCGCCAAACACTAATAAACCATTGCATTTAGGGCACGTAAGAAACAACCTTTTGGGTTACAGTGTTGCTGAAATTTTAAAAGCATCGGGTAAGAAAGTTTACAAAACCCAAATAATAAATGACCGAGGGATTCATATCTGTAAAAGTATGTTGGCTTGGGAGCGATTTGGGAATGGTGAAACTCCTGAATCTACGGGTTTAAAAGGTGATAAGTTGGTTGGTAATTATTATGTAAAATTTGATCAAGAATATAAAAAACAAATTCAAGATTTAATTTCTAAAGGAAGTTCTGAAGATGATGCAAAAAAGCAAGCCCCAATATTAATAGAAGCTCAAAATATGCTTTTAAAATGGGAAGCAGGCGATGAAGACGTTGTAGCGCTTTGGAAAAAAATGAATGGTTGGGTCTATGAGGGTTTTGCTCAAAGCTACAAGAATTTAGGAGTAGATTTTGATACCTTATATTACGAAAGCAATACGTATTTATTAGGAAAGGAATTTATTACTGAAGGCCTGAAATCGGGAGTGTTTCAAAAAGAAGAAGATGGTTCGGTTTGGTGTGATTTAACTGAAGACGGGTTGGATAAAAAAATAGTACAACGTTCTGATGGTACAGCGGTTTACATGACTCAAGATATTGGAACAGCTATTCAGCGTATTAAAGATTTTCCGGATGTTGGCGGTATGGTTTACACGGTTGGAAATGAACAAGATTATCATTTCCAAGTGTTGTTTTTAATTTTGAAAAAACTAGGTTTTGAATGGGCTAAAAACTTATATCATTTAAGTTACGGTATGGTGGACTTACCAAGCGGGAAAATGAAGAGTAGAGAAGGTACTGTGGTCGACGCCGATGATTTAATCGAGGATATGGCATCAACTGCCGAAGAAATCTCAGAAGAACTTGGTAAACTTGATGGCTATTCACCTGAAGAAAAAATGGAACTGTATAAAACTATTGGTTTAGGTGCTTTAAAGTATTACGTTTTAAAGGTTGACCCAAAAAAACGAATTTTATTCGACCCTAAAGAATCCATAGATTTTCAAGGTAATACTGGGCCTTTTATACAATATACTTATGCTAGAATTCAATCAATTTTACGTAAAGCAAATTTAAAGGATGGTGGTAGTGGAAATACAACGTCTCTTCATCCAAAGGAAAAAGAACTAATTAAGCAAATTCAGTTATTTCCAGAAGTCGTTCAAAATGCTGCAGACAATTATAGTCCTGCATTAATTGCCAATTATACTTATGATTTGGTAAAAGAATTCAACTCTTTTTATCAAAATGTATCTATTTTGGGAGCTGATAATGAGAATGAAAAAGCATTTAGAGTGCAATTATCTCATGTTGTGGCGAACACTATTAAAAATAGTTTTGGGTTATTAGGAATTCAAGTTCCTAAGAGGATGTAGTTTTTGGAGGTTCGTTTGCAAAGATAAAGTTCCGTTTCAATGAACTTTATCGATTGTTAACCGAAGTTAGATAATTTTCGGACAAAGTCAATTTTTGAAGCGATGCTCAAGTATAGAAGTTTTGCTTATTAAACTTTAATCACTTTATGGACCTCTTTTTTGCCACCAGCTAAAATCTCAACTATATAAACACCACTATTTAAATGAACTAAGTTAAGGCTCAATTTGCCATTAACTATATCGCCTGTTTTGTTGACTATTAGAACACCAGAACTATTATAAAGTCTATAGGTTATAGAATTTATGTCTTCTATTCCAGAAATATTTAAAGTATCTCTAAAAGGATTTGGATATACTAACCAATTTTTAACGTTTTCAGAAGTATTGGTTGATAATGTGCCACCAAAACATTCACTGTCAAGTTTGAATTCAGCTTTTAAAAGATTATCTAACTTCAAATCAGTAAAGCTCTCATTTAAGGTATGGTTAAAAAATGTAGCATCAATTATCGTGTCATCAGCACCTAAAAAGTTTTGAAGTAAAGTGGCAAAGGTTTGTCTGTAATCGTGTTGTACTGTTTGTATTTGATAATTATTAGCATCAGTGGCTTCAGATAAATTTGGGTTTATTCCAGAAACACCTCCAGCCACAGGTTTGCCAAAAACAAACATAGGTGCTATTTCGCCATGGTCTGTTCCAAAGTTACCATTTTCTCTGGCTTTTCTGCCAAATTCTGAAAAGGTAATCCCAACAACATCATCAGCAATATTTTGACTATCAATATCGTTCATAAAAGCATCAAGAGCTCCAGAAAGCTCATCGAGTAAAGTATGATGCTTTCCTAATACATCACCAACACCTTGTACTTGTAAGTTATGCGTATCGAAACCAGAAATGCGAACCATATACACTTTTGAGCCTAAATCGCCACCAATTAAACGTGCAACCGTTTTTAATTGGTCTGCTAAATCAGTGTCAGGATAACTAACATCGTTTTGTCCGCTATTAAAGGCATTGGAAATAGATTCAGCATAGGTATTAGAAAGCGTATCTGTGGTGTTAATAAATTCTAATTGTCTGCCATAATCGGAGTCTGGAATATTAGCTGGACCCGCGCCTCCCAAACCATTTAAAATAGAATAAAAACCAGCAGGGTCTTGTCCAGTGATATTTAAAGATAAACCATGGGCTTCTTCAGCATGAAATCCAAGCGAGGTTTTATTAGAGCCAATTTCAACAGCTAAAGGAAAAGTCTCAACAACCAAATCAGCATAAAATAATTCCATAAAACGTCCAATCCAACCGGAATCTCCGCCATTTAGAAGACTGTTTCCATCGTTTCCTGTTAAATATAAATCAGTAGATTTAAAGTGACTTTTGTTTTGTGATGGATATCCAACAGATTGCATAATACGCAACCAACCTTTATCATAAAGCGATTTAAAACCAACAAGAGCTGGGTTTAAACCTATTTGTTGATTATCGGGCAACGTCGCATCTAAATTTATATATTTATTTGCTCCAGATTCTGGAACTTTAATAGTCGGCCTTAAATTACTGTAAGTATCGTATTGGTTTAAAGGAATAATGGTGTTTAATCCATCATTGGCTCCTGCTAAATTTATTAATACTAGCTTTCTGTTTGAAACATCGGGACATGCCACATAAGGCAATAATGATTTTAATGCCGCTTGTAACTCTAGTGGTGTTAAAGCGATTGCTGAAGCTGCAGATGATAGTTTTATAAAATGTCTTCTTTTCATTTTACGGGGTTTACATTAATTGAAATTCTGCAGCGTTTACCATAGCAATTATTAGTGCATTTAAACGTGTTTTTACTGTTGTATCGTCACCGTTATTTATAAATTGATCCCAACTGCCAGTCCAGTAGTAATCTGGAAAGCCTTCATCAACTAAAAAGCTTTTGAAATAATTTATTCTATCGCTATCAATACTTTCAGGGTATAATAAATCGGCAATTTCAGTAACTAATAAATTAGGATCGGAAGCATTATCAATGTTATTTTTTATAAAATTAACAGTATCAAGTTGGGTGTAAATGTTGCCACTGGTTATAGTGTTTTTGCCTTCAATAAAGCTCTCAATAAGTTTATACCGCCCAATAAGTGTATTTGATGAAAACCAGTTTCTATCAAACCCTGGTTCTTGGTAGTAAGCTGGATAACCAGCTACAGAATCAGGATTGTACAGTTCCATTCCTGCAGCCTTGAAATATATATTGTGAATAAATCTTAGAAAGAAATTAATGTAATATCTGTAGGCATCAGTGGTTGGATTAGGATAATTCAATTCGAACATCGAACAGACTTCTGAAAATAGTTGTAAAGGACTTTTTATTATACTACCAATAATGTTATCTGTGGCATTACCATCATCAGCATCAAAAAAATGCTCGCTTGAAAGTAAAGTGGTTACAACAGGCAGTATTTCGTAATTATTATCAATTAATATTTGAGAAAGCGGAGTAATAATATCGGTTTCTACTTCTTCATTCCATTCACTTTTTACAAAATAACGATAGAGTTTTCTGCAATATGCCTTAGCGGTTTCTGGTTGAGCAAAAACCATGTCAACAAAATCATCTAACTCTTCAAATATTTCTGAGGCTGTATTTTTTCCTGTAATAACTAGGTCTCCAAAAGCAGTACTAAAGGTTTTGTTGTTAGTATCATGCTGATTTATATTGATATAACCCATTGGTAAATTTGTATCAGGGTCAATATTGCTTCTATCAGTACGTTTTTTAAAACCAGAAAATACTTTTGCAGCTTGCTGTATGTCTATTTCAGTGTAATTTGTATAATTGCCATTTCCTATTTGTTCACCTTTTAGAATGGTAAAAAGTTCCAAATATTCACGGGCATAATTTTCGTTTGGGTTGTTTTTATTGTTTTGGGTGTTATCTAAATAATCTAGCATGCCGTTATCCAACGTGATTTTTTTTGCTAAAGTTTTTAGATTACCCATTGCATAGAAATCTAATAAGTTTATATGATCGAAAAAATAGGTAGCTGAACCAACACCAGAATCTTTACCAACTGTAAAACTTGTATGTAAAAAGAATGATAACTTGTGTTTTAAAGAAACTTGCTGCATGGCATTATACCACCACCAAGCGGTAACATGTGCTCGTTTTCTAGGTTGACCCGAAAAAGAATTAGGAAGTTCTGAGGAGGACGTCCAAAATCCATCTGGATCTGAATTTGGTAATGGGTCGTATGGTTCTGCAAGGGTGTTGGCTGTTGCAATTGTTAAACTATTAACGGCAGCAGTTGCAGACATGCCAACAAAGTTATTTAGTTGATTTTTTGTAAAATTAAAAGTAGCTCGCCTTAACAAATGTTTTGCTCGTCGTAAGTCTAAATTTGAACTGAGAGGGTTAAGTGATGCCATATTTTAAATTTCAATAAAAATATAAAAAACATTTTTTAGATTTTAATAAATACAGCTTTTTTCATTGAAAATCAGTTGATTGTATGTATTAAGTAGTATTTCATCTAAAACTATAGCCTAAAGCTTACGTTTGGGGTTATGCCAAGCGATTCATTTGAAATTGGTGTTACTTCATTATTCTCATCCAAAACGTAATAAGTATTTATAATATTTTTTTTATTAAGAACATTCCTAATTGAGGCGCCAACTGTCGCTTTAGCACCTTCAGAAACATCAAAAGTATATGTTGCAGAACAATCTGTTCATAAATAATCTTCTAAATTAGAACTGTTTGGGCTGGTAAAGCAAATAATATTGTCTTGATTATTGTCATTCGCTTCTGGTTCAGTATTTGGTATTCCGGAGTGCCAATTTAAGTCTAGCCAATTTTATATTTCTGTATGTATAAGTGCCCGCAAAGCTTATGGCGTGCCTGCTTGCCAGTAGGCAGGTGTCGGGCTATTCTTTGCAAGTCCTCGCTCGTAAATCGCTGCGGACTTTCCACTGCTATCTCTAAAGCGCGAGCACAACATGTTTTAAACTTATAGAATTTGATATTAAAAAATCATTCCTTTTTTTTAGGCAAACTTGTTTAAGTAAAAGGGAAATTCAAACCCGTAAAAACGAAATATTTCGCTATTTTTGCAACTTAAATTTTAATTATAGAGCAGACTGCATACTGCGGACTGCCAGCAGAATACTAGAAATTATGTTTAATAATTTAAGCGAAAAATTAGATAAAGCCTTACACGTTCTTAAAGGACATGGCAGTATTACCGAGGTAAATGTAGCAGAAACTTTAAAAGAAGTTAGGCGTGCATTACTTGACGCCGATGTTAACTTTAAAATAGCTAAGGATTTTACCAATAGAATAAAAGAAAAAGCACTAGGTCAAAACGTGTTAACGACGTTACAACCAGGGCAGTTAATGGTTAAAATCGTAAAAGATGAGTTAACCGAGCTTATGGGTGGCGACGCTGAAGGTCTTAACCTATCAGGTACTACAAGTGTTATTTTAATGTCTGGTTTACAGGGTTCTGGTAAAACCACATTTTCTGGTAAGCTAGCAAATTATTTAAAAAACAAAAAGTCTAAAAAACCATTATTGGTAGCCTGTGATGTGTATCGTCCAGCAGCAATAGACCAATTACATATCGTTGGTGAACAAATTGGTGTTGAGGTTTTTAGTGATAAAGGAAATAACGATCCGGTTGCCATTTCTCAAGCAGCAGTAGAGCATGCTAAAGCGAATGGATTTAACGTCGTAATTATAGATACTGCTGGTCGTTTAGCTGTTGATGAAGCAATGATGGCCGAAATATCAAACATCCATAAAGCCATTCAACCACAAGAAACATTGTTTGTTGTAGATTCTATGACTGGGCAAGATGCCGTTAATACAGCAAAAGCCTTTAATGATATTTTAAATTTTGATGGAGTTATCCTTACCAAATTAGATGGTGATACTCGTGGTGGTGCAGCTATTTCTATTAAATCTGTAGTCGATAAACCAATCAAGTTTATTGGTACAGGTGAGAAAATGGAAGCTATCGATGTGTTCTATCCGTCTCGTATGGCAGATCGTATTCTGGGGATGGGTGATGTTGTGTCTTTAGTTGAAAGAGCACAAGAACAATTTGATGAAGAAGAAGCTAGAAAACTTCAAAAGAAAATTGCAAAAAACCAATTTGGATTAGACGATTTCTTAAAGCAGATTCAGCAGATTAAAAAAATGGGGAACATGAAAGACCTTATGGGTATGATTCCCGGTGCTGGAAAAATGATGAAAGATGTTGATATTGATGATGATGTATTTAAAGGTATTGAAGCTATTATTCATTCTATGACACCCAAAGAACGCACTAATCCGAGTATTATTAATGCAAGTAGAAAAAAACGAATTGGAAGTGGTTCAGGTACTTCTGTACAGCAAGTCAATCAACTTTTAAAACAGTTTAACCAAATGAGTAAAATGATGAAGATGATGCAAGGTGGTGGCGGTAAAAAGATGATGCAGATGATGAAAGGAATGCAGTAATTAAATTATGAATAAAAAAACAAAAATTTGTTGCTAACATCTATTAAAATATGACAATTTTAGACGGTAAAAAAGTAAGTAACGATATTAAAGACGAAATTGCTGAACACGTGAAGGCAATGGTTTCTAAAGGCGAAAAGTTGCCGCATCTTGCAGCGATTCTTGTAGGATCTGATGGCGCAAGTATGACGTATGTAAATGCTAAAGTAAAAGCTTGTGAGCGTATTGGTTTTAACTCGACACTTATTGAATTACCAGAATATACTTCAGAAGAAGAATTACTAGAAAAAATACATGGTTTAAATACCAATGATGACATTGATGGTTTTATAGTACAATTACCGTTACCAAAACAAATTGATGAGCAAAAAGTTTTAATGGCTGTAAATCCAGATAAAGATGTGGATGGATTTCATCCAACAAATGTTGGGAAAATGGCTTTAGACTTGCCCACTTTTTTACCAGCAACACCTTATGGGATTCTAGAGTTATTAGAGCGCTATCAAGTTGAAACTTCGGGTAAAAATGTAGTTGTAATGGGAAGAAGTCATATTGTTGGACGTCCAATGAGTATTTTAATGAGCCAAAAACGAAAAGCAGGAGATGCTACGGTTACTGTGGTTCATAGTCGCTCAAAAAACTTAACAGAGATTACAAAAGAGGCCGATATTATTGTTGCAGCCATTGGTATTTCAGAATTTTTAACTGGCGATATGGTTAAGGAAGATGTCGTTATTATCGACGTGGGCATTACACGCGTTCCTGATGCAACTAAAAAGAATGGTTACAGACTTGCTGGCGATGTGCATTTTGAAAGTGTGAGTAAAAAAGCAAGTTATATTACTCCTGTTCCTGGTGGTGTAGGACCAATGACTATAGCCATGTTACTTAAAAACACTTTGTTGGCTAGAGAAAGACATATTAAATAGAATAAACAATATTTAACTAAATTGCATTATGAATTTCACAATTTATAATGCAATGTTTTTGTTTAGTAAAGTTACCATTGGCAGCACTCAACACTTCGTTCCAATAATAATGGCGTTTTTGTTCAGTATAGTTTTTATAAAATATGCTCAGCGGGAATTGAATAAAACACAACAAAAGAATGCGTTACATATTTTTGCTTGTGTTATTAGTTTAATAGTCATTGTCTTTCACGCTCATATAATTAGTCTTGGTTTTTATAATATATCTACAGATTTGCCTTTGTATCTGTGTAGTTTGCTAGGTTTAATAATTCCTGTTTTCACGTATTATAGAAAATTTTGGATGTATGAAGTCTTAGTATTCTGGATTATTGGAGGCACGCTACAAGGTGTTTTAACACCAGATATACCTTTGGGCTTTCCTAATTTTGATTATTTTAGGTATTGGGTGGTCCATTTAGGACTTTTAATAGTCATTTTTTACGCCACTTTTGTTTTTAATATGCGGCCTAAACTGAAAAGTGTGTTTAAATCTTTTTTGGCATTGCAGATTTATGTTGTCATCATGGTTGTTATAAATAAGATTTTAGGAGCTAATTATTTTTATCTGAATGAGAAGCCACAATCAGCATCTTTGCTTGATTATTTTGGCGAATGGCCTTGGTATATTATAGTCGCACAAATAATAATTATACCACTCTTTTTAGTAGTCTATTTACCTTTTCACTTAACAGGTAAAAGGCAAAAGAATGAGTAGTTCTTTATTTAGCAAACAACTGATTAAGATCTCTAAAAGCTTTAAATTCTAAAGCATTTCCAGAAGGGTCATAAAAAAACATTGTGGCTTGTTCTCCAACTAAACCTTCAAACCTCACATACGGTTCAATTACGAATTCTATGTTTTTACTTTTTAAATCTTCCGCGAAAGCGTGAAAGATATCCCAAGATAAAACAACTCCAAAATGAGGTACAGGAACGTCTTTTCCATCTACAGGATTAGTATGCACTGCTATTGTTGTTTCTTTTGGTTTGTAGTGAATTACTAATTGATGCCCAAAGAAATTGAAATCTACCCAATGGTCGCTGCTTCGTCCTTCATCACAACCTAAAATATCTCTGTAAAACGTTCTGCATGCACTTAAATTATGAACGGGTATTGCTAAATGAAAAGGCGATGTGTTTTGCATATAAAAGTTTAAACAGTTTTAATTTTACTATACTTTATCAAAGAAGGAGCTCATAGCGAGAACATATTACATTAATCTTTCTGTTTGTTATTATTTAGGAAGGTTTTTGTAGAATCTTCTAAAAGCGCATTCAACTCGATGAATTCTTCTTTAGTTAATTCTCGATATTCACCAACAGGCGTGTCTAACTTAATATTCATAATTCTAACACGTTTCAAGGTTTGTACCTCATAATTTAAATAGTCACACATTCTACGAATTTGTCTATTTAAACCTTGTGTTAAAATGATTTTGAATTTATAAGTCCCCAGTTTTTCTACTTGACATTTTTTAGTGGTTTTGTTTAATTCCGCTAGAGGAATACCACCAGACATGCGTTCAATAAAGGTCTGCGAAATAGGTTTGTCAACTGTAACAATATATTCTTTTTCATGGTTGTTACTAGCACGAAGAATTTTGTTTACAATATCACCGTCATCTGTTAAAAGAATTAAACCTTCACTAGGTTTATCTAACCGTCCAATAGGGAAAATACGTTTGGGATAATTTATAAAATCAATGATATTGTCTTTTTCAACGCCAGTATCGGTTGTACAAACAATACCAACAGGTTTGTTAAAAGCAAGGTAAACAAAAGATGTTTTGGTGTTAGTAATCTCTACGCCATCAACAGCAACAACATCATCTGCAGTAATTTTGGTACCCATTTCTGGAATAACACCATTAATGGTTACTCGGCCTGCGTCTATGAGTTTGTCTGCTTCTCTTCTAGAGCAATAACCCACTTCACTTAAAAATTTATTAATACGTTTTAATGCTACTTCTGCCATGCTTCAAAAGTACAATAAACTTAGTCGTTTAAAAAGTCTAAGATATGTTGATATACTTTTTCTGATTTAAGACCATGACCAAAACCTTTAGTAGCAATAAACTCCGAATTCGCATAGTTCTGTTTAAATTTCAAACCGTCTTTATAAGGAATAATTCTGTCTTTTTTATCATGAATAATAAGTCCTTTGGCTTGAATCTCTTTTGAAAAATTTGCTGGAGAGAAATATTCTGGAAGGTGGTTGTACTTTTTTAGTACTTGGTTTTCCAGTGCTTTAGAAACACGTTTGTTGTAACCCATCATGTTTTCATAGCGACTAAAAACCCCAATAAAATCTGCAGGAGCACCTAATAAAACCAATTTCTCAATAGATTTTATTTGATATTTATGCTGAAAAAAAACAGATGCCATGCCGCCTACAGAATGTCCAACTATAGTATGTACATTAAATTTTTCCACGACTATTTTAATGCATTCTGCATAAAGTAGGGCGTTAAAAAGTTTACCACTAGAGGCACCATGTGCAGGAGCGTCTAGTGCAATAATATTATAATTTAAAGGTCTTAACGATTCAATTAAATCCATCCATCTAAACGAATTGCTTTCCCAGCCGTGGGCAAGTAAAATGGTTTCTTTATCACCTTTCCAGTTATACGTTTTTATTGAAAGACTTTCAAATAAAACATGGTCTTGAGTTGCAGATTTAAGGTATTCCGATTCTTCAGGTTGAATTTTACCTTTTTTGGGCATTGAAAATAAATCGATAGCTAGTTTCGCGGCAAAACGAGAGGAAAAGTAACTCGTAAAATTTATAGTGCCTCCTATTATTTTTGGAAGATAAGTATTCATTTAATCTTCTCGGTTTACTAAATTCATAGAAAAGGCTGGAGTACAAATAGCTATATATTCGCATACCTCGGTAAACGGATTAGAATATTGAACTCTTGTGTTTCTTTCAATTTTTATAGACTGTCCAGCTTCTAAAACAATCTGTTCTCCTTCTATAATAAATTGTTTTTTACCACTAATTATAAATGTAAACTCATCAAATTCTGGCGTTTGAAAAGGCTCGCTCCATCCTGCTGGAGCTTTCATATGAGCAATGCTTATTTCTGAATTTCCATCGGTAGTTTTTCCGAAGTGTTCTTTTATAATTTTACCATCAGTTGTTGGCACAACAAAAGGGTTATCTTGAATGGTGTATTTTTTTTGGGACATAATTTTGTAGGTGTCTAATATTGATCTTTTAATGGTTTTTTCTTAATCATTCCGCCTTTTAAATCTTTTACAACACCCATAATAATAAAGGCGTTTCTATCAATTTTATCAATTTCTGTTTGAAGCTTGGCAAGTTCTAAACGGGTTATCACGGTGTAAATAATGTCTTTGTCGTAGCTGTTTCCGTTTTTACCATAACCACCTTTTCCGGCGTAAATAGTACAAGCTCTCCTTAGCTTTTGGGTTATCATTAATCTTAATTCTCTATGCTTGTTTGAAACTATGGTAACACCTACATATTCTTCAACACCATCAACAACAAAATCTACGGTTTTTGCTGCCGCTAGGTAGGTTAAAATAGCATAAAGTGCCGTTTCAATAGAAAGTACATAAGCACCAACAGAAAATATTAAAATATTAATCAGTAATAATACATCTCCAATAGTAAGCGATAATTTTCGTCCTAAATAAATGGCTAAAACTTCAGTGCCATCAATAACGCTGCCTCCACGCATAGACATACCAATTCCCAAGCCTAAAAAGAATCCGCCAAAAACAGCTATTAATAACTTATCTTCAGTAATGGTGGGGTAGTCAACAAAATGAACAACTAATGCTAGAAAAGTTATGGCTATTATACTTCTTATAGCGAATTTATTGCCAATAGTTTTAGAAGCTAAATAGATAAAGGGGAGGTTAACGATAACCAATAAAATCCCAAGGTTTAATGAAGTTATATTTTCTAAAAGTAAAGAAATACCTGTTGCGCCGCCATCAATAAAATTATTTGGGAGCAAAAACCCTTTTAACCCAAAACCAGCTGAAAATACACCAATAATTATATAAATATATTCTTTTACAGCATGGGAGATCTCCACTTCATAATTCCGAGCTAAAGGCACTATCTCTCTTTTTGTAACAGGGGTATTATCTTGTTTTTTTTCAAGTTTTTTGCGTGCTACGTCAATTAGTATTTTTACTATGAATGGATTCATTTGGTTTCTCTTTTAATTATTCCAACCGATAAAAAAGTATTTTATTTTAGCCTTATCTGGAATATGAGTGGCTTCAAATTTTAAATCCATATCAAATCTAAGATTTGCAGGGAGCTCTTTTTTATCAATCGTAAAATTGGCATTAATGTCATCTACTGCTATTACCAAAGAATTAATTAAATTACTGATTCTAGATACTTTGTAGTTGTTTTTAATATCTTTAAAAGTACTCATTACAGTAATGTTTTTGTTAGTTTTATAACGCGCATCAAGTATGCGTATACCAGCAATTGTTGAGGTAGAGTCTAAGGATTGTTTTGGTGTAAGTGTTAATAGTTTTTTTCCACCTTTCTCAAAAATCTCTATGTTATTGACATTGCCTGTAAATTCATCTCCACCAATAAATTTAACAATAGAATCGTTTGCGTAAACACGTTTTAAGTCTTTTACTTGAGTAGAGTCGGTTAGTAAACCAATATGTTGATTACTAATCTCAAAAGGGTTTTGTTCTTTTTTGCAGCTCGTGAAAAGAAACGTGATAATAATGATGCTTAAAATGGATTTATACATAAATTGAATGGGGTTTTATTATTTAGTTCCTAAGTTTAAAATAATGCTTTCTTTAGGAATACGGTTATGAGTTATATATTAATAAATATCGATTATCGATTTATCTTTTCATCACTTTATTTAAAATACCAAACACGCTACGAATAAAAGTAGCGCTAGTTAATACTTTAATAATGGGATTCATTGCAGTGCTTTTTCGACGGGTACTCGTTGTTCTTTTCTTAGACTCTGCTTTTTTAAGGGCTTCTTTTTCTTTTCTTACTTTTTCTTTGGCCTCTTCAGCATCAGCTTCTTTTATTTTTTTATTAAGCATTTCATAAGCACTTTCTCTATCAATAGTTTCATTGTACTTCTTGACTAATTTGGATTTAGAAAGCAGAGCACTTAATTCAGACTCGGTTAAAACATCCATTCTACTCATGGGTGCACGCATCATGGTGGCAGCAAGAGGTGTTGGACGACCTTTTTCATCTAAAGCAGATACTAAGGCTTCTCCAATACCTAAAGATGTTAATACTTCTGTAGTATCATAATACTCAGAATCTGGATAGTTTTGAGCTGTTAATTTTATTGCTTTTCTGTCTTTGGCTGTAAAAGCTCTTAAAGCATGTTGAATTTTTAAACCCAATTGCCCCAATACTTCTTCAGGAACATCAGTTGGGTTTTGTGTTACAAAATATAAGCCTACACCTTTACTTCGTATTAGTTTTACGATACTTTCAATTTGATTTAAAAGTGCTTTTGACGCTTCTTTGAATATTAAATGTGCTTCATCAATAAATATGATGAGTTCTGGTCGGTCACTATCACCTTGCTCAGGAAATGTAGAATAGATTTCAGCCAATAAACTGAGCATAAATGTTGAAAAAAGCTTTGGTCGGTCTTGAATATCGGTTAGTCTAAGAATATTAATATAACCACGACCATTTTCATCAATCCTTAATAAATCATCAACATCAAAGGACGTTTCTCCAAAAAACAATTCAGCACCTTGCTGCTCTAATTCTATAATTTTACGTAAAATAGATCCCGTTGATGCCGTAGAAATTCTACCATAGGCTGCATTAAACTCTGCTTTACCTTCTTGGGTAGCGTATTGTAATATTTTTTTAAAATCTTTTAAATCAAGAATAGGCATTTTGTTATCATCACAATATTGGAAAATAACCGCAACCACACCAGATTGTGTTTCAGATAAATCTAAAATTCGTGATAAAAGTACAGGGCCAAACTCACTAACGGTTGCTCTTAAACGCACACCATCTTGTTCAGATAAGGTTAAAATTTCAACGGGAAATGGTTTCGCTTCAAAAGGAAGTCCAATTTTTTCGTGGCGCTCATCAATTTTAGCATGTCCAGGACTTGGTTGCGCTAAGCCACTTAAGTCGCCTTTAATATCCATAAGAAGTACAGGAATACCTTTGTCGCTTAAATTTTCTGCTAAAACTTGTAGTGACTTGGTTTTACCCGTTCCGGTAGCTCCAGCAATTAAACCATGTCTATTCATGGTTTTTAAAGGTATTTTTACATGCGCTCCAGTGATGGTTTCACCATCTAACATGGCGGCGCCAACAGTTATGGCTTCGCCTTTAGTAGTATTTCCTTTTGTGATGTATTTAAAAAAAACCTCTTTAATGTTCATCCTTATTATTTTCCGTAAAAATACAGGAAAATTGAGGAAGGAAAAAATAAGATTTATTTAAGAATTTATTTAATTCTTTCAATGTAAATGTTAGAAGTGCCAGCGCTTCTAAAGGTTGCAGCAGCACTATTACCTTCTCTTCTAGTCTTTAAACTAATATTTTGTCCTGCTGTAATATTAAAAACTTCAGTAATGTGCAATGAAGCTTCATTATGCCCTCCTGTTCGTCTTATATAACCTGTACTCCCAAAAGTACCAGTTGGAATGTCGTTAATAGCTAATTGCATCTCTACAGCTACACGTGTATGAGAATTGTTCCCAGCATTTTCTACTCCGTAAGAGATGTTTGCCGTAATTCTATATCTTCCTGTAGCATTTATTGTTATTACATTACCAGACCGGTTATATAGAGTACTATCATCATTCCAATCTTGAGATCCAAAAATAGGTACATTAGCAAAAGTTGATGTGTTTATATTAGTTGACGTGTTGGTGTTACTATATTTCACCGACATGTTATGTGAAATTTTACTCCAATCGGGAAGTAGTTTATTGCCGCAATTGAATTGAAATTCATTCAAGTCTGAATTAAAAACTAAAAGACCTGAAGCTGGATTTGAAATCGTACTTATTTGATTATTACTTAAACGAGGAACTAATACACCTTTATTGGCAGATTCTATATCTAAAATTGAGGATTCGTCTGGAGAGGTAGTTCCAATACCAACTTGAGAAAAGCAATTACTATGCAAGCATAGTAGAGCTATTAGGCAATACGTTATTTTATTCATTCTTGAGAGAGCTTGAGAGCAATTTTTATCTTTGTAACACTGCCAAAATTAAATAAAAATAATCAAGTATCCAAAAATCGTCTAACTGTTATTAAAAAACATTAAACAGTTCTTAATAAACTGTCAGTCGTCTTTCTTTTAAATATATGTACATTTGCACCCAAAATTATTTTGGATGATTCAAGAGGTAATAAAATTGGTTGAAAAAGGAGAGATATTGCCTTTAATGGAGGAGTTTTACACCATACAAGGCGAAGGATTTCATAAAGGAACTGCGGCGTATTTTATTAGAATTGGAGGGTGCGATGTTGGGTGCCATTGGTGTGATGTAAAAGAAAGTTGGAATGCCGAATTACACCCACCAACAGAAATAACCAAAATAGTTGAAAATGCTAAAAAATATAGCGATACCATTGTTGTAACAGGGGGCGAACCTTTAATGTGGGATATGACTGCTTTAACGACGCAATTAAAAGCAGAAGGTTTACAAGTGCATATTGAAACCTCTGGAGCTTATAAATTAACAGGCGTTTGGGATTGGATTTGTTTATCGCCTAAAAAAATGAAATTGCCAACTAAAGAAGTTTATGAAGAGGCTCACGAGCTCAAAGTCATTGTATATAATAAAGACGATTTCCGTTTTGCGGAAGAGCAGGCAGCAAAAGTTAATAAAGATTGTATTTTATATTTACAACCAGAATGGAGCAAGCGCGATAAAGTAGTTCCAGAAATTGTAGATTATGTGATGGCCAACCCGAAGTGGAAAGTATCTCTGCAAACCCATAAGTATTTGAATATACCATAAAACACTGCAAGTAGGCATATTGTTAAGTTGACTCATATTTAAAAATAGAAATCGGGTTTTTTCAATTGTAAAAATCGTATATTTCCTACTTTTATTATATGAAGGTTACTCTCTCAATTATTTTTTTCTTATGTGCATGGCAAATAACTGCCCAAGATGCAGACATAAAATCTAAGATAGACTTTTTCAATTCAAAAATTGTAAAAACTGAAAGAGGCGAGCGTCTTGCGTGGCTAGATAGCTTAACAAGAATCACCATACGTAATTCGGATTTAAAATACGATTCCATTGTTCGTCAAACAATTTTTTTTGCTATTTCATTAGACTCTTTAAGTCTAGCTACTAAAAAATTAGCTGATTTAATTGGCTTTGAAAATAATTATAAAAGTAGACCAGAGGAAGGTCTCAAATTATTTAAGACTTATGAAGAGGTCTTAAATAAAGGTACAGATTTTGGGTCAATTGGCTGGATGTATTTAAATGCGGCTGATAGTTACTATTTTACAGATGATATTGATAAGTCGTTAGAGCTTTATGAAATAACGAAGACATTTGCTCTCAAGGCAAAAAGCAAAGGGCTATTCGCTTATGCTGAACTTTACACAGGTTATAATCAGTCTCATTTGGGGAAATTCTCTGAATCTTCAATAAGTTTAAAAAAAGCTATGAATGCATTTTCAAAGCTAAAAGACACTTTTAATATTCTAAGTGCTAAAAACGCATTGTCTATACTTTACAGTAAAAATGCTTTTTACAAAGAAGCCGAAAAAGAACGAAATGAGGCAATTGAACTTGCTGAAAAAACAAATAATAATACAAGTTTAGTAAACTTATACTTTAATGCGGCTCAGGATTATAAAAAAACTAATGATAATGTAAAGCAAATAATCAATTTAAAAAAATCATTGCTTGCAAATAGTAATTCTGATTTTGTACTTGCTGTCAAGCCAGTACTAATTTCTTCCCTAGTAAAGGCCTACGCTGAAAATGATAGTTTATCCCTCGCCAAAACTAATTTTAAAGAATTTGAAAAACTTTATAGAAAGAATACAACAGAAAAAAACAGAAACCTTTATGTTGATGCAAAAAAAACATTATTATTTTTTAATAAAGATTATCAGAATGCACTAATATATGGTAAAGAGTTTTTAAAACTTGAAAAGCAAAAAGAAGGATATGAAAATATAATGAATGCTGAAATTTTTTTATCAAAAGTTTATGAGGCCTTAGGTGATAACTATAACAGTAATATTCATTTATTAAATCATTATGCAATTAAAGATTCCATTACTAATGTTCAAAACGTAAAATCTTTAGTCTATTACCAAACACTCTACGAAACAGAAAAACGAGATCACCAAATTGAAAACCAACAAGCGAGCATTGGGTTATTAAATCTTGAGAATAAAAATAAAAGGCAGTTTATAATTTTTGGCTCCATCGGGTTGGTTATTTTCTTTAGCTTGGTTATTGTATTACGATCAAGAAAAAATTTAAAAGAAAGACAAGCTGTACAAGAAGCATTTTCACAGAATTTGATATCCGCGCGCGAAGAAGAGCGCACCACAGTAGCTAGAGATTTGCATGATAGTGTAGGTCAAAAATTGATGTTATTAACTAAAATAACTAGGACCAATAAAAATAATGAATTAGAAACCTTATCATCAAGTAGTTTAGAAGAGTTACGTACCGTGTTGCGCGGTTTGCATCCGCCAGCAATTAAAGATTTGGGAATAACAAAAGCCATTGAGGCCTTAGTTAACGAGGTAGATTCACATACCGATATTTTTTTCACAAACGATATTGAAAATATAGACAATATATTGAGTAATGATAATGCACTCCATTTATACCGTATTATTCAAGAGTCTTTAAACAATATTGTAAAGCATGCCAATGCTAAAGCTACTTTTGTAAATATTGAGAAGGTTAAAAAACAGATTCTTGTAGAAATTAAAGATAATGGCAATGGTTTCGATTTTTCAAAAAACACAAAACATGGTGCACATTTTGGAATGAAAACATTAAAAGAACGCGCAAAAATAATTAGATCTAAGTTAGATATCGTATCGCAACAGAATCAAGGCACCGTTATAAAACTTGTAATCCCAATATAAATGCTAAATAAAGACTTCACTATTGTAATAGCAGACGATCATCCAATGCTTTTAAACGGGCTTTACGATGCTCTTGTGTCCAACGAGTATAATGTTATTGGCAAAGCCCAAAACGGTACGGAAGCTTTACAGTTAATTTTAGAGCTAAAACCAACACTGGCTATTTTAGATATAGAAATGCCTTTTAAGACAGGTTTTGAGGTCATAAAATATATTAAAGAAAAAAACATACCAACAAAATTTATAATCCAAACACTTCATAAAAATTTGGAATATATCACACTGGCTTTGTCATTAAAAATTGAAGGCTATCTTTTAAAAGAAGATCCATTTACCGCCATTGAGACGTGCATGGAAAAAGTGCTTAATAATGAAAGCTATTTTAGCGACTCTATAGATAGTAATGGCCTTTTAAATGCGACTAACGAATTTAAAAATCTAAAATTACTAACACCTTCAGAATTGGTGATTTTAAAATTAATTTCAAAGCAAGCTTCTACAAATGTTATTGCAGAATCTTTATTTGTGTCTAAAAGAACCATAGAAAAGCACCGTAGCAATATCATTGATAAACTAGGCTTAGGAGGAGCAGAACAAAATTCTCTAAGCTATTGGGCTATTGCTCATGTTAAGGTTATTTCGACTTTTTAGTGCGAGTACATGCTACATTATTTTTCAAACACTATGTCTTAGCTTGAATTAAGGAGATCTGCGTAATAACCCAATCGTGTTTGTGGCCGGGAAAAACATTGCAGAATTAGTAAAAATAGCTGTTGCTGCGGAAGTAAGTTACATTGCACAAGACGATTTTGTATTGGTTGATTGACAAGTAATTGAAACTCAAATTAAAAAATTTATTTAAACAAATAACGCCTTGACATGTCAAGGCGTTATTTTATACTCTAAAAATAAGTGTGATTTATTTTGTAAAAGGTACAGCCACTCGAGTTGTTCCCCAACCTAAATGCATATGTACACCATCATCAGATTTCTTAAAAGCTATAGAAAACGCTTCAAGAGATTCTTCTCCAGTTGAAACAGGAACAGATAAACGCGCCACATCATTAGCTTCTTTATAGAAATAAGATCCCCAAACATTTAAGTCTGAGCTAATAATAGCCGTCCATGCTGTATCGCCAGGAATCACATAAAACGTATAGGTTCCAGCCTTAACATTGGTGTCACCTAACTTCATGTCGGTATACAGTGTAAGTTCTGCAGCTTCATTTGCACCCGTTCTCCATACCTTTCCATTAGGAGCAAGTTTACTTACCGCGCGATCTTTTAGTTGAGGTCTACTATAAACTATTTTTATTAGTTTATTGGATTCTTTATAGCTTGTTGGAAATGCCGCAGCATCCATTGGGCTTTTGTCCATTTTTGCAAATTCTTGTGCATTTGTATTGAACGATAGTAGCATGATAAATGCAAAGGCAATTGCTGAAATACATGTTGATTTTTTCATAATAGGTTTGTGATTTTAAAATTTCAATAAAGTTAAATGTAAATTTTCTTAAAGTTTTTATAAAAGTCGGTATGGAGTGTTAAAGTTTAGCTTTTTAAGGTGAGTAGGTAATTTCTATTTGGATGCCGCTGCAATTCATAATGCTTAGAATCAATTAATCAGATGATCCTCATACTTAATTTGTATATACATGTCTAAACCAATACAATAGAGACTTATTTTGATAAAAACAAGTAGCTATGAGTTATATGCTTTTTTGATGGTTCGTTTTATTTACTCTTGCTCTGATTTTTTTCCTTGAAAAGCATAAATCAGAAAACCTCCAAATACCATACTGAACAGACCAATTAGGGTATTAAAGGGTCTAAGATTAGGAATAACAGAGTTAATAAAGTGTTGAAAATTTTCTTGCCCCATGAAAATTAAAAGGCTAGCAGCTGCTAAAAACAGATAGCCTAAAAATTTAATTACGGTAGGGTATTTTGATGCTTTGGCAGCTACTATAAATATAATACCAAGTACTAATCTAACCACTATTGCAAAAATATAGAGAGAGGTGCTTTCCATATTATTTTCCATAAAACCGAAAATAATACCGGGCTTTACAATCAATACGATACCTGAAAAGAGCATGAGTATTCCAAACGACGTGACAACTAATTTCATAATTATAATTTTTAAAATTGGCTTATTTTTTTAACACGCTGTTGTGCTTAGTACCTTTCCAATAATTTACTTACAAAGTCTTTAACTGTGTCCCAAACGCCGTTACTTTATCCCAATTGGTATATTCAATTTCGGCGCTAGTATTCGTTGGTCCCTTTGTGATCCACATAATAAATTGAATCATAATTCTATCAAAAAACGGGTATTTTTTATAGTCTAGTTTACCTGCAAACACTTCAACAATAGTAGGTGCCCAATCGATAGTTTTAAAAAATTTTATGACATACGGGTTTGTTTCCGGGGTGCTTTTTTCAGGTTTTCTTGCAACCAGATTCACAGAAAAGAAAGCTGTTTTTATGGAATCTAGTTGTTTTTTATTCGTGTTTATAAAATCAATTATCTTTTTATTATGCACGCCATATCTAATACTTGCGCCTATAATAAGCCTATCATAATGGGTTACATCTTTAGTAAAATCATCAATAGAGATAAGCTCCGCTTTTTCGTTGTTTTGTTGGTATATTTCTCTAAGTTTATTACAGATTTTTAGAGTTTGTCCATCTACCGAAGAATATAGTATTACAGTTTTAACTTTCATCTACTTATCAAGTAATAATTATTAAAGATTAATATTTAGGTTAAATGATACACAGCAGGTTCGTGTGTCGTATTGATTAGGTCTAAATTAGTAAAAGAAAACGAATCAAAGCAAAATTCGTAAGGTTTTTCGAGTACTTAGGGAACAAGTAATTAATTATACGCGGCTTAAGTTTGTTTTTATTTTATGTCGTAATTATCAAGTATAGTCTTAATGCCCTCTTGATAAGAAGTTACTTTAAAATCTGGAAATCTATTCTTGAATTTAGAGGAATCAAATATATTGTCGATAGCATAACGAGGAAGTAATTCTTGAGTTTCTTGAATATTTTTATTAAAAAATGAAGCTATTTTTAATATAAACGAATTTAATACGTCATACTTTATTGTTCTGCCTAATTGCTTTGTGATTTCTTCCATGAGTCCTTTGTAAGTTAGTCGGTTATCATCGCAAGGAAGATGCCAAGTTTGTCCATATGCTTCTGGTGTATTTCCAATCAAGGCCATAGCTTTACTGGCATCAGGAGTGTAAATTAAGGTTCTTAATACATCATCTTTTAGGAATATTTTTGGTTTTTTATTTTTTTTCAGCTTCTCAAAAACAAGGGTATTTGTAATACCTTGAGTTTTGCCTGGACCATAAAACTCGGGTGCTCTGCATATAACAGCGTTGAGGTCTTTTTCTTTAATGGCCTTCAATAAGATTTCAGAAGCTATTTTTTTAGCTTGCCCTTTCTTTCCTTCCGATTTTAAAGGGGTGTTTTCTTTTTGAATTTTACAGTCTTGAGGGTATGCATACGAATTGTCAAAGTAAACAAGTTTACAGGTATTGGTTTTACATGCCGATATTACATTTTGCATAATTTTAGGCCAATCTTTTAACCAAACGTCCGATCTATAAGGAAGTCCAACGGTTAAGTATGCAATTTTAGCATTTTTTAAAGCATTATTGACATCTTCAGAATGGAGTAAGTCGCCTTTGAATACAATATCGTTGGTATTAACTTTTTTAGGATGCCTTCCAACTAAGGTTATGTCATTCGTATAATGGGCTCTTAATTCTTTTGCCAATTCTTCTCCAATTATTCCATTGGCTCCTAAAATCACCTGCATATTGTTTTTTTTTAAAAGACGCTATCGTTATTGTATAAAATTCGTTTCGCGTTTTAAGGGTCTAATTTAGTGCATACAAACTGAACTTGCATGTCGGTAGGCTTTGAAAGTAGACACCAAACTGAAAATTATTTTGCAATTTATGGAGTAGGCGAGAATAAGTAATGACTTATACCCCTTGTGGGCACTGGTTTTTAGTCAATAACTTATATTAATACGTACTAATTTTATCTATTACAAATAGTCTAGATGCTTCACCATCTTTTAGTTTGTATTGTATTTGGCGCATACCGCCCGTTGGGTTGTTATTTGTGTCTCCATCTTTGTAAATTGGAAATCGTCGCGCTAAACTAGTTTCTATAATAGCAAATTCATCGTGGCCCATGTAACCAATATTGGCTTCTTTGTTATCCGACAGTTCTGGAAAGTAAATCTGACTTATGGACTTTCCATTATTTACGGAATAGCCAATGACGTTCCCATAGCTGCCGCTTCCTAAAGACCTCGTGTAAATCAAAATTTCGGGAGATCCATCTGAATTTAAATCTTCAATTTCTGCATTAACTACTTGCCCATCTATTTCAAGTGTCATGTTTTGATTGTCTATTTCTAACCCTTTTGGTTGAACTGAAAGTTGTCTAATAGAACCTTCTCCAGTTGTTTTTATATCAAACGATATGTTTTGTAATGTCAATGTTTTTTGAAAAATAATCTTTTGTTCTTTTTGAAAAGTATTCTCTTTATTTGAAGTCTGCTCAATATTACTTTTTTCTGTGTTGGGTTTATTCTTTTCGTTTTTACATGCAACTATCGTCAAGGCAATTAAAAGAATATTTATGGTTTTTTTTAAGTATTTCATATTAACTATTATTTAATTGTTGTAAACGTATTTTTAATTACTTTGCCTGTGTACTAGTCATTAATAACTATCAATTAAATATACAACTAGTTAATTAGCCTTTCCTTATTCTAGTTGTTTTTATCCTAGTCCTGGATACGGTTCAGCTCTTCGTCGAGCCCACTTTTAACATTCTTACTTTTGGCTTTTGGACCACCAAAGTTGTACGTAAGGCCTAGTCCAAAGCGTCGGTTATCAGCAATATAGGTGCCATCTAAGTCAATGCCACCATAATCCGAAGTATATGGGTATTCACTCTCGGTACGCAGAATATCACTTCCTGTGATGCGCAGTTGGAGTTTCCTGTCAAAAAAGTCTTTACGGATGCCAAAACTGAGGCCTTGTGTGCCTTGAATAAATACAGAACCTCTCCAGATCCATCTACTACGTTGGGTAAATGTGATGTCTAACAACCAGGTTGAGTTTATTTTTATATTGTTTTGTATGCGGTAATTCCAGAGCGTATTATCAATATCGATAACGGTGCTTTCTACATTACCTTTAAAGGTTTCTTTAGATAAGTTTCCCAAGACTTTAAGCCCCCAATATTTAGTAAGTGCTACAGGGAAACTTACCGAAAGTCCTAAAGTGGTAGCTTTCTCCATATTTCTTGGAATAATCTGTGTGGATTCGTCACCCGTAATTTCTACAATCCTTGAAAAGAAATCGGTGGTTTCACTATAGGATGCCGTTAGAATATATTTCTGTTGAAACGCGTACGAGGTTTGGTAATTCATGATGTAATTTGGATTGAGAAAAGGGTTTCCTTTCCAAACGACTAACTGACTTGTTGGACTTTCAAACGGATTTAAATCTTGGTAATTAGGACGTGTAATACGTCGTCCGATACCCAAGCTAAAACTGTGTTTATCTTGATCGTCATAAGACAAGCCAATATTAGGGAAATAATCGGTGTAGTTTCGTGAGACGTCATTATTATCAGTGTCTACTTCAGAAAATAACTGTCCGCGAGAATCGGTATTTTCTATTCGTAATCCAGTATTTAAGTACCATTTATCACTTAATATAAAATTAAGATTGGAGTAGAATGCTGTGACATTCTCAGTATAATCAAATGCGTTACTTTTTGTTGGATCAAAAACAGGGGTTTGATTATCGATATTAAAAAACGTAAAGTTATTTTTAGTTTTTACCTGTGCGTATTTAAAACCGGCAGTCAAGCTAAGTTTATTCCAACTTTTTTCGTAGTCTACTTTGGCAGACCATAGATTAATTTGTGTGTCCGAATTAAATTGGGCGTCGTCTATGTCTATAACCGTTGAACCATCTGCCTCAAAATAGGTATTGGGTTGCATGGTGTTTTGATCACTATCATAAACACCTAAACTTAAATTAGTGATGATAGAACTATCATCGTTTAAGGTCCATAAATGAAAACCATTAACTAAATAATTGGTCGAAGTTCCATCTGCAAAGGATTGTGAGCGTAAGATTTCAGACAGTTCTGGAGGTTGCACCGTGAAAATATCAGTAATACTATTTAATCTGTTATCGACAATATTAAAAATACCACGGCCATTAAGGCCCACATAGTGCTTGTCGTTTAATTGAGTTTCTAGTGCTAATCCAACATTATACCCATCTCTAATCTGGTTGTCTTTGGAGTCGAGCAACAGTGCCACATTGTTTTGTTGTTTGCGATCGTCAAAACCGACGAAATTGTTATTATACGACTGGGTGATGTCAAAGCTCGTTTGAAGTTTTTCAAGTCCGAGATTTAAGGATACATTGTTGCTGTAGCGGTATTCTTCGCCTTTAGTAAAACTAGAAGCAGCGGTTCCATTGAGTCCCGTGGCTACTGCTTTTTTAAGTCGGATATTAATGATGCCTCCTGTTCCCTCAGCTTCATATTGCGCACCAGGATTGGAAATGATTTCAATAGATTCTATAGTGTCAGACGTGAGACTCTGCAAAAAGGTGGTTAAATCATTTCCAGACAAACGGGATTGCACGCCATTAAGATACACCTGAACATTACTTTTTCCTAATAGAGAAATCGAATTATCTAAATCTAAAGTTACCCCAGGAGCTGCTTTCAAAAGATCTAAGCCATTGGTTCCTGAAGCACTTGGACTGCTCGCTACATTAAAAATGATCTTATCGGCTTTGACCTCAATCATTTGTTTTTTCTTAGTGATGACCACTTCATCTAAAGTGTTATTTTCTTCCTTTAGGATAATAGGAGGTAAGTTGACGCTTTGAGATGTGGATATATTAAATACTTTCGAAACGTACGTGGTATAACCCATATAGTCTATCCGGATGGTATAGCTGCCTGATTCTATATTTTTAAGACTAAACCGACCTCGAGCATCAGTGATCGTGCTTTTTACAAAACTTGTATTGTCTATAAACAAGGCTACCGAGGCGAATTCTAAGGTATTAGCCTCGTCAAGCTTTACAACCCCATTAATCGTGTTGGTTGTGTTTTGCGCGATAAGTGAACAAGGGATTAGAAAGCACCATAGTAGTGCCAGAAAGGAATATGTAATAAAACGCATATTGGATTTATGGTTGTTGTTAGACCGAAAAGGTTTGCTTGTTCCGTTAATTAACCGTCAAATATAATTAATTAATTGATTTTACGATTTGTTTTTTAGGGGCTGAGGCTATTAATCGGTCACAAATCCATCCCAGCGTTTCATATAAGTGACAAACTTTTCGCCTAAACCTTCATTTCGAAGATACCCTTCGGAAACAGGTAATGCAGTGGGTTCAAAGTTTGTATGAGCCAATACTTGCTTTGGAAAATCATGATGTAAAATAGCCGATCGTCCTATAGATACAAAATCTACACCAGCGTCTAAGACTGTACGCACATCTTGTCCAGAATTAATCTTTCCAGCGACGGTCCATTTCACATGTTTATAGTCTAACTCGGCAAAATACTGCAATAGACAATTGTCCAACAGTATCAAATTCAAATCAGGCAGATCTAGACCGCAACGGTACTGGAGATGTTTGTGATGAAGGAGGTTTATCAATACCAAATGGTTTCTCACCAAATGGCGATGGTACCAACGATGAGTTTATTATTGCCGGACTTCAAAAGTATCCAAACAATAGCATTGAAATATACAATCGATACGGAAATATGGTATATGAATCCAAAAATTATCAAAATTATTGGGATGGTGTTTCCACAGGTAAAACACAAAAATTACCGGCCGCACCTTACTATTATGTGTTAAGCATAAATGGAGGAAGTAAAATAGTAAAAGGATGGGTTTATATCAATTATTAAAAGAAGCAACATGAAATTCAAGAGAATAATTAAAAATATACTTATTGGAATTGTCCTTCTTACTGCACTGCATACTTATGGACAACAACATCCTTTATACACACAGTATTACAATAATTTTAGTTTAATAAACCCAGCCTATTCAGGAAGTCATGGTCTTTTTACAGCCACGGACGATATTCGCAGCCAATGGGCAGGATTAGTAGGAGGACCAGAAACGCAAACACTTTCCTTGCACGGCCCTGTAGGAAAAAATGTAGGCTTGGGATTGTCTATTGTAAATGATAAAGTATTTGTGTTAAATGAAACACATTTATTTGCTGATTTTTCTTATTCCATAGAGACCTCAGATAATGCTATCTTAGCCTTTGGATTAAAAGCGGGCGGAAGTTTTTTAAATGTAGATTTATTGGGATTGGGCATTGAAAATGATAATTTATTTAGTGAAAATATAAACCAGTTCAATCCAAACTTTGGAGCAGGCGTTTTTTATTATACAGAAAAGTTTTATGCAAGTTTATCCACTGTCAATATATTAAAAACAAAACGGTATGCCAAAAATAGCAATGTGGTTTCCAGTGCTTCGGATGAAATGGTTTTTTATGTTTCATCGGGCTATGTTTTTGATATATCAGAAGATTTCCAACTAAAACCATCAGTAATGATGCGAGCAGTAAATAGAAGTCCTTTGTCTGCGGATATCTCTGCAAGTATTTTATGGAATAATAAATTAGAATTTGGGATTTCACATAGACTAGACGAATCCATATCAGGATTATTTCAAATACGTTTAACTGATAATTTCAAAATCGGTTATACATATGATGCAACCATATCTAATCTTTCAAATTACAACAATGGAGCACACGAATTTAGTTTTATCTTAAACTTAGGTAAAACAAGAAAAAATGCCTCAAAAATAACACCTCCCTTTTATTGGATGAAAAAGTAAAGCTTCAAATGAAGAATAACTCAAGGAAGAACCTAAAGCAGTTATTCAATAAAAGAGCACAAAAAATAACATATAAAAAGGGTTTAGCGAAAGTTAAACCTTTTTTAATGTGGTATAAGCAGTTGAAATAGGATATGGACTATACCATACACCGAACATTCCAAATGCGTTTTCCAATTCAGAAGTATAAGATAAGTCGTCTTCAATGGATTATTATATTTTCCTTAACTTAATAATGAACTGATTATTATAAATGGTATCATTCTTAAAGTTATTTAATGTAACTTATAATATTGATTTTACTTCAAGTAAAAGGTTCAATTCTTCATTTTGAAGTTTTCTATTTTCACTCTAATTATTGATTTGAAGAGCAATTAAAAGCCCAATTACAACAAGAACAATTTCTCCAATGGCATATTTAAAATACTTTTCAGTTTTGTTTTTTTCCATAAGGTCGTATTGTATTTTTCTAAAGAATTTTATCATTGGTTATTGGTTGGTCATAATTAAGTACAACGTCTCCGTATATGAAACGAAGCGTGTATAAAAGTACTTTTATTCTGGATTATACACGGGCCAAATTTTTATGTTTTGTTTCTATTTTTCAATTCTATAAGCCAAATTTAAAAATTTGACGATGTTTGTATATAGCACTGAACAATCTTGAGCCACCGAACGCCCTATTTGCTATATACAGTGTTAGCTAAAGTTTTTATTGGCGTATGCTATGATTTCTTTATCGTCTTCAAAAAGTTTTAATAACCACTCTGTTGCTTTTGTTTTTTCAGTGGCGCCAACTTCTTCCATAATGTCTGAAAGAGCAGTTGGAATGCTTTTTTTCCAAACTAGGGTTCGTACAATTCCTATAGCCTTAATCTCTTTTCCTTGTTCAAAATAATGTATGTAGTAAACCCATTTATCATCCATGTCAGCGAATTCTAGAATAATGTCAAATTTTGACCAAATCTTTCGAGGTCTGCGGTATATTAATTTTTGAGAACCTAATAAAGGTGCTAACTTTCTATTAAGAATAGCTTTATATAATTTAGATCTTGCAATTAATTCCCATCTTATGAAGTCCATATAAACTGGATACTTCGCAGCGGTCATAACTCTTAATCCATCACAGTCAAATGGTCCTACTGAAGGTTCGTCTTATTGTTTGATTATAATTTACCTTACTTTGAAAATTTTTCAAAATCAATATTTTCCAAATAAGTAATGACCAAAGCAATTAATTATACACGTTGTTGTGCTTAGTTGTTGTGATTAACGATCCATTGAATAGCATCTATTTTATATTCGTTAGGTAGGATATGTCCAGAATCGAAATATTTTAATTTTTTTTCATTTGTAGGGACTTTTTCGAAAAAACCAGAAACTTCTTCCTCTGTAGAGAAGTAGTCCTTTTTACCCATCAATAATAGGATAGGTGAAGACTGTAATTCTGCATATTTTATAGGTGTTATATCTTTCTGACCTTGAATTACCTCTTCAGACCAATTAAACATCTCTAACCCTTTTGCCGGCAGATTAATAGGTGGGACACAAGCGACAACACTTGAAATACGATTGTCAAATGCACTTAGTAAAATAGCAAAATTCCCACCCATACTATACCCAATAACACTAAAAGATTGGCCTGGAATTGTATTGCGAAGTTGAATATAATCCATAATAATCCTTAAATCCTTTACTGTTGAAGTCATTAAGGTTTCAAAGAGCTTACTATCATTTACGTTTCGTGATATTACAGGCGGCAATGATTCGGGTGGTTTAAATCCTAATTCATAACTTCTCTCACCATGAAATTTGGCATCTGGGATAATTAAGCTATAACCGAGTGTTAAAAGAGAGTCCTTTATTGAAGTTATATTCCTACTCCAATCAAGGTAAGGCTCTGAAGGGTATACCCAATCTTCCTTGTCGTCTCCTAAACCATGAAGTAAGAATACATATTTTTTTTCTTCATTTCTTTTATTCATGTAATGATAAAAAGGTATTTTGGAATCAAAGCCATCTAAAACGACTTTCTCAAAAATTGTAACAGAATCTATTTCTTGCATCTGAACCACAACTCCAGATTTTTCTATTTCCTTGTTATATTCAAATAAATTTGTTTTAGACTGACAGAATGCTTGTTTCAGACATAGAAGAGTCAAAAATAAAGTAATATAATATCTCATAGTTAAATTCAATTAAACACAACGTTGTTGTATATGGTTTGTTGCGTGTTTTAAGAACCTAATTTAGCAAATACAAACCAAATAGAAAATCCGCGAGGATTTTCGTATGTAGGCTAGAACCAGCAATAAATTATATACATTGTTGGCAGTAGTGTTTATTTTACTTAAAGTAAAGTTTATTTGTCATTTAGATTTGTTTGTTTTACATTTGACAAAACTTTAATATTTTCAACTATGAAATTGAATTATCTGTTTCCTAACAAGTACAAAAAAATTGGTTGGTTAATATTCATTCCTTCCGCAATCATTGGTTTGACAACTCTTATTTTTGAGTTCGAACCTAATTCTTTAGATTTTAATATCCCTGCTATTTTTATTGACGAGCTTTTTGGTGATAAGCATTTCATCGGAATAGTTAACAACAATATTTTAAATGAAATTTTGGGTGTTCTTATTATATTGAGTTCATTATTAGTTGCTTTTTCTAAAGAAGAGTCAGAAGATGAATATATTTCCAAAATTAGGTTGGAGTCTTTGGTTTGGGCTGTTTATTTAAACTACGCTATTCTTTTAATATCATTTTTATTCATATTCGATATGTCTTTTTTATGGGTTATGATATTTAATATGTTTACAATTTTACTATTTTTTATTATTCGGTTTAATTGGCAAATTTCTAAACTTAAAAAATCTGCTCGTTATGAAGAATAGTATTAAAGTTGAGAGAGCAAAAAAAAATATTACTCAAGCAGATTTAGCTATACTAGCAAAAGTCAGTAGACAAACAATTAATGCTATGGAATTGGGGAAATATGTTCCATCAACAGTTTTGTCTTTGAGGTTAGCTCAAATTTTTGAAGTTGAGATAAGCGAAATCTTTACTTTAGAAGATTCCGATTGGGTTTAGGACATATTACTGCCAACGTGTTTGTGTATGATTAGTGGCGTTTTTAAGCACCTAATTTAGCAAATAAACACCAAATAGAAAATCCGCGAGGATTTTCGTAGGTAGGCTTTTACTAGCAATTTTTTTTACACGGTGTTCTCTGTAGTTTTCTATCAAAAACAATCAAATATTTCATTAAATGATTTTAATTAGACTTTAAAATTTTAAATACCTGATTACCTAATTTCAAGTAGTATATATTAGGCGATAAATTTGATAAATCAATCTCTTGATTATTTGTTTTAATTGTTCCAATAATCAATAACTTTCCTAAAGAAGAAAACAACTCATAATTCAATTCCCTAGAAAAATTTAATGACAAATTTATCTTTGAATTGGTTGGATTTGGATAGATGTTCACTTGTATATTATCAAATTCAGGGACAGACAATATTCCATTAATATCAAATTTCGAGAAAAAATGCCAAATTTCCATTGAAGCATTAATATCTTGGTTTGTTCCTGGTAATGTGATAGCTGAGCTTGGCCAAGTATGACCGCCTCCAATAATTTTCATGTGCTCTGTAGTTACGCCATTATCACCACCTGAGTAAATAATATGTTCGACAGTGCTTCCGTCTGAATGATTTATATCTGTTAGAGCAGTAGTAGTTGGACTTGTTTCACAATTATTATAATTTACCCAGTAAGATATGACATCTTCAATGGATCGTGTCCAAGTATCACCATTATATAGCACATTGCTGTCACCTGTGCCATGAATTTGCAGAATTGGTGTTGGCTGCTGGGCGTTACATGCATCATAAGTATCTGGAGTCATGGAGCCTGTAACAGAGGCCACAGCTGCAATTTTTTCACTCAATTGACAAGCCAACAAAAAACTCATAAAACCACCATTAGACATTCCTGTTGCGTATACTCTGTCTAAATTTATGGTGTATAAATTTGCTAATTCATCGATTAATGCTTCTGTAAAACCAACATCATCTGTCGTGTTTCCATTTCCCAGAAATCCTACATTCCACTGTTGGTCTCCATTTATTATAGTTCCTTGAGGATGAACCAAAAGAAATCCTTCTGTATCAGCTATATCTCGAAAATCGCCGTAAAACATTTGTTCGTTTGCATTACTCCCATATCCATGAAAATTTAGAACTAAAGGCACATCTGTGCTGCCATCGTAAATCGCCGGAATATATAATATATAGTCTCTTTGAATTCCATTGTGTATCATAGATCCATTGATGGTTTGTTGGGCCGAAATCGGGAAAGAAAATCCTATAAGAACAAGTAAAATAGTTGTGTGTTTCAAAATTAAAATAATTTAAATAATGATATTCTATAATAATAAGAGTTTGATTTAATCTACAATTACAGAGAACGGTCTTGTGTATGGTTAGTTGCGTGTGTAAGTAACTAAATTAGCAAAAGAAAACGAACCAGAGAAAATTCCGAAGGAATTTCCGAGTACACACATTACAAGCAATTGATTATACACATTGTTGTAGTGCGTTTTTTATAACATAGTTTTCTTTAAAGGCTTCTGTTTCTTTTTATGATTTGACTATAATGATAAATATCATTGTATTATAGGATATTTAGTTGTAACCTAATTATTAAAACAATATAACTATGAAAACAAGGCTAATTATTTTGATTTTTTGTTTAGGGTTTTTTAACAATTCCCTGGGACAAGTTTTAACAGAGGAAAAAGATCAATCTCCTCAAGAACTATATGATTTTCATATTAGTAAAAAGAAAGCAAACAATACTGCTGCATGGATAACTTTAAGTGGAGGAATAGCCATGATTGTTGGAGGAATTGGAATTAATGTGGCCGAAGACTTGGATAATATTTTTAGCGATGACAATACAAATAATAACAAAGGTCTTTGGTTGTCTTATTTAGGAGGAGCCACTACTCTAAGTAGTATTCCGCTGTTTATTGCAAAAAGTAAACACAAAGAAAAGGCCAAAATTCAATTAGAAAATGGGGCAGTTGGATTTGATAATAAGGTAAACTATACAGGTATTTCTATAGTGTTTTCATTTTAGACTTCGGTTTATTTAAATGCACTACAACGTGTTTGTATATGGTTTGTTGCGTATTTTTAGCAACCAATTTAGTAAATAATTACCGACCAAGAAAGTTCGCGAGCTTGCCTGCGGCAGCCAGGGACTTTCGTAAGCAGACTAGAACCAAGCAATTATATACGTTGTTACTTTTCGTTAATTTATCAATTCAATTTGTTTATATATTTTAATGGCGAATTTTCATCCGTTTTTTATAAGTTAAGCTTCTCCAAACCCATTCAAGGGGTCCAAATTGATAGTATTTCAACCAAATATTACTCAAAATTATTTGTATCACGACAATAATTACAGCAATAATGAACGTTGGGATTAACCCTATTTTCCCAAACAGACTAAATCCGAAATTGTAAAAAATGACAATCATTAAAACTGTTTGTATAATGTAATTAGTCAAGGCCGTTCTTCCCAAAGGTATCAAATATTTCAATACTCTTTTACCAATTAAAGTCGGGGCAATTTTGATTATTACCATGATATAAGAAATACTCATCAGCAGTTGACCAACCATTGATAAGAATTTATAACGAATGTTTTGAAGAGTAGGCACCTCATATGCATTACCCCCTAAAAGTTTTGAAGAAATAGTAATTATTATCCCACTGATTAAAATAGTTAATATCAGTTTTGTAGATTTTGGTGTTTTTTTAAAGAAGTCTACTGAGGCTAAATAGTAACCCAAAAGAAAAATACCAAGGAATTTAAAATAGCCTCCCGATGGTATGTAGCTTAATTGCTTCCATATAAAATTATGAATATTTAACTTGAATATTTCACTAACAGAACCCTTTCTAAAAATATTAATAACATCTACATTTAACATATCCGGATAGGAAGTGCGAGCAATTGGTGTTTGATTTGTGTTTGCAGGATTAAGAGCCAGCAAGGCTTCAGTAAATGGTAAAAGAGCAAAATCTAATAAAAGTGGTACAAACAGAAAAAAGAGTGACCATCGAAGAAGTTTTTTTGGTTTTACATTACGAAATAAAATAAGAATAAAACCATAAATAGAATATGTAAGTAATATATCTCCATACCAAAATAAAGTATGTAGAATCCCAATGATAAATAAAATGAACAATCTTCTCCGATACGTTCTTAAAAAATCAACAGTTCTATCTCTGTTTTTGTTGATTTGTATATAAAAACCAACAGCAAATAAAATTGAAAATATAGTGTAAAATTTACCTGTGACTGTAATTTCTAATAAATTATATAATTTATTATCTAACCCAAAGTTCGATATCTGTTTCAGCTCTTCAAAGGGCATAAACATGTAACCGCTGAAAAAACTCATATTCATAAAAATAATTCCGAGTAGTGCAAATCCACGAAGAATATCTATAATTTCGATTCTTTTATTTGGTTCAATAGGCTTGCTAATTGACATAGGTATATCTTTTTTTAATCAAATTATATTTTTCATATGGGGCCAAAATGAAAGGTAACGGTAAGTATATATATAGTAGTGAGGCACGAGCTATGATTTCATATACATTGTTAGCTGCTTTTTTTATTCTTTTCGATGTTATATTCCTTGTATTAAATCAATCCCCATTCCTAAAATTATTGCCACAAGAAAAAAAGTTATCATACCAAGCAGGTAAGATAAAAAACCTTTCAAATAGTTTGCTTTTTTGTTTTTGTCAAAGAATCGTCCAATTGCCCATGAAGTATATACTAGTGCAATCATTCCTCCTATTTGCAATATTACTATTTTGATTGTGCTTTCTATGATTCCGAAAACTGTATAAATCAACATACCAATTCCCATTACGAAACAAAGTAAGATTAGAATTTCAAAAAAATTATATTCATATTTCCTAAAAAAAACTTTAATCCAACCTGCAATAAAAATTGCCATCAAGATGTTCGCATAACCGTAATTACTCTGAATCCATCCGAAAATTTTCGTAGTTGCTGACTCCTCAAACCCTCCGGCATTTACATAACCATCTTCAAAGTGAAAAAATTGTTGAGCCAAAGTATAAATCAATGAAGTAATAATGATAAAGATTATCGGTTTTACAAGCCTACCTCTATCTTCAAGAATGAATTTTTGAATATTCTTTCCAGGTCTTAGTAATAATTCCCTTATCGTGTATAAAATCCCTTTATCGAAGTTTAATACGCTGCTAATTTCCTTTAGAATATATTGTCCATCTATTCTTTTCAATGCAATAGGAGTTCCACAATTAGGACAGTAATTTTGCATAACTTGAGATTTACAATTTTCACATAATTCTCCTATCATTTATTTAAGATTTCGTTCTTTTAAAACCTCTTTCAAATCTTTATCATTTTTAGAATTATTGACCATTAAATAAATGAAAAACAAAGGAATTAGTGTAAGAAATCCCCAAGTATTTTTCGCAACACTCCAAATTATTATTCCAATACAAAATCCAATTAATAAAGCATTAATAATGGAATCTGATTTTAGCTTTTTTGCTTTCTTCAAAAGTTCGTCGTCCGATGATTCTAATAACTCTTTTTTATTCATTAATTTTTTTGTTCGGTTGTTTTAATTGCAGCTAACGTGTTTGTATATGGTTTGTTGTGTGTTTCGAGCAACTAATTTAGTAAATAATAACGGACAAAGAAAGTCCGAGAGGACTTTCGCTAGCAGGTAAGAAGCCAGCAATAAATTATATGTGGTGTTGCCAACCGTTATTTATTTCAACTCAAGTTTGTTAATTCTATTTCCGACTGTAAATTCTTTCATTTCCTTTTCGAGATTATTAAAATCTACTTGTTTTACTTTCTTTATGATTTCTCCGTTTTTCATTAAATGAATTTCATCACAAGTATTCGCTAAAGTTGAAAATATGTGAGAAGAAATAATTACTATTTTTTCTAATTCTTTAAACCTTTTTATAATTTCAGTTATTATTAAATTACTTTGTATGTCAACGCCATTAAAAGGTTCGTCCAGAATAAAAACATCGTTTTGTTGCAAAAGAATAGCAGTTAAAGCCAATTTCTTTTTCATTCCTGTGGAATAAGTAGAAGCGTACTGATTTAACGGCAAATCAAATATGTTTTTGTTCTCAATATTGGATAATTCTATTTGTCTTGTGTTGGCAAGAAGTTGTATATATTCTTTTCCAGTAATTTTAGAGAAAAAGAACGGCTCTGTTAATAAAAGTCCTAAATGGTCTTTTAATTTAGTATTGTCATATGAGATATTTCCTTTATAATTTTCAAGTCCTGAAATACATCTAAATAGTGTTGTTTTTCCTGCTCCGTTTTCTCCAACAATGCCATATATTTTTCCTTTTTCAAATTCTAAATCTATTGAATTTAGAACTTGATTTTTACCATAAAACTTTGATAATTTTTTAATTTTAATCATTTAAAATGGTATTTAATTTTTTAATAGATTGAGAATAAAAAAGAGGAATAAATATTAAAAGTATTGGCGGAAACATAAAACTTAATCCAATTAAAATTACTTTTGACATATTCATTTCATTTGGGAAAGACGAATATTTAGCAAAAATTATTGTCGTGAGATAAGCATAACATAAAAAAATAAAAACAATTAAAATATCTATTTGATTAAAAAATGAAATCCCTAATGTAATTATAATTGGTAAACTTAAAATTGAAAAATAGGTTAAGCACGTTTTCATTTTTTCTAATAAAAATTCTTTTGAGGATAAATTGTAATTCCAAACAAAATATTCGTTTTCTGTTTTTGAATAATAGGAAAAGCAAGTAATTCCAATTAATAGCATAGAAAAAACACCAAGGTTAAAATTTCCAACTGTGACTGAAATATAAGTTAAGAAATAAGCTATTGGAAAAACATAAAATGTCTTTCTAAAGCCAACAGTAAATTCAAAAGGATTTTTACTGAATGGTGTTGGAATTGTTACATTTAGATTTGTACTAAAGTTGAACAACATTATAATAGTGACACATAAATTTAATATTACAGAGAAGAGAAATTGTTTTTGATAAATTAAAAAAAGAGTAAAAGGCAAGCAATAAATAATATTTTCTAATATTCTCAATTTTTTGTAATTGTATTTATTAAATATAGATTTTAAAAAATCATTTCTTTTTGGTTCACTTAATTTTGAAACGAAACTTACTGCAAGTAATCCGTAAATATAATTAGCAAATTCTGTTTTTTCAAATAAGCAATTAGATAATAAAACAAATACAAATGGTAAAAGTGTATATCCAATCAAAAGAGGAAGTCCGAAATCAATCATTTTCCTGTTTAGCATTTTAAATCGAAGTAGGAAATATACTTTCATTCGCAATTTTCATCTAATGATTGGCAACGGTCTTGTGTATGGTTAGTTGCGTGTTTCAGCAACTAATTTAGTAAACAAAAACGAACGCGAGAAAATTCCGAAGGAATTTTCCAAATAAGCAACGACCAAAGCAATTAATTATACACGTTGTTGGCAGTAGTTATTATAAATAGCTAAGCCATTTTTTCTCCTTATGATTTAGCTTATAGGCACTAAACTTTTTACACAGAGGATAAAGCAAAAGTACTACCCCTATCCATATTATATATACATAAACCAAATTTAGTCCGTACCCTTTGAGTTCAGATGATTCGGTAACCCATCCTGTTATAATCATTTTTTGCCATCCAAAATTGGTGAACCATGCCAATAGTAAAGCCAAAGTATGAATGATATATAAATGAAGTATATAGTAGAAAAAGGGAACCTTTCCATATACACCAATAAATTTTGCGATTTTTCCTTTGGTATTTTCAGTATATGCCAAAAAAAGAAGTATTGGTCCTAGTGTCATGAGTAAATAAGTCAAAGATGGAGGATACTTTGCCGGATTTAAAAATGAAAAGATTGTTTTTAATACAGTATCATAGCTTTTCCAATAATTAAGGTTTCCATAGGAGTTAATTAGACGTATAGCTAAAAATGCAACAACAGAAATTAAACCCATCAGCTTGAACATTTTTTGTCGCTTCAACTGTTCAATATTTGAATTATAGAATGAGCCGAAATAATAGCCTAGTGACATTACTCCAATCCACGGAATGATTGGATAACCGACAACTAAAATTTTACCATTCTCTAAAGTAAAGAAGCCGAATTCATGAATAATCGACCATAAAATTCCTTTTTCAACAGGGAAATTATCAAGTAAGTTGTGTCCAAAAATCATAAATAAACTAAAAATTAGCACATATTTTAACTTTAGGTGGATGAGTCCAGCAAGAAATACCATACTAATTCCTAAAGACCAGATTACAAGTAGGCTTATTGTACTAAAATGAACATCGAAATACCAAGAAAAATTAACTATAACTAATTCGATAAAGACTAACCAAATACCTCTCTTTAGTAGAAACGCAGATAACTCTGATTTTGATTTTTTTCTTCCTACCAGAAATGCCGATATGCCTGCTAAAAAACTAAATGCAGGAGCACAATAATGCGTTATCCATCGTGTAAAATAGAGGGTAATATTTGTGTTGTCTGGATCAGTTGGGTCAAAGAAAAAAGCATCATAATGAAAATAATCTCGCACATGGTCTAGCGCCATAATAATCATAATTAAACCTTTCAATAAGTCAAGTGATTCAATTCTCTTTGATTTATTTTGATTCATATTGTCTCTAAAATTATTGCCAACGGTCTTGTGTATGGTTAGTTGCGTGTTTCAGCAACTAATTTAGTAAACAAAAACGAACGAGAGAAAATTCCGAAGGAATTTTCCAAATAGTCACTAGCCAAAGCAATTAATTATACACGGTGTTACCTGTTGTATTCTTAAATGATAATTATCATAGTTTATGTTTCTTTAATTTTTTAATTTAAAAGATTCGAATAAATTTAAAGAGTTATGGAATCAATAAAAAAAATTAAGAAGGAAACAGTTGTAACTAACCTTCAAGAAGGATTAACAGATAAATTTAAAAAGAAAGTCTACATTATACAACCAACATTCCATAAAATGGATGGGAAGCTGGTTAAAGGGTTTTCTCTAGGGAGCTGTCCTTTAGAACTACCTCAAATAGCAGGAGCTATTCCAAAAGACTGGCAGAAAACATGTAGTCATGAATATTTTGAAGATATTAATTATGAGTCTGATGCTTCTGTGGTTTTCATAACTTCTCCTTCAAACGATATTTTACATGCGAAAGATGTTGCTGCAAAATTTAAAGAAAAAGGTAAAAAAGTTATATTTGGAGGACACGAGGATGCTTTCAGTGAAACTATTATCAAAGAGGCTTCAGATTCTTTTTATCGCGGTATTCCAGATAAAAAGGATATGAAGACAATGTTGAATGATGCTATTCAAAACAAATTGAAGCACCATTATGACTTTGGGCATAATTTTAATTACCATTATGATTATTCTGTCTACGAGGGAAAGAAAGTAAATTACATACATGTTCAAGGTAGTGCTGGTTGCTTATTTAAATGTGAGTTTTGTCGTCATCCTTCGGCTTCAAATGGAGGGAAGTTTAAACTCCGTGATATTGATTGTATTATAGGCGACCTGAAATCAATAAAGAAGTTAACTAAATATGTAGCATTTAAAGATCCTAATTTTTTCAATAATAGAGCACATTTAATTAAATTATGTGAGCGATTAATTAAAGAGAAATTAGGAATTATATGGGGTGCACAGATGCCAATTTATGTAGGCAAGGATAAAGAAGTATTGCAATTAATGCGAAAAGCTGGATGTAGAATTATTTATATAGGTTTCGAAACTTTGAATCAAAAAAATCTTGATAGTGTTAATAAGCCATTTAAGGTAAGGGATTATTTGCCAATGGTTAAAAAAATACAAAAATCAGGTATTAGAGTTGTAGGGTATTTTATGTTTGGTTTTGATTATGATACTAAAGAATCTTTTGATCAGGTGTATGACTTTGTGAGTGAATCGAAAATTGCTTATCCAATAGTTAATATTTTAACACCTGTTCCAGGAACTCCAGTGTTTGATAGGATGAAAAAAGAGAGAAGATTAGATCTTCCAGATGCGGAAACTTTTAAAAAAGTAAATCCTTTGTATAGTATTCCATGTAATCATGCCTATTTTGAGCCAAAATTGATGTCAAGAAAGGAATTGGAAGATAGTTTCATGAATTTGTCAGAACGCCTTTCAAGTTTCAAAAATGTATTTAAAAGGGCCTTTTATAATTTTAATATACTTTCATTTATTTTGTTAAAAATGAATTTGGAGTTTAGAAAAGACCATCAAAGAATGGAGGTTCTTTATAACAGCCAACGTGTTTGTATATGGAAAGTTGCGGTTTTACGCACTAACTTTTCAGTTTAATACTGACCTTTGTTTTATGTTTAGACTTTTGTTTTAGCACTTACTCCGCTATTTTTTATATACATTGTTGGCTACCGTAATTTACTCATCGTCAATTACTTTCTTGTTTCTAATTAAGTGAATTTCATTTATTGTTTCGAGATTTTTCTTTAATGTTTTTAAATCTACATTTATCATAAATTCTTTATATCGATTATAATTAAATCCAATATCTTTCTCATCTAACTTCTTTTTTATTGCCTCTGCTTTTTCATCATCTTTTACAGAAAAGAATAGGGCAGAAGTAGGTTTCATTCTCTTACAAAACCAATAAGCGTTTTTTCCATCAATATTAATACTTATGTAACTTTGAGTATATCTTAAATTTATTCTGTCGTGTTTACTCTCTAAAAAATTGAATAATTCTTTAGCGTTAGTATTTGTCCAAGGAGAATCAATATTCCAAGTTGATTCATTTACTTGTTTTAAATCTTCTTCATCTTCTTCTGGTTCAATATAAATATCTATTATTTTTGAAAAATTTAAAATTCTGTCCCCGTTCACTTCTAATAAATCAGCTTGAATTGCAATCATTGGAATATTCAAACTCATTAATTGAATTACGTTAAAATATCTTCTATCAAACGATTCCGCAATTAATACACAAAAATGTTGTCTTTGTGGATATTTTCGTTTTTCATTATCCCAATATTCAATTGAACGAATAATGTGAGAAGGGTCAGTTTCTCCGAGCATAACTTCCACCTCATACATCAAATTTTCAGAAGGTTCTTTAAGTAGAATATCTAATCTTCCGCCACTTGATTGTCTTTTTTCTTTATTTACGGCAACTAAATCACCAAGTCCTAGTATTTTTGGATTATCGTATATTATATCTTGTAGCCAATATTCATCCTTTCCAGCGTTTCTGATAAAAATCTTTTTTCCAATCTTAATTTCTTTTTCCATTTTCCATTTTGCATTTTGTCGTTATGGTTGCCAACGTGTTTGTATATAGTTTGTTGCGTGTTTTAAGCACCTAATTTAGCAAATACAAACCGAATAGAAAATCAGCAAGGATTTTCGTAAGTAAGCTTGATCTAGCAATTAATTTTATACGGTGTTGTACTGTGTTATTTTTCTTCTATTCCAATTTCTTTAAAATAATTCCAAGTTCCATTATAAAATGATTCAGGTCTTGTATGATCTATTTCAGACCCATTTGGAATAAATATAATCATTCCTTGTCTAGACCTGGTTAAAAGAACTCTATATGTATTTTTAAGATACACTTTACTTATTTCTTGATTTATATTTTGCCATTTGCTGCCTTTGAAATTTTGAAAACACCATTTTTTATTTTCAATATGAAAATTAGCACCCCAAGCTAAACAAGCCCAATCTATTTCTAAACCCTGAATATCAAACTCTGTAGCAATCTCTTCTAAAAAATAGGAAGACCTAATATCTTCTTTTGGGTTTAAGAACCAATTAGGAGCTTTAATTTCATTTTTTACGTCAATACCTAAAGGTCTCAATCTTCTTGCTCCTGAAGAAGCAATTAAACCCGTTCTTTCAGATCCTTTCGCTTGTTCTCTAACCCATTTTTTTGCTATGGATAGATCTCTAGTAATATAAATTGGAAAGTCATTTTTTATTTCCTGATAAATAGTACTTGCATTAACGGTATTTAAATTTAAAAGTTCATGGACAAATGCAGCAAGTTTTTCAGATCTAAAGGACCTAACAGAAACAGATAAATGTAATTCTTTTTCAGAATTTGCATTTGATTCAAGCCATTGTTTTTGATTTTCTGTTTTTATGTAGTTTTTACTATCTGTTATTAGGTTTGAATAATGAATATCCCAATCAGAATAATTATTTTCAAATGCACTGACCCATTCTTCAAGTCCAGCTTCTCCTGTGTTTATTTCTTGACCACCACCAATAAGACAAATGATAGTACACCAATCTTTATGTCTATTCATTACATCAATCAAAAATTCAGGTTCCGACATACCAAAATTTTCAATTCCTTTTTTGCGTTTCATAAAAGAACTGACTTGCTTTTCATTCCAAGCTCTTTGAGCTTCATCAAAAACAACAACCTTTTCTGTTGGTTCAATATTGTATTTCAAGTATTCATCCCTAAAGTGATGTATATTCTGAATAAATGCGTTGGTTTCTCGTTTTGCATTTTCTTTTGTTATGGATTCACCATTTTCTTTTGAAGTTTTAACTAAATCACGTGCCAATGCCTCTCTAAGAACATCTACTAAAGGCCCATTTCCAGAAAGAAAAACTGCATGTTCATCTTCATCTGCTTTCATTCTTTCGTTAGCAATATTTAGTCCAGCAAGGGTTTTTCCAGCACCTGGCACACCAGTTACAAAACAAATAGTTTTTTTGTTATTAATTTTAGAATTTTCAATTATTCTATTTAAACAACTTGCAGTTTTAGATAGGTTTATAGTTCCCGAATCTGACCTTGATATTTCTTCCACATTATGTCCCTTGTATAAAGCTTGCGCAGCTTCAACAATAGTTGGAGTAGGTTTGTAAATCGAGTTTTCCCAAGAATTATAATTAATGTAATTTTTTGATTCATCTAAAAACTTCTTTAAAGTTTCTTTTAAATTCTCTTTGTTAGTTTTTGCTACATCTTTAAGTTCCAAAATTTTTATTATTTCAGGTTCTTGACTTAATGCATTTGTAGCAACTAAAACTGGAATTAATTTAGCCTTATGACTTCCTTCGTGAAAGTTTTTTAAATCTAGAGTATAATCAAGTACTTGGGCTTGCGCGTAACTTTCAAAACCTCCATCACCAACCTTGAATTCAATTACAAAAATTGAATCTTTAATAATTATAACATTATCAACTCGCTTTCCCATTCTTGGAATAGCAAATTCAAAATAAATTTGACCTTCAATATTTGTTAATTGGTCTTTTAAAATCTCAATTTGTTTAACCCACGCATTTTTCTGTAAATCTTCTAATTGTCTGTTTGAATGGTTCAGACTTAACTGACCTAAGATTGAATTTTTATCCTCAGCAATAAATTGTGAAATTGAATTTTTATAGTAAGCTCTATTCATTAATTTGATCGCGATTTTTTAATGCAGTACAACGGTCTCGGCTATGATTTCGTTGTGGCACAAAGGCACAATGAATTATAGCCATTGTTAGCATACGTTATTTATTATTATTTAATACATATTCATTGTCAAAATTGATGCAAAAGAATCGATTTTGAATAATTTGATTAGCACCTTGATGTCATACACATTATTGTTTAATTACCAATCTTGAGGCTCAATAACGATTTCCTTTATTAATTTATCGTTATGATAATACCTCCAAATACAATTAATACCAACATCTTTGGCAATCTTATATGCATCACCTGCTTTCGAGTCTTGAAGTAATTGATTTTTTGAAATGAATTTTTCAACAATATCTAATCCTTCATTAGAAACTTCATAAATAAAAACTCTATTTGCATTATATTCATTGATAGCATCTTTCCAAACAATTCCATTCTCAAAATCGATTGGTAACATTGGTTTAATTTCATTAACACCTTTATCTATGCTTATGCCAATTCTCTCTCTATTTTCTTTAACGTTATTAATTTTATCAGATATTTTTTCATATGGTTTTCTAATCTCATTATCAACCCAAATTGCTGAACCCACAACGAAAAATAAAAAGATTCCTAAAAAAGGAATACTATAAGAATTAAATTTTCTAACCCAATCTTCTTTTTTAATAAGTGCAATAACAAATGGGATGAACAAAATTATAATACTCCATACTACTGTTTGAACAATAATATCGAAGATGTGAGAGCCAATGCCAAAAAAAAGAGTGTAAATAAATGCGCTCAATACTGATAAAATTATAAATAGGTGTTTTTTCATTTGTCCTTTTTTAAATAAGAATTCTAAAAAATGTTATTGAGCTAAAAATAATTATAAACAAAGCAAATTTGCATTGTTTAGCACTAAGATTATGTTTTTTTAGCCATGTGAGTCCTGCTAGCAAGTATAATAAAGCAAAACCATATAAAAAATAAACTTCCCCTGTTGAATTTTCATATATTTTAACGGAGTTTTTATTTTTTATTTTAGCAACCTCTTCATTAAAATAAGTAGCATATACAATAACTTCATCATTAACATTGAATGAATTATAAATCTCTTCAGTAAATTGGTCATTGTTATTTGTAAAATCAATGCTATATGTTGTTCTATCAAATTTTGCTCTATAACTTGTATTCTTTGATGTAATTACTGTATTGATGTTTTTATATGGTATAAAAACCTCAATAAACGTCATTAAGCCTACTGCGACAGGTATTATTGATAATATCTTTATTAATTTAGAATACTTTGGTAAATTTAAATTCATTGGTTGTATTAAATATTTGCTAACGTTTATGTATATGGAAAGTTGCGTGTTTGTGTGCGAGGATTTTCCGAAGGAAAATCAGATGCTAGCAAACAAAGAAACTGACATTGGTTAAGCTAAAACTAGCAATTTTTTATATACTTTGTTGGCATTAGTTTTTTATCGTTCATTAAGAATGTTTAATGTCTCATCTATAAATTTAATAAATGATAATTCCGCTTTCCATTTTTTCTTTTCATATATGCCTTCTGTAATTATTATTGGATTTTTATAAGTTGAAATTTTAGAATCGTTGTAGCCATTCTTTCCATTATCTAATGGATGTAAATTAGTAACTTCAAATTCAATTGAATAATATTCGGCATGAATAATTTTATTGCACGATTGTCTGTAATCAAGGTTTTCAATCTTTTTGTTCTCATTTTCAAGTTTACCAACTATTCCATAAGTTTCTGAACTCAAATTATGCATATCTAATATTGCTCTAATCAGTCCAGCTAATTCAATTAATTCTTTAAAGAAAACTTTTTCAAAAGCTTCTTTAAAGTTATTTCCAAATTTGCACCAAAATTCATTGTAGGGATGTGTCAACTCTTTAAAATCGTATTCTGCCAATAAATAAGAACTTAATTTCCAACATTTATCGGATATTAATTCTGCAGTATAGTCAACTTGTAATTTTTTCATTTTAATTAATCGTATTACTAACCGATTTTAGCAGATTTACTTCTATTACAATACTCACACAGTAATTGAATATTTCTATAAGTATTTGCTCCGCCCTTTGAATGAGGTATAATATGATCAAATTCTAGATTTTCATTTGATCCACACTCAACACATTTGCCTTCGTCTCTTCTCCAAACCATATCTTTAGTTTCTTGTGTAATTCGCCTACTTCTCTCATTCGGTGAAGTAAATTTTGTGTTTGAATAAGTTGATTTAAATTGTGTTATCTCCTCTTTTATTGCATTATAATTAGATTTGTCAAATTCAAAATTCAAATCTTCTATATTGTATTCGGAATTTTGAAAATTTTCTTTTGCATGAGTTCCAAAAATAAATTGAACTTTATCCAATTCAAATACCTCAAAAAATGATATAAATAAAAATAATACTCCTTCTCTCGGTTTATTATTTATTTCCTTTCTAAAAAAATGCATGGAATCATCTTGGTCAACGATTTCATATTCTTTTAGAGAATTTCTTGCATTAGAAAGTGAGGTTTTATCTTCGTTTGGAATACATATTTCAACCATGTAGTTACTACCAGAAAGGTCTGCAAATTGAACATATTTACCACTATAATTGTCTTTGAAAAAGTAAAATGCATTAGGTAGTTTATACATAAAATAATCTATAATCTCACAAAGATTATCAACTTCATTATAATACATCACAGGTTTTTTTGCTATTGGATTTATATCTTTTTTCGTGTTTCTTTTAAATAATCCGAACATATTCTGTTTATGTTAATTAATGCCAACGTGTTTGTATATGAAACGTAGCGTATAAATAAACGCTAACTTTTCGGATTATACACGAGCCGAATTTTTATTTTTTCTATTTAAATATACAAAAATAAAAATTTGGCGGACTTAATAAAGAAGCAAAAACCTCTCGGAAAGCTTGTAATAGCTATGTTTTATATACGTTGTTGTGCATAGTGCTTTTTACGTTCAGCTTGGTTTGCCGATGTTTGTTATTTAGTTCGGATTTAGCGTTGGCAAGACATACTCTTTTGTGATTTTTGGTGTAGCGTTGGCTGGTGCGAATTGCAAATGTGTATGGCTTTTAGCGTTGGCATAAAACAAACAAATTTTCAATATTTGATTAATCCATAACAAACTTAAATCCTGCTGTAATAATATTAGAACTAAAAGACGTATCTCTATCGTATTGGTAAAACTTTACATCAATACTTTTTAGTCCAAATTTCCAAATATGTGCTTTCGCAAAAATGTCTGTATAAGAAACTCCAAAACCAAATTGATTTGCACTATACTGCGATAAGTCATGATCTGAAGTATAAAATTCTGATGTAGATAGGTTTTTATTTGCAGGTGCAAAATAATCTGCTGCTGTTTGTGTGTAAAATCTATAAGAAGGATATAATGTAAACTTATCAGCTATCTTTATAGGTACTTCTAAACTTGCTGTATGAGAATCAATTCCCCAATCATCTGTATAATATCTATAAAATGTACGAACGGTAAAACGTTCATTCAAAAACCAGTTTAAACGACCTCCAACAGCTATTTTAAATCTATTGTCTGGTAAGCGTTCTATATCATCTGCGAGTTGAAAATCTTCGATAAAGGAATTTTCAACATCCGCAAAATAAACCCTTTGAAAAGGTGTTGATAATAAACCTTGTTGCTTAACTAAATCTAATGCAAGCGAACCTTGCACATTTTTATGTAATATTTGAGAAAACCCAAATCCTAATGCATAGGTGTTTCTGCCACTACTTTCTATTGGTACAAACTGTGGATTATAATTGGGATTACCTGTAATAGTATAATTATTAATATTGAAATCATCATCGTCGTCGTCGTCTCCATTTTCCGGTGCTCTCAACTCTGTTGGATAAATTAGACTCCAACTATCTATAAAGACATTAGCTTTTACACTTACCTCTGTATTCTTTTCGTTAAATAATTTTGTATAGCTACCACCAACACCAGCAGAGAAATAATCGTATTCTGTAGAAACAGAAACAGTAGCAGACCAAATATCGTTCCTGTCATCTGAACTATGACTATAACTACCTGTTACATTTGCCCAAGTATCACTACTTGAAGCTCCTGACGAAGCTTGAAATGGGTCTGCTGTTCCACCTCCATCAAAAGGATTTACATTACTTGAAGAAGCAGAAGTATATGCAGAAACTCCTGCATCAATGGTCAATACATCATCATCATTTAATGGTATTGAAACTACAAAAGTTCCTGTAACATCTGTTAACTCTTCTGTACCTATTCCGCCACTTACCGCAGCATTATCTCCATCTTGAGAATAGTAACTTGTTAGAAAATCTACTTCTGTAGTTTCTAATACACGTTTTTTATAAACTTTGGTTGAGTCTTGTCCTGTTTGCGAATATGATTTTGCAAAAGCAAATACGCAGAATATCAAAATTATTTTTTTCAAATTTCTTGTTTTATTAGTTGCAGCCGCAGCCTCCTCCAGTTTTTCCTCCATTAGCACCTACAGCAGCTTCACGATATGAATGCATTGTTGTAAGGTTTTTGTCACACTTTTTTTCTGACAACGCCATATCTGGGTCATTAATGTTTACTTTTTCGTATTCTTTAACCACAACACAACTGCTAAAACACGTTGATATTAATGCAGCACATATAAACTTTTTAATCATAATTTATCTATTTCTATATTCGTTGATTTCGTAATATTTCCTTTATCATCTATAATGATACATTCTATTTTTGGTAATTGATTAATGCGGTCTAAACCAGCTTCTTTTCCCATAACAAATACTGAAGTTGCTAGTGCATCTGCCAGTTCTGCTTTAGGTGCAAAAACTGTTACACTTATAATTCCAGTAGAAGGATATCCAGTTCTTGGGTCAATAATATGTGTGTATCTTTTGCCATTAAAGTTTACATATTTTTCATAATTGCCAGAAGTAACAACAGCTCCATTTGTAATAGGAAGCAAAGCAAACACTTTGTTTTTATTCATTGGGTTTGTAATGGCTACTTTCCAATCTTCATTATTGGGTTGTTTTCCCCAAGTATTCATATCGCCAGAGGCATTAATAATTCCTGAAGGTACACCTTTTGAAATAAGAAGCGTCTTTGCCTTATCAGCTGCATAGCCTTTTCCAATAGCACCAAAACCAATTTTCATTCCTTCTAATTTAAGAAATACAGTACTGTTCTTTTTGTCTAAAACAATGTTTTGATAACCAATTTTTTCCACAGAAGATTTTATTTCTTTTTCGGAAGGCATAACCGTCATACTACCATCAAATTGCCAAATTCTGTCCATTGAAGCATAGCTAATGTCAAAAGCACCATCGGTCAATTTTGAAATGCCTATTGCTCTTTCAATTAAATTAAACAATTCTTTGTCAACTTTCAAAGGTTTAGCTCCTGCATTGCGATTAATTTCTGATGTTTGAGAATTATCATCCCAAGATGAAATCAATTTTTCAATTCTTGAAATTTCTGCGACAGCAGTATCAATATATTTGTTTGCTTGTATAGAATCGTTTGCAACAACAGTAATATCAAACCGACTACCCATTAGTTTGAGCGTTCTCTTATAAGGTTCTTGTGCTGCACAAACTATTGAAAATAGTATTAAGAATGAAGTAATTAGTGCTTTCAAATTATTTGATGAATGTATTTAATTCTTTGATATAATTATCTGGTGTTGTTTTTTTGTAACTACTTTCTCCTAACACTTTTCCATTAGAATCAAGTACTACAACAAAAGGAAAAAAACCTTGTTTATTGTATTTTTCAGCAAGCAATGCGTTGGCTTTTGATTGCGATTCAGATAATGAATTTTTCTTTTTTCTAGGAAAATCTGCCAGAAGCATAACGTAATTTTCGGCTGCATACTTTTTAAAAACCTCTGCACTCCAAATTTCTCGGTCTAGTTTAATGCAAGGTGCACACCAATCTGAACCTTGAAATACTAATATAATTGGCTTGCTTTCTTTAGATGCAATTTCTTTTGAAACGTTAATATCCGTTTGCCATTCTTGAGCCATTGTTGTACCTACACTTACAATCATTACTAGTAATGCTACAATTATTTTTTTCATTTTTACTTTTATTTAATATTTATAAGTTTATAGTCAACAATTAGACCAATACTTATTAACGAATATATTATTTTTTTGTTTTATGAATAGCTTGTTTTTTCAGTTGAATATTAGAATCGATTTGAGCGTTGGAAAAAAACAGCTCTTTTGTTTTTTTTTGCGTTGGCTGATGTGTCGGCAAAAAAAACGAATGTGCTGTTTGCGTGTTGGATTTTTTAGTTCAAATGTTGATGTTTAGCACGATTTTCCGCATTATGCACAACGTTTTTGTGTATTGAAAGTTGCGTTGGTTTATGAAATAAAGTTAGTAAATAAAACACAAACCAAGAAAAACCGCGAGGTTTTTCGCAAGTAAGCTAAAACCAGCAATTTTTTATACACGTTGTTGTAAAACGTTTTTTATTTCGTTTGTCAATTCTTCAGGTTTTTCAGAACTAATCGTATATTTTTTTTCTTTTGTTATAATTCTTACCATATTTTTTCTGTCATTTACCATAGTTATAGAATCGTCCATTGTATTTCCAATATATCCAAAAACACCTTTACTACCATAAGTCATTAATAAATTTGAGAATTCAAGCCTTTCGATTTTCGTAATATTGGCAAATGGTATTTCGATTTTTCCGATGTTTTTTTGAAGTGTTAAATGTTTTTCTCCGATTGTAATTTTTTTAAGTGAGTTTGCGTAAAAATAAATCAGAGTACTTAAAATTATTAAGGAAATAATTATTCCGCCTATTATTCCTAAATTTTCATTTAAAGTTAAGATTGAGAAAATAACAATTCCCATCACAATCACAATTCCAGTTGTAATTAATTTAACACTAAATGAGCTTTCACTATTATAGTTTTTCATATTTCACTCGATTTTTTTCAAATGTTTTACAACGTTTAGGCTATGGTTAGTACGGGATTAAAAGTAACTAAACTTTCGATTAAGCACTTAGCCAAAACTTTTTATTTTGTTTTATCTTTTCATTTTTAAAGCCAAATCAAAAGATTTGGCGGACTTGGTTTAAAAAGCAATTACTTTTAGGTTAAGCACTAAAACCCGTATTAACTATAGCCATTGTTAGGCACTTTTAGATTATTTCACTTGCATTTTTATCTTTCAATAATTTACTTCCACTCTGATTATATAATTGTTTTGCCGCATTATTAATTACTTCTACAGATGTGTTTTTCCATTTATCATAATCAGATTCATATTCTGAATTAAACAATAATTTTGACATTCCTTTAATCAAACTATAATTAGCGTAAGGATGAGAATGCGTTCTTTCCTTTGAAGAAGCACTATTTATGAACTCAGCAATCCTCTTATAGATTGTTTCTTTACTACAATACATCAATTCAATAATTTTAGATCTATATTCCAAATCGGTAGAACTAAGATTTGGGTATTTTAGTACATCTACAAAATGATTTGCTTCGTGTTTTAGATACGATAGTTTAAATTTTTCAGAATTAAGGTCATATTCTCCTTTGTTACAATATAAACTTTGATTTGAATTTGATGACCAACCTCCATCTTTTCCAATTCCCATTGTTGTGAAATCTGCAACTCCTTTTAATAAATAATTTTCAATAAAGACAACAGAGATAGTTAGTGTGTCTAAAGGTAATTCAATAGTATATTTTTTTTCAGCTTGCTTATCCCATATTTTAAGACCATAAGTTTCGTTTAAGTAAAAACTTGCTGAATAAGCATTTTGACTTTCAATTACTTTTTTAACTTCTTCAAAAGAACTTTTCTCAAGTTGATTACGGGTTAAATCTGTCAGTCCATTTTGTTGTAGGTAATCATACAGATTTGAAGTTAATATAGAATCTGAGAATACTTGCTTGTTTTTTTTGAAAGATGAATTAATCCAGTATTCGCGGTAGATATTTGATATATCATTTACGACCTTATTGTCTGTGTTTGGTTCAATTATCTCGTCTTTATTTACAAATCTCGAATAGAACTTATTTTTCCATTTATTATAAGCAATATTTATAAGAGGATTAGTAAAACTTTGGTTTTCTTCCATTTCATTGAAGGCATCTAAAACATTGCCATTAGCGGCTAAAGTCTTTATATGCAATAAATGATTTTTGTCATTCTCAAAATTTTTAGAGCCATAGAAAAATAATGCAATAAATGCAACCAATAATATTATTATAATTTTTGTTCGTTTCTTCATTTTTTTAATTGTGCCTAACGATCTTGTATAAGAATAGTAGCGGATTTTGAAACGCTAAATTTTTGGAAAAACAAGGGCTTAGTTTATGTTTACTTACTTTATTTTTAGGGATAAAACCGCTGTTATTTTTATACATTGTTGGTGGTAGGTATATTATTCACTAAGTCCAAATTTAGGTTTTCTTTCTATTTTTTTACAACAATGCACCCTGACAAATAATCGTGTAAACACTGGTTTTTATTATTAAAGAAAAACATTATGAAACCTATAAAAAAAGAAAAAAGATTTAACCAATTTCCAAAAAATCTTCCGGTTGCTTGTCCAAATGAAATTTTTGAACCGTCCAAGCTTAATGTTTTTATTCCCAAAGCATTCTGTCCAATTGTAGATTGCCTTTTCCCACTTTGTTGTAAACTCCAGTAAAGCCAAGCTGGTATTATTGGAATAATTGAGTTTGGAATTATTATTATTATAGTATCAATTAATCTTGCTCCAAGCCTAGCGCCAAATGAAGCTAATTGATATTTTATTATTTCATTTTCAGTTTCAATAGTAACTGATTTGTCAGCATTGACAATTAATTTTCCAATCATTATATTATTTTTCCAATCATTATATTATTTTTTCAATATTTATTTTATAAATTTTTAATTTGTCGTAAGTGTTTGTCGTTTTACTTGCCACCAACGGTAACGTATAAGAGCAGTAGCGGATTTTACGCCCTTACTTTTCGCAAAGCAAGATACTTAAATTAAAGCAAAAACGGTTTGAGTTTGCACCCAAACCGCTATTGCTTTTATACAATGTTGGGCATAGTTATTTTTTATGTCCGATTGCGTATTGTATTCCAAATGTTGCTAGCAAGGTATTGTTCATTTGAATTCCATTCACTTGTTGGTAAGCTGGGATTTTTATTTCCGCTCCAATTCGCAAATCTTTCAAACTTCCTTTAGGAACGAAAAAGTTTGTTCCAATACCAAAGTCTAATTGACTTCTCCCTGAATTAGCTGTGTTAAATAAAGGCATCATCATTGGATTTAAGTCAGCATCAACACCGTCTATCTTTTGAGTGTCGAAATAGCTTAGACTTGTAGAGAAGCTAAAATAGTCTGAAACCTTAATAGCGCCCCAACCAACAACGTCAAAACGATTACCAAAAGTGTAATTTTCAGAGTTTTCGCCCAATCTGAATTTATATTTTGATTGAGCGCCCCAAGAAAGCTTATCTGATTGACCTAAATAGGTTAAGCCCAAACTTGGGTCCCAAGTTCCACTACCAAGTTGCATTGGATATGCTAATTGAGCATCATTCATCATTGGGGTTGCATCTCGTTGGTCAATATCTCCTGTTGGAATTGAAATCCCAACATTAGCGTGTAAAGATTGCCTGTTATTATTCATAATTTTGATAAGACTCGATACAGTTATATCACCCAATCCGTCAGATTCCGTGGTAAAGTCAACTCCCATTCCTGTCCTTAAGTCCATAGAATTTGAGATATAATTTCCCATAACCATTAGCGTAACACGGTCAGAAGGTGCGTACATCGCTCCAAGCATATGCATATTCATATTCATTTTCTGCGGTGCAACCATAAAGTTCTGATAAATATCTTCATTAGATATATCATCAGAGGACTGAATGTTATCTTCCATCCACATAGGCATAAATCTATATGAAAACATAAACTCCCCTTTTTTGTGATAGTGGTCTCCCATTACACTGATTGGCGCGTGACCATCGGGTCTTGCTGAAGTCCATTGATTTTCCTGTGCTATTGTTACATTAGACCATAGCAAGATTGCGCCCAAAATGGGCGTTAAAATTTTATTGTACATTTTATACTTTTTGTTATTTGAAATTTAATACTTAAAAAGTCTCCAATAATTTGGAAACTATCCTGATGTTCAATTAACATTTTGGTGGTGGTGTAGGTGGCGAAATGGACAAATCCTTTATTGAAAATTGATAAAATTCAGAATATTGTATAGCATCTGAAAAGGTTATCAAAAATTTGGGAAGTTCAGAATTATAAACAATCATAGGAATTCTTTCCTGCTCAACTGTCGGTAGTTTTTCGTCCTGTTTTTCGGTTTTTTGAGCTTCTTTCAATTGCTGACTTAAGTAACACTTTCCGTTACAGGTTGACTTTGGTTTTTCTTTGTTAATACAAAGCACTTCTGTTATGTATTCGTAATTAACGTAATAGTCCAAAAAAGGCAATAGCGGTCTTATTTCTGCGAAACAGAAGACAATTAAAATTCCTATGGCTATTTTCGGTCTCATTTTTTAATTATGCCCAACGTTGTGGTATATGGTTTGTTGCGTGTTTTAAGCACCTAATTTAGTAAATAATTACCGACCAAGAAAGTCCGCGAGGACTTTCGTAAGTAGGCAAGAAGCCAGCAATAAATTATATACGGTGTTGTGTGTAGTGCTTTCCACTATCTTTGTTTTTCGTTCTATTTTTATTCCGTTTTCTTTCTATTCATACTTTTTAATTCGTACCCGCTACTTTATTCGGATTTTTCATAAATACATAACCAAAACACAAAGTAAAAACAGCATATATTATAGTTATAGTAAGAATAATTGGAAATTCGCTTTCAGAGTATTTTCCGACTATTTTCATTAATGCAAAAGATGATACTAAAAAATGGGCCAAATTACCTATAACTAAAGGTCGGCTATAAATTCCGCCAATTAAGTTATTTTTTGTCATCCAATTGAGCATTCCAAATCCCAAGTATAAAGAACCCAAAATTTGTAATAATAGAACTGAAGTTTGGTTTGTACCTGCATTCAGATATTCAGTTATTTCTTCCGGAATAAAGGTCAATGCAAGTCCAGAAATCATTAGGAATATTGAACTTGCTATCATTAATATTTTTGTATTCACAGTTTAAGTTTTAGTTACTGATTTGTCTGTTGTCTTTAAGTTATGTTACAATTAAATTCAATATTTTACGGATGTTAATTTGTTTTTTCGCATTACATACAACGTTTTGAATATGAATAGTGCCGAGCGTAGGGGTGTCACTCTGCGGAGATATAGCGAAGTAAAGCCTCTTGCATAGCAACGTAACGGGAATATCTTTTGAGGCATTATTTATATTTATTGTTATGTGCTTTTTTAATTGCATCATAACTTAATTATATGAATTATAAATCAATTGGTTTTATGCCGAATTGGCGGGATATAGATGATTTTATTGTCGTTAAAATAATCATATCCTTTTTTAGATTTAAAATTAATAAGCTAATCTAGTAAATTTTTCTTACAAATTATCAAAAGGGTTTTTAATATCTTTTAAATTTGTGGTTGAAACGTGGGTGTAAATCATTGTGGTTTTTGGGCTGCTATGTCCTAATAATTCTTGAATATACCTAATATCTGTTCCGCTTTCCAATAAATGGGTGGCAAAACTATGTCTTAAAGTGTGCAAAGTGGCATACTTTTTTATACCAGCATTTGATAAAGATTTTTTCAATACTTGCCTCGCGCTTACTTGGGTGTATGGTGCTTCAAACCGACCTTCAAATAAAAATACTTTAGGGTTATAGTGGTTTATGTAAGTTTGTAATAGCGGAATTAAGCCTTGTGATAATAAAGTGTATCTATCCTTTTTTCCTTTGGCAGCTTTAATATGTATTAATCCGCGTTCAAAATCTATATCTCTTGGTTTTATACTTAAGGTTTCGCCAATGCGCAATCCAGCGGAATAGGTTAAGCTCAATAGCACTTTGTGTTTTAAGTTTTTTGTGGCTTCAAATAAGGCTTTTACTTCTTGTTTGCTTAAAATATTTGGTAATTTTTTATCCTTATTTGGGCGTTGGATGTTTAGAGTGTCGATAGCCAAACCTTTAAAATTTATAAGGTGTTTTATCCCGCTAATACACTGATTTTGATAGGAGACTGATTTTTTGGGGCTAAAAATAAAATCGTAATTAAACCGTTCAATAGTTCTTGCCGTTATTTCGGTAAGGTTTTTTAAATTCATGTAACGTAAGAAGAATGCGGTAACTTCCATATAAGTGTTTACAGTATTGGAGCTAAAACGTTTTTGTTCTAACCATTTTTTAAACTTTAAAAGTTCATGGGTTTGTTCATCTTTTAGTAAAGGAAGCTTAATCTGCTTGGTCGGAACAACCTTGGTCGCAGGTTTATTATTTTTAAAGGCTTCATAGTTTACGTACCATTTTTTTTGTCTAAAATAATTGAAAAGCTCATTGAGCCGAGTTTTGTGATATGGTGTGTAAAATGTATTGTGTGTACTGCTCCATTTAGTTTCAGGGAAATTTTTGATGTATTCTTTTACTGATTCATCATATTTGAAATTTATGGCAATTTGTTTAGTTTGGTTATGCCAAAGTGGGAGTAATGTTATAGTTGGTAAGTCTGCCAATATATTCTTTTGAGTATCAAAATACGAAATAAATTCTTACTTACAGATGATTTGTTTTTTGAAATTTGAATCGAAAGGAATTTCCCGAGGCAAAGTCTCAGAGTTTCCACAGAAATTGTTATTCCTACAAAATCAAAGAATTACCAATACATCTTTATTTTTTCATCACCTTTACATTCATTTCTTCTACCTTTTTATTGGATAGGAGAGAAGGTGCACCAAACAATAAATCTTCACTAGTTCCAGTTTTAGGGAATGCCATCACTTCTCTAATAGATGCTTTTTTCTCTAAAATCATCATTAATCTATCCACGCCCCAAGCAATGCCTCCGTGCGGTGGCGCGCCATAATGGAACGCTTTATACATGGTGCCAACGCTCTTCATCATCTCATCTTTATTATAGCCCATATTTTTATAGGTGGCTTCTAAAATTTCAGGTTTATGAGCACGCACAGAACCACCACCAATTTCATAACCATTTAAGATTAAATCGTATTGTTGCGCGATGATAGTTCCAATCTCGTCTTCCTTACCATTTATGTGCTTTTCAATATCATAAATAGCAGGCATAGAAAATGGATTGTGTGTAAATGTCCAACGGCCTTCGTCTGTTTTTTCAAACATCGGGAAATCGATCACCCACGCAGGTCTTAATTCCTTCGGATTGATTAATCGAAGCATTTTACCTAATTCTTGACGAACCGCATCCAAGGCTTTATTTGCTGTTGCATAATCCGCAGCAGAGAAAAATACAATATCTCCAACTTGCGCATTGGTCGTATTGATGATTCCTGCAGCAATGTCTTCGCCTAAAAACTTAATAATAGGGGATTGTAAATCGTTTTCATTCACAATAATATATGCTAAACCACCTAAACCGTGTTGTTGTGCTATGGCGGTTAGTTTTTCAATCTGACCTTTAGATAAACGTTTGTTGCCTTGCTCTTTAGCAGATACCTTAATGCACTTTACAATTCCGCCTTCTTCAATAGGTTTACTAAACACTTGGAAGGTGGTATCTTTTACAATACCTGTAATGTCTTGTAGTTTTAAGCCGAAGCGTAAATCTGGACGGTCACAGCCATAATAGTCCATAGCGTCTTTATAGGTTATGACTTCAAACGGATGTAAAATCCATTTTTTGCCATATATTTTTTCAACAATACCATTGAACATTTGCGTATTCAAATCGATAATTTGTTGCATACTGGCATAGGCCATTTCAATATCTAACTGCGTGAATTCAGGTTGACGATCCCCACGAGAATCTTCATCTCTAAAACAACGTGCTATCTGGAAATATTTTTCATAACCAGATACCATCAACATTTGCTTGAATTGCTGAGGTGCTTGTGGTAGGGTATAGAACAAACCGGCTTGCTTACGTGTTGGTACAATAAATTCGCGAGCACCTTCATCTGTTCCAGCACTTAAAATTGGTGTTTCAATTTCAAGAAACTCTTGGGCGTCTAAAATATCACGCATCATTTTGATGACTTTATGGCGATTTACAATCACACGTCGGACATCATCATTTCGGTGGTCTAAATATTTATATTGGAAACGAACATTTTCATTGGTTTTAGTTGCTCGTTTTATTTCAAAAGGAAGCGTTTTAGAAAGGTTTAAGATTTCTAAATCTTTGGCTTCTAATTCAATTTTACCAGTTCTTAAAGCGAGGTTATAATCATCTTCTTTACGCTGAACAATGGTTCCAGAAACCATAATAACCGATTCTGGTTTTAATTTTACTAGCTCATCTAAATTAGCAAACGATTCTCTGCTTAATCGCACTTGGAACACTTGTGCACTTGAATCACGTAAATCGATAAATATTAATTCGCCATGGTCACGCACACTAGATACCCACCCTGAGAAGGTTACTTTTTCGTTGATGCTTTCATCTGAAATATCTGAAATGACATGAGTTCTGTATTCCTCTTTTATAATTAAGGGAATCTCTGCTAAGACTTCTTCTTCCTTGGCTTCTGGCTTTTGGCTTTTGGCTTTTGGCACATCACTTATTGCTTCATGCTTTGTACTTCCCGCTTTTCCAGAAAGGGCATCCAAAATACCTTCACGAATCACTTTTCCTGAAGCACCTTTTCCAATAATCCCAATGACTTTTCCAACTAGAATACCAGCTTTTCCTTGGTTTCCAGATTGAATGTCAATGGCGATGGCTTGGTGTTCTAAAATTACTTTAGCAATAGCGTCTTTAATTTGAGATTCTGAAATCGTATTGTCTTTAAAATAGGTGTTATAATCAAAGCTTCGGTCTTTTAAATAAGACGTTATGGCGTTTTGCACTAATACTGATGTGATTTTTTCGTCTTTAAAAAGTTGAAAAATTTCAGTTAAATGTTCTATTCTGTGAATATCTGCATACTCATCTGCAGCAATATTATTTACTAATGTTTTTGCAACAAAAGAAGGGTCTTTAATGACGTTGTTAATGGCGATAAACGTTTCAGAGCGCAAGGAGTCCGCTGTAAAGAACTTAGCGTCTTGAGGTAAAACACCGCCTTTTATTAAAATGGATTCAACAGCAAAAGGCAATGTGCTTAAATCGACATCAATAGATTCAACTACATTTTTTATGCTAACAAAAGGTAAGTCTGGTTCAGAAATAAAACGGTAATCTGCTTCAAATTCCTTTTTACGCATAGTTTTGGTTTGCTTCAATTCAGCATCCCATAACACCGTGGTTTGGTCTGGTCTAAATGCACCATGTTCTAAGAAATAGCTGAGTTGTTTTTCAACTTCTTCCTTTAAGGCGTCTACCATAAACTTAAACGAGTTCAAGTTTTTTATTTCGGTACGTGGATTTAAATTATAATCGCGTTTTTTACGAAGTGATACAGAAACATCCGATTTGAATTCCCCTTTTTCAAGGTTAGCTTCAGAGATGCCAATGTTCTGAACAATACGGTGAATGTATTGCGCATATGTTGAAGCATCCTCTATATGACGAATACAAGGTTCGGTGACAATTTCAATAAGTGGAACGCCTGCTTTGTTAAAATCGACTAAAGAGATTTTTTTCTCATGCATCAATTTAGCAGCATCTTCTTCAATATGTACTTGCGTTAAATTAACCGTGAATTGTGAGCCATCATTTCGGAAACAAGAGACTTGTCCGTCAGGAATCACAGGGTTATGAAACTGTGTAATCTGAATATTTTTTGGATTATCAGGATATTCATAATGCTTTCTATCCCAAGAAATCACTTCGTTTCCAAAAGTTGATTTCACAGCTTTCCCAAAGTAAATAGCCTTTTTAATAGCTTCTTTGTTAATAGCTGGTAGAACGCCCATTTGTCCCGTACAAACCGAACAGATATTTTGGTTAGGGGTTTCTATTTCTTGATTTGCACAAGAGCAAAATAACTTTGATTTAGTATTTAATCGAACGTGTGTTTCCAGACCGATTACTAACTCTAATTCATGCTTTTTTAAAAGCTCATTTAGTTGATCTAATTCCATTATATCGTATCTTTTAAGAAGTTAGCAAACTTCAAAACGAGTTCGTCATTATTTTTTGCAGCCGAAATTTGTAAGCCTGTTGCTGTACCTTTGGGAACAGTTAGCGTTGGTAATTGCCCTAAGCTAAATCCAACCGTATAGGCATCAGATAAATACATCGCCAAAGGGTCTTTTAAGCTTTCGCCAATTTTAGGTGGGGTATTAGGGGTGACAGGGGATATGATAATATCCACTTCTTTAAAATCATTTTCGAAGTTTTCAGAGATTTGATCTCTTAATTTTAGTCCCTTTAAATAAATTTCATCTGAAAACCCTTGTGATAACAATTGGTTTCCACCAACAATTCTTCGTTTTGTTTCTTCTGAAAAATTCTCGGAACGGGTTACTGCGTAGGTGTCTTTTAAGTTGTCGCCTTCAATACGATTGCCGTAATTGGTGCCATCTAAACGTGATAAGTTAGAGGCTGTTTCAGCCATAGCTAAAGTATAGTATGTGGACACTAAAGTTTCAGACTCAAAGAAATCTAATGCTTTCACTTGAATGCCTTTGGCTTTTATTTTTTCGATAGCTGCTAAAAAATCAGATTTTATTTGAGAATCAATAGCATCAGTTTCAATAAAGTTTTTAAAGTATCCTACGGTTTTTATATCTTCCGAAGTTAAAATACCATCCTGAGGTATTTCCGCTGAAGCATACGTGGTTTGATCTTTTCCATCTTTTCCACTCATCACATTTAAAACAATGCGAATATCTTCAATAGATTTTGCGATAGGTCCAACACAGTCTGTAGAGGATGCGTAAGCCATTAATCCGAAACGTGAAATACGTCCGTAAGTGGGTTTTAAACCATACACATTATTATAACCTGCAGGCTGACGCACAGAACCTCCTGTATCACCTCCAACGGAGAATACCGTATAATCTTTCGCAACGTTAACCGCAGAGCCTCCACTAGAACCTCCAGCAACCAAATTTGAATTTACAGCGTTTTTAACCGCGCCAAAAATGGTGTTCTCACTAGACGATCCATGCCCAAAACTATCGCAGTTTTCTTTTATTAAAGGTATCGCGCCAGCATCCAATAATTTTTGAATGGCTGTTGCGGTATATGCGGATTTGTAGTTTTTTAGTAAATCTGAACTCGCCGTTGTATAAGTCCCTTGCACCATATAAACATCCTTTATTCCAAATGGAATGCCTTCTAACAAGCCTATAGAGTCACCATTTGCAATTTTAGCATCCACTTTTGCTGCTAAATCTAGTGCAGATGTATCCAATAAAGAATTTACGGTGTTGTTCGTGTTTTGCTTTAAAGCGTCTAGTCTTTCTTGTACGAGGTCTGTACAAGTGATTTCTTTGTTAACCAGTTGGTGATGAATTTTGCGTATTTGAGAGTCCATAATTATTCTTCTATTACTTTAGAAACAACCAGAAAACCATTCTTTTCTTTCGGAAAGTTTTCAATAATGATTTGCTTTTCAATTTGTGGGCTATTTATTACCACATCATCTCTCAAATAATCTAAAGACACTGCATGATCATGATTATTATTAAAAGTATTATTATTTGTTGTGTTTGCGTTTTTAATCACCTCAAATAATTTGTTTACAGCCTCTGATGGCTGCGCTCCTTTAATACTCGACAAGATGTCGACGGTCATAATTTTACTCATGTCTCAATTTTTAAATTATAAAAAAAGCCTTCCAAATTTGGAAGGCTTTATATATTTATTAAACAATAACCTTCCTGTCCTATAAATTAGGATTATTGAAATTATTATTGTTATTATTTTTCATTGTTGTTTTATTGTGTTCAAATATATATAGAATAAATATACTACACACTATTTTTAGGGATATCCTATTGGGTATTGTCAAATTATTAATAAACCCAAAGTTAATTTGTAGGTTCTTTAACCTATCTGCCATAATTGCAAATTTATGTTTATTTCGTGTTAGATAAAAACAGTACTTTATTTTAAAAAGCGAACATTTTATAAGTAAAATACTTTAAAAAAGAATTCCAAATATTGATTCTAAGCCATTTTGTGTATTAAGTGATTTCAAAGGCGTAATAAAAAAATAGAATTCAATTTTAAGGGCATTTTAAGCCGATTTAAGCCGTTTTCAAGTAATTAACAAATGTTGATAATTTTATGAATGAGACCGCGAAATGCTTTCTCATGGGGTTAATATTTTGTATATTTGATTGTATTCAGAAGGATGCTTTTTAGGCATCTTTTTTTGTGATATAAAACGATATTAAAATTAAGATAAAACATAAAATATGAGCGAACCAAAAGAAGAGTTTAACAAGCATAATTATTCCGCGGATAGTATTCAGGCTTTAGAAGGTATGGAGCATGTGCGTATGCGTCCATCGATGTATATTGGTGATGTAGGTACAAGAGGTTTACACCATTTAGTATATGAGGTTGTCGATAACTCTATTGATGAAGCTTTAGCAGGACATTGTAATAATATTACTGTAATTATAAATGAGGATAACTCTATTACTACGGAAGATGATGGTCGTGGTATTCCTGTAGATCTACACAAGAAAGAAGGTGTTTCTGCACTTGAGGTTGTCATGACTAAAATTGGGGCAGGAGGTAAGTTTGATAAAGATTCTTATAAAGTATCTGGTGGATTGCACGGTGTTGGTGTAAGTTGTGTAAATGCCTTGTCTGAGCATTTAAGAGCTACCGTTTACCGCGATGGAAAAGTTTATGAGCAGGAGTATGAACGTGGTAAATCGTTATATCCTGTTAAGCAGATTGGTGAAACTGATAAACGTGGAACAACAGTTACTTTTAGACCAGATTCAACCATATTTACGCTAACCTTAGAATATAGTTATGATACTTTGGCAAGTCGATTACGTGAATTGGCTTATTTGAATAAGGGGATTACTATTCATTTAGTTGATAAGAGAAATATAAAGGAAGATGGTGAATTTGAAGGTGAAACATTCCATTCTACTGAAGGATTAAAAGAATTTATCACGTATTTAGATGCTACTCGTGAGCCTTTAATGAAAGATGTCATTGCTTTTGAAGGGGAAAAGAATGGTGTGCCGGTTGAGGTTGCGATGATTTATAACACCTCTTATGCCGAAAATTTACACTCTTATGTAAATAATATTAATACGCATGAAGGTGGAACACATTTATCTGGTTTTCGTCGTGGTTTAACACATACCCTTAAAAAATATGCTGATGAATCAGGGTTATTAAAAAACTTAAAATTTGATATTTCTGGTGATGATTTCCGTGAAGGATTGACAGCAATTATATCTGTGAAAGTTCAAGAACCTCAATTTGAAGGGCAAACTAAAACGAAGTTAGGTAATAGAGAGGTTTCTGCAGCGGTAAGTCAATCTGTTTCAGAAATGCTTACTGATTATTTAGAAGAACATCCAGATGATGCTAAAATTATAGTTCAGAAAGTAATACTGGCAGCTCAAGCACGTCACGCAGCTCAAAAAGCTCGTGAAATGGTTCAGCGTAAAACGGTAATGAGTATTGGAGGTTTACCAGGAAAATTAAGTGACTGTTCCGAGCAAGATCCAGCAAAATGCGAAATATATTTAGTTGAGGGAGATTCGGCAGGTGGAACTGCAAAACAAGGACGTGATAGAGCATTTCAGGCTATTTTACCATTACGTGGTAAAATATTGAATGTTGAAAAAGCAATGACTCATAAGGTTTTTGAAAATGAAGAGATTAAAAATATTTTCACAGCACTTGGTGTAACTATTGGTACAGAAGAAGATAGTAAAGCACTTAACCTTTCAAAATTAAGATACCACAAAATTGTAATCATGTGTGATGCCGATATTGATGGTTCGCATATTGAAACTTTAATTCTAACCTTCTTTTTTAGATACATGAAAGAATTAATAGAAAACGGTCATATTTACATAGCTACTCCACCTTTATTTTTAGTTAAAAAAGGAGCTAAAAAACAGTATGCTTGGGACGATGAGGAACGTTTAGCGTTAATGGAACAATATGGAGATGGTACAAAAATTCAGCGTTATAAAGGTCTTGGGGAAATGAATGCATCTCAGCTTTGGGATACAACTATGAACCCGCAATTTAGAACTTTACGCCAAATATATGTAGAAAATGGGGCAGAAGCAGATAGAGTGTTCTCTATGTTAATGGGAGATGAGGTTCCGCCTCGTAGAGATTTTATTGAGAAAAATGCTATTTATGCAAATATTGATGCTTAGATAAAAGATTAATAGGTTTAAAGGCCCTAATATATTTATATGTTAGGGCTTTTTCTTTGCTTTAAAACGAAATAAAGCCGATAAAACGCATTTTTTTTCGATAAAATGTATTTTTGTGTAATTTTTTTTCTATGTTTGTGAAACCAAATTTAAAATATGAAAAAGTTAACCCTACTTGTGTTACTTGGTTTAGTAACCATAACTTCAAAAGCTCAAGACTTAGAAAGTATTCTACTTGCATCAGGAGATGCTGAAAATTTAACCAATGCTTATATTAATCCAGCAATGAAAGGATTAATTTATGGTATGAATAGTGGCTGGTATCATACAGCTAAGGTTCATAAAAAGCTTGGATTTGATATTTCAATCGGACTTAATGCTTCAGTTGTACCTTCTAAAGATGAACTTATTAATTTATCAAGTTTAGGATTATCAAATAATATAGGATTTACCCCAGGAGCAACAACACCAACGGTAGCAGGCACTGGAGATGGCGCTAATTTAACGGTTAATACAACGGTTGATGGTAATGATGTAAGTGCTTCGTTTAGAATGCCTTCAGGAATTAATGATGATTTACCGCTAGGAGCAGTTCCTACGCCATCTGTTCAGGTAAGTTTAGGATTGCCTTATAAATTTGATGTAATGGTGCGCTTAGTACCTGAAGTAGGCAGCGATGACGTTAAAGGAGAGTTATTAGGTTTAGGTCTTAAAAAAGAAATAACAAGTTTATTTGGACCACTAGATAAGTTGCCATTGCATGTTTCTGTATTAGCAGCATATACATCTATGAAAGTAGATTATGCAATTGATGGTAATACAATTCCAGGACAGAATCAGAGTGCCGCATTTAAATTGAATGCATTTACAGTGCAGGCCATTGGCTCTTTAAACTTCCCTATTATAAATATTTATGGAGGTTTTGGTTATACAGGAGGTAGTTCCACATTAAAAATGCTAGGGACTTACGACTTAGAATATAGTAATGGTGGAGCAACAGTTACAGAGACTGTCACTAACCCTTTAAATTTAGATTTTGACGCAAGTGGTTTTAGAACGACAATAGGAGCTAGATTAAGTTTAGGATTCTTCAAAATTTTTGGAGATTACACAATACAAGAATACAATACATTTTCTACTGGAATAGCGTTTAGTTTTAGATAGAATAACATAAGAATAATAATTGTTTAGTTATATTTAGTTTTAGTTTAAATAGCACAGGATTTTGTCCTGTGCTTTTTTTATTTACAGTGTTTTAATTCGTAATTTTGCATGACTTAAATCATAAAATTGATGGTTTAAAATGCTGAATTTTGCATAGTAAATATAGATAACAAATAATTAAATAATAAATCAAATGAAAGTAACAGTTGTAGGAGCGGGAGCAGTAGGTGCTAGTTGTGCAGAGTATATTGCTATAAAAGACTTCGCTTCAGAAGTTGTATTGTTAGACATTAAAGAAGGTTATGCCGAAGGAAAAGCCATGGATTTAATGCAATGTGCATCATTAAATGGTTTTGATACTAAAATTACTGGTGTAACAAACGATTATAGTAAAACAGCAAATAGTGATATCTGTGTTATAACTTCTGGTATTCCTCGTAAACCAGGTATGACACGTGAAGAATTAATTGGTATTAATGCGGGCATAGTAAAGACAGTCTCTTCAAGCTTAATAGAACATTCACCTAATACTGTTTTAATTGTTGTAAGTAATCCTATGGATACGATGACATATTTAGTACACAAATCAACTAATCTACCAAAAAATAGAATTATTGGTATGGGAGGAGCTTTAGATTCTGCTCGTTTTAAATTTAGATTAGCAGAAGCTTTAGGTGCGCCTATTAGTGATGTTGATGGAATGGTAGTTGGTGGACACAGTGATACGGGTATGGTGCCATTAATAAGTCAAGCTACTAGAAATAGTATTAAAGTTTCAGAGTTTTTAAGCGAAGAACGTTTAGAACAAGTCGCTGCAGATACTAAAGTTGGAGGCGCTACACTTACCAAATTATTAGGAACTTCTGCGTGGTATGCTCCAGGAGCTGCAGTAAGTGCTTTAGTTCAGTCAATTGCTTGCGACCAAAATAAAATGTTCCCTTGTTCTACATTCTTAGAAGGTGAATATGGATTAAATGATATTTGTATTGGTGTGCCGGTAATTTTAGGAAAAAACGGTATTGAAAAAATAGTTGATATTCCTTTAAGTACTGCTGAAAAAGCACACATGCAAGCTAGTGCAGAAGGTGTTAAAAAGACTAATGCATTATTAGAATTATAATATTAATAGTATAAATTCATAATTATATAAAGACTGTAGTAATACAGTCTTTATTTTTTTATATTTGACGCATGATGGCAAGATGGTGCATTAGTGTTTTAATTTTTAGCCTTACCTTATTTGGTGTTGTTTCTCAACAACAAATTTTGGTGCCTAATCAAGAAATTGTATTGCAGTTTGAAGATGTTGACTTAACATCTAAGCAAGCTGAAAATACGGTAGCCATTGTAAAACAGCAATTGCAAGATTTAGGCGCTGAAAACATTCAAGTATTTTCATTAGAAAACGGAAAATTAAAAATCACATATTTCAGTGATTCTGAAGTTGCCAGTATTAAAGAAACGTTTTCAGAAGAAAGCAATTTAACACTTCATCTAACATCTCAAATTCAAGACGAAGACGCATCACGCTTTCCGTTTGAAGAGTCAAATATTAGTTATAATCTTGATGTCTACGAAATACAAAACGGATTTGAGTATGGATGGGGTTTTGATGGCGCAATTGGTTTAGAGTTTGAACCAAAAAGCGATCGATTTTTAGATCCAAATGATCTATCTCATGAATATATTGGATATCAATATGAAGATTACTTAATACAGGTTGCTTATAAAATTCGTAGAGAAATCACGATACAAATAAGTGATCCACTACACATAATACCAGAAGTTAGGGCAGGCCCCATTTGCGAGAGGGTTGCTTAGCTTGTTTTTTGATGTAAATATGGTGAATTCAAAAAAACATGGCTATTTTAAAACATCCCAAACACTTTCATAGTTCTATTTTAGATCTCATTAATAATGAAGAATCTATAAAAATCATATTTAAAAAATAAAAATTGTCAAATCATACGGTAAATTCTATATTTGCTCGTTTTAAAAATTTGACTAAAAAAAGTATAACATGCAAAACAAAGGATTAGTAAAACTATTTGCTATTTTGTTTGGTTTGGTAAGTCTTTACCAATTATCATTCACATTCACAGCAAATTCAGTTGAAAACGAGGCGGAAGAATTCGCGATTAATAAAATCTCTGAATCAGAAGAGAATTATCGTGGACTTCGAAGTCAAGAAGAAGCTAACTATCTTCAAGAGAAAGGTACCGATACGGTTTATAATATTGGTATAGCAAAATTCACTTATAACGAAGTGAAGCAAAAAGCAATGAACCTTGGGCTTGATTTAAAAGGTGGTATTAACGTAATTCTTCAAGTATCTGTAAAAGATATCTTAAAAGGATTAGCAAATAATACTAGCGACCCAGTCTTTAATAAAGCTTTAGAAGATGCTTCAGAGATTCAAAAAAATAGTCAAAACACATATTTAGAAGATTTCTTTATAGCTTTTGATGAGATTAAAGGCGATACTAAATTAGCATCTCCAGATATATTTTACACCAGAGAACTTGATGGTGAGATTGATGGTAGTATGACTGATGATGATGTAAAAAGCATTATTGAAACTAAAATAGACGAATCAATCGTTTCGGCTTTTGAAGTATTACGTAAGCGTATTGATGAGTTTGGTGTAACATCACCAAATATTCAGCGTTTAGGAAGCTCTGGTCGTATTTTAGTGGAGTTACCAGGTGTTAAAGATGTTGAGCGTGCTACAAGTTTATTGCAAAGTACGGCGCAATTAGAATTTTGGGATGCTTATAAGGGAGAACAATTCTTTCAGTTTTTAGGACAAGCCAATGAAGTTTTAAGAGACATTGTTGATACAAACATTGATGCAGGTGTTGAGCCTCAAGATGAAGAAAATGCTCAAGATTCTCAAATTGATGATTTATTAGGCGATGCAGAAACAGATTCTACGGCGGTTGCAACAGTAAACCCCATTTTTGATTTGTTAAAAGGGCAAGGATACCAAGGCGGCCCAATCATTGCTAAGTTTGCAATTAAAGATAAAGAAACAGTTTTAGATTATTTAAGCAGACCAGAAGTTAGAGCATTACTTCCTGCGGAGCAACGTTATGCAAAGTTTGTTTTTGGTAAGCCAGAAAAAGATAGCGAAGTAGTAGATTTATACGCTTTAATAGGTAATAGAGAAAACGTTCCTGAATTAAGTGGTGCGGTAGTAACTGATGCTAGAAACCAATTCGGTCCAACAGGAAAGTCTGAAGTGTCTATGCAGATGAATGCTAAAGGTGCTAAGATTTGGGAAGAAATGACAGGTAAAGCATACGCTCAAAGTAGTCAAATTGCTATTGTTTTAGACAATGTTGTGTATTCTGCTCCTGGCGTAACAACAGGTCCAATTGCAGGGGGTAACTCTTCAATTTCTGGAAACTTCTCATTAAATGAAGCAATAGATTTAGCAAATGTATTACGTGCTGGTAAATTACCTGCATCTGCAGATATTATACAAAGTGAGGTTGTAGGACCATCTTTAGGTAAAGAAGCTATTGAAAGTGGTACTATGTCATTCCTAATTGCATTAGTATTAGTATTGCTATGGATGATTTTTTACTACGGAAAAGCTGGTGCTTTTGCGGATATTGCCATGTTATTAAACCTTATGTTAATCTTCGGTATTTTATCAGGATTAGGCGCTGTGTTAACTTTGCCTGGTATTGCAGGTATCGTATTGACCATTGGTATGTCTGTAGATGCTAACGTACTTATCTTTGAGCGTATTCGAGAAGAATTGGCCAAAGGAAAAGGACAGGTTGAAGCTATTAAAGACGGATTTAGTAATGCCTTATCATCTATTTTAGATGCCAACGTTACTACAGGTTTAACAGCGTTAATTTTATTCATTTTTGGAACAGGCCCAATTAAAGGTTTCGCAACTACTTTATTAATTGGTATTGCAACTTCTTTATTTACAGCTATTTTCATCACCAGATTATTAATTGATTGGTATGCTAACCGTGGCGGAAAATTAGAGTTCTCTACAGGGATCACAAAAAATTTATTTAGAAACATCAGTATTGAGTTTTTAAAGAAACGTAAAGTAGCATATATCATTTCTGGTACATTAATACTTTTAAGTTTAGGCTCGTTATTTACAAACGGATTAAACCAAGGTGTCGATTTTGTTGGAGGAAGAACCTATCAAGTGCGTTTTGCACAAGATATTAGTGCTTCTGAAATTACAGACCTATTATCAAAACCAGAAGTTTTTGGTAGTGCAGATGCTAAAACCTTCGGAGATGCTAACCAGTTAAAAATTACAACTAAGTATAAAGTAAATGAGTCTGGAGCAGAGATAGATGAAGAAATTAGAAAATCACTATACGAAGCTTTAGTACCGCATTTAGAGGGAACAACTTATGAGCAATTCATCGATTTAAATGATGAAAACAAACAAGTTGGTTTACTCGAATCATACAAAGTAACACCAACCATTGCCGATGATATTAAACAAGCATCATTCTGGGCAATTTTAGGCTCATTAATTGTAGTATTCCTATATATCTTAATTCGTTTTAAGAAGTGGCAATACTCATTAGGTGCAGTTGCGGCGGTATTCCACGATGTTTTAATCGTATTAGGAGTGTTCTCTTTAACGTACAAGTTTATGCCATTCAATATGGAAGTAAATCAAGCGTTCATCGCAGCAATACTAACAGTTATTGGTTACTCATTGAATGATACGGTGGTCGTATTCGATAGAATTCGTGAATTCTTTAATGAGCACACCTCTTGGAAGTTCGATAAAGTAGTAAACGCATCATTAAGCAGTACATTAAGTAGAACCTTAAATACCTCATTAACAACATTAGTTGTGTTGCTAGCTATCTTCATTTTTGGTGGCGATTCCATCAGAGGCTTTATGTTTGCTTTAATAATAGGTGTTATAGTAGGTACCTATTCATCATTATTTATTGCAACACCAATAATGTATGATAGCGTAAAAAAATTAGAAGACGAGAAGAAAGACTAACTCAAATTTTTCTAAGTAAAAGAGCCTATTAACTTATGTTGATAGGCTTTTTTTATTGAATATCTCATTGCGAAGGAGTTTGGAATATGGCGCTCTCTTTAATTCTTTTTTAGGCGTTACCACTAGGGTCGGGCTTTTCGTTACAAGTCCTCGCTTTGTCGGATAATTATCGGAGCTCGCTGTGGGCTTTTCACTGCAATCCCTAACGCATTATTTTTGCGTGTGTCTGCTGTTAGTTAAAACTTTCCGTTTTTTAATATCAGCCTTTTCTCTTGATAACATGGAGTTTGGCTCTGACTCAAATTAATTTATTCTTTATTGACTATCAATATGTTACCGATTAAAGCCATATGGGTATCAAGTTTTTTTTTTGATCAAGGTTTAAACAAAAGTCAAAAAATATCCAATCATTGCACCACCCAAAACAATAAACGCACTATTAAGTTTTTTGAAAACAAAGACAACCACCAAACTTGCAAGAGCAATTACGATTGTACGCCAATCCGTTAATGTGTCCTTCGCCATGTTTACACAAACTGCGATTATTAATGCTACTGCTGCAACATTTACTGCATCTAAAATTGCTCCTATTATATTCGACTGTCGCATTTTGGGTATCAATGGGTTTAATATCAAAACAAAAAGAAACGAAGGAAGGAAAATCCCAAGAGTTGCAGTAAGCGCTCCTGTTATTCCGTTCATTTGCCAACCAATAAAAGTTGCTGTCGACAATACTGGTCCTGGGGTTATTTGCCCCACAGCAACAGCATCAATCAATGCTTGTCTTGTTAGCCAGCCATTCGCAACTAATTCCGTGTCGAGGAAAGCAAACAAAACATAGCCACTGCCATAAAGTATGGCGCCAACTTTTAAGAAAGTTAAGAATATTTTGAGAACACCCATTTTTAAAGGATCTACTATCTGAAAAAGTAAAAGTGGGGTAAAACTATTTATATAACCTGTGTTTTTTTTGAAGAAATACAGCGCCAAGCCAAGTAAACCAATGCTAAAAAGAGCAATTATTTCGTTTATTCCAAAAAGGCAAGCCACTAAAGTTAGGATGCCTAGAATTGCGAGTTCTGTATTTTTTACTGCCTTTTTTCCTAGTTTGAAAGCCGCCATAATTATTATTGCTATAACTGCTGGCTTAATTCCGTAAATGAAAGGCTCAACTTTTGGTAATTGACCGTACTCTTGATAGAGCCAAGCAAAGACAGAAGTTATAACGACCGCAGGAAAAATGAAGCATAAACCTGCAACAAATAGACCTTTCCAACCTGCACGTTCGTACCCGCAATGCATTGTCATTTCTGTCGAATTCGGACCTGGGATTAAATTAGTAGCACCAACAAGGTCGAGGAAGTGTTCTTGTGTCATCCACTTTCGTTTTTTCACAACTTCGTCTTCCATCATGGCAATATGAGCTGCGGGACCACCAAAAGCTATGCTGCCTAACTTGAAAAATAATTTCGCAATTTCTTTTAGTTCATTTCTTTGGGACATTTTACATGTAGTTCAAAGGTTCGATTTTAGTAGGATTTATAGCTTTTTGCTTAATGTGTTTCAGCGTATTTTTATATTTGGTGTTGTACTTAGTTATTTGTTCTTCTCTCAAATTTTATTTTTCTAACGCCATGATTAGTATCCCATTGTTTAACCTCTACAAAACCAAATGTCTCATATAATTTAGTAGCTGGTCCATTCTCTAGTCCAGTTTCAACAACAAATAATTTTGAATCAAAAGTATTTAAAACAAATTTCATTAGCTTCTTTGCTATGCCTTGTCTGAAAAAAGTGGGGTCTACTACTAAGCTTCTTATAAGTGTATGGTCATTGTTGTGATCAATTTCAATCACTCCAGCGATGTCTTCATTTTTCAAGTAACCGAAAAAAAAGGTATTGCTTTTCACATAATTTTCTAGAGGTCTTTTTAACGGAGGAAAGTCGGTGGCATTTAAAAGTTTTGCTTCTACTTTATATGATGCTTGAAAAACGGAACGTATTCTTTTCGATATTTCTATCTCATTATTTTGTAGCTTTTCTATCATTTCCCAACAGGTTATTTTAATTTATTACAAGATGTTATATACCAAAATAACATATCGAATAACCTTTTTGATTTAAGGGATAACAAAATTTTTTGATTTGGTTATTGCCTCTTAGTAAGGTTACTGAATGTAATGCTATCTCCAACTGATAAGTTCCAGGTGTCAACCAAACCGGAGTTAACTTCTAACACATATTGAGTAGGTGCGTGTGAGGGCAAAGAAGATTCATCAAAGGGTTTCGCATGCTTTTGAAAACTAACTATGTTTCTATTTGTATTGATGTAAATAAGGTCTAAAGGAATTTTTGTGTTCTTCATATAAAAGAAACGCTCGGTTTCATTATCAAAAACAAAGAGCATCCCTTGGTTATTCTCCATGGAGTTTCTATACATCAATCCCGTTTGAATATCAAAATCTGTATCTGAAATTTCAATGTTTAAAGCTACTTTTGTTGAATCGGAAGCTTTAAAAATAGTAAGTTCACCTTCTTTGGTAAAAGTAATTTCAGTTTGCTTAATAACTTTTTTATTATCCTTACAACCTATTATAAATAAACTAAAAGATAAAGTAATTAGTAAGCTTATACGTTTGAAAAACATTTTATTTATTGGCTGTTTTGGGTTTGTAAACAAACATAAAATACAATCCTACTAAAACAAATGGGATACTTAACCACTGCCCAGTATTTAAACTAAACCAATTAATATATTCTTCGCCTTGAGGTTCTTTGGTGAATTCTATAAAGAAGCGAATGGTCCATAGAAGCACTAAAAACAAGCCAAATAAAAACCCTGGTTGATCTTTTTTGGTGGTTTTAGAATAGAAATACCATAAAATTAAAAACACAAAAATATAGCAAAATGACTCATAAAGTTGTGATGGATGCCTATAAGGAACAGCTTCTAATAAATTTTGAAATTGCGGGTTTTCAGTTACCGCATTATAAGCTTCCTGAACATCTTTAATACCTGTACGTTGTACAATTTCTCTTTTGTAATATTGGTCTTGAATAAAACGAACTCCTAAAGGAAAATCACCAGATGCTTTTCCTATAATTTCTGAATTAATGAAGTTTCCTATTCTAATAAAAATAGCACCTGAAGCTACAGGGATAACTATTCTATCTAAAATCCAAAGTATAGATTTGTACTTGTATTTTCTTCTGTATAAATACATACCAATGATAATACCAATGGCAGCACCATGACTTGCAAGTCCTTGAAAACCTGTAAATTCGAATCCGCCTTTAAACTTAAACGGTAAAAAGATGCTAAAAAAGTCTTGAGAAATAAGCTCAGACTGGTAAAACAACACATGTCCTAATCTAGCACCGAGCATGGTCGCTAAAACGGTATATATAAACAACGGATCTAAATAATCTATAGATATTTTCTCTTTGGTAAAAATGCGTTTCATGATATACCAACCCAATATAAAGGCAACCACCCACATAAGGCTATAAAAGTGAAGTTTGAAATTTCCAACAATGTCAATTCCAGTTATCGGGTTCCAATCAAATTTTAATAGTTGCATAGGTTTCGTTTTTCAGCGTAAATATAAAGGTTTCAATGACTTTAATGTTAAAATTTATTTAAGAAGTTTTAAGATTTCTACTTCAAAAATAATATTAGATTTTCCGGGAATACCTCTTGTTCCGGCTTCGCCATAGGCTAAATGATAAGGGATAAACAAAGTGGCTTCATCGCCAATACTCAATTGTTGCAAGCCTTCTTTAAACCCTGGAATCATTCGTGCATCTGGACCAATATCAGCAACCAGAGGTTCATATTTATTGGCCGCTTTGCGTTTCTCATTCACGACATCTAAGGCCTCTGCAATTTCCAACTTGCTTGTTTCTAGTAATTTTCCGCTTTCAAAATATACAGCATAATGTGTTGATACCTGAGCTTCATTAGGTAATTTTTCACCTGTACCTTTTTTAGAAATAAAATATTTTAGGCCTGATTCTAGTGTTGTTGCTTTTGCTCGTTGTGTTTCAAACTTATCTCTAGTGACTTTTAAAATGGCTTCAGCTTTAGCCTCTTTTTCTTTTTTAAGACGTTCATCTTCTGCAAAATGATTATTAAAAATTTTAGGAGCATCAAACAATTTAGCTGATTTACCCTTTCTAATAATATTTAATTCTTCTATAACAACATCGTTTAGAGGCTTATTTTTATTACCAACTTTCACATTCGAAATAGAATCCTGAATGTTCAATCCTAATACTAATTCTCCAAATACATTATAAACCTCATCGAGATGAGGTTTAGGGATTTCTGTGATAAAAAATTGACTTCCATTTGTGTTTGGACCGGAATTAGCCATAGATAGAATACCAGGTTTGTCGTGTTTTAAGTCTGGATGAAACTCACCCCTAAATTTATAACCGGGATCACCTTGTCCAGTGCCTAAGGGGTCTCCACCCTGAATCATGAAGCCATCCATAACCCGATGGAAAATAGTGCCATTGTAAAATGCCTTCTTTTTATATTCACTATCAACCATAGTATTGGTGCCCTCTGCTAGCGATACAAAGTTAGCTACCGTTATCGGTGCTTTGTCTTCAGCTAATTTAGCAAGCATAACACCTTTACTGGTAATGATTTCCGCATAAATCCCATCTTCTAAGTCTGGGTATTGTACTTTGCATGATGTTAAGTTTATAAAATACACAAGTACTAAAACTTTAATTGCGTTTTTAATTAGGGTCATTTTAATTCGTTTGATTTTGGGTAATTGAATTTATGGTTACTTCGCAAATTAGAGGTGTATTACGACCTATTTTATTTTCATCACCATAATAGCCGTAGGCTTTTTGAGATGGAAATAAAAACGTTACGGTCTCACCAGTTTTCATAAGTTTTAAACCTTCACGTAAGCCTGTAAACAACTCTTGTTTGTCCATAGTGTAGGTTTGTGTTTTGATAGTTTCTGCAGAGTATATGATACCGCCATTAAGGTTTTTAACATTGTAATTGTAATTCACAATATCACCAAAATCGGGTGTTTTTAAAGTGTCAATTTCAACTTTATTATTGTAGTAATACCAAAAGCCACTTTCTGAAGCTATGTAATCAATACTTTGTTGCTTCATTAAGTTTTCAATGAACGCTTTTTCATTGGCGTTAAGCTTTTTATTTCGTTCTATAGAAGCGTCAATAAAAGAACCTGTTTTTACTGAAACTGGGCGCCTGGCTTCGGGTGTTTTACAACTAAATACTAAAAAAAGGATGGCTATGGTGAGTAATTTATTCATCATTCAGGACTTTATTATAACTAGGTAATATACTAATAAATTTTTCGATAGTTTTTTGAAGTGATAAATGGCTTTTACCACCAGCAGCATTCGTATGCCCACCACCCTCAAAATGAGCTCTAGACATTTCGTTAACAGAAAAGTTACCTTTTGAACGTAAAGATATTTTTATAATACCTTCTTTTCTATCTTCAATAAATATGGCCGCTAAAACAATGCCGTCTAAAGAAAGTCCATAATTTACAACGCCTTCAGTATCTCCTTTTTTGTAATTATACTTTTGAAGTTCATCTTGAGAAAGTGAAATATAAGCCGCTTTAGACTCTGGAATCACTCTCAAATTCGTCAATGCACAACCCAATAATTGCATACGCTCATAGCGATTAGTATCATAAACATTATTGTGAATATCGGTATTATTAGCCCCTTTTTCAATAAGTTTTGCTACGATATTATGTGTTTTGTTTGTTGTTGATCGAAATCTGAAAGAACCAGTATCGGTCATGATGCCTACATACAAGCACGTGGCTATATTATTATCAATGTCATTGGCATCTCCTAGCATATCTATGAAATTATAAACCATTTCACACGTAGAACTCATGCTTACATCACTATACATATAAGTTGCATAATGATCGGGCGCTTGATGATGGTCAATCATTATTTTTAAAGCACTACTTTTAGTTAAAACGGTTTCCATATTACCAGTTCTGTGAAAAGCGTTAAAATCTAAAGTGAAAATAATATCAGCGTCGTTTATTAAGGCATCACATATTTTTGTTTGTGAATCGTACTTTAAAATGGTGTCATTCCCAGGCATCCATTTTAAAAAAGGAGGATAATCATTCGGAACTAAAACATGAACGTTATGATTACCTTTTACTAAATAATGAAAAAGTCCTAAAGTAGAGCCAATGGCATCACCATCTGGATTTTTATGGGGTACAATAACGATCTTTCTTTTAGTAGATAAAAGCTGCTTTATGCTCGTGATGTTTTGTTTATTCATAGTTTACGAAGATACAATTTTTTTAAAATTAGAACTATTGCAATTCAATAGAAATAGATTACTTTTGCACGCACATAAAACAAAAATAATGGCAACAAATAGAACATTTACAATGCTTAAGCCAGATGCTGTCGAGAAAGGATACATTGGCGCAATATTAGAAAAAATTTCAGCTTCAGGATTTAGAATTGTAGCTATGAAATTAACACAAATGACAACTGCTGATGCGCAATCTTTTTATGCAATACATAGCGAGCGTCCTTTTTTCGCTGATTTAGTTGAATACATGACTCGCGGACCAATTGTAGCAGCTGTTTTAGAAAAAGAAAATGCAGTAGATGATTTTAGAACTTTAATTGGTGCTACAAATCCTGCTGATGCTGCTGAAGGAACTATTAGAAAAATGTATGCAGAATCAATAAGTGCAAACGCAGTACATGGTAGTGATAGTGATGATAATGCAGCCATTGAAGCCGCATTTCACTTTTCAGGAAGAGAGCAGTTTTAATAAGAACGAATACTTAAAGGCTATGGCCAATAAGATTCATTTGAAATTTGTCATTCCTGTGAAAATGGGAATCAAAAATTATAAAACAAAAATCCCGCAATTAAATTGCGGGATTTTTTTGTTTTAAAAAGTACTGTATGTTTTACTAAACTACTTTTACGTTTAAGGCATTTAAGCCTTTTCTTCCTTCTTCTAAATCAAATTCAACTAGATCGCCTTCGCGAATTTCGTCTATTAATCCAGAAATGTGAACAAAATGTTCTGTGTTTGAACCTTCTTCAGTTATAAATCCGAATCCTTTTGAATCGTTGAAGAATTTTACTGTTCCTTTACTCATTGTATTAAATTTTAATTATTATAAATAGTATTAAGCAAAGTCTATGCCACAAAAAAAAGCCTACCAAATAAATGATAGGCTCTAAGTTGTAATTGTTAAGAGTATATCGTTAGATTACTTTTACGTTTACGGCGTTTAATCCTTTTTTACCTTCTTGTAAATCGAATTCTACTGCATCACCTTCACGAATTTCATCGATTAATCCAGAAATGTGTACGAAATGTTCTTTGTTGTTGTCATCTTCAGTAATGAATCCAAATCCTTTAGAATCATTGAAAAATTTTACGGTACCTTTACTCATTGTATTTGTATTATAATAATTAATATTTTGCAAATATACTGCAATTAATTTATAAAACGTTAAAAACAAAAAAAGCCTATCAAATAAATGGTAGACTTTAAGTTGTAATTGTTAAATAGTATATCGTTAGACTACTTTTACGTTTACGGCGTTTAATCCTTTTCTACCTTCTTGTAGATCGAATTCTACAACATCACCTTCACGAATTTCATCGATTAATCCAGAAATGTGTACGAAATGTTCTTTGTTGTTGTCATCTTCAGTAATGAATCCAAATCCTTTAGAATCATTGAAAAATTTTACGGTACCTTTACTCATCTTGTGTGTATTAAAATAATTTAAGTTGCAAAGATAATGTAAAAAATAATAAATTTTATTTTTTTTGATTAATTTTTTGTAACAGTGGTACTGTCTAATTATCTTAAAATCAGTTTTTTAATAATTATTTTGCCTAATTCTTCATTAAGCATATTAATTATTTTTTCTTTTCCGTAGCTTAATTCTTCTCTTAAAACACTTGAACTTAATTGTACATATAAGGTTTCACGTTCTAAGCTTACTGAGTTTGTGTAGTTGTTAACGCCATTACCCATAAGTTTTGCCCAAGCATCTGCAACGTTAACTTTATTTAATCCTTTTTCAAGTTTATTGGTTTCTACAAATTCTTTTAAAGCGTCTTGAATACTAAGATGTTCGTTGTTGCGTTTTGCCATGATTCAGATTATAATTTAAAAACCTCATAAGATTGATGGACTTGCTTTACAGCATTTTCGGTGCGTTCAGCATGAGTATCACTAATAAATAGTTGACCGAAATTCTCATCATCCACTAATTTAATGATTTGTGCCACACGTTGTTCATCTAATTTATCAAAAATATCATCAAGCAGCAAAATTGGGTTTACGCCACTTTGTGCTTTTATAAAATCGAACTGTGCCAATTTTAAAGCTATTAAAAAAGACTTTTGCTGCCCTTGACTTCCAAACTTCTTAATAGGATGCGCATCAATATTAAAATGTAAATCATCTTTGTGAATTCCAACACTTGTATACTGCAATGCTTTGTCTTTATTTATCGAGGCTCGTAAAAGTGTAGTTAAGTCGTCTTCAAATAAATGGCTATCATAGATTAAATCAACAGATTCATTACCATTACTAATAGCTAGGTAACGCGATTTAAAAATCGGGATAAACACTTTTAAAAAAGCATCTCGTTTTTCAAATATTTGCTTCCCATAGTCTGTAAGTTGAGTGTTATAAACCTCTAAAGTATCATTGTTAAAAGTGTGATTGAGTGCGAAATATTTCAATAAAGCATTACGTTGTGCCAGTATTTTATTGTAATTAATCAGGTGATTTAGATAGGTTTTATCACTTTGTGAAATTACACTATCTATAAACTTTCTTCTCGTATTACTGCCTTCTATAATTAAATCTCTATCTGCGGGAGAAATGATAACCAAGGGTAAAAAACCAATATGCTCACTAAATTTCTCATAAGCTTTTCCATTGCGTTTAATCACTTTTTTTTGTCCTCGTTTTAGGCTGATTCCTACTTTTTCGGTTTTGTTATCTTTATCATAATTACCATTAATGACAAAAAATTCTTCGTTGTGTTTTATGTTTTGAGTCGCTACTGGGTTAAAATAGCTTTTTCCGAAAGATAAATGATATATAGCATCGAGTACGTTGGTTTTTCCGATACCATTATTTCCAACAATACAATTTATTTTATCATTAAAAATGAACGATTTACTATCGAAATTTTTATAATTGAGCAAAGAAAGTGATTTTAAAATCATACAAAAAGCAACTTATAGGCAATTAGGAGGTAAACTCTTAAAGAGAAGTGCAAATTATTGAAAAATATCAAATAAATAACCTTTTAGTTCTGAAGAAAAAATATATTCAATGGCCACTATTTATAAAATTTGTTTAAACGTTTTGTTAAAAAACAGAATTATATAGAAAAATAGTACAACTACTCCTAAGGCAGAAGATAGAAAATAGAGACCAAATCGAGATAATTAGAGAACTAAAATTGTTACTTGTTAAAAGAACTTCAAAAAAGTTGATAAGAAATTTGATCTATTACTCAGAAATTAAATAAAATAATCCATTTGAGGGTTTATTCAAAAAGACTTAAATGTTTTGCCATTTGACAAGCGTAATCTACTTAAGGGAAGTTTTTAAGTCTTTGTTTTAATTTATAATATGATTCTGTAAACTTGTAATATCAATCTCTAATTTTTTGTAGTTCTGATTAATAGGTTTAGCTTTCAATAGAGATGTTTGTTCGACTATTGCTAGAGCAAGTGCCTTCGATACAGCATTTGCTCCAGCGATAGTTAAGTGCTGGTTTATACCTCTGGTGCTTTCGAAATAAGCGGGTGTTCTAGTTAAAGAGGGGTTTAGATTTAGATTTATGAAGGGAGTATTAAGGCGCTGGCAAAAAGAATCTAACTGTTTTTGACGAAGTTTGTTAGGCTTAAAGTGCCTAAAATACATTGGGGATTCGTAAATCATTACTTTTATTCCTTTGGCCTTGCAAACCTTAATGATAGATTCTATTATTTGCATTTCTTTTGCGTTTATTGGCATATCTTGTCGAGGAATCCAGTCGTTGTTATAGTCTTGTAATAAACTATTTGAAATGGGTAAAAATGGACTTTGTGTAAATCCTTTTAACTTGTCGTTTTTCGAAGGAAATAAGGCTTCAATAAAATACTCTGGATGTGTTTCAAAAAGATGATGGTTTTTTAAAACAGGACCAGTGACCAAATAGGAGAGCTCAAATTTGTTAATGTCAAATAGATTAGAAAAGCTAGGAAATTTATTTTTTGACCAAGGGATATGAGTGAAATTTACAGGAAATGTATTAAAACGAGGGTAGTCATTTTCCCATCTAGCATAACGAATAGAATCTATACTTGAAGAGTTAAATGATTCATGAAAGGAATGTGTTTCTAAAATTAGTAATTCGGGATTTAAATAGTCCAAGGAATTAAATAAAAACCAAGAAAGTGGTTTAATAATAGCCCTAGGGTAGCCAAAAAAGTGAGAAGATTTTTTAGTTATAGAGTCCAAAATAAGTGGATTTAAATAATAAGTTTGCGAGTTCCCACAAAAGATAATTTCTGCAGTATTTACTGAGTCTTTTTGTGCTAAACTGCGCCACATTTGTTCCGGCTTTGAACTGCCCTCCTCAAAGTCAAAAATACCACTTACATTACATAAAAATAATAAGGTTATGATAGTAATTAGTCCTAAGGCGATATCACGACAAAATGTTTTGAAATGAGTATTATTCATAGTTATTAAAAGGCTTCATAAATAAATTGTTCTTGCTTGTTTTCATTCGTTTTATTGAAATTAGCCCCAGTCCGACCATTATAAAAACCAAAAAAGATGATGCTTAGTGAAAGTGCTATTGCAATAAACCACCTGTTTAGGCCATTACCGTTATAAAAGGAATTAATTCGTTTTTCATGATATTCTTGATAGTATTCAACACCAAAGACTATTATTATAAAAAGTAGTCCAAATAATAATTCGAATTTACCTAAACCTAACTGAAGGATATTAGCACGATCATTGGTATTTAAAATTGAAGATTCCCAGCGAAATAAACCCATAAACATAGATTTGGCGTGGTCTAAGTTTTGACTTCTAAAAAATATAAGTGATAAATAAACTGATATATGAGCCAAAATTAATGGTATCAATGCAAGTCTTTTGCCTCCTACTTTTGCAGCCTTGTCTATCACAGGGTCTAAAATTAAAATGAGTAGACCATTCATTAGTCCCCAAAAAAGAAAATTTAAACCAGAGCCATGCCAAAGACCAGCTAAACCAAAAACAAGAAGTACATTTATACACTTTCTAAATTTTGTTTTTGGAGGTTTAAGTTGAAAGTAAATATAATCTCGAAACCATTTATGTATGGTTATATGCCAACGTTGGTAAACTGTTTTAATGTTTTTTGCTAACAAGGGACGTGTAAAGTTTTCACTTAGTTTGAATCCTAATAAACGAGCAGTACCAATAGCCATGTCGCAATAACCAGAGAAGTCACAATATAATTGAATGACAAAAAACACAATAACTAATACGGTGGTCAACCCTGTCAGCTGTTCAGGATGTGCATAACCTTCGTTTACAAAAAGAGCCAGCCTGTTTGCTATAACAATTTTTTTAAAAGCCCCCCATAAAATGCGTAAAACAGCTTTTTTTGCTGCTTTTATTTCAAAGACGTGAATTTTTTCAAATTGCGGAATTAAATCTTTAGCGCGTTCAATTGGACCAGCTAATAACTGAGGGAAAAAGGCTATATAAGTAAAGAAAACGAAAGGGTCTTTTGTTGAACGGATTTCTTTTCGATAAACGTCTATAGTATAGCTCATGGTTTGGAATGTATAAAAACTAATTCCAACGGGGAGTACCCAATTAAGATAAAGTAGATCATGATTTACGCCAATAGAATTAAGTGCTACCTGGGCAGATTCAATAAAAAAATTGTGATATTTAAATACCGATAAAAATCCTAGATTTACAAAAACACTTAGAAATAAAAGTAATTTTCGTTTGTTTACATCTATTGTCGTATCTAATTTTATTCCAACAATATAATCTAGAATAGAGCTAAATAAAATGATACCAAGAAAACGCCAATCCCAGCTAGCATAAAAAAGGTAGCTTACAATTAAAAGGCTAATATTTCTTAATTTGAGTTGATTAGGTCGGTTTAAGACTGTCCAATATAATAGGAAGTAACTACTCAACGCAAACCAAAAAAATAAATTGGCGAATCCCATTTTGCTTAATTTTGTTGTAAATTTATTTAATAAATAACTTGTGAAAAGCTGGGTAATTTAAAAAGACCGTTACATCCACTTACTACTTCTATTATTTTAATTATACTTTATTTTAAAAACAAACATATGCTTATGTGACGTCCAATTACATTAAATTTGATGGATGGCATGTTGGTTTAGTTTGAAAATTTGTTTTGCTATAATTATTCTTGTTTTATTTTTCAAATATATATGCAGACGATAAGTGTAACATAAAAAATTAGTTGTAAAACACCTTATACTCGATAAATAGAAAAGCTACTTAGTTCTATCGACGAATAGTTTAAAAGTCTTTATTTTGATTAAAAATTAATCATAATAGGTATTTCATCGTATTTTTTGGTGTTTTATGGATTTTTTTAAGTATTTTTGAGAACTAAATTTAAAATCACGGAATGATACGTCTTGTCTTTATACTCTTTTTTATGATAATTATAGGTGCTTTGTCATGGGTAGTTCCAAAAATATATTTAATGACACTTGTTTTGGGCACTGGCATACCTCACATAATTTTAGGTGCCAAATACTCAAAATCAGGACTTTCATTGGCTTTTAACGTTTTTTGGAAAAAAGCTTTTGTATTGATACTTCTTCCTTTAAGCTTTATATTAGGTATTAAATTTGGGGCTTTAGGGTTAGTTTTCTATTTTGCTTTGCATCATTCTATTTCCGAAACGTATTCACACAAATCGTTATTTGAAAAAAACATTTTTTTTAATTTCGTATATGGATCATTAGTTTTAAGTTCATATTTAATTGCTTGTAGAGATGATTTTTTAAAATATAAATTTTTGAATTATGGATGTTATGTTGTCTTTGTTATTTCATTAATAGTCATAATAATTCTTACAAGAAAGCACTTGTTTAAACTGGATTCAATTAAGCTTTTATTAGTTTATCATCCTTGGCTATTAGGAGCTCCCGTTTTATGTCTTTTCACTTTTTTTAATCCAATTAGTTGGATGGTGTTAATTCTCTATCACTTTGCGTTCTGGGGAATGCTTCCAATTTTTCGTAGGGATATATTTAAGGGAAACAAATCGCGTTTAGATATGTTTTGGAACGATGCTATTAAATGGAATGGCCTAGGGATATTATGTATTGGTCTGTTAGCTTGGTGGAGCACCAGATTTGGAGATTTTAGATTGTTTCAAGGCGTAGCCCTCTTGTTTTATATTGCAACATATTGGCATATCACTATATCTTTTATTATTTCGGGCGCCAATCCTCCTTTCATCAAACGGCTATTTTTTACTAAGTAGATTATGATCAATTAATTTTATGAATATATTTTTTACAACTACCAAACCTACTTATATTTTTTAGTTTTTTTTAAAAATTATAATGGGTTGATTAGTTCTGTGAAATTAGAAACTCTGTATTAATTAAAGTTCGCTTGAAACAATTACTAATAAGTTTTGTGAGTAGTGCTTATTTTATGTAATTGTAAAAAAAATCTAGAAATGTTGTTTGTTTAATTCTATAATTGATCATTATTTTTATCTCTTATAAAGGAGAACAGATACTACCTAAAATTTTTAAAGTTCAAGAACTTTTTTTTAAAATTCGCTTTTCCTCCTGATAAAAAATATTTATAATTGGGTGCGATGGTTTTTCAGATACCATTATTTCCAACAATACAATTTATTTTATCATAAAAAATGAACGATTTACTATCGAAACTTGATACTTGAGTAAAGAAAGTGATTTTAAAATCATACAAAATGTAACTTATAGCGCAATTAGAGGGTAAACTCTTAAAAAGAAGTGCAAATTATTGAAAAATATCAAATAAATACCCTTTTAGTTCTGAAGAAAAATTATATTTTTGCGCCACATTAATAAAATATGTTCAAACATTTTGTTTTGACTCATATTATATAGAAAAAATAGATGGCGACTTATAAAAAAAGGGGACATAAACCAAAAACAAAAGGAGAAAAGCAACAGAATATAGAAGAAGGTTCTACAACTGCAGAGGTTTTTAATACACTTGATGAAACTGCTTCTAAAACGGAAGATTTTGTAGCAAAAAATCAAAAATATATTTTTATTATAATTGCTCTTGTTGCAGCTGTAGTATTAGGATCATTAGCATATAAAGAATACATTGCTAAACCAAAACAGGAAGCGGCTATGAACGATATGTTTCAAGCTCAAAAATATTTTGATGAAGCGGTTACTGGTGCAGCAAAGGATTCTCTTTATAGTTTAGCCTTAAAAGGAGGAGAAGGTAAATTTGGTATGCTGGATATTATTGAAGAATACAGCGGAACACCGTCTGCTAATTTGGCAAGTTACTATGCTGGTACAGCTTATTTAAGATTGAAAGATTACAAAAATGCTATTGAGCATTTAAGTGACTTTAAAAGTGACGATGAGATATTATCGCCTTTGGCTAAAGGAAATATTGGTGATGCATTTGTACAATTAAATCAAACAGAAGATGCTTTAGACTACTATGAGCAAGCTGCTGAAATGCGTGATAATGAATTTACAACACCAATGTATTTATTCAAAGCTGGAACTATTGCTTTAGAATTGGGGAAAGCAGATAAAGCTTTAGCTAATTTTAAAAGAATAAAAGACGATTACTCTAATTCTACTGAAGCTTCTAAAGTGGATGTGTTTATTGGTAAAGCGAAGGCGTTGGCAAACAAATAATAGCTATACTATGGCTACGGCAAATAAAAATTTATCAGATTATGATAAAGCAACAATCCCAGACGCGAGTAAATTTCGGTTTGGGATTGTTGTTTCTGAATGGAATGATAACATCACTGAAGGTTTGTATAAAGGCGCTTATGATACACTAATTGAAAATGGTGTATTGTCTAATAATATAATTCGTTGGAATGTTCCTGGAAGCTTTGAGTTGATTTACGGATGTAAAAAAATGCAAGAGCAAATGGTTAATGCTGTAATTGCTATTGGAAGTGTTATCCAAGGAGAAACTAAACATTTTGATTTCGTTTGTGAAGGTGTTACACAAGGTGTAAAAGATTTAAACGTCATGCATGAGACCCCTGTTATTTTCTGTGTACTTACAGATAATACAATGCAACAAAGTATTGAACGTTCAGGTGGTAAACATGGAAACAAAGGAACAGAAGCGGCTGTTGCTGCTATTAAAATGGCTGAACTACGAAATAATAGTTAGGTTTTAGTCTACAGTCTATAAGGTGCCACTCATCTGATTTCCGTCATATAGTATCGGTCTTTCTTCAAGTAATGTTAACATTTTTTGGCAGTTTAATCTGCTGTTTTTGCGTACTTTTAAGTATTTTTGAAAAGAAGGGCGATGCCAAATGAATTTTAAAATGATTGATGCTAAATTTGAATTATATTTTCTTTAGATGATAAATAAAATATAAGGAAAAGTGAAATGGATTTAATTGGTTCTTTTTAAATTTAATTAGCATAAAACTAGATTTTGTTTAAACAACGTAAACATAAAACTTTTAATTATCAAACTAGACTTTCAAAAGAAAGTCAAGCAGATAATAGTTCTGATGCCAAGGGTTTTGTTTCAAAATGGCAACAAAGTAAGGACATAAAAGTAAAACCACGCGGAGCCATGTCGGTGAAAGTCTTAATTTTGATTTTGTTGTTATTATTGATTTGTATGTATGTATTAGACAAAAAATACATGTAACTAAAAACCTAGAAATCATGGGAATTTTAAAATTGCGTAAAAACAAAAAATTTAGTTATAAACCTCGTTATTTCGATGATAAAGGTGAGGGGAATCCGTTTGAAATTAAGCATAAATTTGACGAACACAGAAAAACTGTTGGAGCCAATAAAGGGATGAAAGGGACGTTTAATGACGCGTTAGATGACCTAAAGAACAATCCAGATAGACAAGCTAATAGGCGTATTTTAATTATTATAGCCTTACTTCTTTTACTATTTTTATTTATTATTGATTTCGATTTATCTATATTCTTACCTAAATAATATATGGCAGACATTATACAGCTTTTACCTGATCATGTAGCAAATCAAATAGCTGCTGGAGAAGTTGTACAACGTCCTGCTTCTGTGGTAAAGGAACTTCTTGAAAATGCTATTGATGCGGGAGCAAATACTATAAAACTTATTCTAAAAGATGCTGGAAAAACCCTTGTACAAGTAATTGACAATGGTAAAGGTATGAGTCATACTGATTCAAGATTGAGTTTTGAACGTCATGCGACATCAAAAATTAGAAGTGCTGAAGATTTATTTCAATTAAATACCAAAGGCTTCCGAGGTGAAGCTTTAGCAAGTATAGCTGCTATTGCCCATGTGGAGTTAAAAACGAAGCAAGAACTTGACGATGTTGGGACTTGTTTAGTTATTGAGGGAAGCAAGGTGGTTTCTCAAGATGTAGTTGTAACGCCTACAGGAACTTCTGTTTCTGTAAAAAATCTCTTTTTTAATATTCCAGCAAGGCGTAATTTTTTAAAATCTGATACGGTTGAATTGCGCCATGTTATTGATGAGTTCCATCGTGTAGCTCTAGCACATCCTAATATAAGTTTTGCTTTATATAATAATGGCAGTGAGGCTTTTAATTTGCCAATTAGTAATTATCGCCAGCGTATCGTTAATATTTTCGGGAACAAAACCAATGAGAAGTTGGTGCCTGTTAAAGAGGATACCGAAGTACTTAAAATTTCAGGATTTGTTGGAAAACCTGAATTTGCAAAGAAAACAAGAGGAGAGCAGTACTTTTTTGTAAACGACCGTTTTATTAAAAGTGCTTATTTAAATCATGCCATTGCATCAGCTTTTGAAGGTTTACTTAAAAATGGCACTCATGCCAGTTACTTTTTAAATTTAACGGTTAATCCACAAACTATAGATATAAATATTCATCCAACAAAAACAGAAATTAAGTTTGATGATGAACACACGCTTTATGCGTTATTGCGTTCTGCAATAAAACATAGTTTAGGCCAGTTTAACATTGCACCAGTAATTGATTTTGACCGCGACCCAAATCTAGATACACCCTATAACCATAAGAATAACGACACCCATTTACCAAAAGTTGAAGTAGATAGGAGCTTTAATCCGTTTCAAGAGGAAACAGCCTCAAAAGCTAGAGCGGTAGCCTATAAAAAAGAACCGACTACGAGTTGGGAAAGTTTATATGTTGGTTTAGAATCAAAAGGGAATGACTCGAAACAAGATTTTACAGAAGTTCAGTTTGAAAGTGAAGAACAAACAGCATCAATTTTTGATGATGATAATCAAGTAGAGCAAACCAATACAACATATCAACTACATAATAAATATATTGTGAGTGCCATAAAATCAGGAATGTTGGTCATTGATCAACATCGAGCGCATCAACGTGTTTTATATGAAGATTTTCTTAAGAATTTAACTATTAAAGAGGCGGCAAGTCAACAATTATTATTTCCGCTTCAACTTCATTTTTCACCTCAAGACATTGTTATTATAAATCAGTTAAAAAATGATTTAGAACATACCGGTTTTGTGTTTTCAAGCGTTAAAGAGGAATTTGTGGACATTACGGGTGTGCCAGTTGGTGTTCCAGAAAGTGAAGTATCTATTATATTAGAACAACTGATAAGCGATGTTGAAAACGAAGTGCCGGATAGTAATTTTAGTGCAACCGATTTATTGGCAAAATCTATGGCTAAAAGTCTAGCCATTAAAACAGGGCAGTCGCTGCAAAAAGACGAACAAGAACATTTGGTAAACAAGCTATTTGCTTGTAAAGAACCAAATGTATCACCTACTAACAGAACAACATTTATAACGATGAGTGTTGACGAGTTAGATAAAAAATTTATGTAATATATGATGCGAATTTCAGAAACCGTTAAACATTTAATAATCATTAACGCGATTATGTTTATTGGCACCTTAGCCATTGGAGGAGGTAATTTATTTTATGAATGGTTTGCTATGTATTTTCCGCAAAATGATGCGTTTAAACCATGGCAAATTATTACGCACATGTTTATGCATGGTGGCGCGATGCACATTTTGTTTAATATGTTCGCTCTCTGGATGTTTGGTTCACCTGTGGAACAGGTTTTAGGTTCTAAGCGTTTTTTGTTTTTATATATTTCTGCAGGTTTAGGAGCTGTTTTGTTTCAAGTAGGGTTTTACTATTTTCAATATCTTCCTAATTATAATGCATTATTAGAATCTGGGTTGTCTTCAGAAAGCATTAAACAAATGCTAACTAATAATGAAACAATAGCTGGTGTAACTAAATTTCAAGTTTCGATGTTGAAAGATATTTATCAAGCATATAATGCGTCTATGGTTGGAGCATCTGGTTGTATAATGGGCATTCTAGCAGCTTTTGGTATGATGAATCCTGAAGCTAAACTGATGATGATCTTTTTACCAATTCCTATAAAAGCAAAATATTTTATTCCTGGAATTATTATTCTGGATTTAATTTCTGGTATAACAGGGCAGTCGTTCTTTAGTCCAAGTAATACGGCTTATATGGCTCACGTTGGTGGCGCATTAACAGGCTTTTTTATTATGTGGTATTGGAAAAAAAATCAGTTTAACAGAAACCGTTGGAATTAATGAGTTCGCTAAATCAAGACATAAAAAAGAAACTTTCAAATTTAAATGTACTAGAAAAAATAATAGCCGTCAATGCTGTTGTTTTTTTATTGGCTTTAATCTTAAGATTTGATTTTGTTTGGTTTGAGTTACCAAGTGATTTTTTAAAATTCATTGTTAAACCTTGGGCAATTATTACCTATGCTTTTTTGCACTACGATTTTTTACATCTATTATTTAATATGCTTTGGTTGTATTTTTTAGGACGTATGTTCTTAAACTTATTTAGCTATAAAATGGCCCTGAATATTTATTTTCTTGGTGCTATTTCTGGTGGGTTATTGTTTATGTTGTGTTATACATTATTCCCTAGTGTATTTGGAGGAGACTCAAGATTGTTAGGAGCGTCGGCAGCTGTTAGAGCGTTGTTGATTTTTCTTTGTGCATATATGCCTAATCAAGAGATGCGCTTTTTTACATTCAACTTAAAGCTTTGGTATATTGGTGCCGCAATAGTCATTTTAGATGTTATTGGTGTTTTTTCGGGTATCAGTAATCCAGAAACGGGAAATACGGGTGGAAACTTGGCACACATAGGAGGTGCGTTTTTAGGTTATTTTTATGCGAAGCAATTGATAAAAGGACAAGATATAGGGAAAGGCTTTGAGAGATTAATGGATAGTATAACTAATTTATTTAAAGCATCAAGAAAAGGGCCTTTAAAAACAGTACATAAAAATAAAAGTAAAGTTGGAGGCTATTCTAAAGGTGATTTTGAAGCCTTTAATAATCAAAAGAAAATTGATGTTATTTTAGATAAGATCGGTAAAAGTGGTTACGATAGTTTAACATCCGAAGAAAAAGAATTCTTATTTAAAGCTGGGAAGTAAATACATGAAAAAACTAAGCTTCATAAATAAAATCATTTATTTTATAAATGGTGTTGCAGCTGTATTGCTCTTACTATCTTTCGTTTTGCCTTTTTTACCTCCTAAAACATTTTCTTTACTATCTGTAGTTAATCTGGGCGTTTCATTTTTAATAATTTTAAATGTTCTTTTCTTTTTGTATTGGGTTTTTCGATTGAAAAGAAAGTTTATGTTATCACTAGTCGTCCTTTTAATTGGTTACTTTTCTTTTGGGTCATTATATAAGTTTTCAACTTCGAAAAAGATTGAAAACCTTCATAATTTTAAAGTGATGAATTATAATGTGAGGCTCTTTAATCTTTATGAATGGATTCCTAAAAAAGGTGTAGAAGCTGGAATCATTGATTTTATTAAAAGAGAGTCTCCTGATGTTTTAAGTTTACAAGAATATCATCCTCATAAAAATATCGATTTATCTTTTTTTAAGTATAAATTTGAAAAACTTTCAGGAAAGAAAATAAAATCTGGACAAGCTATTTTCTCTAAATTCCCAATTGTTAATTCTGGCTCTATTGAATTTCCTGATACGGCAAATAACGCCATTTTTGCTGATATCGTAAAAGGAGTGGACACCATAAGATTTTACAATATTCATTTAGAGTCGATGCGTATTGATACTAAAGTTGAAAACCTTAAAAAAGAAGATTCTGAACGTCTTTTTAAGCGTATTGGTACAACATTTAGAAGGCAACAATTTCAAACAGAATTGTTTTTAACGCATAAAGAACAATGCAAATATAAATTAGTGATTTGTGGGGATTTTAATAATACGGCTTTCTCTTATGTTTACAGAGAAATTAAAGGTGATTTAAACGATACTTTTAAAGAAGCAGGAAATGGGTTTGGACGTACTTATGATTTTAAATTCTTCCCTATTCGAATAGATTTTATTTTTGCTGATGAAGCTTTTAATGTCAACGGTTTTAAAGCTTATAACGATCATTTTTCAGATCATTATCCTATTATGACGACTTTGAGTTTAGTGGATTAGTTGCAACTTACATAAGCGAGCAATCTGCAGTATCAGAAATGACATGAATAACTAAACCTAATCCAACCAATCTGGATTTCTTTGGAATGCACAAGAATATATAAAACAAAATGGCAAAACTAGAGTGCAAAGGGTGAAAACCTATACTACATCGATTGGGGTCGAACATAGGAGTTGCGAGTAAATGGTCTAAATCAATCAACATTCCTGCAATCATAACAAGATATGCATACTTCCAATTCGATTTAAAAAATAATAAAGCTACAAGCAGTGGTAATAAAAAATGACAACTATAATGAATACTTGTTTGCAGCATTATTGTAATATATTAATCTGGGATTCTAAGTAATTCAAAGCATTAGGGCCTTCATTAAAAAGTAAATCTAAAATACTCAAATTAGGAATAAAACCATGTTTGTTATTAAACACTTGAGTGTAAGTTTCGAATGTATAATGGGCTTCCTTTTTAGCATTTACTAAGTGTCTAAAATCTGTTTTATCCTCAATAAACTTTTGATACGTTTTAGTTTTTGATGTATTCAATTCTAATTGTAAACAATCGCAAATCACCTCAAAACTTTTCAAATTAAAATCTAAAAGAAATTCAGTTTTTTCTGTAAATAAAGGATGCAGTTCATTTTCATAAAACTCAAAAAAAGGTGATGTTCTATAGGCTGAAAGTAAGGATTTCCAATGTAGGCTTTGCCAATTGTCTTCATTATGGATTTTTACATCTCTGTATTTCTGGCGATTCTTTTGAGAGTGAATCACAGGAATATTTAATCCTAATTTTCCGTTGGCACCATAAATATACGAACGGTTTCTATAGGTTTGCTTCAAAAAATTATCATCCATTTCTAAAACAACTTCATCTGCATTTACCATAGCAAGGAAGTGCGCTAGGTTTGGAAAATAAGTGGGGTGTATAACAATTTTCATTTCTGTACTCGTGTTATACGTTTAGATTTATTGGATATACCATTAACGTAATTAGGAATGGTCTTTAATTGTTTTGCTAGTTCAGAACCATCAAAACCTAATATATCTGAATAGTCTACGTGTTTATTGTAATAACTAAGATACTTACCTGCTAATGGCATGTAAGACCAATGCCAGCGTTCTAAATTATAACCTATTCTTCCCATAGTTTTATTTGTATAAACTTGGTAAAAACCATAACTGTTTGCGTTTTCTAAGAGCCATTCATACTCGTTTTTACCTTGTCCTTTTTCGAAATAGGAATTAGTGAAACTGTTTAAATCTATATCTGTTCCCCAATGATGCCTTGATGATGAAGGCATAGAACTATACTCTAATATCTTTTTTGCTCTCTTAATAGGTTCTAGGTTTTTGTATTTGTTCCATTTTCGTTCCCAAATGGCTTTTTGCTCGACGAAATTTCTAGTCCCCGAAACGATTTTTAAAGTTATTCCATCAGCTTTAGTTTGTTTAAGCATCTCTAAAAAAGCCAAGTACACTTTTTTATTTAAATATATGGTTTTTGAAGTCTGACTAGGATGTACTATTGTGAATAGTTCATGATTAATATAGTCAAATTTACCTAGCACAAAATCTTTAGTAAGCGCTTGGTTCTTTATAGAATCTAAGCTCACATTACTTATATTCGAGTTACTTTGTGAAATAGCTTTAACAGTACTTTTATCCTGACCGAAAGAAACAGATGAAATAAAAATAATTATCAAAAATCGCTTAATGATCATAAATGTGCTTTGTCTTAAAAATAAACATCTGTATTAAGCAAAAGGACATCAAAGCGTTCTACTTGCTTTCTTTTTTACGTCCTCTCCATTTATTGAATCCCATCCATCCAAACAATAACACTAAAAATGGTATAAGAAATGAGGTTGCTTTACCACTTCCGCTAACGGTTGTAAAGAAACGTTCCCAACGTGGGTTTTTAATACCATCCCAACTCATCCAAATAAATACAGGTTTTCCAATAACATGGTTAAATGGAACAAACCCCCAACGCCTTGCATCAATCGAATTGTGACGGTTATCACCCATCATCCAATAATAATTTTGTTTGAAGGTATATGTGTCTGTAACTTCACCGTTAATTAAAATTTGATTGCCTTTTACTTGAAGTGTATTACCTTCATATTCTGTAATCACACGCTTATATAAGGGTAAAACTTCTAAATTGATATCAATAGTTTTTCCTTCTTCAGGAATATATAAAGGACCAAAGAAATCTACATTCCAATTGTAATTTGGGTCATGAGGAAAAATGTCTGAATCTCTAACTCCTTTTTCTTGTTTATTTGGTGTAATGCTAGCAACATTAGGATGGTTTTTGAATCTCGATAAAGCTTCATCAGAAATAGCTGAAAAATAATAGGTGTTCTGGCTATTCATGATACCAAAACCATCGGTAATATCGTAACGGTCTTTAATGAACTTAGGATTAAACGTATTCGTTTTTGGTTGCACTAGATAACTAAACTGTAAATGGGCTCTATCTGGTAACTCATTTTTCTTACCGTTAATATAAACATAGCCATCTCTAACTTCAAGAGAATCACCGGCAACACCAACACATCGTTTAACTAAGTTTGTCTTTTTGTCAATAGGTTTGTAATAGTTTCTGTCTGGCTTAAAAACATTCATATCCTTTAAAGTATCAGCTGGCTGATTGAAAACGACAATCTCATTTCTATCTATTTTTTCAAAACTAGGGAACCTTAAATAAGGAAGTTGTAATTTATTTTTCCATGACGTTTTTCTTTCTTCAAAATGATCATTAAATAAATATGATTTTTTATTTAAAACAGGGATCGTGTCATGTACCATAGGAGCTCCAACCGTTGTCATAGGGACTCTTGCACCATAATGAAATTTACTTACAAAAAGAAAATCTCCTACTAGTAATGATTTTTCAAGTGATGAAGAAGGAATCGTAAAGGGTTGCATAAAGTAGGTGTGAACTATAGTTGCAGCTACAATAGCAAACAAAATAGAACTTAACCAATCGCCTCCTGATGTATTTGGGAGTAAACTTCTGTCTTCAATATAATTTACATCAGCTATATAATTGAGATAACAGTTATAAAAGCCAAGTGTTACAACAGCTAAAACAGTGTCTAAAGTTGTGTTTTTTCCAAAACTTCTCGCAGTTTCTACCCATACTACAGGAAGCATAATAAGATTTACAATAGGTAAAAACAATAAAATAATCCACCACCAAGGTCGGTTGATGATTTTCAATAAAATTATACCATTATAAACAGGCACAAAGGCTTCCCATGCTCGTCTACCGGCTTTAATATATAATTTCCAAGTACCTAAACCATGAATTACTTGAATTATTAAAATGAATATAAACCATTGTGTCCAAGTCATAATCTCAAAATTTTAATTTTTTGTTAGTAGTAACAGCGTTTATATTGTTACAGGTTTATTAAATATTAACCAATATTTAACACATCATTCATTGTAAAAACACCTGTTTTATCTGCAATCCATTCTGCTGCAACAACAGCACCCAGAGCAAAACCTTGTCTGGTATGTGCAATATGCTCTATGTTTATGGTGTCTACGTCGCTTTCGTAAGTGACAGTATGTGTTCCAGGAACGTCCTCAATACGTTTTGCAACAATGGGTATTGTGTTTTCTCCATTTTCGTCAAGCTTCCAGTCGTCATAACTGTCATGCTTTTTAATAATACCATGAGCCAAAGAAATTGCAGTGCCACTTGGTGCATCTAGCTTTTGTGTATGATGAATCTCTTCCATAGAAACATTATACTGCTTTAAAGCACTCATCATTTTAGCAAGTGTTTTGTTGAGTTCAAAAAAGACATTCACACCTAAACTATAGTTTGAAGCATAGATAAAAGCGCCCTTTTTTTCTGTACATAAAGCAACTGCATCATCATACTGATCTAGCCATCCTGTAGTTCCAGATATAACGGGCACATTATTATTAATGCAATTCGAAATATTATTAAAAGCCACTGTTGGAATACTAAAATCTATAGCGACATCAGCTTTAGTAATGTCATAATTTTTATCATCTTTATCAATAGCTAACACAACATTATGGCCACGTTTAATGGCTATCTGCTCAATGGTTTTACCCATTTTTCCGTATCCGAGTAATGCTATGTTCATATTGTATTTATGTATTGTTCGCTTAATGCCCATTATGGGCTAAAATTTAAAATTTAAAGTTAATCCAAGACTACTTGTTGCATCAAATTCATTTAATTTATAATGCGGTGATAAAGATAAGTTTTCATCAACATTATATTGTAATAGATGGGCATCTACATTTGCATCAATAATATTCAACGCATATAGCCCAATAGCTACTAAAAGTGAGAGTTCTTTGTTTCTTCTAAATAGTTTTTGAGCGTCTTCAAGACGATCTGTAGAGACTCTTGGTGTGGTTAATGGATTGCCTTGAGCGTCAAAATAAAACTCATCATCTGCAAAGCCTGCAAGTCTTCTTTTGTAGGCATCTCGATATCTATTATACTGTTTGTTGTTATCTATATAAAAATAAACACCTGTACCTATAGCAGCATAAACAATTGGGATTTTCCAGTATTTTTTATTGTAAGCTTGTCCTAAACCTGGTAGTATAGCCGAATAGAAAGCAGCTTTAGCTGGTGATAATGGGTTTATAGGTTTGCTGGGTTCTATAATAGAATCGATAACAACTTCTTTTGGAAGGGCTCTTTTTTGTTTTAACTTCTTGTCTTGTGAGTACGAAGAGAAACAAAGTAAGCATGCTACTATTCCTGTTATAAGGATTTTATTTTGCACCTTGAACCAATTTTTTAATACGATTAAAATCTTCTTCTGAGTGAAAAGGAATCGTAATTTTTCCTTTTCCATTTTTAGAGACTTTAACGTCAATTTTATGTCCAAAGTATTCAGAAAATGCAGTAATGCCTTTTTTGACAAATTTAGGCATGTCTTCATTTGCTGATTTTTTTGAGGTGTTCTCAGTATGTCCTGAAGTATTGAAATCGCGAACAAGATTTTCTGTTTCTCTAACTGAAAGTTTGTTAGATAGTATTTTTTCGTAAATATCTAATTGTATGGTTTGGTCCTCAATAGCAATTAAAGCGCGCCCATGACCCATAGAAATAAAACCATCACGCATTCCTGTTTGGATGATTGGATCTAGTTTTAATAGTCTTAAATAGTTAGCTATGGTAGAGCGTTTTTTGCCTACACGCTCACTCATTTGCTCTTGTGTTAAATTGATTTCGTCAATTAAACGTTGATATGATAAGGCGATTTCAATAGGATCTAAATCCTGGCGTTGAATATTTTCAACCAAAGCCATTTCAAGAGATTCTTGATCGTTAGCTATTCTAACATAAGCAGGAATCGTTTCTAAACCTAATAATTTTGAAGCTCTATAACGGCGCTCACCAGAAACGAGTTGATATTTATTTAATCCTAATTTTCTAACGGTTATAGGCTGAATAATACCTAATTCTTTTATTGATGAAGCTAATTCACGAAGAGATTCTTCGCTGAAATTTGTACGAGGTTGAAACGGATTAACCTCAATAAAATCGACATCTAATTCAACGATATTACCTATTACTTTATCTGCATTTTTGTCCTGTACCGATTGGATATCGTTACTTGGATCTTTTAATAGTGCTGATAAACCTCTACCTAAAGCCTGTTTTTTAGTTGCCTTAGCCATAATTAAGCGTTTTTGTTGATGACTTCTTTTGCCAAACTTAAGTAATTGTTGGCACCTTTACTACTTGCATCATAATTAATTATACTTTCACCATAACTTGGTGCTTCACTCAGTCTTACATTTCTCTGAATGATGGTTTGAAACACCATATCGTTAAAATGTTTTTGTACTTCTTCAACCACTTGATTTGACAAACGCAAGCGCGAATCGTACATGGTTAGCAACAAACCTTCTATATCTAATTCTGGATTATGAATTTTCTGAACACTTTTTATGGTATTTAATAATTTACCCAAACCTTCCAATGCAAAATATTCACATTGAATGGGAATAATTACCGCATCAGCAGCAGTTAATGCATTTAGGGTTAATAAGCCTAATGATGGCGCACAATCAATAATGATATAATCGTAATCATCCTTAATGTCTGTCAATGCTTTTTTAAGCATGTATTCACGTTCATCTTTATCGACAAGTTCTATTTCAATAGCTACTAAATCAATATGAGAAGGAATAATATCTAAATTAGGTGTTTCTGTACTTGTAATAGCCTCCTTAGCTGTATTAGAATGTTCTAAAACTTGATAAGTTCCTATGTCAACAGATTCTACATCTATTCCAATTCCGGAAGTTGCATTTGCTTGCGGGTCAGCATCTATAAGTAATACTTTTTTTTCTAGAACACCTAGTGATGCTGCTAAGTTTATGGAGGTTGTAGTTTTTCCAACACCGCCTTTTTGATTAGCAATTGCAATGATTTTACCCATTAAATGATTTGGTTTTATTCAGGGCAAAAATACGATTATTTACGAGGAATAAAAACGGAACTTGTTAACAAAGCAGTAAAGAGAAAGTCAATGATGTTATTAATAATTATTTGTTTAATCAATTAGAATTTCTAAAATCTTAATGGCAGCATCACTAATTTTAGTACCTGGACCAAAAACTGCTATAGCACCTGCGTCAAATAAGTATTGATAATCTTGTTTTGGGATTACGCCTCCAACTACAACCATAATATCATCACGACCATAGGCTTTTAAAGCATCAATAACGTGCGGAACTAGAGTTTTGTGACCAGCAGCCAGCGAGGATACACCTAAAATATGCACATCGTTTTCAACGGCTTGTTTAGCTGCTTCTTGTGGAGTTTGAAATAAGGGACCGATATCAACATCAAAACCTACATCGGCGTAACCTGTAGCAACTACTTTTGCACCGCGGTCATGACCATCTTGTCCCATTTTCGCAATCATAATTCGAGGGCGCCTACCATCTTGTTCTGCAAAAGTATCCGCTAATTCTTGAGCTTTTTTAAAGGATTTGTCGTCTTTTATTTCTTTACTATACACGCCAGAAAATGATTTTATTTGTGCTTTATAACGCCCGAATTCTACTTCCAATGCATCACTAATTTCTCCAAGTGTAGCACGTTCACGAGCCGCTTCAACAGCTAAAGCTAATAAATTATAATCCTCACGCATGTGGGGATCTTTCGATTCTATCTGTTGATCTTCTTCAGAATCTCTTCGTATCGAATTTAATGAATATTTAGCTGCTTCGGTTAATTTCGATAAAGTAGCTTTCACATTCTCTGAATTTCTTTTTGCTTTAATTGTATTTAAACGTTCTATTTGAGAATTTCTTACGGTTTGGTTATCAACTTCAAGTGTTGAAATAGGGTCTTCTTCTTCAAGTTTGTATTTATTAACACCAACAATAATATCTTGCCCAGAGTCAATTCGAGCTTGCTTTCTAGCAGCAGCTTCCTCAATTCTTATTTTAGGAATTCCTGCTTCAATAGCTTTGGTCATTCCGCCTAATTCTTCAACTTCCTCAATTAATGACCATGCTTTTTCCGCGATATCATGAGTTAATTTTTCAACATAATAACTTCCTGCCCATGGATCAACCGTTTTAGTTATTTTAGTTTCTTCTTGAAGAAATATTTGGGTGTTTCTTGCAATTCTTGCTGAAAAATCAGTTGGTAACGCAATGGCTTCGTCTAAAGCGTTTGTATGTAAACTTTGTGTGCCTCCAAAAGCTGCCGCTGCAGCCTCAATAGTTGTTCTTGCTACGTTGTTAAACGGGTCTTGCTCCGTTAAACTCCAGCCAGAGGTTTGGCAATGCGTGCGTAATGTTAAAGATTTTTCATTTTTAGGGTTGAATTGTTTTACCAATTTTGCCCAAAGCATTCTGGCAGCTCGCATTTTTGCTATTTCCATAAAATGGTTCATGCCAATAGCCCAGAAAAAAGATAGGCGAGGGGCAAAGGTATCAATATCCATGCCTGCTGCTAATCCTTTTCTAACATATTCTAAGCCATCTGCTAAAGTGTATGCTAACTCAATATCGCAAGTGGCACCAGCTTCTTGCATGTGATATCCAGAGATACTGATGCTGTTGAATTTTGGCATATTCTTGCTGGAATATTCAAAAATATCTGAAATGATTTTCATTGATGGTGTAGGTGGATATATATACGTGTTACGCACCATAAACTCTTTTAAAATGTCATTTTGAATGGTTCCAGCCAATTGTTCTGGTTTTACACCTTGTTCTTCTGCGGCCACAATGTAAAATGCCATAATAGGCAGAACCGCACCATTCATTGTCATAGAAACCGACATTTTATCTAATGGAATCTGGTCGAAGAGTATTTTCATGTCTTCGACGGAATCTATGGCAACACCTGCTTTTCCAACATCACCAACTACACGTTCATGATCTGAGTCATAACCTCGATGCGTTGCCAAATCAAAAGCAACAGATAATCCTTTTTGTCCTGCAGCTAAATTTCGTCTGTAAAACGCATTACTATCTTCTGCGGTAGAAAAACCAGCATATTGTCGGATAGTCCAAGGTCTTCGAACATACATCGTGCTGTAAGGGCCTCTAAGGTTTGGTGTGATTCCAGCAACGAAATTAAGATGTTTTAATCCTTCAATATCTTCTTTTGAATAAGTAGATTTTACCGTTATATCTTCAGCAGTATCAAAAGTTTCAATCGCTCCGAACTTCGGGCTTTCGTCATCCGTTTTTAAAATAATATGTTGAAGATTTTTTCTCGTCATTACATCTTAGTGGTTATGTCCAGCATGAGGATCGGTTTAAGATTTTGGAGGGACTTGATTAAAGTCAACTTTCTGTTTAGGTTTCTCTAAATTTACCTTAGAGAAATCTATATTAAACATTTTAGCATAATACAAATCTAATGCTACATAAATCGCTAAGTTTTTGTCGTTTAATACATTTCTGTATTTAGTAGTTAAGGGTGCTCCAAACAATTTTGGACTCATGCTATTTGTTGTTAAAAGCGCATTGAAAGTATCTTTGAGAGCTTTATCTTTTATATTGTTTGAAATACAATTTATAGCAGTACTATTGTAATTTAAATAACTTTTCGAACTATTTGCATCCCATAAGTTTGCTTCATTTTTTAAGGCTTCAAATACCGCAACAGTATGTTTTGAAACGATGTCCTCCAGTTTTAGTCTGCCAAAAACAGAATTTCGTATGATCTGAGAATAAGCTTGCACTAAGCGATAATTGTCACTTCCTTTTTTGTAATAGTTTATTATATCATCTTCGAAACTATAAAGGGCTTCATTTAATAATTTCGAATTGGCACCTTCACAATTAAAAGCCACTGGCTTATCTCCATATTTGAAATCTGAAAAAGCACTTTCATTTTTGCAGCTAAATACCGTAAAAAATAATAAACAAGTGATAAGGGTTATTTTTGAGTTCATTTTAATTTTCATCTTTTAATCGTTTTTGTTCTAATTGTTCTGACAATCGTTTTTCTATTATGGGTTCTATTAATGTTTTTCTAGAATTGATTTTAACAAAAGGATAAAGTTCTAATTCATTTTTCATTTTGTCGTTAGTGTTTGGATGTTTATTTGAACCTAATAAAACGTCTTCACCGTTATCAAATTGTTGCTGCTCTTTGGAAGCACTTTCTTTAACTTTTCTTTGGATTGTTCCAGCTTTTAGCTGACTCAAAAAACCGCCATTGTTTTCAATATCTTTAAATACATCTAAGGCCTTTTCTGAAAGTTGATTTGTAATACTTTCTATATAATATGAGCCATCTGAAGGGTTATTTACTTTATCAAAATAGCTTTCATGTTTTAAGACCAATAGTTGATTTCTTGCAATGCGTTCCCCAAATTCATTGCTTTTATGATAAATACTATCGTATGGTAAATTGACTATTGTATTTGCACCTCCAAGAATAGCACTCATACATTCCGTAGTAGTACGCAACATATTTGTATTGTAATCATATAAGGTTTTGTTTCGTTTTGTTGGAGTTACTATGATATGACAATCTGTATTTACTTTGTATTCTGAAGCTAATACTTTCCATAATTTTCGTAAAGCTCTTAATTTTGCTATTTCGAAAAAGTAGTTGGTACCAACTGAAACGTTGAATTTAACGTCTAACAATGGCGAATTATTTTCTGTTTTTTCCAATACATTTAAATACTCATTAGCATGTGCTAGGGCATAAGCTAATTGCTGCACCATGTTAGCTCCAGCATTTTGAGAAAGAGAAGCATTAACACTAAAAGAATTGGTGTTTTTTATTATGGATTCAAATGATTTAAAATCATCGTTTAAGCTTTTAAACCAGTTTCCAGTTTTTGAAAGCTGCCCGATAATATCTAAATCAATTTTAGCATTAGGAACTAGTTTTCGTATGTGTTTAACATAGTCTTCTGAAAGAAATTGAAGTTCAAAAAACAGAAGTGTCGCATCTAGATTTATATGCTTTATTAGGTTTTCAATTGAAATACTTTCTGAAGGTAGAATGAATTTAATACTTTCAGCACCTCTTTCAATAATATCAAGGGCTTTTAAATTTGATTTTTTAATATCTGCAACGAAAATTGATTGGCAAATTTTCCATTGGGTAGCCTTCGTATTTGAAATGTTTGGGAGTGTATCAAAATTATCTGCATGATAAAAAGGTTTTATATCAATATCTTCATTGGTTTTCCAAATAAGTGTATCGTTGTAATCAGCTCCCTTTAAATCAAACTGTATTTTTTGTTTCCATTGTTTTGAAGAAACAGAGCTAAAATCATCAAACAAATTGTTACTCATCGTTTTTTGTTGTTAAGCTATCTTCATACTCAATAATGTAAATTTCTTCATTATCTCGTTTCATATAATATTCTTCTCTTGCAAATTTCTCTAATCCTTCTTCTGTACTTAGTTTTTTTAAGTCTTTGTTGTCTTTTGCAATTTCTTTTTTATAGTAGTCTTTCTCATTCTCTAAATCTTCAATTTCGGTATTTAGTTCATGATGAATAAGCCATGAGTTGGCATCAAAAAATAACATCCAAACAGCAAATACCACCAATATAAGTACGAATATATTTTTAAAAGGTTTTAGGTATTTGTTTTTTGGCGAGGCCATATTATAATTTGTCGTTAATTATTGTTTTTACAATATCTATTGCAACCGTGTTGTAATGGTTGTTTGGTATTATAATATCTGCAAATTCTTTCATAGGCTCGATAAACTGATTATGCATCGGTTTTAGTGTTGTTTGGTACCTTGATAATACCTCGTTTAAATCTCTGCCCCGTTCAGAAATATCACGTTTTAGACGTCTTATTAAACGTTCGTCACTATCTGCATGGACAAATATTTTTATATCGAACATCTTCCTTAATTCCGGATTTGTAAGTATTAAGATGCCTTCCACAATCATCACTTTTCTGGGCTGTGTTAAAATGGTGTCTCCCGTTCTATTATGCTTTACAAAAGAATACACTGGTTGATGAATGGGTTTGTTGTTTTTTAAATCTTTTAAATGCATCGCTATTAAGTCGAAATCTATAGACCTAGGATGATCAAAATTAATCTTTACACGCTCGTCATAGCTTAGATGCGTGGTATCTTTATAATATGAATCTTGTGATATGACACCAACTTCACCTTCTGGAAGTTCATTTAGTATTTGGTTTACAACAGTAGTTTTTCCACAACCCGTGCCACCTGCGATTCCTATTATTAACATAAATATTAGTTTTGGATTTACTGAAACAAATTTAAGATTAATTCTTCGTAAAATATTTATTGAAAATAATATTTTAAAAATTAAAAAAGACTTAAAAAATGATTTTAAATGTAAAAGAAAACTTTATATTTGCACCCCATTACAAGATAATCATTATTCGGGGTGTAGCGTAGCCCGGTTATCGCGCCACGTTTGGGACGTGGAGGCCGCAGGTTCGAATCCTGCCACCCCGACTAAAAAGCGAAACAAATGTTGTTTCGCTTTTTTTTTACTCTAATCTTATATAGTTTTCTGCTAAAATAGGATGGCCTAAACTATCTAATTCAATTTGGCTAAATTTATTTTCGTTTATACTAACATTAAAAACAAATTCTGTTCTTTCTTTTATGACTTCGTTCATCGATTTAGAACCATATTCTAAAACTTCAGTTAAAACACCATTTTTAATTTTATAATTACCATACGCAAACCAATCTATTGAATCTGAAATTCGTGTTCGACTCCACATTACTTTTGTTGCTGAATACATTTTTATTTGTTTATTAGTATTGGAAGAAGGAATGGTATCAACACGACCATCTTCTCCGAAATTCAAATAACTTACTAACTTCCAAGCGCCTTCTAAAGTATTAATTTCGCTAGCAATTTTTGGATCGATTTTGTCTAACGTCTTTACGTTTGAATTGTCGTTGCAGGAAAAAATTAGAGCAATACAGATAATCAATAACAAATTTTTCATGAGTTTTAAATTAAATAGTTAGTATACTCCAAGTTACGAAAAAAATAAATATGTATTTATTTTTATAATTTAGAGTTATTAAACTATAAATACTGTTGATAACTTCTCTGTTAGGTTTTAACCAAAAATTCTACTTTTGTCTTAGAAAATCTAATCACAATTATGTCTGATACAATAGAAAAAGTAAAATGTTTAATAATAGGTTCTGGACCTGCTGGTTATACAGCAGCGATATATGCAGCCAGAGCAAATATGAAACCAGTTTTATACCAAGGGACACAGCCAGGGGGTCAATTAACAACAACTAATGAAGTTGAAAATTTTCCAGGATATCCAGATGGTGTTACAGGACCAGAAATGATGATACAACTGCAAGCACAAGCGCAACGTTTTGAAACAGATGTTCGTGATGGTTGGGTTACTAAAGTTGATTTTTCTGGAGATGTTCATAAAGTATGGGTCAATGATGTAAAAGAAATTCACTGTGATACCGTTATTATATCTACTGGAGCTTCTGCAAAGTACTTAGGTTTAGATTCTGAGCAGAAATATTTAAAATTAGGTGGAGGTGTTTCAGCATGTGCCGTATGTGACGGATTCTTTTACAGAAATCAAGAAGTAGTAATTGTAGGTGCTGGAGATTCAGCTTGTGAAGAAGCACATTACTTATCAAAGCTTTGTAAAAAAGTAACCATGCTGGTTCGTAGAGATGAGTTTAGAGCCTCAAAAATTATGGCAGCGAGGGTAAAGAATACAGAAAACATTGAAATCTTATTTAATACTGAAACTGATGAGGTTTTAGGTGATGATCAAGTGGTTACAGGTGTTCGTGTTTTTAATAATCAAACCAATGAAAAGCATGAAATTTCTGTAACAGGATTTTTTGTAGCTATTGGTCATAAACCAAATACCGATATTTTTAAAGGCTTTTTAGATTTAGATGAAACGGGATATATAATTAATGTTCCTGGGACATCTAAGACTAACATTGAAGGTGTATTTGTATCGGGTGATGCTGCAGATCATGTATATAGGCAAGCAGTTACAGCAGCAGGTACTGGATGCATGGCTGCCTTAGATGCTGAACGTTATTTAGCAGCTAAAGATTCAACGTTTGAAGTGTCAACACCAACTTATAATTAATGTAGAATTATTTATTCTTTAAAAAAAAGCCAAAGTAATTTACTTTGGCTTTTTTTATAATGTTTCTAATGAAGGGTTTATAAGGATTATTTAAACCTGTTAGCCAGACTAAATACAATTTACTTAATTTACACGTCTTATGTTTTATGTTAGTCTTATATTTATCAAAAAAGCACTATGAATATCGCAAGTAAAATATCGATTTTGTTAATTTTATTCTTTTCTACGTTACCATTTAATGCTCAAGAAAAAGATTCAACTCAATTAGAACATGCCATTTCTGGCTTAAAATTTAGGAGTATTGGACCAGCATTTATGTCTGGTAGAATAGCAGATATTGTTATAGATCCCAATAATCAAAACATTTGGTATGTAGCAGTAGGTTCTGGAGGAGTTTGGAAAACGATAAATTCTGGAACAACATGGCAACCATTAACAGATAAAGAATCTTTTTATTCAACAGGTTGCTTAACTATTGATCCAAATAATTCTAATAATATTTGGTTAGGAACTGGCGAAAATGTTGGAGGAAGACATGTTGGGGTAGGGCATGGATTATACCTTAGTAGAGATGGTGGAAAACAATGGGAAAACAAAGGGTTGAAAAATTCCGAGCATATTTCAAAAATAATAATTAATCCAAAAAACTCACAAGAAATTTGGGTAGCTGCACAAGGACCGTTATGGAGTTCAGGAGGTGATAGAGGCCTTTATAAAACAACCGATGGTGGAAATACATGGAGGTTAGTTTTGAGCGGTAATAAATGGACTGGTGTAACAGATATTTTAATTGACCCAAGAAATGAAAAAGTACTTTATGCAGCAACATGGCAAAGGCATAGAAATGTTGCTGCTTACATTGGAGGAGGAGAAGATACAGCAATTCATAAAAGTATTGATGGTGGAGAAACTTGGGAAAAACTTACAAACGGATTACCTAAAACTAATATGGGTAAAATTGGACTTGCAATTTCTCCAATAAATCCAAATGTTATTTATGCTGCAATTGAGTTAGAGAGAAGAAAAGGTGGTGTTTTTAGATCAGAAAATCAAGGTCAAAGCTGGGTTAAAATGTCAAATACAGTTTCAGGAGGAACAGGGCCACATTATTACCAAGAACTTATTGCTTCTCCTCATGAATTCGATAAACTTTATTTAATGAATAATAGCACGCTTTATTCAACTGATGGTGGAAAAACATTTAAAACCATGAAAAAAGCTAATAAACACGGTGATGACCATAGTTTAACTTTTAAATTAAATGACCCAAATTATATGCTTATTGGTACAGATGGAGGGATATATGAATCATTTGACAAATCTGAAACATGGAGATTTGTTAATAATTTACCTATAACTCAATTCTATAAATTAGCAGTTGATGATGCAAAGCCTTTTTATAATATATATGGAGGAACTCAAGATAATAATACTCAAGGCGGACCATCAAGAACTTTAAGAAGTAATGGGATCTCTAATTCAGATTGGTACGTTTTATTGGGGGGCGATGGACATCAACCTGCTACTGAACCTGGTAACCCTAATATAGTATATGCTCAATCACAACAAGGGGAGTTACGTAGAGTTGAAAAATCAACGGGTCAGTCAGTTTATATCAAACCGCAATCAGGTATTGATGAGCCTTATGAGCGCAATAATTGGGACTCCCCAATATTGGTAAGTCATCATAGCCCAAAACGCTTATATTTTGGTTCTCAACGTGTATGGAGATCTAATAATAGAGGAGATAGTTGGAAACCAATATCAAAAGACTTAACCAAGAATGAAGAGCGACTAACTTTGCCTATTATGGGTAAACAACAGAGTTGGGACAGCGCTTGGGATGTTTATGCCATGTCTACTTATAATACTATAACTTCATTATCAGAGTCAAAATTAGATGAAAACATAATTTTTGCTGGTACAGATGATGGTATAATTCAGCGCACAAAAGATGGTGGGAATTCTTGGGTTAAAACTGAGGTTGGTTCTTTACCAAGTGTGCCATCAACAGCTTTTGTAAATGATATTAAAACAGATTTACATGATAAAAACAAAGTTTATGTAGCACTTGACAATCATAAATTTGGAGATTATAAACCGTATTTATTAAAAAGTAATGATGGTGGTAAAAGTTGGAATAGCATAACAAATGGTATACCTAATAATAGTTTTGTTTGGAGAATTGTACAAGATCATATAAATCCTAACTTATTGTTTTTAGCTACAGAGTATGGTGTTTATGTTTCATTAAATCAAGGCGATAGCTGGATGAAATTTTCTCAAGGTTTGCCTACAATCTCATTTCGTGATATAGCAATTCAAAAAAGGGAAAATGATTTAATTGTTGCATCATTTGGAAGAAGTTTTTATGTATTAGATGATTATACTCCTTTAAGAAGTATAAACCCATCTACAATAAACAAAGCACAATTGTTTAAACCGCGTAAAGCATTGCAATATCAACCAATTAATGGAGGTACATCTAGTCAAGGAGCTAGTTTTTATACTGCAGAAAACCCAGATTATGGTGCGTTATTTACGTATTATATTCCTGAAAATTTTGATAACTTAAAAAGCAAAAGACAGAAAAAAGAAAAGTTATTAAACAAAGAAAATAAAAATATCCCTTTTCCAGGGTGGCAAGCTTTAAGTGATGAAAAACATCAAGACAAACCTAATGTTATATTAGTTATTAGAAATGATAAAGGGGGATTTATAACAAGAATACCTAGCGTATATAAGCGAGGCATAAATAGAGTGACTTGGAATTTAAAGCAACCTTTAGTTTCTAATTTTAATATGGAAACAATTAATACTGCTAAACCATCAAGATATATGTATTCAAAACCTGGCATATATAATGTAACTCTATATTCAATTATAGAAGGAGAAACTATTAAATTAGGTGAAACACAAGATTTTAGTGTTGAGCGTATTAGAGAGAATGTTTTAAAAAATCCTATGTCAGATATAGAAATATCTAATTATTCAAATAACATAATTGAATTTAAAACCTCAGTTAATACCATAACTAACGATTTTAAAAAAGCATCAAAAAAATTAAAAGCTTTTGATAAAATACTTAAATATGCGAATTTAACACCTGGTAAATTAGAGAGGGAAATACATGATTTAAAAAAAGTAATGTACATTTTAGATGAAAAAATAAATGGAAACTCAGCAAAAAAAGAAATCAGAGAAAAAGAAATATTATCTATAAGATCCAGAATTTCAATTGCCCAAAGAGGTTTTTCTAGAAGTACATATGGACCAACAGAAATGCATTTAGAAAATTTCGAAATTGCAAAACAATTATTTAGTAGATTAAAGCCTAAACTAGAAAGTTTCTCAAACTTAGACGTACCAAAGATTGAAAATTTGCTTAAAGAGGCTGGCGTGCCTATAATATTAGATTAATTTTGTTTATAATGATATGGAGTCACCATAAATAGGTTGACATTTTAATGAAAATTAAAGAAAACCGAAGTTTTTATTTCGGTTTTCTTGTGTTTTGTAATTGTTAAAAAAAAATGTTTTCTTTGAAATTCTAAAATATTCGGGATGTGGCGCAGTCCGGTTAGCGTACATGGCTGGGGGTCATGTGGTCGCAGGTTCAAATCCTGTCATCCCGACTAAATCATAATTTTAGATTTATGTAGAAAGTTTACTTTCTTAAGAGAATTTAAAATTATGGTTTGCAACGAGGGTTTATTAGGATTATTTAAATCCTGTCATCCCGACTAAATTTAAACAATTTATAAGCAAATCGATATTGTAAATACGGCTCCACTTTTATTTGTTTAGTTTTGATTAATTAAAAATCCTCAATTATGAAAAAATCACATTATTATAATTTGCTAAGTTTTTTATTAATCGGAATGCTTGTAATAGCTTGTAAAACAAAAGATAAAGAAGATTCAAATAAAACAGTAGCAGCAGATGTCTGGAAAGTAGATTTTCAAGATGACTTTGACACTTTTAATCTGGATAATTGGCAAGACCAACGCATTTGGGTAAACAACGAAACACATTGCTATGTGCCCGATAATGAATTTGGAACACGAGAAGTTAGCAATGGTACATTAAAATTGAAGGTTGTCAATATTGGCGAGAAAATAAGCTGTGATAATTTGGACAAGCACGGAAATCAACATCCTGATACCGAATATGTTGCTGGTCGTATTGTGTCAAAGAATAAAAAAGAATTTATTAAAGGTAAATGGACTGCAAGATTAAAATTAGGGAGTAACGGAGAACCTAGTATGTTTCCAGCTTGGTGGTTACTAGGTGCGCAAAATAACGAATCTCCTGTTCAGGAAGCTGATGAAAATATTTGTTGGCCTTTAACAGGTTCTGGAGAAATAGATATTTTTGAACATCATGGAGATCATATGAAAGATGGCTTTACAACTGGAGCCATTGTAAGTTTAGGAGCGTGTGATAAAGGTGATTGGCAAAGTAAACGTAGAAACTTTGAAGCTACTTTAAACGAATATCATAACTATTCTGTAGAATGGGAAAAAAGCGATTTGGTATACAGGCTGGATGGTAAAGAAATATACAGAAATGTTGGAGAGGGCGATAAATATCCAGAACCCATGTTTGCTATTTTAAACTTCGCCAAAATTACCGATTCACCAATGGTAGGTACTGAGTGGGTTATGGAAGTGGACTGGGTAAAACATGAATATCGAAAATAATCAGATTTATTACTTTCAAATTCTAGGACTCATGTAATTTCTAATACCATAAATAACTCATTTATTTAACCTTAATTTGAAGCTTTGCCGTATCTGTTATTATAATCTTTGGATTTTCATATCAATAGAACTCGTACCTGAAGCTTTAATAGTAATTTTCTCTAGTCCTCAAGATATACATCACTACTAATTAGACACATCGAATGGCTAATTAGTCACTAAAAATAATAAAACAAAAACCACTCCAAACTTTTGTTAAAGCTTGAAGTGGTTTTAATATCAGTTGGTTTTGTTAATACGCTTATTGTTGTCTTACACTTCCAGAAGAGCTGTCACTTTTATCAACCTTTTCTGGGTTTCCGTAATATTTAACATCGCCGCCGCTGGTAGCTTTTGCTGTTAATTCTTTAGAGGTATTCACTGTAATATCTGCACCGCTAGTGGCTTTTACTTGGCTAGATTCTGCCATTAAATCAGCAGCTTTTATATCACTTCCGCTTGTAGCTTCAGCAATTAATCTAATTGTTTTTCCAGATAGTCTTAAATCGCTTCCACTAGTAGATTTACAATTTAATACAGAAGTGTTTACATCGAGTTTCATATCACTTCCGCTCGTGGATTTTAAATCTAAACGTTCCGAAATAATTGTATTCGTAGAATAAACGTCACTGCCACTAGTAGACACAATGCTTGATATATCTTTAAAACTAACATGTACTTTTTTTGATATAGCGCTACCAATATTTTCTTTAGTGTGAATTTTTAAAACACCATCTTCAACTTCGGTTAAGATGAGTTCTTGTAAATTTCCATCAGCTTCAACGCTTACACTTTCATTATCACTTTGCGTTAAGTAAACATCCAAACCTTCTGTTGCTTTAATAGCTGAAAAATATTCGTTTATAGTTCGGTGCTCTATAACTACTTCGCCATTTCCTCTAACACCAGAGTTAAAGTTCATATCAAAGTTACACGAAAAGAGCGTTAAGCTTAATACGGTGGCTACAATAAATTTGATTAGTGTTGTCATGATTATTTGTTTTTTGATGATTAATGTGTTGTTCAAATATCTAATTATTACATGTGCTTTGATAATTTAAATACCTGAACTGTTATCTTTTAATGATGAATTGTAAGTAGAACTAATCCCGAATTTTCATCGTGATCTATGCTTGTTTATAATATCTATTACTCTGATTCTATTAGTTCAACGCCATCAGAATTAATATTCAGTTTTATCTCAACTGATTCTGCTTTAATGCCAGTCTCATCTATTTTTAGGCTACCATCTTCTGAATTAATTTCTATTCCATTATTATCAATTTTAAGTTTTGGCGTATTCACCTTTACTTTAAAATCTTCTTCAGGGCAGTCTAAGCATTCCACTTCATCATAAAGAATTTTTAAATAGTGGTTGGTATCGTCTCTTGAAACAATATTACCATCGTATGTTTTATAGTGTAAACTCTTTTCTGTACTGTTATTAAAATACGCAACAGTATTTTCTGGTAAATAAAGCACAACATCCACTTCCTGGTCACTAAATTTATTTTCAGTATTTGTAGTTAAATAAGAATCTAACAGTAAAGTATTGTTTTTAAGTTCAAAACTATAATTTATATTTTTTGCACGTTCTATGGCTTTGTCATAATCTCTACCATCAGCCCTTTTTTTAACGCCTATTCTTGCAATAGAGTCGGTAGTAGATTCTACTGTGATGTCTATATTGGATGAGTATAAAACTTTATCACCATTTTCGTTATGTGCAAGTTTAAAACTATTATGACCGTAATGCTCAGGGCTAAAGTTATCACTGCTTACCATTTTAATATTTAGGGTGTCATTAGCCATAATTGGTAATTCAGTTTTCACCATAAAACTTTCTTCAAAAGCATGTTCGCTGGCTTGTCTTACTCCAACAACGACTAATGATATAATTGAGATAAGCCATAATCCTAACAACGTGAATTTAGCTATATTGCCTATCGATTTTAAGTTGTTTATTAGAATCTTAAGACCTAAGTAAAAAAGGAAAAAGAACGGAATACCAACGGCAAAAAGCGTAAACAAGGATACTAACCAAATTGGTGTTTCACCAGCATTGGCAATCTCCATAAAGTCTAAACCTGGTATATGTATAATGTCTGCAACACCTAATGAAAACAGACCAATAATTAGCCCAATTAAAGCTACTGCACCGATAATTATAAGTAAAACACCTATGAATTTTGCAAAGACCTTAAAGAAGAACATAATAACATCTCCTATCGTATCAAAAAAAGTTCTTGAAGACGATTTTATAGAGTTAGCGCTTTTTTTTACATCAATATTTTTCGCTGCATTAGAAACCGAGTCCGATACATTTTTTGCAACATCACCTACAGTTTCAGTTACACTGTCAAACCCGTCTTTTATTTTTTTTTCGATGTTGCTAATATTAACAGGATCCCCTGTCATCATTATTTTTTCAGCAGTAGTTTTCGCTTCAGGCACTAAAACCCAAAGTAAAATATAAAGTAAAATACCTGTACCTGCTCCAAAAATTAAAAGTATCCAAGCTAACCGAATCCAAATGGCATCAATTCCAAAGTAATGTGATAACCCAGAGGATACACCACCTATATAAGAGTTGTCTGTATCTCTAAATAATTTCTTAGAAGTAGAAGATGTACTTCTGTAAGATGGTTGTGGTTCATCTTCAAAAATTTCATCATCTACCAAATAATCTTCAGGTTGCCCCATTATCGAGATTACTTCATCTACCTCTTTAACTCGTATAACTTGTTTGTCGTTTTGCACGCGCTCATTAAAAAGTTCAGAAATTCGAGCTTCTATATCCGCTATAATTTCAGAACGACCTTGAGAGTCTGTAAATGAACGTTTTATAGCCTCAAGATAGCGTTGCAATTTTAAGTACGCATCTTCATCTATATGAAAAAATATACCTGCTAAATTTATGTTGACTGTTTTATTCATTTTTTTGTTGTTTTTTGGCTTGTTACTATAGTTACTGCATTGTGTAATTCACTCCAAGTCGTGTTCAATTCTTTTAAAAATAATTTACCTGTTTCGGTTAAACCATAATATTTTCTTGGCGGACCAGAGGTCGATTCTTCCCATCTGTAATTTAAAAGTCCAGCGTTTTTAAGTCGCGTAAGAAGCGGGTAAATAGTACCTTCTACAACCAGCAACTTTGCATCTTTTAAGGTGCCTAGAATTTCGGCAACATACGCATCATTGTCCTTTAAGACCGAGAGTATGCAGAATTCTAAAACGCCTTTTCGCATTTGTGCTTTTGTGTTTTCTATCTTCATAGTGTCATTCTTTTAATGTTATGAAACTGTTCATTTTTTGATTGATTTGATTGATGATTATATTGATGAAATTTTATTATTTTTTTGACGCCTGCCCACCTACCGGCAGGTTACAACAAGGGTCGGGCTTCCGCTGCAAGTTCTCGCTCATTCCACGCTGTGGGCTTTTCTCTGCAATCCCTAACGCAATTCAGAACGGCATTTAACTTTTGAAATTCATTATTAAGTTTATACATAGCTTATGTTTTATTTTAAAAAATTAATGGTGAATGGATATTTATACAATTTACCATCTCGTGCTTTTAAACTTGCAACAACTATTAGCGCCAATTCAATAATAAATCCAATTACAGCCAATATACCTAATGCGCCTCCTATATAGAGTAGAGGTGATGGTTTACTTATATTGATATGAAAACTTTCAAAGGCATGAAAATCTAAAAAATCAATACCATTGAAAATTTTAAAGATGAAAAATGGAATCGTCAGTGTTCCTAAAATTATAGCGTATAATAAAATACTAATTTGAAAATTGATTATTTGCTTACCATGGCTGTCTATAAATTCAGATTTATCTTTATTGGCAATCCATAATACTATAGGGCCCATAAAATTTCCAAACGGAATAAAGAATCTACTAAAGGTAGATAAGTGAATAAATGTGGCGATGTTTTTTTGGTGATTATCTATCATGATTATAAAACGTATAATAGTTTCTTATACAAATATATGTCTAAAAGAAGGTACTTTGTTACGCATAGTACTATAATTAACATAATTTTAACATTTACAAGTATGAAATTATTTCATAACTTCGTGAAAATTATAATCTTTAATAATGACTTTAACACCAAGAAAACTAAATACTTACACAATGTATAAGTTGCCGGCAGCTTATTTGTGTGGTGTAAGAACAAAACATATTGATAATGAAACATGTATTGTTGGAGTAACCCATAAATGGGTAAATAAAAATCCGTTTAAATCTATGTTTTGGGCAGTACAAGGTATGGCCGCGGAGTTTTCTACCGGAGCTTTAATGATAAATAAAATACAAGAATCTGGTAAACCTGTGTCTATGTTAGTAACATCTAATAATGCCACATTTACTAAAAAAGCAACAGGTAAGATTAGATTTACTTGTAATGATGGAAAAGCCACAGATGATGTTCTTGCAAAAGCGATAGCAACAGGAGAAGGACAAACTTTATGGATGCAAGCTGTTGGAGTAAATGAAGAAGGTGTTGTGGTTTCTACGTTTAATTTTCAATGGAGTGTTAAGTTGAAACAATAGACAGTTTTTAGTAGACTGTCAGTTGTCAACAGTCTTGGTTAGCAGTGTTCATTTTGTGCTTTGCATCATAGCTCCTTTTGGCGAAAATCACTTTTTTGCCACCGTTATCACTTCGGAATTTTAAAAATGTTGTAACAAAATCATAAATAAGTCAACATATAAACGATTAAACCTTTAAACGAATAAACTTTTTCAATATGACGGCACATGAAATTGACTACAGAATCTACGGTGAAGAAATGCAATATGTAGAAATTGAATTAGACCCGCATGAAGGCGTGGTAGCTGAAGCGGGTAGTTTTATGATGATGGACAATGGCATTAAAATGGAAACTATATTTGGCGATGGCTCTCAAAAGGATTCTGGATTTTTAGGAAAAATTTTAGGCGCTGGAAAACGGATTCTTACAGGAGAAAGTTTGTTTATGACGGCATTTTATAATGACTTAACAGGAAAACGTAATGTGTCTTTTGCATCACCTTACCCTGGGAAAATTATCCCAATAGATTTAATACGTTTTGGAGGTAAGTTTATTTGCCAAAAAGATGCATTTCTTTGCGCAGCAAAAGGCGTAAGCATTGGTGTTGAGTTTTCAAAAAAATTAGGTCGTGGGCTTTTTGGAGGCGAAGGCTTTATCATGCAAAAGCTTGAAGGAGATGGTATGGCATTTGTTCATGCGGGAGGAACCATGGCAATGAAAGAACTCAAATCAGGTGAAATTTTAAAAGTAGATACAGGATGTATTGTAGGTTTCGATCAATCTGTAGATTATGATATAGAGTTTGTTGGTGGTATAAAAAATACGGTATTTGGCGGAGAAGGTTTATTCTTTGCTAAACTGCAAGGTCCAGGAACCGTTTACATACAATCGTTGCCTTTTAGTAGACTTGCTGGTCGTGTTTTGGCTAGTGCTCCAAGGGGAGGAGGGAAAAATAAAGGAGAAGGTAGTATTCTTGGTGGTTTAGGCGATTTATTGGATGGTGATAATCGATTTTAAAATGTTAATTTCACTTAAAGTTACCAAACTTGGATAATTTTTCATTAAATTTATAGATATAACAGTAACACGCCTATAAAGAACTCTACTATTTATTCAAACCTAAAACTTTAATAAAATTATGGCAAGAGCAATGCTAGAGTATACCAAAACTGTTCTTAAAAAAGTCAGTTTTGACACAACGTTGTTTTGCAAAGAAGTACAAAAGGCATTAGAACGATTACTGCCTTACGAGATTGAAGAGCTTAAAATTTTTATTCATTCTTTGGTACAGCAAAAACCGGAATTAAATCAATGTTTAATCTATTTAAAAGTATAAAAAAAAAGCGACTTTCAGGTCGCTTTTTTAGTGTTTGCTGTTTTTTATTTTGCTAAAGGGCTTATGATTTTTACATTCTGAAATGCAATAGCACCTCGTATAATTCCAGATATAACATCTTGTAAAGCTTCAATTATATGCATCTTTAATTCACTTTTATGATAAATGATACTAACTTCTCTTGCGGGAGAAGGCTCATTAAAATAATGTAAATTTCCTTTTTCTTTGTCATTAATATCTAAGGTGTGTAAGTAGGGAAGTAGAGTCATTCCCAAACCTTCATTAGATAGTTTTATTAGCGTTTCAATACTTCCGCTTTCTAATTGAAATTGATCCTCAGAATGGCTTTTAAAAGCTTTACATAAATTAATGACGCCATCTCTAAAACAATGTCCATCTTCTAGCAATAACATATCGTTAATATCTAATTCTGATACATCTATTTTATTATTATTATGTAGTCTGTGTCCTTTGGGGATATAGCTTACAAAAGGCTCAAAATAAAGCACACGTTCCTTAATACTATCATCTTCTAATGGGGTGGCAGCAATAGCAGCATCTAAATGTCCATCTTTAATTCTAGTTATTATTTCTTCAGTCGTTAACTCTTCTATTTTAAGCTTAACTTTTGGATGCTTTTTTATAAAGCTTTTTAAAAACATAGGTAGCAACGTTGGCATAACAGTGGGTATAATACCAAGTTTAAATTCACCACCAATAAAGCCTTTTTGTTGATCTACAATATCTTGAATTCGGTAAGATTCGTTTACAATATTTCTAGCTTGGGTAACTATTTTTCTACCAATATTGGTGAGTTCAATAGGTTTTTTACTTCTATCAAAAATCTGAACACCCAGCTGATCTTCAAGTTTTTGAATTTGCATGCTTAAAGTGGGTTGAGTAACAAAGCATTTTGCCGCAGCTTTTGTGAAATTCTGGTTTTCGGCAACAGCCAAAACATAATATAATTGCGTAATAGTCATTGGTGTCAATTTAGGATATAAAAGTAAAAAAACTATCAATAAAAGTTATAGAAACACATGTTAATTATAAATTAAATTTAGTCAATAAAAAAAAGCAGCCCATATGGACCGCCTATATGCTAAAATATAATTTTGCTTATAAAATGATTTTTAATTCTAGATTTTCATGTTTTAATTCAAATTTTGAAGTTGCATATTGTGGAGGCCCATAGTTCATTGGGTTGTTGGACATGCCGTAAGATTCTTTAGGCATACCGTTTTCTTGAAAATCCATTCTTTTATTTTCGTTTTCATCGTGTAATGCCATAATAGCGTAAGTTCCCATTTCTACATTTTTAAAAGTTACTGTTATTTTTCCATCAACAATTTCGCTCTCTGCGTTTGCAATACCTTGACCTTTCATAAAAGTGTCTTCGGTATGAAGTCCTAAAATAATTTTACCTTTATTATTCGCTATATTTTCTATAGTTACGGTTATGGATTTTTCGTTTTCATTGTCTTGAGCGTAACTAAAGTTTACTGATAATGCTAGTGCGATGATTAATGTTAGTGTCTTCATGATATTTTGTTTTATTTGTTTGTCATGTCAAATATCGAACACTATGTAGGGTTTTAATAATTGTTATTACCGAACTGTAATTTTTATATGATGAATTGTGGTTTACTCATCTACAAAATTTTAATATCGATTTAGTTTTGTTACTTGACTTTGTAAAAAAAATTAGCTCACTTCGTTTCTGCCTGCCGGCAGGCAGGTAACGTCGGATATAAAACATTAGAGCGATTCATATCTGTAAAGCACGTTGTATGCTATTTGAGAGCAACATTATCGAAAATTAAGCAACATAGAATGATAACTATCTTGAACTGTTTGGATAATTAGAGTCTTATCTGAATTCAAACCTTCAATATGATTTATTTCATTAAATTCTCTCATATTAGTTTCACCCCATAAACTGAATTCAATAATTATTGGAGTTAAACGAATCCCTTTTTTCGTTAACAAATAAATATTTTCTTTTTTGTTATCTGGCACTTTCGTTTTGAAAATCAGTTTATACGATTCTAATAATTTTAATCGTGCAGATAAAATACTTGGTGCAATCTTTTCATCTGAATCAGAAATTTCCTTGAAAGTCTTTTTGTGCTGAACAAGCATATCTCTAATGATTAACAAAGACCATTTATCACCTATTACATCTAATGTAGATGAGATTGGACAGCCAGAGCGAAATTCTTTTTTCATTTTTTACAAACTATTACTATTAATTCGATAGTAATTATTATTTTTGCTTTCAATTCCATAGCAAAAATACAAAAATTAAAAAGAAATTATGTTAGCAGGACATTTTACTACGGCATTAATAGCAAAACAAAAATTCCCAAAAGGAACGTTAATTTATTTTTTAATTATATCCCAATTACAAGATTTTTTGTGGTTTACCTTTCACTATTTAGGTCTTGAACTAACCAATCCTAGTGATGCCTTTGATGCTACTTTAAGTAATATGGCAGTAGATATGTTATACAGTCACGATTTACTACCTCAATTATTTTGGTTAGCAATTGTATTCTTACTTGGGAAACTTCTATGTAAAAGCACCAAAATAGGCTTAGTAAGTGTCGCTTTAGTGTCAATCCATTTTGTTTTAGATTTCTTTTCCGGTCATATGCACTACATTTTTGGGGCAGACACAATGCAAGCTGGTCTTGGATTGTACGCATCTAATCCTTATTTAGCTATTTTAATAGAAGCCTTGTTTAGTTTTGGTGCTCTTTGGTATTTCTTTAAAGAAGAAGTCAAAAAAGGAATATCGAGAACCACAAAAAATAGAATTGCCATTATTTCCGTATTTGCTTATGGAATCATTTTTATGCTACTAATTGCAACAAAATCTTTTAGAGAGTTATTTGGTATTCCAGAATTTGATTTAGGATTTAATACCAATATGCCTACACTCATTTTTACATACGGAGCAATGCTTTATTGCTTGAATTATTTTACGCCGAAGTTTACGCTTGATAAAAAACAATATGATAATGATTGAAGGAACATTGAATTTTATTAAGGAATTGAAAATTAGGAACGAGTCCTTATTTTATTTTGGTTTGTTCTGCTTATCTCTTTCAATAGTATTTATCGTTTTAACCAAACTTACAACTACCCAAGTTCACGGAGTAAACGCTTGGTTTAAGCCGTTAAAATTTGCTATTTCAATAGGTTTATTTGCTTGGACAATGGCTTGGTATTGTCATTATTTGTCAAATTTTAATGTAACACCTTTCAATTGGACAGTAATCATTTTATTTGGTTTTGAACTTACTTATATTGCTTTTCAAGCCTCTAAAGGACAATTATCACACTTCAACTTTGACACACCACTTTATTCTATATTATATTCGTTAATGGGTTTGGCGGCCGTAATCGTTACACTCTATACGGCTTATATTGGCTTCCTCTTTTTTACACAGTCCTTTCCAAATTTATCAAGTCATTTTATTTGGGCAATTCGTTTGGGAATCTTGATTTTTGTTATTTTTTCATTTGAAGGCGCTTTAATGAGCTCTCAGATGAGTCATAGCATTGGTGCAATAAATGATAACTCGAATTGGTGGATTATAGGTTGGAGCAAAACTGTAGGTGATTTAAGAGTTTCGCACTTTATAGGAATGCACGCTTTACAGCTACTTCCATTGCTTTCTTTTTATATATTTAAAGATACAAAAGCCACTATCATTATTTCATTGCTGTACGCAGTTCTTGCTACCACAACATTAGTTCAAGCTTTAAATGGAAAACCTATTTTTACGGAAAACGAACAAAAGAAATCGAAATAAAAACAGCATGCAACAATGTATATAAAATATAGCTAATAAGAACTAAATCGAAAGGTTTACAACTATTTTAGTAGACCTCCAAATTTTTAAATTTGGCTTATAGAATTGAAAAAATAGAAACAAAATATAAAAATTCGGCCCGTGTATAATCTGAATACAAGTACTTTTTTACACGCTTCGTTTCATATACGGAGACGTTGCACACCATTTTGACAGTCCTAATCCTGAATAAATAATGTTAAATGAGAATAATTATTCAAAACACTTAAAATTAAATAAATTTATCTAATGATTATGAAAAATTCAACATCCCTTTTGAGAAAAAATATCCAATTTACTTTAGCTATATCGTTACTCTTTTTTAGCTGTTCAAATGATTCTTCAAATTCAACTGATTCTTCAAATTCAACTGATATAGATATTAACCCAGTAGTTCCGTTAAAATCCGAATTCGCTTCAAACTTGGACAAAATTATAGAAGGTAAGCAAATAAGTTTTACAGAAAAATCTGAAGGCGAGCCAACTAGTTGGAGTTGGACTTTTGAAGGAGGTACCCCTGCAAAATCTACTGAAAAAAATCCTGTAATATCGTATATTGAACAGGGTACTTTTAAAGTATCTCTTACTGTTTCTAAAGACGATGATAGTGAAACTATAGAAAAAGAAAATTTGATCGATGTATTAGCTTTATTTGACGAAAATGAAGTGCCAGAAACGCAATTGTGTAAACTTGATAAAATATTTACAAATGATTATGTAGATATAGGCTTCCCTAACAATGGGCCGTCATCATCACTAGGACAAGTTAATATTCAAGTATTATTTGTAGACTTCCCTGATGCTGTCGCTTCTCAAACAACAACTTCTATTTTTAATTTATTAGAAAATATTAATACTGAATTCTACGAAGAGATGTCCTATGGTAAAATGGGAATAAATCTACTACCATACCATTCTTGGTTAAGACTTAGTATGGTTTCATCACAATATGCTGAAAGTCTAAATTCTTCTTCTGGACATCTTTCATTTATTCAAGAAGCGGTTGATTTGGCAGATGACCAAGTTGATTTTAGCGATACAGATATTGTGTTAGTAATGTCCAATCCTGATGCTTCCGAAATTGAATATGGCCCAACTTTTGGATCCCTAAATGATAGTTTCGCTATAAATGCAGATGGAAATAGTATTCTAACTGGAATTACTTCTGGATTCGATTTTAATTATTGGGGAGGTATTTGGCTTGCACATGAAATGGGACACTCTTTAGGGCTACTTGACTTATACGCTTACAGTAACTCTAATAATCACAGATACGTTGGTGGTTTTGGAGTTATGGGAATACAATCAGGAAGAGCACCAGGCTTTTTTGCATATGAAAGATGGTTACTAGGCTGGATTGATGATTCACAAATTTATTGCCATTCAGAGGGGTCAATAACTATAGAAATACAAGAGTTAGCTACTGAAGGAGGAATAAAAGCATTATCAGTGCCTCTAAACTCAAACAAAGCTATTCTAATCGAGAGTAGAAAAAAGAAGGGTTTCGACTCTTCCATGCAAAAAGAAGGAGCGTTAGTTTATGTTATTGATACTTCTATACCAAGAGGTCAAGGTCCTTTAAGGATTTTACAAAATTCTAATACTGGTAGCATGAAAGAAAATGCACCTATGGTAGCTGGAGATATTTACACTTACGAAGGAGTCACAATAGAAGTAATAGAATCTAAATCATCTAGTGATATAATTCAAGTTACTTTGCAATAATAATAATGTTTCTTAACAACTATTTATCCAATCCATAGTTTAATGGAATTTCTATTAAAAAATGTTTTTGATGTTTTAAATTTTTATTTAGACTGATTTACAGCATAATATATAAAATAAAAAAAGCCAGTGTACAACAATGGCTATAATTCATGCCTAGGCGTGAAGTTAATATCAAAATTAAATCCGTTTTTAATATTCGATTTAGATAATGTCTGTTTCGGCGCAAATCACAGCCGAGATGTTAGCTGCAAACTAAAAAAAGGGAACTAATACAGTTTTTAATAAATAGCTCTTAAAAAAAATTAATTTATCTGTCAGTAATTATACAATGTTAATTGTTATCAAATAAATAAAACTAATTTCAAAAAATTATTATTACTCGCACTATAAACATTTAATGAGCTGTGAAAAAGACGACACGAATGAATCTCCAACAGTTTATGATATTGAAGGCAAATGGTTGTTTGCTCCAAATCTCTCAAATACAATGTGCATTTTTGAAGATGGTATAAGATATGCGTATTACTGTGTTGAAGGGGATTGCCTATCTCAATATGAAACCTTTGAAGCTGCTGACGGTAATCACATCCCAGGAACTAACGATTATACATTTGAAGATGGTACTTTAACTGTAGATTTAAATTTTGGAAATGAATTAGTTGCTTCTCTTACATTTGAGTGTGATGGCGATAAAGTTTATGCTGCATCACCTAATCCATTTTACTTTTACAAATTAAATTCTGATTGTGATTAATTATAACTAACAAAAGTGTAGCTAAAAATAGCTATTAGCAAACACCGCGTATAATTAACCACATAGTTACTAACGACTTACAAATATTGCTTCGCCAGTTCGCTTCGCTTGGGTCTATCTGTGATTTATTTACTAAATTACATACTTAAAACACGCAACAAACCATATACAAACACGATCTTAGCAACAGGCTATAAAAGTAATTCTGAACATATAAATATTCACTTCAAATAAAAAAATATCAACTAATTTTTTAGGATATTTAATATTTTGATTGTCATATTAGATATTTAAAAACCAGCAATTTTTAATAAATCATCAACTATAGGAGTGTTATTATTATTAATAAACTTAATTTGAAAAACATAAAACTTAAATTAGTATTATACTGCCTAGTGTGCATTTCCATTTCTAAAGTGTATTCTCAACGCGATTCATTAAAGCTCATTTATGAAGATGTAAAACAAACGGATTCTGCGAGGTTCATAGCTTTAGAAGACCAGTATTTTAAGTATCGTTTTAAAGAGGTAGATTCTGCTTTAAAAGCCATAAACTATCACCAACAGCTTGCCGAAGAAAAAAATAATAAAGAAGAGGTTTTTAATGCTCTAACAAGAGAGGCATGGCTTTACGTTGAAATGGCTGATCATGAAAAGTGTATAAAAAGTTACAATGATGCATTGGCTATTACAAAAGAGCTTAACATGCGCGATAAAGAGGCTTTGACAATTGCGAACAGAGCAGTACAATTTAATTATATAGGTGACCACATAGAGGGAATTCGAGATTACAATAAAGCATTGACCATTTTTAGGGAGCTAAAAATGAATAGCGAGGCAGCCTGGATACTTCAAAATATAGGTACTGTCAATCTGAATATAGGTAATTACGACCTAGCTCTCGAATATTTTCAACAATATCAAAATGATTATAATAAGTATAACTTTCCAAAGAAATATCTTTATGCTCTTAATAAATGGCAAATTGGAAGGACTTATCTAAAAAAAGAATTAAACGAAGACGCTCTAATTTATTTTGAAAATGCGCTAGAACTATATAAGTCGCTACAAACCAAGCATGGCATTCAAAGATGTCTAAAATATCTATCGCAACTATACATCCAGTTAAACCAACTTGATAAAGCAACCGATTATGCTCAAAAATACCTAGCACTTAGCAAAGAACTTACATTTGAATGGGATATACTGGAGGCAGAACTCATACTCGCGGAAATTACTTCTAAAACTGATATCTCCTCTGCATTAAAACAGGCGCAAGATATTTTAGGTCGTCTACCTAAAGATTTGGATTATGAGATAAAAGAAAAAGCATATAATCTACTCTATAAATGCTACAAGTCACAAAATAAGTCAAAGTTAGCTGTAGAAATGCTCGAACTTTCTAATGTTTACCAAGATAGTATGGCGTTAGAAATAGATCGTTTAGCCATTACTAGAGAATTGGTAAAACAAGACTATGAGCATCGGCTCTCTGAGAGTAAACTAAAAAACGAAAAGGAAAAAGCAACAATCAAAGCCTCACAACGTAAAAGAACGTTTGCCATAGTAATAATTTCTGCCCTATTCATTTTTTGTGTTGTTTTCTATTTTAGATCTAAAACCAAAAAAGATAAAGCAATACGAGCTGCAATGTTGGATGAAATAATGCATCTAAAAAACACTTCAATTCAAGCTGCATCTACTACTACTACTACTACTACTACTACTGCTACTGCATTTGAACTGGATAGAGAAAAAATTGAGCAGTCCATAAACAGAAAATTAAATGAAACTGATTGGAAAGTGCTAAATGTATTATTGGAAGACCCCGTAATTACCAATAAAGAAATCGCCGATAAAGTTTTTTTGAGTGTTGATGGAGTTGGTTCTTCGCTTCGCAGAATGTATGAGTATTTTAATATTAAAGAATCGAAGTATAAAAAAGTTTCATTGTTACTAGAGACAATCAAGCGCTCCAATAGCTAGCATAGACCGCTATAATCAAAAACAAATTCTAACCAGAGCATATTTTCACGTATAAGCGTGGAGCATTTCTTGAGCAATTTTCAGAAATTCACACCGGGATTATGTTCCCCAGTAATCCGGTAGAGCCTCACAAGCAATTTTGTTCGTGGGGTTTTATTTTATCTAATAATCTTATTGAAACATTATGCTATGGGTATAAAACAGAAATTAACAACTTTATGACGCTTTAGGTTTAATTTCTCAATTAAAACTAAAAGCTTTGTTATTACTAAATAGAAAAGGTCAAGTTTTAAAAGTATAGTCTCATAAAAATGAACACATCACGCAATTAATTTAAAGCACCCGTCATTCCAATAAAAAAACCGCCGAAAAAGTTTTTTTGAGTGTTGATGGACTTGCTTCTGCGCTTCGTGCAATGTACGAGTATTTTAATAGTAAAGAATTAAAGTATAAAAAAGTTTCATTGTTACTGGAAGCTATCAAGGGCTCTAGAAGCTAGTATAGCCCGCTATAATAACAAATACATCTACCCTAAATCACATTTTCACGCCTAGGCGTGAAGTGTATTTTCAATAACTTTTGGATGTTTGCGATAAGATAATTTGGATTACATAAGATGTGAGAAACTCACCGATATTTTTTTTGGCAGGTTTCTAGTTTAACTAATAAAAAAAAGTGATAAAAACATACAGAGACCACAATTAGTTTGCATAAGACACTTAATTTAAAGTAGCCTCAAAATGAAACAAATTAGTTTACTTCTAGCCTTCTGTTTAGGCTCTCAGCTAGCCTATTCTCAAGGCAAGGTGATAAACAAAGGTGTGTTGAAAATAGAATCTGGCACATCTTTTTACACATTACTAACATTTGAAAATGAGCTTACTGGTAGCTTAACCAATGAAGGCGATTTAGTATTACGCGCAGATTACAAAAATCAAGGAATTACCACTGCAACAATTGGTACCACTCACTTAATTGGTACAACTAATCAAAGAATGTATTATAATGAAACTTCCCCATTACATAGTATAAACATTAATAATTTAGTCATTAATAACTCAAGTTCTACAGGTATTTCTGTTGATGATAATTATGCGTTAATTATTAAGGGAGATTTAACTTTAACTAATGGAGATTTAAGATTGGAAGGTGAATCGCAACTCGTTCAAGGTTCATCTTCTACATTAAGCGCTGGTGGTGCAGGTTCACTGCTGCGCGATAGACAAGCTGGTGCTAATACGTATGCATACAACTATTTTTCATCGCCCGTAAATAATGGCGGAACATATAATTTAAACACTGAGGTTTTTGATGGTACAGATGCTAGTATTAATAGTTTTACACCACAATTAATTCAATTTAATTCAGGGTCTCCATACAATGGAGCTTCATCCGTTGTTGGTAGTGGTGGAAATGTAACTACACCATTAACCATAAGTGATAGATGGCTATATACCTATTTCAATGGGAGTGGTGCATATTCTGAATGGATAGCTATTAATCCAAGTTCGCCGTTAAGCCCAGGCCAAGGCTATACTATGAAAGGGCCCGGAGCAGTTAGTCCTAATCAAAACTATGTATTTAAAGGAAAGCCAAATAATGGTAATTATACGTTTAGTAGTATTTTATTAGGTAATTATTATTTATTGGGTAATCCCTATCCATCGGCATTAGATGCTTATCAATTTATTACAGATAATAACGCAATAGATGCTTTATATATATGGGTTGACGGAGGATCAAATTCTCATTATTTATCAGACTATTTAGGGTCTTATGCTACCAGAAATTTAACTGGAGGCACTACAGCGTCTGTTCGAGCAGAGATAAGCGGTGGAGGAACTTCAACAAATGCAGCTCTTGGTCAATACGTTCCGGTGGGGCAAGGCTTTTTTGTTGAGGCTGTTTCTAATGACGCTATTGTATTTAGTAATTCGCAAAGAGCTTTTGTAACCGAAGCAGCAGGCGATTCGAAATTTTACAGAACAGCATATAATAAAGATGCTACACAAAAAAACCTTGTTAGATTGGGTTATGAAGATCCAGAAGGTTTTCACAGACAGTTATTATTGGGCTTTATTCCAAATTCACCAGCCAATTTAAGTTTTAACAACGGTTATGATGCTTTTATGAATGGATTAAGAGCTGATGACATGTATTTTATTATAGATGATGATTTATCAAAACAGTATGTTATTCAGGGTGTAGGAGCTTATGATGCAACTAATTTATTTCCAATTGGTGTAATTATCTCAGAAGAAGGAACTCATACAATTATGTTAGATGAAGTTGAAAACTTTACGGACGATGTTTATTTGTATGACAACGTTTTAGAACAAACTTATAACCTTAGCCAAGGTGAACTGGAATTAAATTTAGAACCAGGAGAATATCTAGATCGATTTAAAATTATGTTTCAAGATCAAAACGCATTGGGAATTAATGATGTAAGCTTAGAAGACTTAAAAGTATTTTATGATAATGATAGCCATATTATCATAAACAATACATGGGGATTAGAAATAAATACCATGGCTGTTTACAATATTTTAGGACAAGAGTTGCTTCGTAAAAAGAATTTAAGAGGCGTAAATAATTCAATTCAATTTCAACACCCAAAAGGGGTGTATGTTATTGTGGTTGAAACAGATAAAGGAAAAAAATCATATAAGATTATCAATTAAATTATAAAATAATGTTCAAAAATAAAAAATCAATTTTAATTATTTTTTTAATTATTTTAGGTTATAATTCTCGTACAATGGCACAGGTAGGAATAAATAATGTTACTCCAGACCCAAGTTCCATGCTAGATATTCAATCTACAGGAAAAGGCTTACTAATTCCAAGGATGACTAAAGCTGCTCGAGACGGGATAGATAATGCTGCCACTAGCCTACTGATTTATCAAATTGATGAAACCCCAGGGTTTTATTACTTTGATGGCGCAGCCACATGGATTGCAATAGCAGGTGCAAAAGATGATAAATGGACTGTAGAGGATGACAACATGTACAATGCCAACATCGGCAATGTAGGTATTGGTACAACTACGCCAGGAGCAAAATTGCATGTAGAAGGAGATATGTTGATGGATGTAGGAAGAGGAGATGTGCTTTTTGAAAATAATTCAAATGATAATGTAGACGGAGCTGGGATCACCATAAGAACAAAAGCTAACCCATCATTGGGCGCTATCTTCGCAGTGAGAAGTTCTGGTCAGGCAAATCGTTTATTTGTGGGGCAGAATTTTACATCCACTGGTTATAATAATTTTTATGTTGGATCAACAAGCTCTAGGGATGCATCGAATACCTCACTTTATACCAATAAAATCGCCAAATCCGGGGATTCTTATTTTAATGCAGGTAATGTAGGTATTTGAACTACTGCGCCTACAGATAAATTAACCGTAGCTGGCACTGCAGGTTATAATGCAACAACAAATATGGGTACTAGTGACACTGATTTTGCTAGTAAAAAATATGTAGATGATAATTCTGATTCTGATCATTCGACATTAGTAGCAAGCTTACGTGCCAATGCAAATATTTCTGGGGGTGGTGTAATAACAGTCAATGGTAGTGGCTTTATTAAAAACTCTCAAAGATTTATTGTAATTTCCAATGGCCGTGGAACTCATTTTAGCAACAGTGGTTATTTCAATATTGACATACCAACTTCAGGTACCATTACCGGTGTTGGTGGTGCCTTTAATAGATCAGCAACAGCTAACGGTGTCCAATTAGGTAGCTGGGAAGCCCTCTATTATATTTTACCGATTGGGAGTGCTCGCACTTCTCTCGCTGCAAATTTTAGAGTTGCCGCTTATACAGCTAATTTGGTAATACCTGAAGAGTGGGTGTTAATCGCGATGAAAAACGGTGATACTGGTGGTAAATATCACATTATAGATAAATACATATTGGCAGCAGGCGAGTCTATAAATACAGCTGCCGCTGCGAATACAAGTGTCAAAAAACATACGAAAACAATTACTATTGAATCGCCAACAAGTTCAGACGATATCACAATTTTTAGAACAGATGACGCTATTACTGTAAAGGAAGTTATCGCAGTGAGTACAGGTTCTTCACCAAATACTAGATTTAGATTAAGACATAGTACAAATAGAGCTGTTACAGGAAACGTATTATCTACCAATCTTGCTACAACTAGCACGACCGTTGGTAACAGGGCAACATTAAGTGATGCAACAATACCTGCAAATAGTTGGGTATGGATAGAAATGATTGCAGCTCGTGGAACTAACGTAACACTATCAGTAAATATAAGATATGTGATTGATTAAAATATCAGGAAAGCGAAGAGTTCTATTTAACTGGTACTTCTGTTATAGATAGTCTAAAACCACAAACACAATAATTTTTAGAATATTGTTACTTTTCTTAGAACTGCTCTTACTTTAATTAATGGCTCATCTGTAGTATTAAGATACCTTTTTATTTAAAATTTATAAATGTTATGGTAAAAAAATCATTATTATTGATGTCTTTTTTTTGATGATCAGTTTTGCTTGTTATGGGCAGCAAAAATGCTGTAACTATACTACCTGGACACCAGGAATGAGCATTGGACCCGGTTCTTATTGTGGTTCGTCATATGGTGGGCAAATTGTATCTTATCGAGGAAGGCTTTATACACATTAGGATATTGCTCTAGTCAAGGTCCGAACTCATATGAATTCGTAGATATTGGACCATGTGATGATAGTAGTAGTTTAGGTACGGGTAGTATTGGAATTCCTTAAAACCTTACAGCTCCTGCTGATACCGCTACTATTACAAATATCAATAATGGCGGTGCAGATAGCTATCAATGGCAATTTTCTGATGTTAGTGCCACTGGTCATTGAACCCTAATATCTGGACAAACAAAAAGGTACCTATAACCCACCGTGCTGTATAACAGCTACCCGCTAGCATTGAAGAAGAGGCTTTCAATATTCTGTTGAAGTGGACTGTAACCCCAATTGGACAAGCCGACTGCAAGTTACGGTAACTAGCAAACGGAGCGTGATTATCATAGATTAAGTAATAGATGTTTGAATGAGATATAAGAGTATAAAGGATTAGTAAAAAAGGCTAAGTGAAGAAGTAAACAATGATGTTAGCTCTAAAAAAGGAAAACGAAATCCTAAAAGTAGCTGTATTAAGTGTAAAAACGAGCCCAAGTGAAACAGATAAAAAACGAATATATACTCTCTGGACTGGGGTTTAGCAGAAGTAATGCAACTTACACCAGTTTCGTTTAACTGGAAGAGCGATTCTGCAATGAGAAGAAACAAAATTGGATTCATTGCCCAAGACGCTCAAAAAGTAATTCCAGATGTGGTAAACGTTAAGTCATCCCGAAACTGTTACAATTACCAAAGGAACTGAAAACTTGTTGTTTGAGCAATACACCAACGAACACTCCAAACGTGAATAGGCATTGAGGGCTTGGGTGTATTTGGAGCAACGTAAAAAAAAAATACACATAACACTTTATATAGCGCATTGAAACGCGCCATACACTTAACGTTAAACGAACCTCTCCAAAAAAAACTTCAACTTCACAAGTTAAAAAAAATGACAGTAAGTAAATGTGTTAGGAATTTCAATGTTAATTCCTATTTAGCGCTAAGTTTTACTTAATAGAGATACAAAAGTTAACAAATAATCAGATTCACTATAGAACTATTATAAGTCACTCTTAGCTTGCCTAACATCACGGAATGTTGGTGAATTCTCGGTAATGCTTCCTGCTCCTTTTTTATTAATTTTGAAAGTAACATCCTTTGTTGTGGTAAATAAAAGTACAGATGAAAAAGACGTTTTGAGATATGGTTTTAAAAATATAAAAGCTTCATCTAAAGTAAGCTCGCTTTCCTCATCTTCGGTCTCTCTAGATTGGTAACGCAGTTTTACTAAAACCTTAAAGCCATCTTTAGAAGACAATGGTCTAACAAATATATTTTTCAAGTCTGGCTTACCAATGGTTTTTGCCATAGTTAATTTGGCGAAACGACCTTCTTGGAAACTCTCTTTTACTTGTTCCCAGAATAGAACAAACACTTCTTGATACGGCATAAACTAAGGATTGATGATATAATATTTTGACACTTCAAAAATAGCATTAATAATTGATACCAATTACAACTTAAAATAAGCTCAATAAAACGTCCTTTTTTCTTTCCTTTTCATTAAAAAAAGAAACCGTAACTAAGGCTATGCTTTAATTTTAAGATACGTATTAATGCTATCGTTAGTTAAGTTTTCTGGAGTTGTGAGGATAGAATAGATACCGTATTTTTTTAATTCGTTGACAATGAGTCGTTTTTCGAATGTAAATTTTTATGAAATGACCTGGTTGTAAACCTTTTTAGTGGTTTCTGATTTATTGTTAATTAGACTTTTTGAACCTGTACTTTTAAACAAGATAATGATACTGGCATTGTTAGGGAATCCTTTTATGCCGCAATAACAATAAAAGACTATTAAAAATTGATTAAATTTCAACAAAAAATAATTGAAAGGTTAGCATTAAACATGTAAAACAGACCACCGATATGGAGTTTATTGATGTTATTTTAAAAGATTATAATTTTTATACCCAAAGCATGTAAATTGAGAGCTAATTTTGAAAAGAAAAATTGTATGAATCGCTTATCCCGAGCTAGTCTTGGGATCTTAAATAAATAAAAAATATGTTTTATACTATAGATATTTTAGGAACCATCGCTTTTGCTATTTCTGGCGTCTTAATAGCTATATACAAGAAGATGGATTTATTCGGAATTCTTATTATAGCATTTGTTACAGCTGTTGGAGGTGGCACCCTACGCGATTTACTCATAGGTGACACACCAGTGAGTTGGATGAAAGATATCACATATACTTATGTCATTTTAGGGTCTGCCATATTCGCGATACTTTTTAGAAGTAAAATAAATTATTTAAGAACCTCATTATTTTTATTCGATACCATTGGTATTGGACTCTACACATTGGTTGGTATAGAAAAAGGGTTAAATGCAGAACTACATCCTATTATTTGTATTGCTTTAGGAACCATTACAGCTAGTTTTGGAGGTGTTATTCGTGATATTTTATGTAATGAAATCCCCGTTATTTTTAGAAAAGAAATTTATGCTACGGCCTGTATCTTAGGAGGTATCACTTATTTTCTTTTGCGAGAATTCCCAATAAAAGACGATTTTGTTTTTGTAATTGCTGGTATCGTGGTTATTGTCGTGAGGTTACTGGCTGTAAAGTTTAAAATTGCACTACCTACTATTTATAAAGATTAATTTATTTGGGCGTTACTTTTTGAGAAAAACAAAAAGTCAGGCTTTTCGCTATATCTTTTTCTCGTGCCTCAAAAAAGGATGCCGCTACAATCCCTAACGCAAAAACAGACTTTGAATGTATTGATTTTAGTTTCAAAGACTATTATATTCCATGCAAATTATTTTTGCTCATTGCTATTTATTCAATAACCTCAACATTTCGAATAAAAATATTTTTATCTGGCCAATCACCATCATCAGTTTTTACTGCAGCAATTTTGTCTATAACATCCATACCTCGTGTTACATGTCCGAAAATAGTATAATCACCATCTAAAAAATGAGCACCATTTTTTTGGCAGACAATAAAAAACTCAAAAGGGGATGCTAGTTTGTGCGGATTTCTAATTTCGCTACTAGGCATAGAAATAACACCTCGCTTATGTTTAAAACCACGTTTAGTATCTGGTGGTAATAAGTATTTACCAATATGAGCTCGTTTTCTAGCCGTTTTTATGTCATCACTATTTCCAGCTTGAACAATAAAATTATCAATAACTCTATAAAATTGTGTGCCATTAAAGTAGTTCTGTTTGGTTAAGAAAATGAAATTAGAACGATGAAATTTTGTCTCGTTATACAGTAAGATATCAATTTCTCCAAAATCGGTAGTAATTCGAACCTTATTTTCTTTATGAATTTTATCATATTCTAAGAAAAATTCCATAGCACTTTTAGAATTCAACTTAGGGGATTCACGTTCAGGCTCTTGAAAAGAATCATTGATGGCCTCTTCTTCTAAAGGTTGTACAACTTTAGTTTTAGAAGTGCCTTTCTTTTTAGTTTGTTTATCTTCACAATTCAGAAATAAAAGAAAAAAACTTAAAAACAATACGCTGCGCATAGACTATGAGGTTTGAAGAATTTTTAAAATCAGTTTCAAAAATAAAAAATATACCGCTACCAGCCGAAGTATCTCACTTTAAAATGGTGCCTCCTTTTCGTCAGGAACTTTTAAAAAAACAGAAAGAAGCCATTAAGAAAGCAAAACATGCGGGGGTTTTATCATTGTTTTATCCTGACGAAGATATGGAAACAAAATTCGTTTTAATTTTAAGAAAAACGTATAAAGGAGTACATTCAGCGCAAGTTGCTTTTCCTGGTGGTAAATTAGAGGCACAAGATGCATCATTGCGAGACACGGCATTAAGAGAAACTTTTGAAGAAGTAGGCGTTCCCGTTGATACTGTTCAAATTGTTAGAAGTATATCTCAAGTTTATATTCCACCAAGCAATTTTTATGTACATCCATTTATTGGATTCACTCAAAATACGCCTCAATTTATTAAACAAGATGATGAGGTTGAGGCGCTGATAGAAATAGATTTAGAACATTTTTTGGATGAACAATCTCTTATCTCCAAAAAAGTAAAAACATCTTACAGTATTGAGGTTGAGGTGCCTGCATTTAAATTAAATGATTATGTAGTTTGGGGAGCAACTGCCATGATGCTAAGCGAAATTAAAGACTTGTTAAAACAACTCTAGTAGTTTATTAGATTTATTACATTTGTATCCTAACCAATTTTGACGCGTGATTTATGGGATTGTTTAAAAAAAATCCATTCGGACATATACTATTTCTAAAAAAATGGCTTATTAGAATCTTTGGGGCACTTACTCATAGGCGTTTTAGAGGGTTTAATGAACTGCAGATAGAAGGTTCTGAAATCATAAAGGACTTACCAGATACTAATGTGCTTTTTGTATCAAATCATCAAACATATTTCGCTGATGTGGTATCCATGTTTCATGTGTTTAATGCCAGTTTAAGTGGGCGTACCGATTCTATTAAAAACATAGGGTATCTCTGGAATCCAAAATTGAATATTTATTATATAGCAGCTAAAGAGACAATGAAGGCTGGTTTGCTTCCAAAAATACTCGCTTATATGGGGTCTATAAGTATTGAGCGTACGTGGCGATCTGAAGGAAAAGATGTGAACAGACAGGTTAAAATGAGTGATATTTCTAGTATAGGGAAAGCTTTAGATGATGGTTGGGTTATTACTTTTCCGCAAGGCACAACCACACCTTTTAAACCCATTAGAAAAGGAACAGCGCATATTATTAAGCGTTACAAACCTATCGTAGTGCCTATTGTTATTGATGGGTTTAGACGGTCGTTTGATAAAAAAGGATTGCGTATTAAAAAGAAAAATATTCTTCAATCCTTTGAAATTAAAGCGCCTTTAGAAATTGATTACGAAAATGAAACAACCAAAGATATTGTAAAAAGAATCGAATATGCTATCGAGCAACATCCTTCATTTTTAAAAGTAATTCCTCAAAAAGAATTGGAGGCGCTTGAAGAGTTGAATAAGCGTAGAAAGTGGTAATGCATTAATGTGTTTAATGTTATCAGTCTAGAATTCTTTTTATGTCCATAACCAACATCCCAGATCAACTATTTTCTAATTTAAAAACATATTTTGGGTACGATAGTTTTAGAATGAATCAACAAGATATTGTTGAAACTGTCTTAAATAAACAGGACTGCTTGGTTATTATGCCAACTGGTGGTGGTAAATCTATTTGTTTTCAACTTCCAGCATTATTATTTAAGGGTGTAACATTGGTTATTTCCCCTCTTATAGCCTTGATGAAAGATCAAGTTGATGGATTAAGTGCCAACGGAATCTCTGCTTCTTATTTTAATAGTAGTCAAAGTAATGAAGAGCAATCTGCAATAATAGACCGTGTTTTAAGTGCCGATTTAAAATTGCTATATGTAGCACCCGAAAGTTTAGCGGGATTACAAAACATACTAAACGAAACTTATATAAGTTGTGTGGCTGTAGATGAAGCGCATTGTATATCTTCTTGGGGGCACGATTTTAGACCATCCTATCAACAATTAGGGTTTTTAAAGAAAACGCTGCCTAATACGCCATTTATAGCATTAACGGCAACAGCCGATAAAGCCACGCGACAAGATATTGTAAAGCAACTTCATATCGAGAATGCGCAACAATTTATTTCCTCTTTCGATAGACAAAATATAGCTTTAGAAGTGCGTGCTGCCAACGATAGGATTTCTCAAATTATTAAATTTATTAAGCAAAGACCAAACCAGTCTGGGATTATATATTGCTTGAGTCGTAAAACGACCGAGCAACTAGCTAAAAAATTAAAGACCAATAAGGTTTCTGCAGAAGCATATCATGCGGGTTTAAATTTTGAGAAACGATCTAAAGTTCAAGAATCTTTTGTTTACGATAAAACTCAAATTGTTTGCGCAACTTTAGCTTTTGGTATGGGCATAGATAAATCTAATGTGCGTTGGGTTATTCACTATAATATGCCAAAAAATATTGAAGGCTATTATCAAGAAATTGGACGGGGTGGTCGAGACGGATTAAAAGCGCATGCGTTATTGTTTCATAGTTATGCCGATGTTATTCAATTGCGAAACTTTGCAAGTGGAGCCTCAAATGAAGAGGTTCAAATTGCGAAGTTAGATCGCATGAAACAGTTTAGTGAAGCTACAACATGTAGACGGAAAATATTATTAAGTTACTTCGGAGAATTATTAGGTGAAAATTGTGGTAACTGCGATGTTTGTATAAATCCTCCCCAGGTATTCGACGGAACTATTATTGCTCAAAAAATTCTTTCAGCAGTCTATCGTTTACAAGAAAAAGAGGCAATGGGAATGATTGTAGATGTGCTTCGGGGTTCGCAAAACGCTGCGGTTTTAGCAAAAGGGTATCAAGGTGTTCGTACTTTTGGTATTGGGAAAGATATTGCATGGAAACATTGGCAACATTTTATTATTCAGCTTATAAATCAAGGGTATTGCGAAATAGCATTTCATAAGCATAATGCCTTGCAATTAACAGCGTTTTCCAATAATGTTCTGTTTAATGGTGCAAAAGTAGCTTTAACAAAACCTATTGAGATTACCGAAATAAAAGCCTTAGTTAAGGAGAAGAAAACGCGACTAAAACGAACAAAGAAGAAGGCAAAACCTAAAATAGATGCTCATAATTTATTTGAACGTTTAAGACTATTACGCTATAAGATTTCTCAAGAAGAGGATATCCCTGCTTATTTGGTGTTTAGTGATGCGACTTTAAAAGAAATAGAGCGTGAGCGCCCCATGAGTGACGACGATTTTCTCAAAATTAGCGGTGTAGGTCAACGAAAAATGGAGGTTTATGGCGATGAGTTTATTGCCGAAATCATTAGTTTTATGGGTTCTAAGCTAAATAAACCTAAAAAGAAGGATACTGTTCTAATAACTTACGACTTATATAAGTCTGGTATGTCTATAGAAGAAATATCTATTGAGCGCAAATTATCATCAACAACCATTTACTCGCATATAGCCAAATTATTTAGTAAAGGAAAGAATATTAATATTTTCGATTTTGTATCTAATAGTGATGTTGAAGCTGTTCGAAAAGCTAAAGTTGCCTTAGATTCTCCAACAGCATTAAAACCCTATTTTTCATATCTTAACGAAGAGTTAGACTATTTTAAAATCAGATTAGCATTAAGTGTTGTAGATCGTTTGTGATTTTTTTACAAAACAAGAGTTTACTAAAAATCAACTACCATAAATAGATTATGAATATTGCATATTTTTGAATTGTAATTTTTATCTTAAATTCCTATTTCTTATTTGCGAATTGTGAAAAAATATGATTCATATTTTATTACCTAATGAATCGTTGATAACTCCTAACAATTCTCTTTCAATAAACTCTTCAAAAGTTCTATTTTGCATCTCTAGTTTAAGATATGTAAATGAAAGTTTGTATTGCCGAAAAACCAAGTGTTGCCCGCGAAATTGCTGCTGTATTAGGAGCAAGCACAAAGCGTGATGGGTACTTTGAAGGCAATGGTTATGCGGTTACTTACACTTTTGGACACCTGTGCACGCTTAAGGAACCTGTTGATTATAAATCGTACTGGAAAAGTTGGGACTTAAATAACTTACCCATGCTTCCTGAAAAGTTTGAAATTAAAGTTTCTCCTAACTCGGGTATTAAAAAACAATTTAACATTGTAAAAAGTCTATTTGATAAAGCCGATGTTGTTATAAATTGTGGGGATGCGGGGCAAGAAGGAGAACTTATTCAGCGTTGGGTGATGAATGAAGCCAATTATAAAGGCGAGGTACAAAGGTTATGGATTTCTTCGTTGACTACAGAAGCTATTAAAGAGGGTTTTAAAAACTTAAAACCATCAAAAGATTACGATAATTTATATTATGCAGGATTCTCCAGATCTATTGGCGATTGGTTATTAGGTATAAATGCGACAAGGCTTTACACCGTAAAGCATGGTGGTTATAAACAGGTGTTGTCGGTAGGGCGCGTGCAAACACCAACTTTAGCAATGGTTGTAAATAGATTTAAAGACATAGAGAACTTTAATCCACAACCCTATTGGGAATTACAAACCTTGTATAGAGATACCTTATTTAGTTATGAGGATGGTCGTTTTCTTAAAAAGGAAGATGGTGAAGCTCTGGCCAATAAAGTAAAAGAAAGCGATTTTGAAATACAATCGATTACCAAAAAGAAAGGAAAAGAATATGCTCCTAAATTATTCGATTTAACGGGCTTACAGGTATATTGTAATACAAAATTTGGGTTTTCGGCTGATGAAACTCTTAAAATAGTTCAGGCCTTATACGAGCGTAAAGTAGTCACCTATCCTAGGGTCGATACTACATTTTTACCGAATGATGTGTATCCAAAGGTGTCTGGAATTCTTCAAAAACTAACGAGCTATTCAAAATTAACACAACCGCTTTTAGGTAAAAAAATAAAGAAGTCTACTAAAGTTTTTAACGATAAAAAAGTTACGGATCACCATGCTATTATTCCAACAGGCATGCAGACTAATTTGCAATACAATCAGCAACAGGTTTACGATATTATTGTAAAGCGTTTTATTGCTGTATTTTATGACGATTGTATTGTGGCAAATACAACGGTTTTAGGACATGCAGCAAAAGTGGTTTTTAGAACTACGGGTAAAGAAATTTTAGAAAAAGGCTGGCGTGTTGTTTTTGAAAACCCGAATGCCAAAGAAAAAGAATCTGGGATTTTACCAACTTTTGAAAAAGGTGAAAAAGGACCTCATGAGCCATCATTTTTAGAAAAAGAGACCAAACCACCCAATCAGTTTACAGAGGCAACATTATTACGTGCTATGGAAACGGCTGGTAAGCAGGTTGATGATGAAGAATTACGCGATTTAATGAAGGAGAATGGTATTGGAAGACCTTCAACTCGTGCCAATATTATTGAAACGTTATTTAGACGTAAATATATAAAGCGAAATAAAAAGCAAGTACTGCCAACCGTTACAGGTATTCAGTTAATTGATACGATTCAAAATGATTTATTAAAATCTGCTGAACTAACGGGGTCTTGGGAAAAGCAATTGAAAGATATTGAAAAGGGTGAATTTACAGCAGGAGCATTCATTAAAAACATGAAACGCATGGTTGATGCTTTGGTTTATGAGGTGCGAAGCGAAACCAAACGTGCTAATATTTCGCATGCTGTTACGGTTAAAAAACGTGCTGCTAAGGTTGAAGCTAAAAAAGGAGTGGGTATTACTTCGGAGTCTTGTCCTAAATGTAAACAGGGGCAAATTATCAAAGGGAAATCAGCTTATGGCTGTAGTGCTTATAAAACGGGTTGCAATTTTGTAATGTCGTTTAAGTTTGGTGATAAGAAAATTTCAGAAAAACAATTTATAAGACTGCTTCAAAAAGGATCTACAGTTAATCTGAAGGGTTTTAAAACGACTTCTGGCACTGCTGAAGGTTTGCTTCGATTTGATGATGATTTCAAGCTTAAATTGGAGCCTAAAACAACTTTGGCGAAGGCGAAACCATATGAATTAACATGTCCGAAATGCAAAAAAGGAACGGTTATAAAAGGAAAAGCGGCTTATGGTTGTAGTGATTATAAATCTGGCTGTGATTTTAAAGTAACGTTTGATACTGTAAGAGCAAAGATAGATGGGCAAACCCCAACCAGAGAACTTGTTCATAATATTTTGAATGGAAGCATCTAAAACGCAGCATAGACATTTCGTAATCTTCAAGCCTTATGGATGTTTGAGTCAGTTTGCAAGTAATGACTCAAAGCAAAAATCTAAAAAATTTTTAGGAAGCCTACATGATTTTCCTGAAAGCATTATGGCTATTGGTCGTTTAGACGAGAAGTCTGAAGGGGTATTATTGTTAACTACAGATGGTAAAATGAGTGCTCATATAAACAGTCGAAAAGTAGAAAAAGAATATTATGCTCAGGTTGATGGTGATATTTCTATAGAAGCTTTACAACAATTAAAAACAGGTGTTGAAATAGGTTTTGATGGAGGAAAGTATAAAACGAAGCCTTGCAAAGCTTTTAAATTAGAAGAAATCCCTGATTTGCCTAATCGTGGAAAAAAGATTCGAGATGATAGACATGGGCCAACATCGTGGGTATCTATTACATTAAATGAAGGCAAGTTTAGGCAGGTTAGAAAAATGACTTCGTCTGTTGGTTTTCCAACGTTACGATTAGTTCGTGTTAGAGTAGGGGGTATTCATACAGACGATATGCAGGCAGGAGATGTTGTTGAGGTAGGTGTATTTGGTGTTTAAGATTTTAGTTTCTTTAAAGTTGTAAACTTTTGCGTTAGGGATTGCAGTGGAAAGCCCACAGTGACGGGATGTATCGGCGAAGTGAGGACTTGTAACCTAAAGCCGGACCCTTGCTTTACCTGCCTGCCGTTAGGCAGGCGCCCAAATAGTTAATCCATTTCTAACTTTTTTAATTCTTTATAGTTTCGGTTTAAACGTTTGAGTAAAAGCCCATAAATAAGCTTATAGAATAACCAAATAACAAGCACAAAAATTGCAGTAATTAGTGTAATTACGAATATAATCAGGGCCATTTTTTTGTCGCTAATGTTTGAAAAATCTATTGCAGTATTTGGGGTGTTATGTAGCGCATAATAAAAGCCAATAATAAGAGAAAGACCAGCTGCAATGAGGTTGTAAAGCACGTAGTATTTTATGATTTTACGTGTTTTTAAAATACTTTCCATTAAATTTTTAGCACTATCTGTTATGGAAATGGATTTGTATGATTTATAGAGTAGATATACGAATAGAAGAATAATGGCATAGCTAGTAATGGTTAGACCTGTTAATATGTAATCGTTTTGGAATACTAGGTCTAGCCTTTCATTGTAACTGTCTGATGTAAAATAGGGTAAAGAATTGACTAAAACCCAGAAGACAAGTTCGGCGAGACTAATGTAAAATAAGATCTTGACAATGGAAGACGATTTTTTATGTAGCATCGGGTAAATATCTTTAACCGAAAGTTTCTTTTTTGAAGACTCTTTATCCCAGTCTTTTTTTAATAAATCTAATCCATCCATGAGCTTACGGATTTAAAATGGTTCTAAGTTTCGTTTTTATTCTATTCATCTTCACACGGGCATTCACCTGAGTTATCCCCAAAGTTTCACTAATTTCTCTATAGTCTTTGTCTTCTAAATATAAAAAGACAAGTGCTTTTTCAATATCGTTTAATTGATGTACAGCTTTGTAGAGAACTTTTAATTGTTCCTCTTCTGTATCATCATAATATTCTGCTTTTATTTTAAATTCAACCCCCTGAAAATCTTGAGTCTTTATGGAGCGTTTAGATTTTCTGTATAAGGTTATTGCTGTATTTAAACCTACACGATACATCCATGTGCTGAATTTTGCATCACCACGGAATTTAGGATATGCCTTCCAGAGTTGAATGGTTATTTCTTGAAATAAATCATTATGAGCATCATAATTATTAGTGTACAAACGGCAGACTTTGTGCACAATATTTTGATGCTTTTCTAACAATTCAACAAAACTATGTTCTAGTTCTTTAGTCAATGGTGTGGTTTAGTTATTATGTAAGTAGCTTAATTTTTTAAAACGTTACATGTAAATGGAAATAAAATTTTAAACAGTCTAATTTGAATAGTAGGTATTGGTTAAAAACGTTATGAATTATGATGAATTTTAGTTTTAATATTTATAATTTCATGCAAAAAGATGTAGTTCATAAATAATTAAAAATCTGATTTAGATAATTCATGTTTAAGGTTGGTTTTCAATTATTTAAATGTGTGTCAAAGACAAAAACTATGATTCGTTTTTAGCTTATAATTTACTCTCTGAATCTGTTGTATTTCAGCTAATATATAAAAAAAACATATTATTAAAATTTTGGCTTAAAACTCTTCATAAATATTTAAAAATTGTGGGGGTTTTTAAAATAAATCACATTTATTTTAAAGTTTTAAATTTGATTTATCTCTGCTATTAAAATTACTTTTTGTGATTTTAATACTCAAGAATTCAATTCATCATACAAATTTTACAGTTCGGTAATTAAGAGTTTTCGTAATCATTCTTCTTTCGCAAATTTGTCTCGTCATCACAGGTTAAAAAGTTAGATCACCAAAAAACGAACAGTTAAAAAATAATCAATCATGCAAAAATCAGCAATCATTATAATAGCATTAATTAGTTTTGAATTATCCGCTCAAACGACTATAATAGGAAAAGTGTTTAACACAAAAAATGAGCCTATTGCTGGTGCAAATGTTTATTTAGAAGGAACCTATGATGGAAGTACTTCAGGTGCCGATGGATCATTTTTATTTGAAACTTCAGATAAAGGAATACAAACTTTAGTGGTTTCTTTTTTGTCTTATGAAACCTTTACGATGGTTAGCGATGTAACACATATGAAAGATATTATAGTTAAACTTCGCGAAGATGTTAGCGCTTTAGATGCAGTTGTATTATCCGCAGGAACATTTTCGGCAGGAGATAATAGTAAGGTAAATGTATTAAAGCCGCTTGATGTGGTAACTACCGCTAGTGCTTTGGGTGATTTTGTTGGTGCCTTGCAAACTTTGCCAGGAACAACAACCGTTGCCGAAGATGGTAGATTATTTGTACGCGGTGGTGATGCCAATGAAACTCAAATTTTTATTGATGGTATTCGTGTGTTTACACCCTATTCGCCGACAACTAATAATACACCTACAAGAGGACGATATTCACCATTTTTGTTTGATGGTATTACCTTTTCAACAGGTGGATACTCTGCCGAGTTTGGTCAAGCCTTATCAAGTGTATTGCTTTTAAACACCATTGATGAACCCGACCAAGAAAAAACCGATATTGGTATCATGAGTCTTGGTACTACGCTTGGTAATACACAAAAATGGGATAAAAGTTCATTAAGTGTTAATGCATCATACATCAACTTAGCGCCTTATAACGCTATATTTAAAAACAGGAATGATTGGATAAAGCCTTTTGAAACTGCATCTGGTGAAGCTGTTTATAGAAAGAAGACCAATTTGGGGCTATTTAAACTTTATGGAGCTTTTGATGCCACAAACTTTGAACTTACTCAAGAAGATATAAACGAACCAGAACGTGCTTATTTCAAATTAACGAATAATAACGTTTATCTAAATGGATCATATCAAGGTGTTTTAAACGATACTTGGACACTTTTTGGAGGTATTAGTTATACACACAGCGAAAACAATTTAAATATTATTGAAACTACTATTAATGATACTGAAAACTCATTACATGCCAAGGTTAAACTTAAAAATAGAATTAGCAACAGACTGAAACTCTATTTTGGTGCGGAGTATTTTGCAACAGATTTTGAAGAAACTTACAATGATGAAGCTATTGATAAGGTTAATTATGGTTATAATAATAATATTGCGGTGGCTTATGCTGAAGCAGATATATTTCTATCGAAAGAATTAGCTTTTAAAACAGGTTTTCGTGCCGAGTATAGCGCCTTGTTTAAAGAATTTACGTTGGCTCCAAGATTGTCTTTGGCGTATAAAACTACTAGTAAAAGTCAGGTATCATTGGCGTATGGTAACTTTTACCAAAACCCATCTAGTAATATTTTAAAGTTCAATCAAGAGTTAAAAGCAGAAAACACATCGCATTATATTTTTAACTATCAATACAATGTGGATAGAAAACTATTTAGAGCTGAGGCATATTATAAAACCTATGACAATTTGGTAAAATATGACACTGATTTCACAAACTTTGATAGTAATTATAACAACAACGGAAGTGGTTTTGCAAGAGGTATCGATTTCTTTTGGAGAGACAGTAAAAGTATCAAGAACTTTGATTATTGGTTAAGTTATTCATTTCTGGATACCGAACGTGATTACAAAAACTATTTAACAAAAGCACAACCCAATTTTGCAAACACTCATAACTTATCTTTAGTTGGTAAATATTGGGTAGACAAATGGCGCAGTCAAGTTGGCTTTAGTTATACTCATGCCTCAGGTAGAACGTTTACCAATCCTAATGAAGCAGGGTTTTTAAATGAAAAAACAAAAGCCTTTAATAGCCTGAGTTTAAATTGGGCATATTTAATTAGTCCACAAAAAATACTTTACGCGTCTGTAAATAATGTGTTAGGTTATAAAAATATTAACGGTTACCAATACGCTAATACGCCAGACATAAATGGTGATTTTAATAGACGCGCTTTACAACCAGCAGCAGATCAATTCTTTTTTGTGGGATTCTTTTGGACGATAAGTGAAGATAAAAAGAGTAGTCAGTTGGGTAATTTATAGGGAGGCTAGTTCGTTTAATGCAAATACAAAGTTCCGTTTTAATGAATTTCATCAATTGTTAGGCTAGTTTAGCTAAGCTATAATTTTTTTTAAAATCAAGTCTATTCAATATTGGAATTTTTTAAGTTGAAATTTCTTTTAATAATATGATATTATCTGAATGTTAAGTTTATTTTAGGATATGATAAATGTCATAGTTGTCTTACTAAGTATATAATAATTTTATACCATTAATATCATGATGATGTTCATCCGTTAAATACTAAGTACTATGGAAGCTAAAAAGAATCCGCAACTAGAAATAGGAAGGAACAGCGGCATTTATTTTGCTATTGGCTTGAATTTAATGTTACTTCTTTCTTGGAGAGCTTTAGAATATAGAACATACGAAAGGGACGATGTAGCTATTGATGTTGTAGAAATGCAAAGCGAATTTGAAGAAGAGATTCCAATAGTTAATGTGAATACACCGCCACCGCCACCGCCGCCAATAGTGATGAGTGAAGCAGTTGAAATTGTAGAAGATGCTGAAGAAATCGAGGAAACTGTTATTGAAAGCACAGAAATAGGACAAGACGATGCTATTGAAGCTATTGTTGATGTGGGCGATGTTGAAGTTGAAGAATTAGATGAAGACGTGCAAGTAGCGTTCGCAGTTATTGAAGATGTACCTGTATTTCCTGGTTGTGAAAAGTTATCTAAAAAAGCTACAAAAGATTGTTTTCAGAAAAAGGTACAACAGCATGTCGCTTCTAACTTTAATTATCCGCAAACTGCTCTAGATTTAGGTATTCAAGGCCGTGTATCGGTTGTATTTGTAATTGATAAAACTGGACATATTATAGGAATTCGATCTAGAGGTCCAGATAATATTTTAGAAAAAGAAGCAGAACGAATTATTAGTATATTACCGAAAATGAAACCTGGTAGACAGCGCGGTAAACCTGTAAAAGTCGCATATGCTGTGCCTATTTTCTTCAAATTTCAAGAAGGTTAATGAGGTAGTAAAAGGTTTTATATCAATGTGAGTAAAAGGCAATCTGAAAATATTCAGATTGCCTTTTTATTTAATGCCACTGCTTTGCCGCATTATTTTTCAGTACCACTATTCTAGAGTTATCAAATTTTTTTTCATACTTCAATTTTAAATTATCCCTTTCTTGTATTAGCTTATTGAAATTAGCGCCACTAACATAGTATTGGATAGGCAGTATTATCAATAAGCTCTATGAGGTTTAACATTTCATCAACAAAAAATAACAGTTCGGTAAGTCCTTTTTTCAAAACAACTAGTTCTATTAGATATTTGCTTCATAATAAAAAACAATCCATCATGAATAATCTTATGACTATTATTTGCCTTTCACTTTGCGCAGTCTCTAGTATTACTGCTCAAGAAGATAGTGCAAGTGATATTACCGTAGTAATTACAAACTTTGATAATAACCAAGGGAAAGCATATATAGCACTTTACAACTCAGAAGAAAGCTTTTTAAAAAAAGGATTTGAATCTACTCTTACTAAAATAGAAAATAACAGTTGTTCTATAACTTTTAGGGATGTGCCAAATGGTATTTATGCTATTTCTATGTTTCATGATGAGAATGATAATAATAAAATGGACACCGCTCTTTTTGGTATTCCAAAAGAAGATTATGGGTGCTCAAATAATGCAAAAGGTTTTATGGGACCACCAAAATGGCAAGACGCAAAATTTCAAATCAATAATAAATCTATAACACAACATATTCAACTTTAATATTTAAAAATATGAAACAGCTAATCATTATCACAACACTATTAATTTCAGGAATTTTATTTGGGCAAACTAATTATGAAAAAGGAATGCAAAAAGCCTTTGAACTTTGGGGTAGCAACCAACCAACTGAAGCGTCTAACTTGTTTGAGCGCATCGCTAAAGCAGAACCAAATAATTGGTTGCCAGCGTATTATGCAGCACAAATTAATGTTGTCAATAGTTTTGGTGAGAGAGACGAAGATAAACTATCAGCAAAACTTAAAAGAGCACAGGATTTAATTAATGATGCTACAGCCATTTCAAAAGAAAACCCAGAAATAATGGTATTACAAGCCTTATTGCATACAGCTTGGGTAGCTTTTGATGGTGCTACGTATGGCATGACGTTGTCCGGTAAAGTTGTGGAACTTTATACAAAAGCAAAAATAGTAGCACCAGGTAACCCAAGAGTATTGTACTGCAAAGCAGAGTGGGATATGGGAGGTGCTAAATATTTCGGACAAGATACCGCACCATTTTGTAAAGATATAGAGCGTGCCATAGAACTTTTTGCTAACTTTAAACCAGAAACACCATTTCACCCAAATTGGGGAAATGACCGTGCTGAACAGATTTTAGAATCTTGTGGGAAATAAAAATATTAGAGAATGAATTATGACAAAATCGACTAAAAATATCATTATTACCTTTATTATAGGATGTATCATTTTTGTAATTGGCAACCTATTATCGGGTGGGTTTAATTTTAAAAATATTAATCAGTTTTTAATCGATTTCACTTTTTATCAACTGTATTCTTTTGTGTTAGGCTATTCCAATATGTATTTTTTCGATTATATGGAACGCCGCAATTGGAAAAAGGATGATACCGTTAAACGCGTTATTATTGGTGTTTTTGGTTCGACCATTATTACCTTAATAGGGCTTTTTATGCTTCGAGCTTCAACGGCTATGATTGATAGACATATTACGTTTAATGAATTTCTATTGAACGAACAGTTTAAATATTATCAATTTGGATTGTGGGTAACCCTAACTATTGTTATTATTTTTCATGTTATCTATTTTTATAATAAGTATCAGCAAAACCGAATTAAAGAACAAAAAGTTATTGCAGGAACTGCAAGCGCTAAGTTTGATGCTTTAAAAAATCAGTTAGACCCGCATTTTCTATTCAATAGTTTAAATGTACTAACTAGTTTAATTGAAGAAAACCCAGACAATGCACAAAAGTTTACAACATCATTATCTAAAGTGTATCGTTATGTTTTAGAGCAAAAAAGTAAAGAATTAGTAACGGTAGATGAAGAGCTGCAATTCGCAAAAACTTACATGTCTTTACTCAAAATGCGTTTTGAAGACAGTATCGTTTTTACCATGCCCGAAAAAGCATCAAATCCAGATAGTAAAGTGGTGCCATTATCATTACAATTACTTCTAGAAAATGCCGTAAAGCATAATATGGTAACCTCAAGCAAGCCCTTGCATATTAGGATATATGAAGCCCAGGGGAGCTTAATAGTAGAAAACAATTTGCAACCCAAACAAATACTTAAAAAGAGTACTGGTGTGGGTTTAAGCAATATTAAACAGCGCTACGATTTACTAACAAACAAAAAAGTAATCATCAACAAAGAAGCAAACCGTTTTGCAGTCGCAATACCTATGCTTACTAAAAAAATATCAGTCATGAGAACAGAACAAACACCATCACGATTAGACGATAGTTATGTGCGTGCACTAAATCATGTAGACGAACTTAAAGGATTTTATTACAGTTTAATATCGTACTGCCTCGTTATTCCATTTTTAATATTCATCAATTACAAAACGTCTTGGGGTTTCCAATGGTTTTGGTTCCCAATGTTCGGTTGGGGTATTGGCATAGCAATTCAAGCTTTTAGAGTGTTTGTAAACAATGGTGCTTTTGGTAGAGACTGGGAAAAACGCAAAATGGAAGAATTTATGCGTAAAGAAAAAAATAACTGGGACTAAAAGATACAATCATGGAAAGGTTATCAGATTTTGAAACTGATCAAAAATATTTAAGAGCACGAAAACGTATTGCAGAGATAAAAGGTTTTTACCAACATCTATTCGCCTATTGTTTATTTACGCCATTCACAATTTTTATTAATTATAAAACCTACTGGGATTATAAATGGTTTTGGTTTTCAGTTATAGGCTGGGGTATTGGTTTGGCAATACATGCATTCATAGTTTTTTTACATAGAGGGGTGGTTGGAAATAAATGGGAAGAACGCAAAATAGAAGAATTGATGCGTAAAGAAAAAAATAACTGGGACTAAAATATAGCAATCATGGAAGAGTTTAAATTAGAGTCTTACGACAACAAAAATCACCGAAAAGAAGCCGCTTACATACGTGCAAAAAAAAGAGTAAAAGAACTCAAAGGCTTTTATTGGCATGCCTTCTGGTATGTAGTAGTAAATATATTTATCGTTAGTACAATAGCCTCTAATACTAAAGATATATGGAATTTCGGTACCTTTTCAACTCCAATTTTTTGGGGTTTAGGTCTAGGGTTTCATGCACTTGCAGTATTTGGTAAAAACCTTGTTTTTAGTAAAAACTGGGAAGAAAGAAAAATTAAAGATTATATGGATAAGGATAAACAACAATGGAAGTAAAATAATTTGGGTGCCTGCCTGCCGGCAGGTTAACGCAAGGGTCGGGCTTTATTCGTTGGTTTATATTTTAAATTATAGAACTCCTATCATAAAATCAATTCACTTAAAATAAAAAATATAAAATGCATGTAATTATCATAGAAGACGAAAAACCATCAGCAAGACGTTTGCAAAGGATGCTTCAAAGTTTAGCATTAAAAGCTGAGGTTATGCTCCATTCCGTTGAGGAATCTATAGATTGGTTTCAGAATAACGAGCATCCAGATTTAATATTTCTAGACATTCAATTAAGCGACGGTTTATCGTTCGAGATTTTCGAAACTATTGATATTAAGTCAGCTATTATATTCACTACAGCTTATGATGAATATGCGCTTCAAGCCTTCAAATTAAATAGTATTGATTATTTGCTAAAACCTATTGATGATGACGATTTAGCAACTGCAGTTAAAAAATACAAAGAGCGCACACCGCAAAAACAAGCGGTTACTTTAGATTTTAATGATATTAAAAAATTACTCGTTAACCCAATAGACCGCGAGTATAAAAAACGATTTTCAGTAAAAGTAGGGCAGCACCTAAAACTCATAAATATTGACGAGATAGAATGTTTTTACAGCGAGAACAAGGGTACGTATTTACATACTACTGAAGGCAGAAACTATCTTTTAGATACCACATTAGAGCATTTAGAAGATGAATTAGAACCTCAAACCTTTTTTCGAATCAACCGTAAGTTCTTTGTGAATATTAATGCTATAAAAGATATGGTAAGCTATACTAATTCACGTTTGCAAATAAAATTGAATTCTTATAACGAACAAGAAGTTGTTGTGGCTCGTGAGCGTGTAAAGGATTTTAAAGGGTGGTTGGAGTAAGTTTTTTGGAGAGTTTACTTGAACGTTTAATCTATGAAAAGTTGCGTTTAAAAAAGCGTTTACTTTCTGATTAATAAAGTAATTTTTTAAATGTAGTGTTAGCATTTTCCTTATAATAATTTAAGTGTTTAATTAAGAAAAAAAGCTTCAACCGATTTTTTTAGAAGCCATTCAGCCTTATGAGGTGCTAAAACTTGATTTATATTAAGAATAAAACTAGAATCAGTTTCCAAACTGTAAAACACCATTCCGCCATACGCACTATTGTGTCCAATAAAAGTATGCGTTCCTATTTTCTTTTGTTGAAGTCCCATCCCATAGGCTATTCTTCCTTTTTTAGGAGGTGAAATAATTAAGTCATCTTCAAAATTAATCATTTGCTGGAGCGTTTTAGGGTCATTAAATAATTGACCGGTTAAAAGTGCTCTTATAAAAACAGTTAAGTCGTTTGTCGATGAGATTAAGCCACCACCTCCCCAATCAAATGATGTATTTACATTTTTTAATGAATAAGTTCCATGATATGGAAATACAATTGGAGTAGTATCTTTTTTATTTTGATAAAATTCTAAATAAGTATCATTAAGTGAGAGTGGATTTAATAGTCTTTCTTCCAGCACTTCATAATATGCTTTGTTTGTTAACTCTTCAACTAGAATAGCTAATAATAAATAATTTGTATCAGAATAATAAAAGCTTTTGCTTGGCTTAGATACTCCTTTTTTATTTAAATCATAGTAAAAATATTTTTCTAAAATATTTTTCCAATTCCAATCTTGATTTGGATATTTTTTAATGTTTTCAAAGAATCTTTCATCATCAGCAAAGTAATCTCTAAGTCCACTTTTGTGCTGTAATAAGTTTTTGATTGTTATATGGCTAGAGTAATTAATTCCATCAAAAAATAATATTTCTGATAAGATTCTTTTGGTTTCATTATTTTTTAAACAATCTAGAAAAGTATCTTCTAATTTTAGTAATCCTTCCTCCATCAACTGTAAAATAATAGTTGCCGTAAAAGTTTTGGTAATACTTCCTGTTCTAAAACGATAATTACTAGCTATTTTTTTATCAGAAGCATCTATTTGTCCAAGAGCAATTTTATAATTGATATTCTTTTTTGCGTTATTTATATTAAGGAGGCAATTATAAATAGGAGCAGAACCATCAGGATTGATTAGTAAATTAGCGAAATTTTCATATTGTTTCATAAAGCTACTATTAAATATAATCAAAGGCTGACGCAAATATTGGTTTCGATTTTAAATTCTCAATTTTAGTTTCATCTATGTTTTTATAAGCTGCCATTATTTCAACATCAGAATCTTTTATAAAAGAATGAATCATGCCTAATTTACCTTTTGTTAAAATTTTTTCACGAATTGGGCAGGTATTTCCCAACCAAAACATAGAAGATTTTAATTTTTCTTTAGCCAGTAATCCTTCAAATAAATTATATAATTGTTGTTCATAACCAGGTTTAAAATAGAGGCCTTCAAATGCTAAAAATTCGAACCGTTTTGGGTTAAATAATTTATTAAGAACAGGTATTAAAGGGACTACGTTCATGACTATTTTCCCTGTAAAACCTTTCATATTATTAATCACCCAATGTGCACGGTGATATTGACACCCGGCTATGATTTGTCCGTTTTCTCGAATAACAAAATAATTATTTTTAATAAATAAAGAATCGAATTGGGTCAAAACATAGTTATAATATGTTTTATCAAGCAAGTTTAAAACTTCTTCTTTTTCTTCTTTTGAAGTTATTTGTGTGATTTTTATATTTTTCTTCGGAAAGAAACGACTAAAACCTAAAGTTTTTACCGTTCCTAAAGGATTATAACCAGCACTTTCTACAACTTTATAAGAGCTTTTGTTAGCTCTTTCTATACAAGCAAAATAAATAGTTTTTTCTTTTTCTTTTTCACGAATTAATTCCATCACTTTAATGGAGAATTTTTTCATAACTCCTTTCCCACGTATTTCTTTTGCTGAAGCAAAATATCTGATATAATTACAATTAAATTGTTCACTATTAGTAGTTACAGTTGTCATACAGAAAACAGCAGTTGCTCTTATTTTTTCACCTTCATAAATAGCAAGAAGCACTGGTTTTTTTATCAATTTAATATGGTCTTCTGTGTTTTTGTGTTCATAGATAGCGCCTTCATTTCCCCAAGCAATACTATCTAAAAAATGTAAAGCTTCCTCAGGAATCCCTTGATGTCTTTGAATGGAGTATTTTCCATCAGTAAATAAAATCTCTTTTTTCATAATGGCTTATACTTGAGTTTTTATAATTCCGTTTTCTACTAACTGTTTACAGCTTAATTTTATTTTATCTTCCAATAACGCAACTACTTCTGTGGTATGTGCTGCTGATAAAAAACAGTTTCGTCCTTCCCAAATATAAACTCCATTTAAAAGAAGTTGATTATAAAGTTCTTTATACTTGCCAGGTGTTACAAATCGGAATAAAGATCCGAAATGAACAATTGATAACTTCGGAAAGTTTTCTTTGAAAAATGCATTCATTTTATTGCAAAAATTTTCTGTTCTAATATTTATGTCTTCTAGTAATTCACCGTTAGAAGTTTCGAGTATTTCTAATGTTTTTAAAGCAGTAACCATCGCTAAAGGATGATGACAAAATGTACCTGCAACAAAAGTTGATTTCGCTTCTGGAATGGATTGATCTCCATATTGCCAAAAGCCACCATCTATAGCATCTAAAAATTTTGATTTACCAGCAACAATACCAATAGGTAATCCACCACCAATTATTTTTCCATAAGTGACAATATCAGCTTGGATGTTAAATTTTTTTTGGCATCCACCAATATCAATTCTGAAACCTGTGATTACTTCATCAAAAATAAGTGCAATATCATTTTGTTCTGTAATACTTCGTATTTCTTTTAAAAAGGCAATGGGTTGAAAACTTGGATTTCTACTCTGAACTGGCTCAACAAGAACAGCAGCAATATTATTCGTGTTTTTTTTAATAAAATCTAAAGATGCTTCTGAGCCATAATCGAAAACATAGGATTCATTTAAGGTAGATTGTGTAATTCCAGGAATAGATTCTTTGGCAATATTTGTTTGATGATCTCTTTTTAGAGTAAGTAACGGATCAAATGTACCATGATAGGCTCCTTTGAAAAAAACAACATTTTTCTTTTTTGTAACTGCTTTTGCAATTCTTAAAGAAACCATAATTGCTTCTGTACCAGAATTAAAAAAGGCAACTCTTTCTGTATTTGTTGCTACTGTAATTTTTTCTGCTAGTATTCCTGCTAATGGTGACATTGGGCCAACAGACCAACTCTTGGTTAATTGGTTTTCAATTGCTGTACGAATAGGTAAATAATTATGACCAAAAAGAAGAGAGCCAAAACCCATCGTTAAATCTATATATTTATTATCATCAATATCCCAAATAAAAGCACCATCAGATTTATCCGAAACTAAAGTGTAAATAAGTTCTTTTTTCTGGATATTAAAACCTGCTGTATTTCTATTTAAAGCAAAATATTGTCTGTAATTCTGTGTATGTTTTTTTGTAAGTGAATTTTTTTGAGATAATTTATGAATCATAAACGATTTGATGTTTTATAATGATACAATTTAAATCGATAAACACAATTACTACTGTGTTTTAAAACACTTAAAAAAGAAATGAATACCATTGTAAAGATAAAGTTCTATTTCAATACTTAAACAAGTTTATCAAAGGTAAATTTTATCGGTTGTTCAACGAAGCTAATCTCAATTTTTTACAAAATTAAACATCTATTTCTTAGCCAATCTTCGCATCACCACCCATTGTTTTAGCATATCTCTCGCATCTTGTGCTGGGTAGCCCAATACGGTTTTTCCAGCAGCAATATCGCCTACAACACCAGATCCGGCGCCTACAGTAGCGCCAGAATGTATGGTGGTATGATCTTTAATAGACGCGCTTCCGCCAATAATTACACCATCTCCCAAAGTAACAGAACCAGCAAGACCGCTATGTCCTGCCATAATACAAGAGCGCCCCATAATACTGTTATGGGCGATTTGAACTAAGTTGTCAATTTTACAGCCATCACCAATAATGGTGCTACTAAATTTAGCACGATCTACACAAGAGTTTGCACCTATTTCGACATGATGTCCAATAATAACATTACCAATTTGAGGTATTTTCACTAAACCACCACCATCATCACTTGGGCGATAGCCAAAACCATCAGCACCTATACTCACATTGGTATGGAAAATACAATGACTACCGATAATACAGCGTTCTCTAATAATGGTTCCTGACCAAACAACGGTATTATCACCGATACTAGTTTCGTCAAATACACACACGTTAGGGTATAAAACTACTCCGTTTCCTAATTCAACATCTTTGCCAACGTAGCAATTTGCGCCTATTTTACAACCGGTACCAATTTTAACAGATTCATGTATCACTGCTGTTGGATGTATATCGGTTTCAAACTCTGGAGCTGGCGGATTAAACAATTCTAATATTTTGGCCATGGCTAAATCAGCATTCTTAACTTTTATTATAGCTCGATTATCACCAGGCTCTAAAGTTAAATTGTCATTAACCACCACAGCACAAGCTTTAGAGTCTTCCCAAAACTTTAAATACTTTGTACTACCAATAAATGATATGTGATGGTTCTCAGCATTTTTTAGTTCTTCTGGTCCTTCAATGTGTTGTGTTGTATTACCAATTAATTTACCTTTTAATAGGTTGTTAATGTCCTGAATAGTGTAAGATGCCATGTAATTTTTTTAGTTAGTGTATTTGTAAAACTACTAGAAAAAAAACAGAAATTAGAATTTTATTCTTCAATTCTATTTTCATCAAAAGCAGATGGTAATAATTTCGGAATAAATTTCACCACAAGTGGCAAGAGTAAAGCGCCGCCAGGAAGTAAAAATATAGCCAAACTTGGTATGGATTTAAAGATGTCAATAAGTTGTTCTTGTACTTTTTTTTGTTCGTCTTTATTCAAATCTCTAACGGTAGATTGTGAGAGTAACACCATGAGTTCTTTGCTGTCTTTCAACTCACGGTATAAACGTTTGCTATTTCTAGTAATAAGTTTATTTACCATTTTGCTAGAGTTGTTGTAAAAACTTTGGACAATGTTTTTAGAACTTAAAAGTGCAATATTGTCTTTATTAACTGTGTAAAAATGATTGACAGTCGCTATAGATTGGTGTGTTTTAGACATGTTTAGTTCTAAATCTTGACCAAGCTTTTCTAAAAAATGTTGTTCTTTAACATCAATCATCTGGTCGCTCCAAGTGGCCATACAAGCTAAATCTAAAATATAGTATTTTTCAAGTTCTGAATTTACATTTTTAATAGCATTTTTGTATGTGATATGTGAGTTTTCTTGATAACGTAAAGAAGATTCAAATAACTTAATTAAACTCTCATCGTACTGGTTTTTGGTTTCCTTAGAGTTTAAAACATCTAAAGTAATTGAAGCAATTGATGCTTCCATATTCTTTAAATATTTTGTCGATATTTTTAGGTTCTCTAGGTAGGTCTGATAAGCTAAAACATCTACAAATAATAGGGCATTAATAATGAAATAATTAAAGTTTTTGGTAAGTACATTGGCATCTATCTGGATACGCTTATGTATTATTTTTTCCAATTGTTCACTCGATTTTTTTCCGCCTAATAAATCTTGAAAAAAAGAGGTTTTAATCTGGTCAATTTCTGTGTAAAAACGAATTACACTTTCTATAAAAGAGATATCACAATTTGAGTTAGCATGCGTGTAATATAATGCTAAGCATAAATTGGTTTTGCAAAGTTCGCCTTCTGTAAGGTCTTTTTTTGGGATAATCTGGGCAACAATACCTAGGTTACTTCCATAAATAAACCCACAAGATCTTAAAGCATCATAAAATGATGCTTTTTCGTTCTTTAAATAAGGATTGTTTTCACTTATCTCCTTAAGCAACTTATTAATCCAACCAGCAGATGATGGGTTCATAATTTAAATATCGAAATAGATTGTAAAAGTAAACTTAAAAAAGCTAAAAAATATTTTACGGATATATTAAATATGTTTTACGAGTTTTTTTGAAGCGTTCTAATCCGTCTTTCCAAGTTACTTTAATAGCTTCTTCAGATAACCCAGCTTCAATTTGTTGTTGCAGGATTTTGGAGCCCGCTAGTTTTGTGAAAAATGCGTTAAAGAATTCTGATTTGTTTTTAGTAGTGTTGTATGATTCAATAAGCCATTTTAGGTTTAAAGCATTGATGGTATCAACTTTTGTTAAATCTTTGCCGAAACATATTTTATTTTGATGCTTCGGATATTTTGAGCCTTCGTTAGGTTGTGGTTTAAATTTAAAGCCAAAACTATCTTTATTCAAAAAAGGGCTTCCAAAAATCTGAAATTGCATTTCTGTTCCTCTTCCAGCACTTACATTAGTGCCTTCAAAAAAGCATAAGCTAGGGTATAAGTTAATGGCTTTATCATTGGGTAAATTAGGACTCGGTTTTATGGGTAGACTATAACTCAAATTATGATTATAATTTTTAATAGGAATCACTTTTAAATCACATTGTATGCCGTTTGCTAACCATTTTTCTCCATTAATCATTTGTGCATATTCACCAATAGTCATTCCGTGCGCCACAGGAATAGGGTGCATGCCTACAAAACTTTTGTGTTCCATTTCTAAAATGGGACCATCAATATAATGTCCATTTGGGTTTGGTCTATCAAGAATAATTAATGGGATATTTGCTTCAGCGCAAGCTTCCATAACATAATGTAAAGTTGATATATATGTATAAAAACGAACTCCAACATCCTGCAAATCAAAAAGCATAATATCTATCTTAGAAACACCTTTTGAAATATCACTTTCGTATTTTTCAGTTTCTTTTAATTGCTGAAGTTTAGGTTTTTTATTTGCACTATAAAGTGATATAATTGGGACCCCAGTTTTTGTATCAACGCCATCTTTTATGCGCTCACCTGCATCAGCTTTGCCCCGAAAACCATGCTCAGGAGCAAAAACGTTATTCACATCTATTTTTAATGATACTAATGAATCTACGAGATGGGTGTAACTTCTGTTTTTCGTCTTCAGTTTTTCATCAATAAAAACAACACTTGACTGATTTGCCACAATCCCAATACGTTTCCCTATCAATAAAGGCAAATAGACATCCGTTTGATTTGCACCAACAACTATGGTACTGTCATTTTGAACACTTGTGCTGATGTTAGCGGAAGTATGATCAAGAATCTCGCCTTTTTCATTTGTGCTACTTTTTCCTTTAGAAGCGCAAGAAATCATTACTAAAACAAATAATAAAACTGTATTTTTGAAAATATTAAACCGCATAGTAAATTTTGAATTACGAGTTTTTTATAGCTAAACGCATTATTGGTAGTAAAGCGTATAAAAGTAGTATATCGGCACCAATAATAAAAATTGGTATCGCTGCAATTGCTATTGGTATTGTTGTTATGATGATCGCTATTGCAACGGGTATTGGTTTGCAACAAAAAATACGCGACAAAGTGGTGGCGTTTAATGGGCATGTAGCCATTACAAAATACGATAATAATAACTCGCAAGAAAGTGTATTTCCAATTTCTAAAAATCAAGATTTCTATCCAGACTTTAAGTCAGTAGAAGGTATTAGTCATGTACAAGGCGTAGCTTCCAAATTCGGGATTATACGCACCGAGACAGATTTTGAAGGCGTCTATTTAAAAGGTGTAGGCGCTGATTATAACTGGAACTATTTTAAAGAATTTCTAATAGAGGGTAAGCTGCCAGATTTCTCAAAAAAACGAAATGAAGATGTTTTAGTTTCAAAATATCTCGCAAACCGATTAAACTTTAAAGTGGGCGATAATTTTCAAATGGTATTTACTAAAGATGATCCGGAAAAGCTTCCCAACATCATTACTTATAATGTTGTTGGAATTTACAATTCAGGATTTCAAGATTTTGACGCACAATATCTCATAGGCGATATTCGCCACTTGCAACGTATTAACAGATGGGAAAAAGATCAAGTAGGTAGTTTTGAGGTTTTTATTAATGATTATGATGACTTAGATGAAAAAGCAGAAGAAATTCATCAAAATATTCCCTCATTATTAGATTCACAGTCCATAACAGATAAATATTATTCTATATTCGATTGGATTAAAATTTTCGATAAAAACATTTACGGTATCATTGGCGTCATGATACTCGTAGCAGGTATTAACATGATAACAGCATTACTCGTTTTAATACTAGAACGTACCAGAATGATTGGCGTTTTAAAAACCCTAGGCAGCAGTAATTGGAGCATCCGTAAACTCTTTTTATACAATGCTTCATATCTAATTCTATTGGGTTTGTTTTGGGGTAATATTTTGGGTTTAGGGCTGTTATTTGCGCAAAAATATTTCAAGCTTTTTCCGTTGGACCCAACGGTGTATTACGTATCAGAAGCACCCGTTTATATTAGTTTCGGGTATGTTTTAGCCTTAAATGCGGGTACATTAATTTTGTGTTTACTCATGCTACTTGTACCGTCGTATATCATCACAAAAATATCTCCAATAAAAGCTATTCGTTTCGATTAATTATTTTCTTGGGAGTTCCCACAAAGGTCAGGCTTTATTCGTTGGTTTTTATTTTATTGAACTCATGAATATAAATATTTCACTACTCACTTCCTACTGCGTCGGCGAGCTCAAAAAATTGGCTTGCGGTGAGCGCAGTCCAACCGCTCAACCCCTAGCGCATATAATAACTAACTTTTAACATATACCAAGTAGCTTTTTAGTATTTTTGAGGCATCACAAAAAAGACTATGGACTACGCTGAAAATATACTAGAAACCATTGGTAACACACCTATGGTAAAACTTAATAAGTTAACAAAAGATTTGCCATGTCTAGTATTGGCTAAATACGAGACTTTCAATCCAGGTAATTCTACAAAAGATAGAATGGCTGTTAAAATGATAGAAGATGCAGAGGCTAATGGCAGTTTAAAACCAGGTGGAACTATAATTGAAGGAACCTCTGGGAATACGGGTATGGGTTTAGCCTTAGCAGCTATTGTGAAAGGTTATAAAATGATTTGTGTTATTAGCGATAAACAAAGCAAAGAAAAAATGGATATTTTGCGCGCTGTAGGTAGTAAAGTTATTGTTTGTCCAACAAATGTAGAACCTGAAGATCCAAAATCTTATTATTCAACTTCAAAAAGACTTGCTGAGGAAACACCAAACTCTTGGTACGTAAATCAGTATGATAATCCAAGTAATGCGCTGGCACATTATGAAAGTACCGGACCAGAAATTTGGAAACAAACAGATGGTAAAATAACCCATTTTGTTGTGGGCGTTGGTACTGGCGGTACAATTTCTGGTGTTGGTAAATACTTAAAAGAGCAAAACCCAAACGTTAAAATATGGGGTATAGATACTTATGGTTCAGTATTTAAAAAATATCATGAAACTGGTGAATTTGATGAAAACGAAATTTATCCGTACATAACTGAAGGGATAGGAGAAGATATTCTGCCAAAAAATGTAGACTTTAGTATTATTGATGGTTTTACAAAAGTAACCGATAAAGATGCTGCTATTTACACACAAAAATTAGCAAAAGTAGAAGGTATGTTTCTTGGGAATTCTGCAGGAGCTGCATTAAAAGGTATACTTCAATTAAAAGAACATTTTAAAAAAGATGATGTAGTGGTGGTGCTTTTTCATGACCATGGAAGTCGTTATGTCGGAAAAATGTTCAATGATGATTGGATGCGCGAGCGTGGATTTATTGAAGATGAAATCACATCAGCAGCAGATTTAGTTACTAATAATACGAATAAGCCATTAGTTACTGTAAAAACAGAAGAATTAGTATCTCATGCCATTGAGCGTATGAAAGCCCACAAAATATCTCAAATACCAGTTGAAGATTCAAGCGGATTTGTTGGTGCTATTGACGAAGCAGATTTATTAAGAAAGTATATTGAAAACAAAGACATTTCAGATTTGCCAATTAAAGAGGTCATGCATAAACCATTCCCAATAGTTGATAAAAATACGCCTATTGAAACCATATCAAAGTTATTTAATAAAGAAAATAATGCCGTATTGGTTAAATTAGAAGAGGGTAAATACCAAATTATTACCAAGTATGATATTATAAGTGCGCTCTAAAAAATTTATGAAACTACTTTAAAATAATACTATCAATTTCGAGATTAAAAGCTTCGGCTTTCTTGTTTCCAATTAAAAAAGCAATCATTTCCATTTGTTCGCCAGAGTAATTAGCGGCATCTAGTTTTCTGCCACGAAATGCAGGATACATGCTGTTAAATGTAATTTCTATGGTTTCCCAATCTTTAGAGGTTTCAAATGACGTTACATAGGAGTAATAGTCTGAATTGTTCTCTTTTATTCTGAATTGATAGGTTTTACCATCACCTTTCAGTTTAATGCAGACTTTTGTATAGTTACTCACTTTTTTGGTATCAAAACCATATTGCACCATGGAGAAGCCACCATTGTTTTCTAATGATACATCTCCAAGGAAAATTCCATTTCCAGAATCGTTAATTTTAAAATTACCATTAGAACGTCCTCCCATGACAACATCATCAACAATACGCCAGTTAGAAATATCGCTTTTAGAATCAAAATTAAATAGGGTCATAGATGTTTGTGTTATTAGGAATATTAATAGGATAAGATGTTTCATTAAATATTAATTTATCTTATTGACTTTTATGGGAAGTGTCTAATTTTCATGTTCATTATCCGACTTAGGGAATTCTAACCAAGAATAACTTTTATGTACTATTTTCCATGAACCTTCATGTTTTAATAAAAGAAAATAATCTGTAAAAATTCTCCAGTTTCAAATTACTATTTCAGCGTCAACAATGGCGGCATCTTTTTCATAATCTATTAAAATTATTCGTTCAATTCGATATGACTTTTTTCCTATCTTAATATTCGAAATGTACTTTTCACCTGACTTACTCAAGGTCAGAATTCCATTAAATTGCCGGTTTACTTGCTTTACCTGTTATAAGTAATCCAGCTCCACCACCAATTAAAACACTAGAAATAAAATCGGTCATATCATTTACCAAAGTAAATTGAATGATAATTCCAACTGTTATTAAGACTAATCCTGTTATTCTTATTTTGTTCATATTCTATTTTTTATTTTGAGTGTTTTTCTCAATGAATGGCAACTTATTATTCTAGGATAAATATAATATTTCATTCGTCATTTTATTCCGTTGTGCGATGATAAGAGGAGATTTTGTTCCTCTTTTTGTGATTTAGATAATAGTGTTAAAGCATTATCTAAATAATTCAAATTCAATATTTAATAAATCTAGAATTACTGGATAATACCAGCACAACTTACACGAGCTCCGGCAGCTCCAGAAGGTTGTGATGTTAAATCATCAACACCAGCATGAACTATAATACCTTTTCCGAGTATATCTTTAGTGTCGTCTCCGCAGCCAATACACCATTCGTTAGTAGTGAATGAAATCGTACCATTCCCATTTTCATCAGCTGTGAAATTACCTATATCACCTTTATGATAACCTGTTTCTGCACCCCATTTACCATGTGGTTTTGCCGTTGGATTCCAATGGCCACCTGCAGATTTTCCATCAGGAGAAGAACAATCAGAAGAATTGTGAATGTGAATGGCATGTTCCCCAGGAGTTAATTCGCTAATAATAGCAGTCATACTAACTTCACCATTTACTTCTTTAAAAACGACATTTCCACTTACATTGCTATCACTTTTAGCACTTAAAGTGATTTTTACTTTTTTAGGTGCTACAACTGCTGTTTCTGTAGTTTCAGTTTCAATAGTTTTTGTGTCTTTCTTTTCTTTTTTACATGCTGTAAAACTTATAGCTATGGCAATTAATAAGAGGCTTAATTTTTTCATTATTCTAATTTTTATTTATCGGAAAGTTAAGGTATAATTAAACGAATTGCAAGTTATAGCTATGACATATATCATATTTTCTTGCACACTATTATATTAATTTTGAGATATAAAAGTTAGGTATGTTAAAATCATTAGTCAATAAATATAATATTGCAGGACCTCGATATACGAGTTATCCAACGGTTCCTTATTGGAATCAAGAATCTTTTTCTCAAAAGAAATGGAAGTCTTCCTTAATTCAATCTTTTAAAGAAAGTAATTCTAAAGAAGGGATTAGTTTATATATCCATTTGCCGTTTTGTGAAAGTCTTTGTACGTTTTGTGGATGTAACAAACGCATTACTAAACAACATAGTGTAGAATCTCCATACATAAATGCTGTTTTAAAAGAATGGCAGTTGTATTTAGGGTTATTTGATGAAAAACCTGTTATAAAGGAATTGCATTTAGGAGGCGGAACACCAACTTTTTTTAGTCCAGAGAATTTAAAGCACCTCATACTTGAAATTTTAAAAACTTCAGAATTGGCAGTTGGATATGAATTTAGTTTTGAAGGACATCCAAATAACACTACTCGCGAACATTTACAAGCCCTTTATGAAGTTGGGTTTAGGCGAGTAAGCTATGGTGTGCAAGATTATAATGAAACAGTTCAAAAAGCGATTCATAGAATTCAACCATTTGAGAATGTTAAGAAGGCTACGGAGTTAGCCAGAGAAATAGGTTACAATTCGGTGGGACATGATATTATTTTTGGGTTACCTTTTCAAACCTTGCAACATGTAGAAGAAACGATTTTAAAAACTAAGGAATTACTTCCTGATCGACTAGCCTTTTATAGTTATGCGCATGTGCCATGGATAAAAGGAAATGGGCAGCGCGGGTTTAATGATACAGATTTACCTTCTGCTGAACTAAAAAGAAATCAATATGAATTAGGTAAGGAATTGTTGGCTGAAGTAGGGTATGAAGAAATAGGAATGGATCATTTTGCTTTAACTACTGATTCACTGTATCAGTCGATGACTCATGGTGATTTACATAGAAACTTCATGGGTTATACAGCTTCAAAAACTCAGGCTATGATTGGTTTAGGGGTCTCTTCAATTAGCGATAGTTGGTATGGTTTTGCTCAAAATGTAAAAGGTATTGAAAGCTATTATAACTTATTAAAAGATAACATTATTCCTGTATATAGAGGACATGTCTTAAATGATGAAGACTTAACTATTCGTAAACATATTCTAAATTTAATGTGTCGATTTGAAACGTCATGGACAAAAGACTCATTGTATTTTGATGAATTACCAGAGGCTTTAATTCTATTGAAAGAAATGGAAAAAGATGGGTTGCTTCAAGTTTATTCTAATAAAATTAAAGTTACCAAAAAGGGTCAGCCGTTCGTTAGAAATATATGTATGGCGTTTGATGTGCTATTACAAAGAAAACAGCCAGATACGCAGCTGTTTTCTATGACTGTTTAACCTAAAAAAGAAATCATGAAAAAAATCATTATACCCGTAGATTTTTCTGATCATTCAGAATATGCACTTAAAACGGCAGCAAAACTTGCTAAAAAACACGATGCAGAGTTACTAGTTTTACATATGCTTGAAATGTCGGATATTATGTTAACAACTTCAGAAGGATTTCAAAGCCAAAAGGCTGCTTTTTTTCTTCAGATAGCTGAACAAAAGCTTGAAGGTTTTTTAAAGAAAGATTACTTAAATGATTTAAAAGTAACTTCAATTATCAAACACTTTAAGGTCTTTAGTGAAGTTAATGATGTAGCACTTAAAAATGATGCTGATTTGATTGTTATGGGCTCTCATGGTTCTAGTGGTATGGCAGAATTTTTTGTGGGTTCTAATACGGAACGTGTGGTTCGTAATGCAAATATTCCTGTATTAGTAGTTAAAAATAATGTGTCTGATGTGAATTTTAATGTGGTAGCTTTTGCTTGTAGTTTCTCTGAAGAAACTATAAAACCTTATTTAAATGCAGTAAAGTTGTTTGATAAAATTGACGCTAAATTCTATTTGGTTCATGTTAATTTACCTAATGATAGGTTTATGAGCTCCTTAGAAATTGAGCAAAAAGCAGTTAATTTCTTTACAAAAGCAGAACGCAATTTAACTAAAATGAAAGATGTTTATTATGTGTGTGATTATACAGTTGAAGAAGGTGTTTTAAATTGTGCCAATAAAATTGGAGCAGATTTAATAATTGTGCCCACGCATGGCAGAAAAGGATTAGCACATTTCTTTGAAGGCAGTATTGGTGAAGATGTAGCAAATCATTCTACATTGCCGGTTATGACATTTAAGATTTAAGTAGTTTGACCATTCCTACAAAAACAGGAATGATAAAACTTAGTTTATTTCTAAATAAAAAAGAAAAGACTAATTAATGACAATCCACTCCATTAGAAACCAACTCATAAACGGGAGCAGGAGAGATGTAAGGAATTCCAAGGCCTAAACCGCGAATAATAAATAAAGCACCAATTAGAATCACAAAAACCGGAATTGCCTTTTGTATACGTTGTCGAGCTTTGCCTTTTAAAAACTGACTAAAATAAATTGCAGTAGTCATTAACGGAATAGTACCTAATCCAAAAACGGCCATATATAAAATACCATTCAGTGCATTTCCACCGGCAATAGCGGCAAATAGTGCCATGTAAACTAAACCACACGGTAAAAAACCATTTAAAAAACCAATGGTTAAAAAAGTATCCATAGTTTTTTTCTTCATGGCAGATCCTAATGCAGATTTAACTTTAGAAATGAGTCTATAAACAGGCCTTGAAAAATTATATTTGTTAAAGGTTTGCTGTGGAATTAAAACGACTAAAATCATTAAAACACCAATAATTATAGTGAGCTGCTGCTGAAAGCCAAAAATATAAAGGCTCTTACCAATCAATCCAAAAACAAGACCTATAATGCTGTACGCTAATAATCTACCAAAATGGTAAATGGCAATTTGTGTTATTTTTTTAAACGTATTAGAGCGGTCAACTGGCAGCATAAAAGCTATGGGTCCACACATGCCTACACAGTGAAAACTCCCTAATAGCCCTAATATAAATGCCGAAACAAGCATACTAATAATTTATAGATTCTTTAAATAAATAAGATTTTCCCTTATATTGCCAATCAATTTTAATGTTCCAACGACCATCTACCAAACGTTTGTCAGGTATGAGCAAATTAGAATTAGACAATGAAATAGCAGTCTCAAAGTCTAGTTGTTTGTTAGATGGTCTATATAGGAACATATTTCCTGTAATTTCTTTGTAATTGAAAGCCTCTGGAAACTTTAAAAGCAATCCATCAGTTATTTTTTTGTAACTAATATTAGTATCTAAAGTCTTAGAGTTTTTCAGTTTATCAATGTCCTTTTGGTATTTTAATTCATCGGCATAATAATCCTCACTTACCAAATCATGATTGTATTTATCATCTACATTCATGGTAATAACAAAGTACAGGATAAACGATATAAATCCTATAAATGCTAATATAATTCCAGTACCCCAATTAATTTTCATGATTTCTGTTTTTTTTGTCATCCTTAACTTGTTTCAGGATCTCCTAATTTATTTTATGGCATTCCCCTTTCGGGTCGGGCTTTCCGTTATACCTGCCTGCCGGCAGGTAGGTCTTTTTTTTTCGTGCCTCAAAAAAGGATGCTACTTCAATCCTTAATGCACTCATCTGCCAAAATCAGTCTCTAAGCTAAGAGCTATTTATAACTCCTAGGTCCTAAAAAATTAGCCGTAGTCGTTTCAATTAATTGGGCATTTTTATAGACACCAATTTTTATCTTATTTCTATCTCCAGACAGTACCGAATTATTTATTTCAATAAATAAAGTTCCCTGAGCAATTCCTTGACTTGGTACGACAAAATCGGTCCCAGTGGAAACCAATTTTAATACACCTTTATGAGACATTAATTTAAAATTCACATCATTAATATCCTCACTAGTTTTGTTAACTAATTTATAAGTAAACACATTGCTAATAATGTTATTGTCTTTATGCTCATATAACTGACCAGGCAACCTTAATATGTTCGCTTCAACATCATTTCGTAAAAACATCATACCAATTAGCAGACCAATCATAATACTTAAAACAGCAATGTAGCCTTTAATTCTAGGAGTAAATTTAAAAGGTGTTTTCTTTTCAATATTCTCTTCGCTCGCGTAACGTATCAATCCTTTTGGAAGATTAATACTTTCCATAATATGGTCACATTCATCAATACAAGCTGTACAATTGACACATTCTAATTGCGTGCCATTTCTAATATCAATTCCTGTTGGGCAAACATTTACACATTGTAAACAATCAATACAATCACCATGTCCTAAAGCGTCTCTGTCTTCATTTTTTCTAAACTTTTTTCTACCGTTTTCCGCTTCACCACGTTTATGGTCGTAAGCAACAACAATAGATTTGGTATCTAATAAAACGCCTTGTAATCTTCCGTAAGGGCAAGCAATAATGCAAACCTGTTCTCTAAACCATGCAAAAACAAAGTAAAATACTGCTGTAAAAATTAATAGCGAGATTAAAGTGCTAACATGATTAAATGGCCCATCTGTAATGTATTTAATAAGCTTGTCGCTTCCTATTAAATAAGCTAAAAACACATTCGCAATAATGAACGAAATAATAAGAAATATGAATTGTTTTAATCCTTTTTTTCTAATTTTTTCAGCATCCCATTTTTGTCGATCAAGCTTCCGTTGTTTATTTCTATCACCTTCAATCCAGTATTCAATTCTACGAAAAACCATTTCCATAAAAATGGTTTGCGGACATATCCATCCACAAAAAATACGTCCAAAAACTACAGTAAATAGCGTAATAAAAACCACACCAATTAGCATAGAAATAACAAACAGGTGAAAATCTTGTGGCCAAAAGGGAAAACCGAAAATATTAAATCGACGTTCTAATATGTTAAACATCAGAAACTGATTCCCATTAATTTTTATAAAGGGCGATAGCAATAAAAAAGCCAGTAAAAAGTAGCTTACGTATTTTCTATACTCATAAAACTTTCCACTAGGTTTTTTTGGAAATACCCAGGCACGTTTGCCTTCTTCGGTAATAGTGCCAATAGAGTCTCTAAAATTTTCGTTATCTGGGGTTTCCAAAGTGCTAATGTTTTTTTAGAAACCGGCCAATTTTGTTAATCTGGCAGGTTTCGATTGTATTTAGCTTAGTTTGATAAGTTTTTGTCTAATCGGTTACTGTTTAGGGTCTTTATTCTGCGTTTTTATCTACCCAAACATCACCTTCAGGCACTTTTGGGTTGGCTGGAGTAGTTCCTTCAAAGGTTAAGACATAACTAGATACCTGTGCCATTTCTAATGGTTTTAACTGTTGTTTCCAAGCAATCATACCCTTTCCAGATCGACCTCCTTCAGATACTGTTTTAAATATACTTTTAATATCACCACCTAAAATCCAATTCGGGTCGGTTAAATTTGGTCCAATACCACCGCCTCCATCGGCCATATGGCAAGCCACACAATTGGTTTCAAAAATAGTTTTACCTGCACTTAAGTCTGCGGCTTCAGTCAGTTGTGTAACTGTATTAATATCAACTAAATTTTTAGTAGTTTTTTTATAGGTCTCAATAGCAATTCTAGCATCGGCTAATTCGGTTTCCAATTCATCAATTTGACTTGGACCACTAAATACGTGGTATCTTAATAGGTATACAGCAGCAAAAACAATACTAGCGTAAAAACCGTAGATCCACCATGGTGGTAAGTTATTGTCGAGCTCTTTAATACCATCGTAATTATGGTCTAAAATAATTTCAGCTTCGTCTTCTATAGGTGTTTGTCCTAGAAGGTTTTGGTAGGTTTCTTTTAACCAAGTAAACTTAAACGATTTTTCTTTTTCGGCTAAGAATATTGCTTTGGCTTCATCGTCTAATTTATGAAGCATAATGTTTTCTAAAGCACTTACTATAATCTCGATAGCTATCAGAATTAAAAGTATTAACAGTAAAAAGAGTATTACTGCTGGGTGTTTTATAAATGCTGGTTGCTCTCCAGAATCAATAAAGAATTCTACGGCTCCAAAAATTATAAAAAATACTACTGAAACACGAATCCAAGAAGGAACTAAATCTTTCATTTGATAGTTGTTTTATTATTTTTAAATGGACAAATGTAACCTCCGATTCTATTCAGAAGAAAATTCAAAATTTTATTAGTCGGTTTCATAATATATACTCGTTTTGATTGTCTAGTGGAATATTACTAACAGTTTTTATATGGTCTTTTTTAGCGGTAATTACCCACCAAAAAAGTACTACAAAAAAGATAAAAAAGATGAGCAAAGAAATGATTGGGAATATTTCAATCCCAGCAATGCTATCCATATGATTTTTTACAAATTTTAACATAATGTTTTCTTTTGATGCTTAATTAATCTTCAACATGAATATCGGTGCCTAATCGCTGTAAGTACGCTATCATAGCTACAATCTCACGATTCTTCATCTCAATAAAGTCTTCACTGTTTTCAGCAGCATATTTCTTGTCTGCCTCATATGTTTTTGCGAAGTCTGGATCACTATACAAGTTTTGTTCAATTTGAGTACCTTGGTCTAACATATTCTGTTGCGCATTAGCTATATCTTCTTCAGAATAAGGAACACCTAATGTAACCATAGCTTCCATTTTTGTTTCAGTATTTGATTTATCAAGTTCACTAGATGAACCTGTAATTAACCAAGGATAACGTGGCATGATAGAACCCGAAGACGTACTCTGTGGGTCATACATATGGTTAAAGTGCCAGTTATCTGAATACTTACCACCAATTCTGTGTAAATCTGGACCTGTACGTTTACTTCCCCATAAGAATGGGTGATCATAGACAAATTCTCCAGCTTTTGAGTATTCACCATAACGCTCTACCTCACTTCTAAACGGACGTATCATTTGTGAATGGCAGCCCACACAACCTTCACGGATGTAAATGTCTCTACCTTCTAATTCTAATGGAGTGTAGGGCTGTACGCTTGCAATTGTTGGAATATTAGATTTTACCATAATAGTTGGTACAATCTGTATAATACCACCAATTAAAATAGCTACGGTTGCTAGTAATGTTAATTGTACTGGTCTTCTTTCTAACCATGTATGCCAACCTTCACTAGAAGTACGTTTTTTAGTTACTCTTTCAAGTGCTGGAGCTTCAGCTAATTCATCTATAACTTTACTGCCTTGCCTTACCGTAACAATAACATTGTAAACTAAGATTAACATACCTACAATATATAATGTACCACCAATGGCACGCATCCAATACATTGGCATAATCTCAGTAACCGTTTCTAAGAAGTTACCGTAAGTTAAAGTGCCGTCAGGATTAAATTGTTTCCACATACTTGCTTGAGTAAATCCAGCAACGTACATAGGTAATGCATATATAATGATACCTAATGTTCCTAACCAAAAATGTAAATTGGCCAAACCTAATGAGTATAATTTAGTTTTAAAGAGTCTAGGGATTAAGTAATAAATAATACCAAATGCCATAAAACCATTCCAAGCTAGTGCACCAACGTGAACGTGAGCAATAATCCAATCGGTAAAGTGTGCAATAGCATTTACATTTTTAAGTGATAATGCTGGTCCTTCAAAAGTTGCCATACCATACCCCGTAATGGCTACTACCATAAATTTTAAAACCGGATCGGTTCGTACTTTATCCCAAGCCCCACGAAGCGTTAATAAACCGTTTATCATACCTCCCCAAGATGGCATTAATAACATTATGGAGAATGCTACACCTAGGTTTTGTGCCCATTCTGGAAGCGCCGTATATAACAAGTGATGCGGTCCTGCCCAAATGTATAAAAAGATTAATGACCAAAAGTGTATAATAGATAATCTATAAGAATACACAGGTCTGTTAGCCGCCTTAGGTACGAAGTAATACATTAATCCTAAAAACGGAGTCGTTAAAAAGAATGCCACAGCATTATGTCCATACCACCATTGTACAAGCGCATCTTGCACACCAGCGTACACCGAGTAACTTTTCATTCCGCTTACAGGTAATTCTAAACTATTAAAAATATGAAGCACTGCAACAGTTACAAACGTGGCAATGTAAAACCAAATAGCTACGTATAAGTGACGTTGGCGACGTTTTAAAATCGTCCAAATCATATTCACACCAAAAACCACCCAAATAAGTGCAATAGCAATATCAATTGGCCATTCTAGTTCTGCATATTCTTTTGATGTTGAATACCCTAAAGGCAGTGATATAGCTGCAGCAACAATAATAAGTTGCCAACCCCAAAAGTTTATATTACTTAAAAGGTCGCTCGCCATACGGGCTTTTAGTAAACGCTGAAGTGAGTAGTAAATACCAGCAAACATGGCATTACCTACAAAGGCAAAAATTACGGCATTTGTGTGTAAAGGTCTTAAACGACCAAAACTAAGCCACGAAATTCCATCGGTAAGGTTTGGAAATAAAAACATAAAAGCAAGTAGCAAACCCACAGCCATTCCTACAACTCCAAAAATTATTGTAGCATAAAGGAATTTAGTTACGATTTTATTATCGTAATGAAATTGTTGCATTTCCATAGTGTTAATTATTATTCTTTTTGGTTAGTATCGTTTTCTTTGGTTTATCTTTTATCAATTCATCTTCAAAAAGCATGCGCACAGACGGCGTATAACTATCGTCATACTGTCCGCTTTTCACAGCAATAATAAAGGCAATAAAAAAGCCAATAGCAACAAATATGCTAATAGCTAGCAAAATATATATAACACTCATACCTAATAGAAGTTATGGTTCAAAAATACTTTCATGCTCGTTTGTAAAAGATGATATTTGTCATGTTTTCATTTTTTTCGGCGTTCCCGCAAGGGTCAGGCTTTCCGATATATCTTTTTCTTGTGTATTAAAAAATGTTAAGACAATCGAGGCATAGTTGAACAGATGTAATCCTTAACGCGCTCATTCTCAAAATTTAGTTTTCACTTTATTTCAATTTTCCACATACTATGTTAGTGCAAATTGTTGTAAATACCACAATACTTATAGAGCTTAAAGGCATTAATATTGCAGCAACTACAGGGGCTAGCTGTCCAGTAACTGCAAAATAGAGCCCGATAACATTGTATATTAAAGACAAAGCAAAACTCCATTTAATGATATTTATAGCTGATTTTGAAGCTTTTATAAAATAGTATAACTGATTAAATTTTGTGGCGTCTAAAATAACATCACAAGCAGGGGAGAACACGTTCACATTTTCAGAAATAGCAATACCAACATTGCTTTGCGCTAATGCTCCGGCGTCGTTTAATCCATCACCGATCATTAATACCTTTGCGCCAGAGTTTTGATGATGTTTGATATATTCCAACTTATGCTCAGGTTTCTGATTAAAAAACAATTTTGTGTTTGCAGGAAGCAATTTTGTTAAATTTTCTTTTTCACCTGCATTATCACCGGAAAGAATCACCAAATCATAATGGATTTTAAGTTTATTAAATAACTTAGAAAGTCCTTTTCTGTACCTATTATAAAACGTAAATTTCCCTTTGTATTTATTATTAGCACTCACATGAACAGCTGTATTTAAGGTAGCTGTTTTCGAAGTGTAACCCACAAAAGGCGCAGACCCAATTTTTATGGAATCTTCGTTATGTTTGGCTTCAATACCTTTACCAATATACTCTTGGTAGTTATCTAAAGTTATAATGTCATTTTCTTCTAAAAGCGAATATAAGGATCTGCTTAAGGGATGATTTGACTGTCGCAACGTGCTTTTTAAAAGAGATTCTTCCTCTTCTGAAAGTTCTAACCCATCATATGTAATTGTGGTTTCTTTATTGGCGGTAATGGTTCCTGTTTTATCAAAAATAATGGTGTCAATGGCCGCTAACTGTTCAATGACTGATGCGTTTTTAGCATAGAATTTGAGTTTACCGAATATGCGTAACATATTTCCGAACGTAAAAGGCGCAGCCAAAGCAATAGCACATGGACAGGCAATAATAAGTACCGATGTAAAAACATTTATTGCTTTTGATGAATCAATAAATAACCAATATAGTGTCGATATAATGGCAATACTTAGCACTGCAATTGTAAACCGCTTACTAATAGCATTGGTTAACGTGGTAAAACTATCTTCTTTGTTTTTACTAAACACATCATTACTCCACAGTTGTGTTAAGTAACTTTGTTCTACGGTTTTTAAAACGTCAACTTCAATACTGCCATTCAATTGTTTTCCGCCAGCAAATAATTTATCGCCAGATTGTTTAGAAACGGCCTCAGATTCTCCTGTAACAAAACTGTAATCAATACGCGCATTTCCTTTTATTAGGATACAATCAACAGGAATGAGTTCTTCGTTTCTAATGAGAAGTCGGTCTCCCTTTTCAATATCATATACTTGAATGGAGGCTTCGGAAGAATCAGAAGAAATCTTAGTAATTCCAATAGGAAAATAGGATTTATAATCCCGTTCAAAGGATAAAAAAGTATATGTTTTCTGCTGAAAAAACTTCCCAAGTAATAAAAAGAAAATAAGCCCAGATAAACTATCAAAAAAGCCTGTTCCAATATCTAGAACAATTTCAGCAGTACTTCTTAGAAAAAGGACAGCAGCTCCCAACGCAATGGGAACATCTATATTTAAAATTTTGGAGCGTAATCCTTTATAGGCTGAAATAAAATAATCTTGTGCAGAATAAAAAATCACGGGCAATGAAAAAGTAAACATCACCCACCTAAAAACTGGCGCGTATTTATCAATCCAAAATCCATTAACTTGAAAATACTCAGGAAACGATAAAAACATAATGTTTCCAAAGGCAAAACCTGCAACACCTAATTTATAAATTAGCGATCTGTCTATATTTTTTTTGCCAATACTATAATCATCTAAGCTGATAAAGGGTTCGTATCCAATACTGCTCAAAAGTTTAACTAATGCTTTTATTGAAAAGTCATCAATATTATAGGTGACTCTTACAGTTTTCTTACCAAAGTTGACTAGTGATGCGCTTATGGAAGGATGTAATTTATTTAGATTTTCAAGAATCCAAATACAAGAACTACAATGAATATGCGGAATGTATAATGTTACAATTTGTGTTTTTTCATCATCAAATTCTAATAGATTTTCAACAATTTTAGCATTGTCTAAAAAATTGTATTTGCCTTCAATTTCTTTTGGAGTTGCACCCGGAGCTTTTTGTAAATCATAGTAGCACGTTAAATCGTTTGCAGAGAATATCTCGTAAACTGTTTTGCATCCGATACAACAAAATGATTTGTCATCATATATGATATCATTAGATGACGAATCTAACCCACAGTGGAAACAACTGCTATTGCTCATTATTATTTGCTCATTATATACCTGAAGCAAAGATTACTAGTTAATAAAAAATTTAATATGATTTTTGTCATATTTTTCTTTTCTTTACATTATCTCTAAATTTTAGGTATGTCAAAATGTGAGCAATGTATCGTAAAACAATTTAATTCACTTAAGTCTCTGACTAAAGAGGAGTTAATGCGAGTCTCTTCTTGTAAGACATCAAAAATAATCAAAAAAGGTGAAGTTATTTTTGAAGAAGGTGAAATATTAAATGGTGTGTATTGTGTTAAAGATGGCATTTGTAAACTATCCAAACTTAGTGAGAACGGAAAAGATCAGATTGTAAAAATGGTTGTTAAAGGACAATTATTAGGTCAGCGTTCTTTAATTATTGAAGAAGCGTCTAATTTACAGGCAGTCGCTTTAAATGATATGGAAGTTTGTTTCATTCCAAAATCTGAAATAATTACTGATCTTCAAAAAAACTCAAAATTCACGTTTGATGTGTTACAAGAGATGGCTCATGATTTAAAAGAAGCCGATGATGTTATTGTTAATATGGCTCAAAAATCAGTACGCCAGCGTTTAGCAGAAACATTAATTTATATCCATCAAAATTTTGGTGTAAACCCTGATGGAACTCTAAGTGTTCTTTTGTCTCGCGAAGATTATGCCAGCATAGTGGGTACTGCAACAGAATCTGCAATTCGTGTACTATCTCAATTTAAAAAGGAAGGCTTAATTGCTACTTTAGGTAAGTTTATAAAAATTGAAGACCTTAATGGTTTAAAACGAGTAGAATAACCTTTATTCAAAATTCATTTTAAACTATAGATAAATCTGATTATAAAGGCCGTCGTTTTCTTTAAAAATATAGTATTTTTATACTGCTATGAAAAACGACAAAACTTTTAAAAAAGGCTTCGTGTTCAAACAATACGAAGCGCCTTATCAATCGCCTTTTGATAAACTCTTCGAAGTTTTTAAGGAATTAATTACACACACGTCAGGAGATTTTGATGAAGCTATAGATTGGTTGCGAGAATTAGATAAAGAATACAAACTTACCACAGCCGAATATTCAATTGAAGATTTTATTGAAGACCTAAAAGAGAAAGGGTATTTGCGAGAAGAAATTGATCCTGATGGAAATGGTTCATTAGCTATAACTGCAAAAACGGAACGTGCCATTCGCCAACAAGCTTTAGATCACATTTTCGGGAAAATTAAACGCAGCGGACAAGGCAATCATAAAAGTAAAAGCCCCGGAATGGGAGATGAGCATACAGGTGATTTTAGAAACTATCAATTTGGTGATGCTTTAGATAAAGTGTCTATGACTGAAAGTTTAAAAAATGCGCAAATTAATCACGGTATTTCAGATTTCATGCTTTCAGAAGATGATTTGGTTGTTGAAGAAACACTTCATAAATCTCAAATGAGCACTGTGCTTATGATAGACATTAGCCATAGTATGATTTTGTATGGCGAAGATAGAATTACCCCTGCAAAACGAGTAGCTATGGCGTTAGCAGAATTAATTACAACCCGTTACCCAAAAGACACTTTGGATATTTTAGTATTTGGTAATGATGCTTGGCAAATTGAGATTAAAGATTTACCATACTTAAAAGTTGGTCCTTATCATACAAATACTGTCGCTGGTTTACAATTGGCAATGGACTTGTTAAGACGTAAGCGAAATACCAATAAACAAATTTTTATGATTACCGATGGAAAACCAAGTTGCTTGCGATTACCCGACGGACAGTATTATAAAAACAGTAACGGATTAGATACGCATATTGTAAATAAGTGTTATGCTATGGCACAACAAGCAAGGCGATTGCATATACCAATTACAACATTTATGATTGCTCAAGACTCCTATTTAATGCAGTTTGTAAGAGAGTTTACTTATGCAAATCAAGGCAAAGCGTTTTATACAGGGCTTAAAGGTTTAGGGGAAATGATTTTTGAGGATTATGAAACAAATAGAAAAAAAAGAATTAAAGGATAATATGAAAATAGAAAATATCAAGACTTTAGGAGATTTAATAAAGGTGGGTTATCAATCAAAATCTATAAAAGATGAACTACGCGATAATCTAATTAATAAAATAAAAAATAAAGAAACTACTTTTGAAGGTGTTCATGGTTATGAAAACACAGTAATTCCAGAATTAGAGCGAGCGATTTTATCAAGGCATAATATTAACTTATTAGGCTTACGAGGACAAGCAAAAACGCGTTTAGCACGTTTAATGTTGAATTTATTGGATGAGTATATTCCAGTGGTAGAAGGTTCTGAAATTAATGATGATCCTTTTAATCCTATTTCTAGACACGCTTTAGAATTGATAAAAGAAAAGGGAGATAATACACCTATTTATTGGTTGCATAGAAGTGAACGTTTTGCTGAAAAACTAGCAACACCAGATGTGACTGTAGCGGATATTATTGGTGATGTAGATCCCATAAAAGCAGCAAATTTGAAATTAAGTTATGCTGATGATCGTGTGATCCACTATGGAATGATACCTAGAGCAAATCGTTGCATTTTTGTAATCAATGAATTACCAGATTTACAAGCTAGAATTCAAGTAGCATTATTTAATATTTTACAAGAAGGCGATATTCAAATTAGAGGTTTTAAGTTGCGGTTACCTCTTGATATTCAATTTCTGTTTACTGCGAACCCAGAAGATTATACTAATAGAGGAAGTATTGTAACTCCCTTAAAAGATAGAATAGGCTCTCAAATATTGACACATTATCCTGCTGATATTGAAACAGCTAGACAAATTACTGAGCAGGAAGCTAAGTTGGTCGAAAGTCAAAAGGCATCCGTTATAGTTCCAGATTTAGCGAGAGATTTACTAGAGCAAATCGTTTTTGAAGCTCGTGAAAGTGATTTTGTTGATGCTAAAAGTGGTGTAAGTGCACGTTTAAGTATTACAGCTTTAGAAAATTTATTAAGCACTGCGGAACGAAGAACATTGATAAATGACGACGGTCAAACTGCCCTCAGGTTATCAGATTTTGTTGGAATCATTCCTTCCATAACAGGAAAGGTTGAGTTGGTTTATGAAGGTGAGCAAGAGGGGGCTGATGTGGTTGCATATAATCTTATTGGTGAAGCGGTCAAAACTCTATTTTCTGAATTTTTCCCAAAGATTGGTAAACTACAAAAACAAGAGGAAGAAAGTCCATATGATGATATAATATCTTGGTTTTTCAATCAAAAAGACGGGTTTGAACTATTAGACGACTTGAGAGACAAGGAATATAAAAGCTTGTTAGATGCCATTACGCCTTTAGATGATTTATTAGGAGAATATCAACCTAACTTATCAAAAGGAGATAGTTATTTTGTGAAAGAGTTTGTGCTTTGGGCATTAGTAGAATATAAACAATTAAGTAAGCATAGATTTACAGAAGGTGTACAATTTAAAGACCCATATGGCAGTTTTATAAGTGGTATTTAGGTTACCAATTGTTTCTACTTTTAATGTTATTAGCGCATAATTCAATAATTTGAGTTATGCGCTTTTTTCTTGTTTCTAAGCGTTTAGCGCTATGCAGCCAGGACTAGTATTTTTTTTTTTTATAACCTCGAGCAAAATTTTGGTAGTTTTCTGAGGCTATATTGTTTTTATAAAAAGCTTGTTTTAAATCGTTGGGGATAATACTATTTTCAACAGCGTCCATTTCAGCCCAAGTACCTGTATTTTTTACAAGCGATACCATTTTATGACCAGAGTCATGAATTAAAAGGGCCTGTGTTAACTCTTCAACATGTTTTTTATTAAGAGCACTCCACGTGCTTTTCGGGTTTCCAGGGCAGAAATATTATCGTCTTTTTCCATTTCCTAAACTTTTTACCGTAGAATCAATCCAGCCAAAACAAATAGCAACTTTAACAGCGTCACTCTATCGCATGCTGGGTATATTCATTTCTAGTTTATAAAAAATCAGATAAACACTTTTTACTTCGTTATGATTTTGCAATAACCAATCATACCAATCAGTATCATGTTCAAAATAAAGTTCAGGTGAATCTTCCAAAGCTTATTGCTTTTTTGATTCTACATAAAAATCAGTGTCAATTTCAAACGTATTGATTTTAGAATCTAAGGATATGGTGTTCCATTCGGCTTTAGGAAATAACCATTTTTCATCAGTATTGATTTTAATTTGAATTGGCATATCAAAGTTCTCGACGATATGAGTCCAACGGTATTTCAAAGTTTTATTTTTGATAAAATATTCTAAAGTTGGAATTTTTGTGGTTCTTAAATATTGGTTAAAAAATGCTGTTAAGTCAATACCAGTTTCTTTAGATAGAAAATTTTCTATTTGTTGCGTGGTCACCGTTTGATGATAAAATTCTACATTCATTTTACGCAATATTTTTCGCCATTTCTCATCATCTTCTAAAAGTTGTCTAAGCGTGTGAAGCATATTAGCACCTTTATAATACATGTCTGAAGAGCCTTCTTTATTTACGTTGTAAAACCCAATTAATGGTCTGTCGTTTTGAATGTTTTTTCGAGTTCCTATTACATATTCTGCTGAAGCTACTTTTCCAAAGTAATAATCTAAATATAAATTTTCAGAATATGCTGTAAACCCTTCGTGAATCCACATGTCTGCAGCATCTCTGTTCGTAATGTTATTAGCAAACCATTCATGTCCTGCTTCATGAATAATGATAAAATCAAATTTCAATCCCCAACCTGTTCCAGACAAATCATTTCCTAAATAGCCATTTTGATAACCATTCCCATAAGTTACAGAACTTTGATGTTCCATACCTAAATAAGGAACTTCAACAAGTTTAAAACTATCAACATAAAAAGGATATTGACCAAACCAATGCTCAAAAGCTTTCATCATCATTGGGGCCTGTTTAAATTGTTCTTTGGCTTTGTCTAAATTATAACTTAAAACATAATAATCCATATCTAAATTACCCGCCTGTCCATCATATACCTCGGAGAAATTCGCATAATCTCCAATATTAATATTAACACCATAGTTATTTATTGGGCTTTTAACTATCCAACTGTATGTTTTTGTGTCTCCAATTTGCTCAACACGTCGCAATCTTCCATTGGAAACATTTATTAATTTACTTGGTACGTTTACACTAATTTGCATACTATCAACCTCATCATACATGTGGTCTTTACAAGGCCACCAAACACTAGCGCCTAAACCTTGACAAGATGATGCGATAAAATGATTATCGTTTTTGTCTTTTTTCCAAGAAATACCGCCGTCCCATGGTGCTCTAACGGCTTCTTTTGGATGACCTTCATAGTATACATCTAGACTATTTAATTCGTTTGGGCTTTGATTATCAACCAATGCAATAAAATGCGCATTACCGTCATGTCTAATTTTTAATTCTTTACCATTTTGAACTGCTTTTAGTAGTTTCATAGGGGACTGTAAATCAATTTGCATGACTGAATCGTGTTCTAAAACTTTGTATTGAATCGTGTTTTTACCAGATATGAATTTGTTTTCAGGATCAACTTTTATATCCAAGTGATAATAAGTTAAATCCCACCATTCGCGTTCAGGGGTTATTGAGCCTCTTAGTGTGTCCTGTTTAGTAAAGTTCTTTTTTTCGGTCAATAAGCCTTGCGCTTGGATTGACAAAAAGGATAATAGGGAAACCAAAACCAATAAATTTTGACGATAATTCATAATTTATATTTTGTTTAAAAATAATAAAAAAAAATGCTTTGAAAATTAATCCGAAGCATTTTTAGTAATTGAGTTTATGACTAAATATAATTAAAAACAATATTTAATTTATGCTCCTGCAAACTCATTAAGTTTTGCCAGTTCACATATTTTTTTATGTAATCATTTTACTTTGGCTCTAAGGTTTTATTTGGAAATGCAATGTTTATTTCTTTTATTAAGTGTTTGATAACTTAATGGACCACTGCATGGTCGATAAGTTTTTTGTTTTTTTGAGTAAACTTATAATAAATATTTGTCGACTTCAGTTCTTACAAAAAACAATTTAGTATATAAAATGTTAAATTTTGTTGAAATACCTCTTTAGGTTTGTTTACTTAATTCCAATTAAACCAAATTTTTATCATCATCTAGTTATAGTTACGGAAACCATAACTAAATTTAAACTACACAATAATTATTAAAAACGAAAAGGCTTTTCAATGGAAAAGCCTTTTCGTACTATTAGATTAAACTTTAATACCTTAAAGTTTCTCATTTTTTAGACCACTCAGTATTTTAATATCAAAATCCATTGATCCAAAAAATAAAAAGGCAAGACCTCCATAAAGTGGCTTAGAAATTTAAGAACCTTTTTGACATACACGTATTCATTAATGAGATCTTTTTAATAGAAATTAAGTACTTAAGATTGCTGTACATGTAACAATAATCGTAAGTATAATGGTACTTATAACCTTAATTAAGTTAACACTTTTATCTTTCATCCTGTTTATTTTTTTTTTCTTAGTTTTTAATTTTATGTTACAACATCTCAAAATGACAGTAGTTCAACGTGTATACTAATTGCACTAAGGAAAATTTGATCGGTTTACATTTTTTAAATGAAGTTTTTTCATGCGAAATCTAAAATAGTTTAATAAGCTAAACAAATAAATCAAATTCGATGAGTGGCGTGTTTAGTGTAGTTGAAAGGAGTCTTTATGTAGTTCAAATGAATTTTTATGAAGTGGTTCCAGTTTAAATTCTAATTTCAGGATAGTTCAAAAAACAAAACGCTTCAAGATTTATTCTTGAAGCGTTTTAAAATTGAGTTAGTCACTGAATATACTTAAAAACAATATTGATTTTCTGCTTTTACTTTTTCTGCAATTTCGTTACGTAAATCTACGATATCTGGGTAGTTTGTATATTTCGTGAAACGTTTAAGGCCCATAAGCATCATACGCTGCTCGTCTCCTTCAGCAAAAGAAATTATACTTTCTTTTCCTTTGCCTTCAACAATACTTACTGCGTTATATAGATATAATTTAGACATGGCGATTTGAACAGCTTGTTCCTTTTCACTAGTTCGTTTAACATTTTTCTCAGTTCTTAAAATTGTAGATTCAGCCATATAAATTTCAATTAATATATCTGCAGCTGCAATTAATAACTGTTGGTGTTCTTCTAATTGCGGTCCGAATTTTTGAACCGCAGAACCAGCAACCATTAAGAATACCTTTTTTAGTCTTCCAATCATTGCTTTTTCTTCAGAAAACAATTCAGAGTAATCTGGAGTTTCAAAGGAAGGAATTCCCATGAGTTCATTGGCTACAGCAGTTGCTGGACCTAACAAATCTACATGACCTTTCATTGCTTTCTTTACTAACATTCCAACCGAAAGCATTCTGTTAATTTCGTTAGTTCCTTCGTAAATACGAGCAATACGCGCATCTCTCCAAGCAGATTCCATTGGTGTTTCTTCAGAGAAGCCCATACCACCAAAGATTTGAATTCCTTCGTCTGCACAGTTTTGTACATCTTCAGAAACTGCAACTTTTAATATAGAGCATTCAATAGCATATTCTTCAACGCCTTTAAGCTCTGCTTCTTGGTGTGTGTTTCCCGCCGCTTCTCGCATGGCAATGCGGTCTTCAATATTTTTCGCAGCTCTATATGTGGCAGATTCTCCGGCATAAGTATCGGTAGCCATTTGAGCAAGCTTTATTTTGATAGCTCCAAAATCTGAAATAGGCGTTTTAAATTGTTTTCTTTCGTTAGCATATTGCACACCATAACTTAAAATTCTGCGTTGAGAATCTAAACACGCAGCGGCTAATTTAATACGACCTACGTTTAAAGCATTCATTGCAATTTTAAAACCTTCGCCACGGCCAGCTAACATATTTTCTATTGGTACAACACAATCGTTAAAGAACACTTGGCGCGTAGAAGAGGCACGAATACCTAATTTATGTTCTTCTTCACCCATGGTAATACCATTAGCAGCATCATTTTCAACAATGAAACCTGTAATGTTTTTATCACCTTCAATACGAGCAAAAACAATCATTACGCTACAAAAACCAGCGTTTGAGATCCACATTTTTTGACCGTTAATTTTATATGTTTTTCCATCTGCTGATAATTCTGCAGTAGTTTTACCAGAATTAGCATCAGATCCGGCACCTGGTTCTGTTAAACAGTAGGCTCCAAACCACTCACCAGAAGCCAATTTAGGCACGTATTTTTGTTTTTGAGCTTCTGTACCGTATAAGGTAATTGGCATAGTGCCAATACCTGTATGCGCACCAAATGCAGTACTAAAAGAACCTGTTCCAGATGAGATATAATCACATGTTAAACATGTAGATACAAAACCCATTCCTAATCCACCATAGGCTTCAGGAACTGCAACACCTAAAAATCCAAGTTCTCCAGCTTTACGCATAACGTCTTCAGTTAAAGCATAATCTTTAGCTTCAAAGCGAGGTTTATGAGGAATGATTTCACGGTCGTTAAATTCCATAACCGCTTCTTTCATCATATTTTGTTCTTCTGAAAAATCTTCAGGAGTAAATACGTCTTCGCATTTTGTTTCTTTTACTAAGAATTGACCTCCACGTAGGATATCTTTTTCAGTTGCTTCCATTTTATGTAATTGTATTAAGTTCTTTTTAATTTAAAAATTCAAATACTCCACAAGCACCTTGTCCAGTTCCAACACACATGGTTACTGCACCATATTTCCCTTGCATATTTTGCTTACGCATTTCATCAAATAACTGTACAGATAGTTTTGCTCCTGTACAACCTAATGGATGACCTAAAGCAATTGCTCCACCATTTACATTAATGATATCTGGATTTAAGTTTAATTCACGTATTACAGCTAAAGATTGAGAAGCAAAAGCTTCATTCAATTCAATAAGCGATAAATCGTCTTGCTTCAAACCTGCTTGTTTTAATGCTTTTGGAATTGCCTTTACTGGACCAATTCCCATAATGCGAGGCTCAACACCTGCAGCCGCATAGTTTACCATTCTTGCTACTGGTTCAAGATTTAACTCTTTCACCATATCTTCACTCATGACCATAACAAAGGCTGCACCATCACTCATTTGCGATGAGTTACCAGCTGTAACGCTCCCTCCAGCTGCAAATACAGCTCTTAATTTTGCTAGAGCTTCTTTGCTCGTTCCCTTTCTTGGACCTTCATCTTTAGTTACAGTATATGATTTTGTTGCTTTCTTTCCGTTAGCATCAACATATGTTTGTTCTACTTCAATTGGTACAATTTGATCTTGAAAACGATTTTCTTCTAGGGCTCTTAATGCTTTCATATGAGAATTATAAGCAAATTCATCTTGATCTTCGCGTGATACGTTGAATTGATTAGCAACTGCTTCCGCAGTGTTTCCCATTCCCCAATAATAATCTTCGTGACCAGCTTTTACAATCGCGTCGTAATTTAATTCTGGCTTAAATCCTGTCATTGGTACGCTACTCATGCTTTCTGCTCCACCCGCAATAATACAATCTGCCATTCCAGCTTGAATTTTTGCAGTTGCCATACCAATAGTTTCCACTCCAGAAGAGCAAAAACGATTAACTGTTACACCTGGAACATCTATTACTTCCAATCCCATTAACGAGATTAAACGCGCCATATTTAAACCTTGAGCTCCTTCTGGCATAGCATTACCAACGATCACATCATCAATACGTTTTGGGTCTAGACCTGGCAATTCTTTCATCATATATTTGATGGTCTCTGCGGCCAATTCATCCGTTCTTTTAAAACGGAACACGCCTTTAGGGGCTTTACCAACTGCGGTTCTATATGCTTTTACTATATATGCTGTTTTCATTTTTCTTAGTTTCTTAAAGGTTTTCCTTTGGTTAACATGTGCTGAATTCTTTCCAAAGTTTTACGTTCTGTACAAAGCGAAAGGAAAGCTTCACGCTCTAAGTCTAACAAGTATTGCTCGCTTACTAATGTCGGTTCGGATAAATCTCCACCAGCCATAACGTAAGCCAATTTGTTAGCAATTTTCATATCATGTTCACTGATGTAGTGAGAGTCTTTCATAGCATCTGTACCTACTAAGAACATTCCTAGCGCTTGTTTACCAAGAACAAGAACATCTTTTCTGTGAACAGGTTGTGTGTAACCTGCATTTGCCATTAATTTAGCGTGTGCTTTTGCAGTAGCTATTTGGCGGTCTTTATTTACTACAACAACATCTTTTCCTTTTTGTAAAAGCCCTAAATCGAAAGCTTCGTAAGCCGAAGTTGATACTTTTGCCATGCCAATAGTTAAGAAATATTCTTGAAGTGTATTTAATTGCACATCACCTTTTCTGAAAGTGTCTGATGCTCTTAAAGCCATTTCTTTAGAACCACCACCACCAGGAATTACACCAACACCAAACTCTACAAGTCCCATATAAGTTTCTGCTGCTGCTACAATTTTATCTGCGTGTAATGAAATTTCACAACCACCACCAAGTGCCATGCCGTGAGGCGCAGAAATTGTTGGGATTGAAGAATAACGCATACGCATCATGGTATCTTGGAAATATTTGATAGCTGCATTAAGCTCGTCGTATTCTTGTTCGGCAGCCATCATAAAAATCATGCCTATGTTGGCACCAACCGAGAAGTTTGGGCCTTGGTTTCCAACTACTAATCCGGCAAAATCTTTTTCAGCCATATCAATAGCTTTATTTAATCCTGCTAAAACGTCACCACCAATGGTATTCATTTTAGATTGGAATTCTACATTAAGAATACCATCGCCTAAATCTTGAACAGAAACTCCAGAGTTACTATAAACTTCAGTTGTTTTTCTAACATTATCTAAAATGATAAACGAATCTTGTCCAGGAATTTTTTCTTGAATTTTATTCGGAATATCATAACTATAAGAAGCACCATCTTGAATAGAGTAGAAGCTATCGCTTCCAGAGGCAATCATATCGTGAACCCAATCTGCAGGCGTTAAACCTTCAGCTTGCATCATCTCGACACCTTTTTCGACACCAATAGCATCCCAGATTTGAAAAGGACCATGTTCCCAGCCAAAGCCAGCTTTCATAGCATCGTCAATTTTGTATAATTCATCTGTAATTTCTGGAATACGATTTGAAACGTACGCAAATAATGCTGAAAAACTTTTTCTGTAGAATTCTCCCGCTTTATCTTTTCCTTTTACTAATACTTTAAAACGGTCTGCTACTTTATCAATTGTTTTTGTTAATTCTAAAGTGGCAAATTTTGCACGTTTGGCTGAACGATATTCTAAAGTGTTTAAATCGAGAGTTAAAATTTCTTTTTTGCCTTCAGCTGAAACAGTTTTCTTATAAAAACCTTGTCCAGTTTTACTTCCTAACCATTTATTTTCCATCATGGTATTGATGAAATCTGGTAATTTGAAAACCTCTAAACGCTCATCATCTTTACAGTTATCTGCAATCCCATTAGCGACATGTACTAGAGTGTCTAATCCTACAACGTCTACAGTTCTAAAAGTAGCCGATTTTGGACGACCAATTACTGGACCCGATAATTTGTCAACTTCTTCAACAGTTAAACCTAAATCTTTTACTGTATGAAATAGACTTTGAATACTAAAAATTCCGATTCGGTTTCCAATAAATGCAGGTGTATCTTTCGCTACTACAGAGGTTTTTCCAAGGAATTGCTCACCATAACCATTTAAGAAGTCTAAAACTTCTGAGGACGTATTTGGTCCAGGAATAATTTCGAATAATTTTAAGTAACGTGCTGGGTTAAAAAAGTGTGTACCACAAAAGTGTTTTTGAAAATCTTCAGAACGACCTGTATTCATGAATTTAATTGGAATACCAGATGTATTCGAAGTAATTAAGGTGCCGGGTGTTCTATGTTTTTCTAGCTTTTCAAAAACTTGTTGTTTAATGTCAAGTCTTTCAACTACAACTTCCATTATCCAGTCTACATCTGCTACTTTAGCAATATCATCATCTAAGTTTCCAGTTGTAATACGATTAACAAAAGAAGCATGATAAAGTGGTGCAGGTTTAGATTTTATTGAAGTAGTTAATGCATCATTAACTAATCTATTTCTAACAACTTTGTCTTCCAAGGTTAACCCTTTTGCTTTTTCTTTATCGTTTAGTTCTCTAGGTACGATGTCTAATAATAGGACATCTACACCTATATTGGCGAAATGGCAAGCGATACCACTTCCCATAATACCCGAACCAATAATGGCTATTTTTTTAATTCTACGTTTGCTCATTTTATTTTTCAACTATCAGATTGATTAAATATTTTTTTGTTACACACTATATCATTAATAACTTCTGCGACTTCATAAAAATTTAGTAACTGTTCTTCTGAAACATTATTTTTTATAGCTTCATTAAATAACAACACCTTTTCTCTTGAGTAGTCTCTTTTTTCTATACCAAAATCTGTTAGACCAATAATAACACCTCTACCATCACTAGGGTTCGGTTTTCTTGTGATTAAGCCTTTCTTTTCCATGGTTTTCAAGATTCTAGATAAACTAGTAGCTTCTATTCCCATTTTTGGACCTAGAGAAGTTGAGGGCGTTCCTTTTTCCGGGTCTATACTTAACAATGTAAAACCAGTTGCCATCGTACTTCCAAACTTTGAAGCTTCTTCATTATACATTTTTTGAACTGTTAGCCAAGTAGTTCGGAGTACATAATCAATGGTTTTTTCCTTCATAGTTTTACATTGGTGAAGCCAAATATAAAAATAAATACTATGCACGCATAGTATTTTTATGTTAAATTATATTTGTAATATGAATTAAACCTTAGAAATTAAAAAAAATAGTAAACATCATGCTCGTGTATCTATTCAGAAATTTACCGTTTACTAAATATTGAAAAGCTATTTTGATTTAAGTAGAGTCAAATAAAATTTCGTGTTAACTATTTTTTGATGAGATTATGGGCGATAAATTTTTTCGATTAAATCTAGATACCTGTTTTTAATAACAGCTCTTTTCATTTTCATAGTAGGGGTAAGATGACCTGAATCTATAGACCAAACTTCAGGAGTAATTTCAAATTTTTTAATTTGCTCCCATTTACCAAATTTTTGGTTGCATTTATCAACCTCTTTTTGAATTCGTTTTTGGATGATTTCTGAATTCGCAATATCTTGAAAAGAATTCCCAATTGACTGATGTTTATGTTCAATCCATTCTTTAACAAAATCAAAGTTTGGTTGAATTAGTGCTGCGGGCATTTTTTCACCTTCACCAATTACCATAATTTGTTCTATAAAACGAGATTGTTTTAAATCATTTTCAAGAAGTGTAGGTATAATATATTTTCCACCTGACGTTTTAAACATTTCTTTTTTACGACCAGTAATTTTCAAGAAGCCATCAGGGTCAATTTCTCCTTTATCGCCAGTATGGAAGTAATCACCTGTCATTACGCTTGCAGTTTTTTCTGGGTCCTTGTAATAGCCCATCATAACATTAGGGCCTTTTATTAAGATTTCACCATCCTCAGCAATTTTAACTTCAACACTATCAATAGGGATACCTACTGTACCAATTTTAAACATTTTGTCGGCATATCTACCTACTGAAACTACCGGTGATGTTTCTGTTAATCCATATCCTTCCATAATACGCATTCCAGCAGCAGAAAAAATTCTTGATAATCGAGGTTGAAGTGCAGCACTTCCAGATACCATAGTATGTAATTCACCTCCTAGAGCAGCTCGCCATTTACTAAAAATAAGTTTGCTAGCAATACTTAATTTAAATTCATACCAAGCACCATTTTGTCCATATGGCTCCCATTTTTCACCTAAGCTAACAGCCCAATAAAACAAGGCTTTTTTAATACCGGTAAGTTCTTCGGCTTTTGCCATTATTTTATCATACACTTTTTCTAAGAGCCTTGGTACAACACTCATCATATTGGGTTTAATTTCTTTGGCATTTTCACCTATTTTATCAAGTGCTTCTGCGAAATATATAGAAGTTCCCGAATGCTGGTATACGTAAATTAAAACACGTTCAAAAATATGACATATAGGCAAAAAACTGAGTACTCGTGTTTCTCCTTCATCCAAAGGTACTCTTGGAATACTATCTATAACATTACTTGTAATATTCCAATGAGAAAGCATAACCCCTTTAGGAGTACCTGTGGTGCCCGATGTGTATATAATTGTAGCTAAATCAGAGGGCTTTACTTCATTTTTTCGAATTTCCACTTCTTCTTGATTAGAAGTGTCTTTCCCTAATTCTAATAATTCAGAATAATGTTTACATCCTTTAATATGATCAAAAGAATAGACTTCTTTTAAACCCGTATTCTTTACTACTTTATTGACTTTGCCTAATACCTCTTCGTCTGAAACAAAGCAATAAGTAGATTCGCTATGATTTAAAACATATTCATAATCTTCAGCACAAATGGTTGGATATATTGGGATATTTTGTGCACCAATTTGAAGTATGCCAATATCCATAATATTCCACTCCGTTCTGTTGGTTGTAGAAATAAGAGCTATTCTATCCCCCTTTTTAACCCCGAGTTTTAGTAGAGCTCTACTTATAGCATTTGCTTTATCTATATATTCTTGTGTTGAAGTTTTGACCCATTCACCGTTGTATTTAGTAACTAAAGCGGCATCATTAGGTTTATTTTCTAATTGGTAATAAGGAAAATCAAAAAGTCTTGTTATCTCTTTCATAGGGAATATATAATATGCAACGATGCAAAGTATGAAAATAAAAATGATTTACAAATTGAGTGTGTGAAATGGTGCCAAATAAACTAAATTTAATATAATGCTGCCTTAATTCCATGTTTGTGCTCTTTTAAATCTGATTTTGTAATTATTATGTTTATTAATATTGCCTGCGGTATTGCAATTATATCTTCGGCGAGCCCAATGATGCAAGAAAAACTTAATTACACAGCAACGGAAACTGCAGCTATAGTTGGTTTAATAGATGTGTTTAATGGTTTGGGTAGAATAATTGGTCTACGTTATCCGATTATTTAGGAAGAACAAATACTTACATTATTTTCTTTGCTTTCCAGGTTTTAGCATTTTTCTTCTTGCCAAAAACCTCAATGGAGTTGACCTTTTTAGTCGTTATCTTTACCGTAATAACCATGTATGGTGGTGGTTTTGCAACGCTACCTGTATTTTTAGGAGATTTATTCGGAACAAAACAATTAGGGGCTATCCACGGCATGGTATTAACTGCATGGGGATTAGCGGGTGTTGTAGGACCAACTATTTATGATATGGTTAAGAATGCTATAGGTTCACTAGATACCACCTTGAAAGTTTTTGCTGGATTATTTACCATTGCTTTATTCGTGTTATTAATAATGAAACGTACAGTGACAAGAGCATATCGAAAAATGGATGAAAAAATAGAAAAACAATTGAAGTTGGTATAGACTTTAATACTAGAATTAATTAGAAAGCACTGTCATATTTTTGGAAGTACTTTTTTTTTGGTATCAGTTTATTTCTTCCTAAAAAATTTTCTTTTAGAAAATTTAGTTCAGCTACAAATAGCATATTTTTTCTAACGTTTTATTTAATTAAAAATCAATTTTTTTTCAAATTTAAATTGTTTCCACATGACTTTTGTCATGATAATTCATTCATTTATAAGTTACTTTTATTGAACTTTTTATACAAGGATAATTAAAATAAATATTATGGAAATACTTGAAAAAACAAAGGCTCGAGTTTTTAAATTTGGGGACAAAACAGCTGATGGAAACAGCACAATGAAAAACCTATTGGGTGGTAAAGGAGCTAATTTAGCAGAAATGAGCGCAATAGGAATTCCTGTCCCTCCAGGGTTTACTATTACTACTGAAGTTTGTACGGAATATAACCTTTTAGGCCAAGAGGCTGTTGTAGGAATGATTAAGGAAGAGGTCGAAGCATCAATCGCCAAAATAGAGTCTCAAATGGGAACAGCTTTTGGTGATAAAGATAATCCATTGTTAGTATCAGTGCGTTCTGGGGCAAGGGTTTCCATGCCAGGAATGATGGATACTGTACTTAATCTAGGAATGAATGATGAAGTGGTTCTTGGGTTAGCCAAAAAAACAAATAATGAGATTTTTGCTTGGGATTCATACCGTCGTTTTATTCAAATGTATGGTGACGTAGTTTTAGGTATGAAACCAGAATCTAAAGAAGATATCGATCCTTTTGAAGAGATAATGGAAGCCTTAAAGCATAAACGTGATATAGAATTAGATACAGAATTTACAGTACAAGATTTAAAAGATTTAGTATATGATTTTAAAGAAGCCGTCAAAAAACGTACAGGACACGATTTTCCAACAAACCCTTGGGAACAACTTTGGGGAGCTGTTGTAGCGGTTTTTAATAGCTGGAATGGTGATAGAGCTGTGTACTATAGAAATATGAACGGTTACCCAGCTGATTGGGGAACAGCAGTTAACGTACAAGCTATGGTTTACGGTAATATGGGAGATAACTCCGGAACTGGTGTGTGTTTTACGCGTGATGCTGGTACAGGTGAAAATCTTTTCAATGGAGAATATTTAATTAATGCACAAGGTGAAGATGTTGTCGCAGGGACTAGAACTCCGCAACAAATTACAAAAGTAGGGTCATTGCGTTGGGCTGAATTAGCAAAAGTTGAAGAAGAAGACCGATTGGCTAACTATCCTTCATTAGAAGAATTAATGCCAGTAATCTATAATGAATTAAACGGATACCAAGAAAAGTTAGAGTTACATTATAAAGATATGCAGGATATGGAGTTTACCATGCAAGATGGTAAACTTTGGATTCTTCAAACGCGTAATGGTAAACGTACTGGAGCTGCAATGGTTAAAATTGCAATGGATTCTTTAAAAGAAGGTTTACATACAGAAAAAGAAGCAATGCTTAAAATTGAACCTAATAAATTAGATGAATTATTACATCCAATTTTTGATCCAAAAGCATTGAAAACTGCTAATGTAATTGCACAAGGTTTACCTGCATCTCCTGGAGCTGCAACTGGTAAAATTGTTTTCTTTGCTGATGAAGCTGCAAAATATAAACATAGTATTTTAGTTCGTATCGAAACGTCTCCAGAAGATTTAGAAGGTATGAACATTGCTAAAGGTATTTTAACAGCTCGTGGTGGCATGACTTCTCACGCATCCGTTGTAGCACGTGGCATGGGTAAATGTTGTGTGTCTGGTGCGGGTGCATTGAAAATAAATTATAAAAACAGAACTTTAACAGTTGATGGTCATGAATATCACGAAGGTGATTGGATTTCTTTAAACGGTTCTACAGGAAATATTATTGAAGGAAAAGTTGCTACAATTGAACCAGAATTAAGTGGTGAATTTGCAGAAATAATGGAATTGTCAGATAAGTTTGCAACTATGCAAGTTCGGACAAATGCAGACTCTCCAAAAGATGCAAAAGTAGCTGTGAAATTTGGTGCGCAAGGTATCGGCTTAACTAGAACAGAGCACATGTTTTTTGATGTTGACCGTATTAAAGCCATGCGTGAAATGATTTTAGCAGATACTGTTAAAGGACGTAAAGAAGCATTAAATGAATTATTACCTATGCAACGTGAAGACTTTGAAGGTATTTTTGAAGCAATGGCTGGTTTACCCGTAACGGTTCGTTTATTAGATCCACCATTACACGAGTTCGTGCCTCATCAATTAGCTACTCAAAGAGATTTAGCTGAAGATATGCATATTTCTTTAGAAGCTGTTAAAAGTAAAGTAGCTGAATTAGAAGAATTTAACCCAATGTTAGGTCATAGAGGCTGTAGATTGGGTATTACATATCCTGAAATTACAGAAATGCAAGCAAGAGCTATTATAGAAGCTGCATTAAACTTAAAAGAAAGAGGTGTTGTCGCGAAACCAGAAATTATGGTTCCTTTAATAGGTACAATTGCTGAATTTGAAAATCAAGAAACCATTATTAGAGCAACTGCAGATAAAGTTTTTGAAGAAAGAAACGATTCTATTGAATATTTAGTAGGAACGATGATTGAAATTCCAAGAGCTTGTTTAACTGCAAATTTAATTGCTAAAAGAGCTGATTTCTTCTCATTTGGAACAAACGATTTAACACAAATGGCATTTGGTTATTCTCGTGATGATGCTGGTAAATTCTTGCCTGTATATATTGAAGAAGGCATCTTAAAAAATGATCCTTTTGAAGTATTAGATCAAGAAGGTGTAGGTCAATTAGTTGAAATGGGAACTACTAAAGGTAGAAGTACAAAACCTAATTTAAAAGTAGGTATTTGCGGGGAACATGGCGGAGAGCCTAGTTCTGTTGAATTCTGTTATAATACTGGTTTGAACTACGTAAGTTGTTCTCCATATCGAGTGCCAATAGCTCGGATTGCATCTGCACAAGCGGCTATAAAAGCAACTTTATAATAGTTTTCTAATTTTTTTACATGATAAGCCTCGAAATGAATATTTCACTTCGGGGCTTTTTTTATTCTATTTCGTAAGATTATCTGTTTTCAATCCAAAGTCGAGCATTCACAAAAGCCTCTAGCCAAGGTGAAACTTCATCTTTGCGTCCATCAGGATAATTAGCCCAATTCCATTGAAATGTAGAACGCTCAATGTGTGGCATAGTTACTAAGTGGCGCCCTGTTTTATCAGACATCATAGCCGTATTAAAGTCAGAACCATTAGGGTTATGTGGATAACTTTCATAGCCATATTTAGCCACAATATGATATTTGTCTTCAGAGTATGGTAAGCTAAATTTACCTTCACCATGTGAAATCCAAACTCCTAAAGTCGTTCCTGCGAGTGTAGAAAGCATCACAGAATTATTCTCTTGAATTTTTACTGAAGTAAATGAACTTTCATGTTTATGAGAATCATTATGATCCATTTTACCATGAACGTCATGCTCTGGGTTTATCTCTTCTAATTCCATAAACAATTGGCACCCGTTGCAAATTCCAACAGAAAGCGTGTCTTCTCTATTGAAGAAATCTTGTATCACTTTATTAGCTTTTTCGTTATATTTAATAGCTCCTGCCCAACCTTTTGCAGAACCTAAAACATCAGAGTTGCTAAATCCACCAACAGCACCTAAAAACTGAATATCTTCTAAGTTTTCACGACCAGAAATTAAATCGGTCATGTGAACATCCTTCACATCAAAACCAGCTAAATACATAGCATTTGCCATTTCGCGCTCAGAGTTACTTCCTTTTTCTCGAAGGATAGCCGCTTTTGGTTTTGTTTTTCCAATTACTGGTAATTTTCCAGTAAAATGCTTTGGGAATGTATATTGTAACGGTTGATTTTTATAATTGTCAAATCGGTCTTGAGCTAAACCATTTGCTGTTTGCTTTTGGTCTAATAAAAAAGATGTTTTATACCAAACATCTCTCATTGTAGCAACATCAAAAGAGAAGTCATCTTCGTTATTTTTAATGTTCACTATTCCTGTATTATTTGCAGTTCCAATAGTGAAAAATTCTATATTATTTTCTGATAAAATAGTTTCAATTGAAGCATCACCTTGAAAAACTAGTCCTGAATTTTCAGAGAATAAAACTTTTATAGAATCTTCCTCATTTAAAGCAGAGATATCAAAATCAGCACCTAAGTTAATATCAGCAAAACATAGTTCTAACAAGGTGGTAATTAATCCACCAGAAGCCACATCGTGTCCAGCAGAAATTTTATCTACTATAATTAAGTTTTGGATGGTATTAAAAGTGTCTTTTACAAAGCTCGAATTTTTTACATCTGGAGCTTCATTTCCAATGGTATTTAAAACTTGGTTAAAAGAACTTCCGCCTAATTTAAAATCATCTTGCGAGATATTAATATAATAGATGTTTTCTCCGTTTTGTTGTAAAACAGGTTCCACAACTTTAGAGATTTCATTACAATTTGCAGCAGCAGAAATAATAACAGTTCCTGGAGAAATGACATCACCATCTTTATATTTTTGTTTCATAGAAAGCGAATCTTTTCCAGTTGGAACATTGATTCCTAAATCGATCGAGAATTCTGAAATAGCTTTAACAGCTTTATATAAACGCGCATCTTCACCTTCATTTTTACAGGGCCACATCCAATTGGCAGAAAGAGAAATAGAGGCTAAATTTTCTTTTAATGGTGCCCAAATGATGTTAGTTAACGCTTCTGTAATTGAATTTCTACTACCTGCTTCTGGATGGATTAATCCAGATATAGGCGAGTGGCCAATAGAGGTCGCAACCCCTTCTTTTCCTTTAAAATCCAATGCCATAACACCAACATTATTTAACGGAATTTGTAAAGGACCAACACATTGTTGTTTGGCTACTTTGCCGCCAACGCATCGATCTACTTTATTAGTTAACCAATCTTTACAAGCTACAGCTTCCAATTGTAAAACCTGCTCTAAATAGATTTGTAAATTCTTCGTTTTATATCTTGAGTTTTTATAATGTCGGATAATTGTTTTATCAGTTAAAATAGTTTTAGGAGAACTACCAAACATGTCTTCTAAAGCTAAATCCATAGGTTTATCCCCTGTGGTTTTAGATTCGAAAGTAAAACGATTGTTTGTTGTCACATCTCCAACAGTATACATTGGCGAACGTTCCCGGTCTGCAATGTTGTGAAGTGTTTCTATATGTTCCTCACCAATAACCAATCCCATACGTTCTTGAGATTCGTTTCCTATAATTTCTTTTGCAGATAACGTAGGATCTCCAATTGGTAATGCATCTAAATCTATTTTTCCACCTGTATCTTCAACCAATTCAGATAGACAGTTTAAGTGTCCTCCAGCACCATGATCGTGAATAGAAACAATGAAATTCTCTTCACTTTCTACCATACCACGAACAGCGTTAGCAGCACGTTTTTGCATTTCTGGATTGGAACGTTGTACTGCATTTAATTCAATTCCTGAAGCAAGTGCTCCAGTGTCGGCAGAAGATACTGCAGCGCCACCCATACCAATTCGATAATTATCACCACCAAGAATTACAATTTTATCGCCTTCTTGAGGTGTGTCTTTTAGAGCCTGATCTGCTTTTGCGTATCCAATTCCACCAGCTTGCATAATAACTTTATCAAAACCAAGTTTTCTTGCTGCTGATGCACTTACTGCTGAGTTTTCTTGATGTTCAAAAGTTAATACCGAACCACAGATTAGAGGTTGTCCAAATTTATTACCAAAATCTGATGCACCATTAGATGCTTTTATCAAAATATCCATTGGTGTTTGGTATAACCAATCTCTTGCTTCAAATTTTTGTTCCCAATGTCTGTTTTCTTCTAATCGAGAATACGACGTCATGTAAACCGCAGTTCCTGCAAGAGGAAGCGATCCCTTCCCACCAGCAAGTCTATCTCTAATTTCACCACCAGCACCCGTTGCAGCACCATTAAAAGGCTCAACGGTAGTAGGAAAGTTATGCGTTTCCGCTTTAAGCGAAATAACAGATTCAAAATCCTGTGTGGTATAGTAATCAGGAATATCTGCACGTTTAGGTGCAAATTGTTCTACTTTTGGGCCTTTTATAAAAGCCACATTGTCTTTATAAGCAGAAACAATATCGCCTGGATGTTGCTTCGCAGTTTCTTTAATTAATTTAAATAATGAGATCGGTTTTTCTTCACCGTCTATCACAAACGTGCCATTGAAAATTTTATGACGACAATGCTCACTATTAACTTGCGAAAACCCAAATACTTCCGAGTCGGTTAAAGGACGACCAATTTTCTTAGCAACACCATCTAAATACGATACCTCTTCATCGCTTAATGATAAACCTTCTTGTTGATTGTAGGCTAAAATATCTTCAATATTAAGGATAGGTTCTGGCTGAATATCAATAGTAAATGAGTCTTGATTTAAATCGCTGAATTTTTCAGAAATCATTGGGTCAAAATCATTAAAATCTTCTGAAACAGGTTGAAATTCTTCAATTCTGATGATGTCTGAAATCCCCATATTTTGAGTAATTTCAACAGCATTGGTACTCCAAGGGGTTATCATTGCTGCGCGCGGACCAATAAAAATAGCATCTAAGGATGCTTGTTCTATTTTGGGCTGATTGCCAAAAAGCCATGTTAATCTTGAAGTCGTTTCAGTTGATAATTCTTTTGTAGTTTGAACAGCAAATATGTTGCTGGTTGTGTTTCCAAAGAAATGAATCATTAGGTCTTGATTAGTATTTATTTAAAGAAAGGGCAAATTTACTTTTTTTAGTGGAATTTTAGTTAAAAAATGATATCGAAAATTTTGAGTTATCCAAGAGTTTTGAACAAAAAAAGCGACTTATATAAAGCCGCTTAGAATTTAATTTTTAATTAACCTTTTCTCTAGTTCTTTACCGTCAGACAGTATTACATTGACTATTAAGATGGATTGGTTTTTTATATTTATTTAAACTTAAAACTATTTTTTTTAGGAGTTTTTTATAGCTTAATCAGTTTTTTAGTAACCGATTTATTTCCGTTGCTAATGGATACCAAGTAAACGCCTTTGTTTAAATTGGAAACATTAATATAGCTTTTGGAAGCATCTACACTGCTATCAGTAATTTTTTCGCCTAGAATACTAAATATTTTAACATTTAATATTTCGTTAGCTTTTATAAATAATTGGTCTCCATTTAATGGATTAGGGTATAATTTAATAGCTTCAAAGTCGTTATTATCGATATCTAAAGTACCCGTGTAACAAGTAAAAGATAAATCATCTATTCTCACTCTATTAGTAGTTGATTGATTGTCCAAAACAACAGTAACACTTCCTGAAGTATTTATATTAGATAGTGTTGTTGTCGTACTTGTTGTGTTATCTGAACCGTAAGGTATAGAACCTACAGATACATTATTTACAAGAACATCAAAAGTACCTGCAGAACCGCCAAAAGTGAGTTGGGTTGTAACCGTTAAGCTTCCTATACCACCGCTTAAAGCGGGAGATGTTAATGTGCCATTTCTAATACAAATCGCTTTAGAGTTTAATGATTGGTCTGTTCTAGCATCTGTAGCAGTCCAAAATCCATCTGTTCCTGTCCATGTGCGTGTTGTATAATTACTTTGACCTGCAGGAATATTTGCAAAATCTTCAGAGGCACAGTCTGACGAACCAACTAATGTTGTTTCGATTGCAGAATTACTCTGAGAAGATGCATTACCTGCGGCATCTTTAGCTAAAATGGTAAAGGTATAAGCTGTTTCAGAGGCTAAGTTTAAAACAGTATATGTTGTTGTGTTAGATCCTGTATTTACATAAAAGATACCACCAACATACACATCATAACTTGTAACTGCCGTATTATCTGTGGAAGCAGTCCAAGATAAATCTATGGTTGATGCTGTTGGGTTTGAGGCCGTTAAACTTGCAGGTATCGTTGGGTCTTCCGTATCAGGTGCTGTAGTTGTTTCGGTTGCAGAAGTACTAAGAGAAGATTCGTTGCCCGAAGCATCTTTTGCCAAAAGCGTAAATGTATAAGCTGTTGAGGCTGTTAAACCTGTAACTGTATATGTTGTAGTGTTAGATGAAGTATTTACATAAAAGGCACCACCTAGATATACATCGTAACTTGAAACTGCAATATTATCTGTTGAAGCAGTCCAAGATAAATCTACGGTTGTTTCTGTTGGGTTTACAGCTGCTAGAGCTGTAGGTGTTGTTGGGACTTCTGTGTCAGGTGTTGTATTCCAACGATCTTGAGCAGGTGTTCCTCCCCAAATAACTGTAGCTAAATATGGATTGTCTATAAATGGATTTCTGTTTCCTTGGGCGTAGGTATTGCTTGTATTTGCGTGGTATGTATTCCTCTTATCTTCGATTTCTGAAACAGGATCGATTGAATTCCAATCTAATAAAAGATCAATCATATTAATATCAAAAGCGTTTGTTGATCCATCTGTGGCAAACGAGGGATAACATCTATTACCTAATCTTAAATACATGTACATAATTATTCTTGCAGCATCACCTCTCCACTCGTCACCAGGATACCAGCCACCAGAAACACTACCTGAATTTCCAGAACCTGCTGCAAATTTTAAATTCCCTCGACTACCGTTCATGTCCACATCAGCAGGTCTCAGGTTATGAGCATCGGCATAAGCGAAGATGTCATCTTCTAATTTAGGACTTGCCAAAGAATTTGGAAAGGTATGTTCTCTATTCCAATCGGTACCATTGGTCCCTCCATTTAAATTTTTAGATCTTGAGCGGTCTGTTTTAGAATTACCATCTGTATCGTTATAGCCATAAATTAATAAGACATTGCTATTATTATCTGGGTCTTCGTCTGTTATTTTACTCGAATCCCAAATCTCTGAGTAACTAAGGAAGTTGCTGTGTTTCGCTATAGTTTCAATGGCTAAATCGTTAAATAAAGTCATGCCAGTAGTATTGAAATCTACATCTGTGTAGTAGGTTTGTTGGCTTGCAGGCGGTGTTAATTGCGCAAATGCAATCGATGTTACTAATAAGAATAGTAAGTAAATGTGTTTCATTTATAGGGAGGTTATGGTATGATAATTTTTTCTTACCCTAAATATAATTGTTTATATCTATTAAATGAAATTAATTACCATAGACGGATATTTTTTGATAGATAATATCATTTATGTAGCTTTTTTAATACCTTTAAATTTGGTTTTAAAAAGTAAAAAAAGAGTTGAATTGATTTTAAAATAAAATCAAAAAAGCATTATTTTGTTAAATAGTTCATTATTAGGATTTCCGCTCCAGTAAAGCCATATAAAACCCATCAAAACCAGATTTATGAGACAAGACTTTATTATCTTTAACTAAAGTAAAGTTTTCTCCAGCTTCCGATTTTAAGAAGGTAGCTACTTGTTCTTGGTTTTCAGAAGGTAACACAGAACAGGTTGCATAAACCAGTTGTCCGCCAACTTTTACCATTCTTGAATATTGTTGTAAAATATCTTGCTGTGTTTTCTTTATTTTATCAATAAACTCAGGTTGAAGTTTCCATTTTGCATCCGGGTTTCGGCGTAATACACCTAGTCCCGAACATGGGGCGTCAATTAAAACACGGTCGGCTTTATCGTATAATTTTTTAATCGCTTTTGTAGATTCAATTACTCGGTTTTCAATGTTATGAGCGCCGTTTCGTTTTGCACGCCGTTTTAATTCATTCAATTTATTGCTATAAATATCCATAGCAATAATTTGCCCTTTGTTTTCCATTAACGCCGCTAAATGCAATGTTTTTCCACCTGCACCTGCGCAAGCATCAATCAGGCGCATACCAGGTTCTACATTTAAATACTCCGCGACTAATTGAGAATTAGCATCTTGAACTTCAAAATGTCCATTTTTAAAAGCATCAGTAGAAAACACATTAGCACGCTCTCTTAATTTTAGGGCGCTAGGATGATTATCTACAAAGTCGGTTTCTATGTCTAAATCAAATAAAGTAGTTTGTAATTTTTCTTTGGTTGTTTTAAGTGTGTTTACTCTTAAAATAACATCGGCTTGTTGGTTTAATGCGGCAATTTCCTTGCTCCAAACTTCTCTACCTAATTCCTTTATGCCTATTTGGTCCATCCAATCTGGAATAGATTCTTTAAATTTTCTCGTTTTTGAAAGTTCGTCATAACGTCCTTTAATTTTTCTTAAAGGTGTGCCTTCAAAATATTTCCAATCTGGTAATTTTATACCTTTTAAAGTTGCCCAAACGGCAAACATACGCCACAAATTATCACGATCAAAAGGTTCTTTAACTTCAGCGATTTCAGCATATAAACGTTTCCAACGGACCATTTCATATGTGGTTTCGGCAACAAAGCCCCTGTCTCTAGCACCCCAACGTTTATCACGCTTTAATAGCTGTTGAATAACTTTATCGGCATACTTACCTTCGTTAAAAATCAGGGTTAATCCGTCTATGACTGCAAAGCAAAGGTTTCTATGTAATCGCATGTTGTTTTTATGAGACCGCAAAGGTAGTTATAATGTTTATTAATATGAATAGAATATTTCTAATTAAACCTTTCTGTTTTTATTCGGTCTAAAACCAAACGGCTATGACAAATGAAATTATCGTATTTCAAATTATTATTTCTATTTCTTGTTTTTTCAGCATGTAGTAATGCTGAAGACGTTGCTTTTATTATTCAGGATAAGGAGGAGAACATAGCTAAACAGCCAAATATATTACTTATAATAGCAGACGACATGGGTTTAGATGCTACACCTAATTATAATATAGATGGGATTAAACCTAACATGCCTATTTTACAGTCACTCATGAGTAATGGAATCAAGTTTAATAACTTATGGTCTTATCCATTATGTACTCCAACAAGAGCAAGTATCCTCACTGGGAAGTATGGGTTTAGAACAGAAGTAACTAATGTCGGACAGAACTTATCGAGTAATGAGCAGTCCATACAAAACTATTTAGATGGCATGAATTCTGGATATAGCCATGCTGTAATTGGTAAATGGCATTTGTCTGGAGATATAAGCCATCCTAATGCTATTGGAATTGATGAATACACTGGGGTATTAGGCGGAGGAGTACAGTCTTATTGGAATTGGAATTTGGTAGAAAATATACAAAGTTCTAAATCAACAGAATACACTACCACAAAGTTTACTGATTTAGCAATTAATTGGATAGGGAGCCAAAATCAGCCTTGGTTTTTGTGGTTAGCTTATAATGCGCCTCATACACCTTTTCATTTACCACCAAGCGAATTATATAGTCAAGTTGGACTAGCTTCAGACCAATCTAGTATAGATGCTAATCCTTTACCATATTACCTAGCCATGCTAGAGGCTATGGATACTGAAATGGGAAGACTAATAAACTCGATGAGTCAAGAAGAAAGAGATAATACTTTTATTGTTTTTATTGGAGATAACGGCACACCAAACCAAGTGGTGCAAACGTACCCAAATCGTCGTGCAAAAAATAGTTTATATCAAGGAGGTGTGAATGTACCTATGGTAATTTCTGGAAAAAATGTTGAGCGAAAAGGAGTAGAAGAGGAAGCGCTTCTTAGTACGACAGATTTGTTCGCTACTATTGCTGGAATAGCTGGTTCTACTATTTCTGAAATAAACGATAGTAAGAATTTTAAATATATGTTCAATGCACCTGGTATAACTGTTAGAGATTATGTGTACAGCGAAATTGGTGATGACATCAATAATTTGGACCATACTATTAGAAATGATAAATACAAACTAATGAAATTTAGTAGCGGTAATGAAGCACTTTATCATTTAGCAGAAGACCCTTTAGAATCAATTAATTTATTAGATGCTAACCGTCTTCCTTTATCTGAAGAAGCTCAGATGGCAAAAGAAGCTTTGGAATCTGAAATTATAAACATTAAAAGCTAATAATATAACGCTTAAATACTATGAAATATTTAAAATATTCTTTAAGGTTCGGCCTACTTTCCATGTTAATTCTTGCCGCATGTTCTGATGGAGATGATTCTGGATTAGAACAAGAGCAAGAAGAAGTAAATACAGGTGCTACTTACGATACAAGCAACATACTTGCGAAATTTGAAGGGACTGGTTTATCATATGCTATTAATGGGAATGCCGTAACTTTTACTACTGCAGATTTACCAAATCATACAAGTCCCTACTGGGATGCAAGTAATCCATTGTATGAAGTTTATAATGGAAATAATGACAATTGGAATAAAAACCCAGGTTCAATCGGCGCACAAAATATTGTCTTTACAATAACATTAAACCCAGAGGAAGCCACAATTAAGCAAGCTACTAGTTTAGGACCTATCGGTATATCAAGAAATGGTGTTGTATTTTTTAATCAATATGCAGCAGGGAATTCACCATTAGCGGGCGAAATTAATTCTTTCGATCAGTGGTTGGGTCATCCGGCTATGACAACGTATCATTACCACATAGAACCTACTTATTTAACAGATCAATTTGGCGATGATGCTTTTTTAGGATTATTATCAGATGGATTTCCTGTTTATGGTCCTTTTGAAAATGGAGAGATTATTACCAATGCTGATTTAGATATTTACCACGGTCATACATCTGTTACTCCCGATTTCCCTAATGGGATTTATCACTATCATGTCACAAGTCAAGACCCCTATATTAATGGTAATGGATATTTTGGAACACCAGGAAATATATCGCGTTAATTGAAATTTAGAATTTTACATATCGGCATTATTTATCTTATAATTTTTAATTGTAATACGTCCCCAACCTCACAAATAATAGATGCTTTGGATGTGAGTTTGAAGTTAGATGATGGTGTTTTGTTTTATAAAGAAGTTCCTTTTAGTGGTGTATTAGTTACCTATTATGAAACTAAAAAATCAAAATCTAAAATTGAATATGTCGACGGGAAAAAACACGGTTATGAAAAGCAATGGGATGTAACTGGATTTAGGTATATTGAACGCTTTTATAATGAAGGTTTTAAAACAGGTATTCATAAATCTTGGTGGGATGATGGAACTAAAAAGTTTGAATATCATTTTAATAAAAAAGGAGAATTTCATGGTATTGTAAAAGAATGGTATAAATCCGGTCAAATTTTTAGAGACTTTAATTATTTTGCTGGAAAAGAATTAGGGCGTCAGCGTATGTGGAAATATGATGGCACTATCAAGGCTAATTATGAAGTAGTGAATAGAGATCGTTTTGGGCTTATAGGTTTGAAGAAATGCTATACCGTAACAGTTAATAAAGATGAAATTGAATAAAATTATCATTCATATGAATGAAGGAATCACTCATGTCAGAGGAATGAAATATGCTCTGGTAATTTTGATTTTAATATTATGTTTCTCTTGCAAAGAGAAACATACAGAAGAATCAGTTTCAAGTTTACCTTATTTCAATTCCGCAGAATTTACACCGGAATGGAATACTCCAAAACATAAAATTCCTGAATTTTCATTTATAAATCAAGATGGAGAAACGGTTACCAATGCTACTTTTAAAAATAAGATTTACATAGCAGATTTCTTCTTTACAAGTTGCCCAGGTATTTGTCCAAAACTCACAAAAAATATGGCAAGTTTGCAAGAGGCTTATAAAAATGATGACACTATAAAATTACTATCGCATACGGTAATGCCATGGAAAGATTCTGTTTCTGTTATAAAAGATTATGGGTTGAAACATAATGTAAATTCTAATAAATGGCATTTAGTAACGGGTGATAAAGAGGCTCTTTATAGCATTGCAAGAACGGGCTATTTTGCTGATGAGGATTTTATCAAAACTCAAGATGAGAGCAATTTTATACATACCGAAAATTTTGTTTTGGTTGATAAACAAGGCTTTATACGTGGCGTTTATAATGGTACTTTAGAAATTGATGTTGAACGATTAAAGCGCCATATAAAAATCTTGAAACAAGAGATTTATTTTGATTGATATTTTTTTGATGAAAAGCCTTAGTTATTTATTCTCCCAGTTTTTCTATTTTTATAGAAATGTAAAGATCATGAAGTGTTTTATTCTACCTTTAATATTAGTTGTTTTTTTGTTTTCCTGTGGAAAAAAGGAAACATTTAAGCCGAGGAATTTTTCTAAAGTTGAAATAGAAATTTTATTGAAAGATTCTTTGTTGAGTATTAGAGCTATTGATATAATGAATGATAATAGTTTAGCATTTGCCGCAAATAATGGTGTTTTTGGGTTGTTTAATAATCAAACTCAATCATGGAAAACCTCTATTCAAAAGCATGACACTTTAGATTTGCATTTTAGGTCTGCAGCGCATACCGAAACCGATTTTTTTATACTAAGTATAGATAATCCTGCATTGTTATATAAAACAGGTGATAAGGGCATCATGGAATTGGTTTATATGGAAGAGGGTGAAGGGGTTTTTTATGATTCCATGAATTTTTGGAATGATGATGAAGGAATCGCTATTGGAGATTCAACTGATGGTTGTTTAAGTGTTATAATAACTCGAGATGGCGGAAAAACTTGGACTAAATTATCTTGCGATGTTTTGCCTAAAGGGTTAGATAATGAAGGTGCTTTTGCTGCTAGTAATACCAACATTGCTATTATTGGTGATTACACTTGGGTAGCAACTACTGCAGGTCGAGTTTATTATTCTTCAGATAAAGGAGCAACTTGGGAGGTAACTAATACACCAATAGTTAAAGAAAAAGATACTGAAGGGATTTATTCCATGGATTTTAATGATGCGCTTAATGGTTTTGCTTTTGGAGGCGACTATACTAAATCCGATAACAACGCGGCTAATAAAATACGAACAAGTGATGGTGGAAAGACTTGGGAGTTAGTTGCACAAAACGAAAATCCTGGATACCGAAGTTGTGTCCAATATATTCCAAATAGAAATGGGAAGGAGTTAGTAGCTAACGGTTTTAAAGGCATAGACTACAGTAACGATTCTGGAAGTACATGGAAACATATAAGTGATGAAGGGTTTTATGCCATTCGTTTTCTTAATGATTCAATTGCTTATGCTGCTGGTGCGGGAAGGGTTGCTAAATTGACTTTTAAAGAATAGGGAAAAAGAAAAAATTAATTTCTACCTTTTTTTCTTTTTCTCAACTCAGCCATCATTTTCTTTTTAAAATCATCTTCAGCTATTTTGAGAAGAATTATTTTTTTTGGCGATAAAACACCAGAAAGATTATTGGCAAATTCCAGACGTGATTTATGCATTTTATTTTCAGCCTTACTGAGTTTCTTTAAAAGTTCGTTGGCCTTTTTATCAGTCATGTTTTCGATGTTCTCTCTTATTTCTTTGCGGATAGATTTAATTTCTTCAAATCTAATTGCAGAAGTTTCTTTTTCATGTGCATTGTAAATAGGCCAAAACTGTTGTGCTTCTCTTTCAGTGAGGTCAAGTTTTTCAGTAATTACAGATGCCTTTAATGCTTTTATACGTTCTCTATTTTTATGTTGGGCCGCTATGTTTAATGACACAAACAACAAGAGTATGAAGGGGAGTAGTTTTTTCATTATTTTTTATGTTTTATTCTATCATTAAGGCTTCTATATCAGCATTATTTAATAGATATTCTTCAATGTTATCTTCGTTAATAGAATAGTCAATTATTATGTTTTCTTCAATATATTCATCACTTAATAATGCTGCAATTTCATAAGAACCTATATTCTCATCAATAATATAGTTTTCAACAGTTTCAGTTTCTAAATTATCAAAAGTGGGTTTAATATCAAAAATAGAAAGATTAAATAATATTAGTATTGCAGCTGCGATACTCGAAACATAAATTAAGTTTCGTTTGCTAAATAGCTGAATTACTTTTGATTCTTTTCCTTCTAAATTCTTTTCTAAAATAGTATCGCTAAAAGAGTCAAAATAATTATCAGGTACTTTAAAGCCAGTTTTTTTAATCGTATCTAATGGGCTTTCAGTATTTAATTTACTGATAACTTTGTCATTAAAAGATTCAAAATAATCATTAGGTATTTTAAAACCTGCAGATTTAATATTATATATTTTTTTGTTCTTCATTTATTTTTGTTAATACTTATTTGACTAACTTGAATTAAAAAGGTTTAATTATCAGTTAAATAGGCTTCAATCTTTTTTACTGCTATATGGTATGATGCTTTTAATGCTCCCTCACTAGTTTCGAGTATTTCAGACATATCTTTATACTTTAAATCTTCAAAATATTTCATGTTAAAAACTAATTGTTGTTTTTTAGGCAAGGTGGCTATGGCGCTATGTAATTTTAACTGAATATCATTTCCTTCAAAATAAACATCAGACTTAAGATTGTTTATAGCGAGTTGCTGGACCTCTTCATTAGTTACTTGCAAACGTTTTGCTTTTTTGTTTGCGAATGTTATTGATTCATTTGTGGCAATCCGGTACATCCAAGAGAATAATTTACTCTCACCTTTAAAGTTATCTATGTTTTTGAAAATCTTGATAAATGCATTTTGCAATACATCATCAGCATCATCATGAGACTTCACAATATTACGAATATGCCAATATAAGCGCTCCTTGTAAAGTTCTAGCAGCACTTTAAAGGCTTGGTTTTTATGGGCTTCAGATTTTAATTGTTCTAATAGTTGTGTTTCGTCAATCACACACAATTGTTTAGTCTTTAGACTAATAAATATACTAAAAGTTTAAGGGGATTTTTTTTAATTTTCAGACAAATCATAAATAATTGATAATTACGTGTTTATGTAAATAAAAATCGATAAAGTGTAATTTAAACACGATTAAGTGTATTTTTTCTTGTATGATACGCTTTTATACTTTATGTTTGTACCAGAAACCTACTTATGTTGTTAGTCTTCCCCAAGTCTAACAAAAACAAAAAAGGATAGAACCCCCAAGTCTCTATCCTTTTTTAATATTTTATATCGTGATGTTTTATTCAAAGCTCTGCATATCTACTAATTTTTGATACACCCCTTTTTTAGCAATAAGTTCGTCGTGTTTTCCTTGTTCTACAATTTCTCCTTTATTTAAAACTACTATTATATCTGCGTTTTGAATGGTTGAAAGCCTATGTGCAATAACAATTGAAGTTCTGTTTTTCATCATGTTCTCTAAAGCTACTTGCACTAAACGTTCACTCTCTGTATCTAGAGCTGAGGTGGCTTCGTCTAAAAGCATTATAGGGGGGCTTTTAAGAACTGCACGTGCAATACTTAACCGTTGTTTTTGCCCACCAGAAAGTTTGCCGCCAGCATCTCCTATATTGGTGTTTATCTTTTCGGGTAGTTCTTTAACAAACTCCCAGGCATTTGCAATTTTTAATGCTTCAATAATATCTTCATCTGTTGCATCATCATTTCCTAGCTTTAAATTGTTTTTAATACTATCGTTAAATAAAATAGCATCTTGGGTTACGATACCAAGTTGTTGACGTAAAGAGCTTGTAGTTAAATTGTTAATGTTAATACCGTCAATTAAAATCTCTCCTTTGTTAACGTGATAAAACCTTGTGATAAGATTAGCAATTGTAGATTTACCACTACCAGATTGTCCCACTAAGGCAACAGTTGTACCTTTTGTAATGGTTAATGAAAAGTCTTTTAAAACATATTCGTTTTGATATTTAAATGAAATATTTTTAAATTGTATTTCGGAATCAAAGCTATCTTTTATAATCGCATTTGATATATCTTTTATTGGGTTTTCAGTGTCTATTATTTCCTGAATTCGTTCTGCGGCAGCACCACCTTTCTTAATATTATAAAGTCCCCGGCTTATAGCTTTTGCAGGGGTTAATATTTGGTAGGCTAGGCCCATGTAGACAAGGAATTTAGGACCATCTAGTGTAGAGGTTCCGCTTAAAACTAAATTTCCGCCATACCATAAAAGTATAGCAATAACAGATATCCCAAGAAACTCACTAGTGGGTGATGCTAAGTTTTGTCGGTTCAAAAGCTTGTTTGAGAAATGATAAAAACGATTTGTTGATTCCTGAAATTTCTCATTGAATTTCTCTTCAGCATTAAACCCTTTTATAATGCGTAAACCCGTTAAAGTTTCTTCTAGTGTTGATAAAAACATCCCTTGTTCTTTCTGTACACGGTCTGATTTTCGTTTTAAACTCTTTCCAATTCTTGAAATAATAATACCAGTAATTGGGATGAAAATAAAAACAAATAATGTGAGTTCCACACTTAATATAAGCATGGCTATTATTGCAAAAATAATAGTTAAAGGTTCTCTAATAAGAAGCTCCAAAACAGATAAGAAGGAATATTGTAAATCAAGAACGTCACTAGTAACGCGCGCCATAATATCTCCTTTTCTTTGTTCAGAAAAATAGGATAGAGGTAATTCAATTGTTTTTTTATAAACAGCATTTCTAAGATCTCTAATAACACCATTTCTTAAAAAAACAAGGAAATAATTTGCTAAATAACCTGCAATATTTTTTAGTAGAAAAGTAACAATTACTAAGCCAATTACAAATAATAATGCTTTAGAATTATCGCCACCAGTAAACTGATTCATTTGATAGGCCAAATAATTTTCAGCCAAATCACCAAGTTCCATCATACCGGTATACACAGGCTTAATTGAAGGAACCGGTTTGTCTTGTTCAAAAATCACGGTAAGCATTGGCATTAAAGCTACAAAAGAAAGCGTACCAAATAAGGCAAAAAACACATTGGCAATAATATGCCCTATAGCATATCTTTTATACGGTTTGGCGTATTTTAATATATTAGTAAAATGGCTCATTAAATGAGATTCATGTCTTTTAAAATAGCATCAGCTTTAGCATCAAGTTTAGATTCTACATCAATATAGTCGTCTACAGTTTTTAGTTCTGTATTAACACTAACATAGAATTTTATTTTAGGTTCAGTACCACTTGGCCTTAAAGCGACTTGACTGCCGTCTTCAGTATAATATATGATAACATTAGATTTTGGAATATCAATTTTAGTTTTTACTCCAGTAATCATATTTTTTGAGATAGATAGATTGTAATCCTCAATCTTTACAACCTTAGAGCCATTTGCTATTTTTAATGGATTTTCGCGAGCATCAATCATCATTTGCTTGATTTCCTCTGCACCTTCAATTCCCTTTTTAGTAATTGCAACTAATTTTTCTTTATAACAACCATGTTCTACATATAGTTTGACAAGTTCCTCATAAAAAGAACTACCGTTTGACTTTGCTATAGCTGCAATTTCACAAGCTAATAGAGTAGAGGTTACAGCGTCTTTATCTCTTACAAAATCTCCAACCATAAACCCAAAACTTTCTTCACCACCACCAATAAAATTGAGTTCTGAAAAATCTTCAATAAGTTTAGCTATCCATTTAAAACCTGTTAATACAATTTTGTTTTCAACATTATATGATTCAGCAAGTTTATTAATCATAGGTGTAGAAACAATTGTAGTAGCAATAAATTCTTCGCCCTTAATTTTATCTTCTGATTTCCATTTTTTTAATAAGAAATCTACCATCATTACCATGGTTTGGTTACCATTAAGTAATTGTATTTTACCTTCAGAATTTCGAACTGCAACGCCTAATCTGTCACAGTCAGGATCTGTACCTATTACAATATCAGCGTTTTCCTTTTCTGCAAGTTCCAAGGCCATTTTTAGTGCAGCTGGTTCTTCTGGATTAGGTGAAGCTACCGTTGGGAAGTCGCCATCTGGTTTTTCTTGTTCTTTAACTAAATTGACATTTTTGTAGCCTGCACGTTTTAAAGTTTCTGGAACCGCAGTAATAGACGTTCCGTGAAGAGAAGTGAATACAATATTTAAATTATCTTTTGCTGCTTGGGTAGCGCCAACATCTCCATTTTTAACAGAAGCATCAATAAAAACATCGTCAACCTCTTTCCCTATATAATGAATGAAATCATTATTTGCTTGAAATTTAATATTAGCATATTCCAAAGCATTAATCATATTAATAATAGCATCATCATGCGGAGGAACTAATTGCCCGCCATCTTGCCAATACACTTTGTATCCATTATATTCTGGCGGATTATGTGACGCAGTTAAAACAATACCACAATGGCAGTTTAAATGCTTCACAGCGAACGATAACTCTGGAGTTGCACGCAAATCTTCAAATAAATACACCTCGATGCCATTTGCAGAAAACACATCAGCAACTAATTTTGCTAATGATTTACTATTGTGTCTACAATCGTAAGCAATAACTGCTTTTGGAGTTTCGTTAGGGAATGATTTATGCAAATAATCACTTAAACCTTGTGTGCTTTTACCTAAGGTGTATTTATTTATACGGTTTGTTCCTACACCCATGATACCTCGCATACCGCCAGTTCCAAACTCTAAATCTTTATAAAAACTTTCTTGAATATCTTTTGGATTGTTAGCAATACTATTTTTTATAATAGTTTGTGTTTCTTCATCAAAAGCGGGAGTTAACCACGCATTTATTCTATCTAAAATTTTTGGTTCAATGTGTATCATAAGTCTTATAAGATATAGATTGCAAAAGTAATCAATTGTGAAAGAATATGTTTCAAAAAGTCACCATTTTGAAACAAATGAAATCATTTTTGATATATTCTAACTTAAATTTAATTCATCTTTAATTGAATACCTTTTTTTGTCTGTTTTATTGCGTAAAATGAGTTCGCCTAAAAATCCAGCAACAAAAAACTGTGTTCCTATAATCATTGTAGAAAGTGCAATATAGAACTGTGGGCGTTGAGTAATAAGTCTACCAGCTGGATTTAAAAACAGTTTATCAATTCCCAAGTACGTAGCAAAAGCAAATCCGATCGCGAATACTATAAAACCTAAAGCTCCAAATAAGTGCATTGGGCGTTTACCAAAGTGAGATAAAAACCAAATGGTTATTAAATCTAAAAATCCATGTATAAATCGATTCATACCAAATTTTGTTTCACCATATTTTCTGGCTTGATGTTGAACTATTTTTTCGCCAATTTTTGTAAAACCAGCATTTTTTGAAAGCACAGGGATATAACGATGCATTTCGCCATTAACATCAATGTTTTTTACAACATCTAATTTGTAGGATTTAAGGCCGCAATTAAAATCATGAAGTTTAACTCCTGAAGTCTTTCTTGCTGCCCAATTAAATAATTTAGATGGTAAGTTTTTAGAAATAACTGAATCGTAACGTTTCTTCTTCCAACCTGAAACTAAATCAAATCCGTCTTTCACAATCATATTATAAAGTTCTGGAATTTCATCAGGGTTGTCCTGTAAATCGGCATCCATAGTAATTACAACATCGCCTTTAGCGATTTCAAATCCTGCATGAAGTGCCTGGGATTTACCAAAATTCTTTAAAAAACAAATACCTTTTACGTGGTTGTTTTTTGTGGATAATTGTGATATGATGTCCCATGAACCATCTGTACTACCATCGTCAATAAAAAGAATTTCGTATGTGAAATGGTTGGACTGCATAACTTCTGCAATCCAATCATGTAATTCTGTTAAAGAGTCTTCTTCGTTGAGAAGTGGTATGACTACAGATATATGCATTTAGAATAGTTTCAAAAATAATACTCAAAAATACTGAAATTAATTGAAGTGTTAGCGTTCGTTTTTAACGATTAAACCAGTTACTAAAGAAATAATGAGGCCAACAGAAAGTGTTCTAATTATTAGCATAGCGTAGTTGTAGTTATTCGATGTTGTTTGTTCGGTTATGTAGTTTAAATTTACATAGGTATATAGGGCAGCTATTAAAGCGCCTATAACTGCGATTGCTAGTCCTATTTTAATGGTGTCTACTAAGGATATTTTATTTGCGTTTTTAGTTTTGAATTTTTTAATTCCCGTTATAAAGACCAATAATGTAGCAGAAAAACTTAGAATGCTAAATATAATTTTCTGAGCTATAAAGGGTTCAATAATTAAAGATAAAATAATAACTAAGCCTAAAAACAACCCAAACGTATATGCTATGGGTTTTAAAATTTGTTCTTTTGTTTCCATTATTTGATTATAAATTTCAAGCAAAAATACATTAAATAAAAAAGAATAAAATTTTATTGTTAATTTATAAAAAACACTTAAATTTGCATTTCTAAAATTGTAAAGATTAAAAAGCATTTAGCGATGAGAAAAGGTATACACCCAGAAAATTATAGATTAGTAGCGTTTAAAGATATGTCTAATGAAGATGTGTTTTTAACAAAGTCTACTGCAGATACTAACGAAACTCTTGAAGTTGATGGCGTTGAATACCCATTAGTAAAAATGGAGATTTCTAGAACATCTCATCCATACTACACTGGTAAATCTAAATTAGTAGATACAGCTGGTCGTATTGATAAGTTCAAAACTAAATACGCTAAATTTAAAAAATAAGTTTAGACTAAAAGATATTTATAAAAAGCCTTTCTACTGTAGAAAGGCTTTTTTATTTTTACATGAATCTATTTTCAGTCATTAGTTCTAAGATAAGAGGGTAAACTTTTAACTTTCAACTTTTAATTTTTTTGTTTTATGAATTATATCCTTTTTGATGGTCCATCGCGTAATAATTTATTGCCTTTTACATTTACAAGACCAGTAGCCGATATTCGTGTTGGTATTTTAACCATTAGAGAAAAGTGGGAATTCTATTTAAAAACAACCACCACCACGGTTACTGAGGATTATTTATCAGATAAGTACCCTATGGTTGAAATGGATGAAAACGTTATGGTTAATGCATCTTATCTTCCAAATTTAGAGTTGGTAGAAATGATTAGAGACTTAAAAGCGAATCAAGCCATTTTTAAAGATGAAGATGTTATAGCGTTTTTTACTAAAGAAGCACAAGACGACATTGATTTTCGGGACTATGAGGCTATTGAGTTTGCTGAAGATATTATCAAAATAGAAAACACTTGGGATATTTTTTCTAAAAACGGAGAAGCCATTCAAGAAGATTTTACGTTAATAACAAAAGAAAAAACATCGCAATCTATTCCTGCAAGTAACAACATTATAGCACCACAAAATATTTTTATTGAAGAAGGTGCGAAATTAGAATTCACAACACTTAATGCTAGTAAAGGTCCAATTTATATCGGTAAAAATGCTGAAATAATGGAAGGGGCTATAATCCGCGGACCGTTAGCATTGTGTGAAAACGCAGTTGTAAAATTAGGAGCTAAAATTTACGGACCAACAACTGTAGGATTATCAAGTAAAGTAGGAGGGGAAATTAATAATTCTGTCATTTTTGATAATTCTAATAAAGGCCATGATGGGTTTTTAGGTAATTCAGTTGTAGGCGAATGGTGTAATTTAGGTGCAGACACCAACAATTCCAACTTAAAAAACAATTACGCCGAAGTACGCTTGTGGGATTACCAAACCGAAGGTTTTGCTAAAACAGGCTTGCAGTTTTGCGGACTCATGATGGGCGACCACAGCAAATGTGGTATTAACACCATGTTTAACACCGGCACTGTTATTGGGGTAAGCGCTAATATTTTTGGTAGCGGTTTCCCGCGTAATTTTGTACCTAGCTTTAGTTGGGGTGGTAATAGTGGTTTTACGACCTATTTAACCAAAAAAGCATTTGAAGTTGCGGACGTTGTTATGGCAAGACGTAAAATCGAATTTTCAGACCAAGACAAGGTTATCCTCGAGCATGTTTTTGAAGAAACAAAAAAGTATCGAAGAGAATAGCATATGGGCGTTACCTTAAGGGGCGCGTTTTTCGCTATATCTTCCTGCGAAGCAGTCCCGAATTTATTTCGGGATCTTATTTTTATTAAATTCCTAATTTAAATTAGTGCATAACGTTTCAAAATTTCGCAAAAAGGATGCCACTTCAATCCCTAGCGCACTCGTTCGCTATCTTCTGGTCGAGAGCATATAACTTTCTAGTTTGCTAAAACTGGATATTGTTTGCTAAAAATAAGAAAGTGTATTTTAGGAATTTTATTAATCCACTTTATTGGAAAACGATTTTACGATTTATCTACTGAATACAGCCAAATGATAAAAAAAAATACTAGAAAACTAATCTTTCTGCACATACCTCAAATCCAATAAATTAATTGGGTTAGTTCCCAATCCTTTTACATTTTTTCGAGTAAACCGTATCACTTCATCATAATATAAAGGAACCATAATCGTTTTTTGCATCACTAAAGAATCCATAGTCGTGTATAAATGCTTTCGTTTTTCAATATCTGTTACTGTAAAAGCTTTGTTGTATAAGCTGTCAAATTGGGTGCTTTTGTAGTGAAAGTAATTAGACCCATCGGGAGCAAAATTTTTGCTATAAAAAATAGACAGATAGTTTTCAGCATCCAAATAATCAGCAATCCAAGAACTTCTAAACATATCAACTTTTCCGTTTGATCTGGCTGATCTTAAAGTTGCTTCTGGCATCACATCAACATTAATTGTTAGTCCAGTTTTTTCAAGTTCACGTTGTATAAATTCACAAAAACTTAAATAATTACTTGATGTAACTAAAGTAATTTCAGGATTTGTGTTACCGCTTTCATTTTTAAATTGTTCAACCAATTGTTTTGCTTTCTCTGGTTTATAGGTAAAACCAATTGATGGATTATGTCCAGGAAGTCCTTTTGGAATAAAGCCACCATTGGCAGGATTTCCAATACCATTTCTTAAATAAATCATCATCTTCTTCCTGTCAAAACCGAAATTTATAGCTTTTCGTATCAATTCTGATTGAATTTCCGGTGTTTGAGAACCTAAGTAAAAACCTAAATATTCAGTGTTTAAATAGGGACCTCTTATCATGTCAACTGTTTCGGCGTATTTACCTCTAAGTTTTCCATCCGCAGTTAACAACTCATCTTTATATGAAGCATCCAAACTGTTTAAAAAATCAATATTTCCTTGAGTAAATTGTAAAAATTCACTTTGTTTATCTGGTAAAAATGTAATGGCCACAGCTTCTAGATACGGCAGCGGTTTACCTGTTTCATCTTTTTCAAAGTAATGATTGTTTTTTCTGAAAACGAGTTTAATATTTTCTTCCCAACGCTTAAGTTTAAATGGGCCTGTACCTATTGGGTGCGATCTAAAATCAGTTCCATAAAATTCTGCAACCTCTCTGGGGATTACAGAGCAATACTTCATGCTTAGTAAACCTATAAATGCAGGAAAAGGTTGTTTTAAGCTAATCTCAAAAACAGTGTCATTAACAGCTTTAAAACTATCAACCTTATTTAAAACCCAACTTCCAGGAGCCGCAATTTTTTCGTCTTTTAAACGATTTAAACTATAGGTAAAGTCCTTCGCAACAACGGTTCTGGTGGAGTCTTTACCAAATAGTTTATGTTTATGAAAGTAAATATCGTTTCGTAAATTGAAAGTATATATGAGTCCGTCTTCAGAAATGATCCAATCTTTTGCAATGGATGGAAGAATATTCAAATCACTATCTAGTTGTACTAGGCCATTAAATAGCTGATTGCAAACCCAGGTGTCTTGGAGTGTTCTTGAAAAGGCTGGATCTAAAGTGTTTATGTTGGCATGTTCGTTATAACGAAACACGAGATGATCTTTGTTAGTGTTTGATTTATTAACACAAGAAAACAATAAAATAAGTATACAACTAATTGATAAATAGCTAATTATTTGTCTTAAAATTGGTTTTATCATGTGACTAATTAGTTGTAAATTTGCAATCTTTTAATCAAAGAAGGTAAAGATAATGAGATTTCCGTCTTCACGGAAAAGAAAATATAATGAATAAAAAAGTCGCATTTTATACTTTAGGTTGTAAACTGAATTTTTCAGAAACTTCTACTATTGCCAGAGATTTTAATAATGAAGGTTTTGATCGCGTTGATTTTTCTGAAAAAGCTGATATTTATGTTATAAATACCTGTTCTGTTACCGAAAATGCAGACAAGCGTTTTAAGACTGTTGTAAAGCAAGCTCAAAAAGCTAATCCGGAAGCTTTTGTTGCTGCGGTTGGTTGTTATGCCCAGTTAAAACCGCAAGAGTTGGCAGATGTTAATGGTGTGGATCTAGTACTTGGAGCTACTGAGAAATTCAAAATTACAGATTATCTAAACGACTTGTCTAAAAATGATTTAGGAGAAGTGCATTCCTGTGAAATAGAAGAAGCTGATTTTTATGTAGGGAGTTATTCCATAGGTGATAGAACACGAGCTTTTTTAAAAGTACAAGATGGTTGTGATTATAAATGTACATACTGCACCATTCCTTTAGCTAGAGGGATTTCCCGTAGCGATACAATGGATAATGTTTTGGAAAATGCCAAAGCCATTTCAAAACAAAACATTAAGGAAATTGTACTTACGGGTGTTAATATTGGCGACTACGGTAAAGGAGAATTTGGCAATAAAAAGCACGAACATACTTTTTTAGATTTAGTGAATGAATTAGATGAAGTAGAAGGGATTGAGCGTTTACGAATTTCATCTATAGAGCCGAATCTGTTGAAAAATGAAACGATTGATTTGGTTTCAAAATCTAGAGCTTTTGTGCCTCATTTTCATATTCCTTTGCAATCAGGAAGCAACATTATTCTTAAGAAAATGAAGCGTCGTTATATGCGGGAATTGTATATCGATAGAGTTGCTAAAATAAGAGAAGTGATGCCCCATGCATGTATTGGTGTGGATGTGATTGTTGGATTCCCAGGAGAAACGGAAGATCTTTTTTTAGAAACTTATAATTTTTTAGCTGAGTTAGATATATCATATTTACACGTGTTTAAGTATTCTGAAAGAGACAATACTGAAGCAGCAGACATGGATGGTATAGTGCCAAATAATATAAGAAGTAAACGAAGTAAAATGTTACGGGGATTGTCCGTGAAAAAGCGTCGTGCATTTTATGAAAGTCAAATGGGAACTACAAGAACGGTTTTGTTTGAAAGCGAAAATAAGGAAGGTTATATTCATGGTTTTACTGAAAATTATGTAAAAACAAAGACGCCTTGGAATCCTGAATTAGTTAATACATTGCATCAGGTAGAGCTCACTGAAATTGAAGATGATGGATTGGTGCGATTTGAGTTTTTAGAGGTATTGTGAAGATAGTTTCTTTTAGTTTTCGACGAATAAACCTTGAATTTAAGTCATTTAGCTTATTTATTGTGCAAATGTAACTTCTACGTATACTTTTACAATTAATTAATCATGCCCCAATATGAATAAATTACTTTTAAACCTATGTGCTGCATTTGTTCTAGTATGTTTTACTAGTTGTTCTGCTGACGATATGCAAGATTCAAATAATTCATCTATTACAGGTGTTTGGAAATTAACAGCTTGGAATATTGAAGGCGGATTTGATATTAATAACGACGGTACGGTAAGTTTGAATCTTTTAAATGAGATTGAATGTTCGCGTAACGAAACATTGTTTTTTGATAATAATGGTATTGTGTCTTTAAATACAACGTTCAATCCTGATATCGGAATTGCTTTATTAAACGAGACTACTAATATATTTCGTTTTGATATAGCTTGTGATACTGAAGGTGTAATCAGTTTAGCGACAGAATACACAGTTAAGGATTCAGTTATTACGATTGGAGAAAGTGAAGCGATGATTGAAGGCAATCAAATCTATTTAGTTTTTGAGGGTAGAATTAAAATTTACAATGAAGATTTTACAGAGGTTTTAGAAGCCAAAGATTTAACCTTGGTTTACGATAAACAATAAAATAATTAATAGAGAATAAAAAAGCCGAAACTTTGCAGTTTCGGCTTTTTTATTCTCTATTAAAAGAAACTTATATTCTAACCCCAACAGGGAGCATTCGTTTGTACTTTCTGTTACCTCTTACAAACTTTGCTATTTCCGGACATGTCGGCATAACACTTAAATTACGCGATTCTATTTGTTCAAAAACAAGTGATAAAAACTCCTTTTTAAAACCTTCATCTTTTACGCTATCTGGAATAATTAGTTTGGTTAAAAAAATCTTTCGCTCCTGCAAAGAGTATTCAATTTTTGCCAAGTCATCATCAATTTTAATTTCAAATTGACGTAAAAAATCATTGTCAATTAATTCTGCAGTTCCAACCATAGTAAATTTTTGTTTTATTTCTTAGGAATCTAAAATAGTGAGTACTATTTCTCTAACTTTGTGCAAAAGTACAAAAAAGAATCGATAAAATAAACAATATTAAAGGTTAATGCCTTATGGTTCAAGAGATAATACATGTTTATTTAATGCCAGGAATGGCGGCAAGTCCTAAAATTTTTGAACATATTAAATTGCCTGAAAACCAATTTAAAATTCATTTATTGGAATGGATTATTCCTATTGATAATGAAAGCCTCAGTGATTATGCATTGAGGCTTTCCAAACATATTAAGCACATAAATAGTATTTTGCTGGGTGTGTCGTTTGGAGGCGTTTTGGTACAAGAAATAAGTAAACACATTAAAGTTAGAAAACTTATTATTGTATCTAGCGTTAAGTCTATGAATGAGTTGCCAAAAAAAATGCTATTAGCTAAAGCGACTAAGGCTTACATATTTATTCCAACACAATTAGCAAGTAAAATTGAAATCTTTGAGAAGTATGCGTTTGGTGAAAATATAATAAAGCGAGTGGAGCTTTATAAAAAATATCTATCCGTTAACGATAGTAAGTACTTAAGTTGGGCAATAAAAGAAATGGTGTGCTGGGAGCAGAAAGAAGTTATTCCTGATATTACTCATATTCATGGTGATAAGGATCCCGTATTTCCTATTAAATATATTAAAAACTGTATTATTGTTAAAAACGGTTCGCATATTGCAATTATCAATAAATATAAATGGTTTAACGAAAATTTACCTAAACTACTTTTAGGTAGCTAAACTATTTTTTTTAATTTTATAAAAAAAACTTATTAAAATGAAGATATTACAGAAAGTATTGGCGTTTGTAGGATTATTAAGTTTATGTACATTATTTATTTATGCCCTCCAAGATGCCCCTACAGATGAAAATTTTGAAACAAAATTGATAAACGATTATAATGTTTATGCGCTTCAAGTGCCGGATGATCTAAATTTTGCTGGCGAATCTATGCCACTAGAAAACCCAGATATTTTAGAGCGTATGGATAGAGAGTTATTAGTTAATACGTATTGGCAATCTAACGGATTATTGATGTTTAAACGTGCTAAAAAATATTTCTCAATTATTGAACCTATTTTAGCAAAAAATGGCGTTCCAGACGATTTTAAATATTTAGCGGTTATAGAAAGTGGTTTAACCAATGCTGTGTCTCCTGCAGGGGCTAGAGGTGTTTGGCAAATCATGCCAGCCACTGGTAGAGAAAACGGTTTAGAAGTTAATAAAAATGTAGATGAGCGTTATAATCTTGAAAAGGCTACAGAAGTAGCTTGTAAATATCTTTTAAATTCTAAATCTAAATTAGGGTCTTGGACACTGGCTGCAGCCGGATATAACGCTGGAAATGCAGGTGTTTCAAGACGTTTAAAAGAACAAGGTGTTGCCAGGTATTATGATTTGTTGTTAGGAGAAGAAACAGGGCGTTATTTATTCAGAATCGTAGCATTGAAAGAGATTTTGTCTAACCCCAAAAAATACGGTTTCAACTTCAGAGAAAAAGATTTATATACTAATATTCCAACATATAAAGTAGAGGTGGATTCTGCAGTTACTGATTTTACTCAGTTTGCACAAAGCTTCGGGATCAACTATAAAATATTAAAACTTCATAATCCGTGGCTGCGCGAGCCACACCTTAATAATAAATCAAAAAAACCATATTATGTAGAAATACCTAAAGAGGGGTATTATGGTTTAAACTAGTATAGAAAGTAATTAAACACTATTATCCTCTTCTTTTTTGAGCTCTCACAGAGCCACTAGATCCGTAGTGTTGACTTGGGCCAACAGCACGTTTCATGTTTTGCTTCATCATTTTAATTTGATCTGCAAGCATTCCTTGTTTGTCTAGTTTTTGAGCTTCGGTAAGTAGTTTTTGAGCTTCCTGCTTTCTTCGTTTAGAAAAAGCAATACCAGCCAGGTTTAACTTTGCCATAGCTAAATCATTATCCATTGATAGACCTAAAGAAATTGCTTTTTTGAAATACTTTTCAGCTTCATTCATATTATCTTGAGAAACCATAATACCATGCAGATAGTTGAAATATCCTTGTTGTTTAGTTACTAGAGCTGTTTCAGGATTCTTGATTTTGTTTAGCCATTTTTTGGCACCTTCAAAATCTTGTTTTCGTAATCTTAAAAAAGCGATTAGGATAAATTCATTCTTAAAATACAGAAATATAAAAATTAGCGATAAAAATATAAGTGCAATACCATTTCCAATATAGCTTTCAGTAAATTGATAAACGGCAAAGGCAATTATTCCAAATGCAATTACAAGTTTTATGATTTTATTGTACATAATAGTAAAATTTTGAATGGTAAATAGTAAGGTTTACATATAAAACAAACTAATTTATAGTTTTATGATTGCAAAGAAACTAAATTTTTATTAAAATGTGCATATAGATTTTTAACAAAATATACGGTTATACCATTTAAATAAAGGTCTTACATAACTTTTATTGACTTAATAAATAAATCAAATTTTTTTCAAAAAATGATTTGCAAAGTAATAAAGGCTTTGTATATTTGCCCTCGGTTTTAATAGAGCCTCTATTCTAAAAATTACAATTCAGATTTAAAAAAATAAGAACATGCCAAAAAGAACGTTTCAGCCATCAAAAAGAAAGAGAAGAAATAAACATGGTTTCAGAGAAAGAATGGCTTCTGCTAATGGTAGAAAGGTATTAGCACGTAGAAGAGCTAAAGGAAGAAAAAAATTATCTGTGTCATCTGAAAATAGACATAAGAAATAATGATTAACAATTGTTGATAATTAAAAGGTGTTACTTAAGTGTAACGCCTTTTTTTGTATCTACTGATTACTATTTTTGCAACACATTAAAGTACAACATATAACCAGTAAAAATGCCAAAAAATCCAAAACTAAAATCGATACTAATTATTGGTTCAGGTCCTATTGTAATTGGACAAGCATGTGAATTTGATTATTCAGGAACACAGGCCTTACGTTCTCTAAGAGAAGATGGAATTGAAACTATTTTAATCAATTCGAATCCTGCAACCATCATGACTGATCCTACGATGGCAGATCATGTATACCTGTTGCCATTAAACACAAAATCGATTATTAAAATTTTAAAAGAACACCCTCAAATTGATGCGGTTTTACCAACTATGGGTGGTCAGACAGCTTTGAATTTATGTATTGAGGCCGATGAAAAAGGAATTTGGAAAGATTTTGACGTTGAAATCATAGGTGTTGATATTGATGCTATAAATATTACTGAAGATAGAGAGCAGTTTAGAGAATTGATGCTTAAAATTGGTATACCTATGGCGCCGCAAGCTACTGCTAATTCATTTTTAAAGGGTAAAGAAATTGCACAGGAATTCGGATTTCCTTTGATAATTAGAGCTTCATTTACTTTAGGTGGTGCTGGGGCATCTTTTGTTTATAAAGAAGAAGATTTTGATGAATTATTAACGCGTGGATTAGAGATTTCTCCAATTCACGAAGTTATGATAGATAAGGCTCTAATTGGATGGAAAGAATACGAGTTAGAATTACTTAGAGATTCAAATGATAATGTTGTGATTATCTGTTCTATTGAAAATATGGATCCTATTGGGATTCATACTGGGGATTCTATTACGGTAGCTCCAGCAATGACATTAAGTGACAGAACATATCAGAAAATGCGTGATATGGCCATACATATGATGCGCAGTATCGGTGATTTTGCAGGTGGATGTAATGTGCAATTTGCTATTTCACCTGATGAAAACGAAGATATTATTGCTATTGAAATTAATCCTCGTGTATCGCGTTCTTCTGCATTAGCAAGTAAAGCGACGGGATACCCAATTGCGAAAATTGCAGCTAAATTAGCATTGGGTTATCACTTAGATGAATTAAATAATCAAATTACAAAATCAACTTCTGCATTATTTGAGCCAACTTTAGATTATGTAATTGTAAAAATACCGAGGTGGAACTTCGATAAGTTTGAAGGATCGGATAGACGATTAGGACTTCAAATGAAATCTGTAGGAGAGGTCATGGGCATTGGTCGTTCATTTCAAGAAGCACTTCATAAAGCAACACAGTCTCTTGAAATTAAGCGTAATGGATTGGGTGCAGACGCAAAAGAAAACAAAAGCTATGAACAAGTCATAGAAAAACTTACTTACGCCTCTTGGGACAGGGTATTTATTATTTATGATGCTATTGCAATGGGAATTCCATTAAGTAGAATTCATGAAATCACAAAAATCGATATGTGGTTTTTAAAGCAATATGAAGAGCTTCATTTTTTAAGAAATGAAATTTCAACTTTTACTATAAATACACTTGAAAAGGATTTATTGCTCGAAGCTAAGCAAAAAGGTTATGGAGATAGACAAATAGCACATATGCTAGGTTGCTTAGAAAGTGAAGTGTATAGTAGACGTGAAGCGTTAGGCGTGAATCGAGTTTATAAATTAGTTGATACATGTGCAGCAGAATTTCAGGCAAAAACACCGTATTATTACTCCACTTTTGAAAGTGATATGGAAACGGCTGATGGTAACCGATATGCAGATAATGAAAGTATAGTTACTGATAAGAAAAAAGTTATCGTTTTAGGATCTGGACCAAATAGAATAGGTCAAGGTATAGAGTTCGATTATTGTTGTGTTCATGGCGTTTTAGCTGCCGCTGAATGTGGTTATGAAACCATTATGATTAATTGTAATCCTGAAACGGTATCAACAGATTTTGATACTGCCGATAAATTATATTTTGAACCTGTTTTCTGGGAGCATATTTACGATATCATTAAACATGAAAAACCTGAAGGTGTTATTGTACAGCTCGGAGGTCAAACCGCTTTGAAATTGGCCGAAAAATTAACGAAATATGGTATTAAAATTTTAGGAACTAGTTTTGAGGCTCTTGATTTAGCTGAAGACAGAGGTTTATTTTCAAACCTTTTAAAAGAAAATAATATTCCTTATCCTGAATTTGATATTGCAACGACGGCTGATGAAGCTTCTGCTATTGCTGATGTACTGGATTTTCCAATTTTAGTGCGTCCTTCTTATGTTCTAGGTGGTCAGGGTATGAAAATTGTTATTAATAAAGAAGAGTTAGAAAAGCATGTTGTTGATTTATTAGGTAGAATGCCAGGGAACCAATTATTACTGGATCATTATTTAGATGGTGCTATTGAAGCTGAAGCTGATGCGATTTGTGATGGTGAGGATGTGTACATTATTGGTATTATGGAGCATATTGAACCTTGTGGTATTCATTCGGGAGATAGTAACTCTTTATTACCACCATTTAATCTTGGGCCTTTAGTGATGCAACAGATTATTGATCATACAAAAACCATTGCTTTAGCATTAAAAACAGTCGGTTTAATTAATATTCAGTTTGCTATTAAAGATGATACCGTTTATATTATTGAAGCAAACCCGAGAGCTTCTAGAACCGTGCCATTTATAGCCAAAGCGTATGGTGAGCCCTATGTGAATTATGCAACGAAAGTGATGTTAGGCGAAAAGAAGGTGAAAGATTTTAATTTCCAACCTAAGTTAGATGGCTATGCCATTAAACAACCTGTGTTTTCATTTGATAAGTTTCATAATGTCAATAAAAAATTAGGACCAGAAATGAAAAGTACTGGAGAAAGTATTTTATTTATTGATAGCTTAAAAGACGATGAGTTCTATGATTTATATTCTAGACGGAAAATGTACTTGAGTAAATAGTTCTATTTTTTTAGTTTTAGTAGTGTTTTTATGTTATTTTTATTAAAAAAATTTATAAAATCTAAAGCTATGTTAAAAAAATTACTTTTTACTTTATTATTATCCGCTACCATAAGTTTGGGGGCGCAAACTAATGAGACAATCAATATTGATTGGAGTTTTAATTCAACTCCATCAGCAGAGGGGAATGCTAATTCTAGCAGAACAATAGAAGTTGGTGATACCGTAATTTGGACTTGGTCTGAAAATGGAAGTAGTCATAATGTGAAAAGCACTTCTGGTGAAACTTTCGAGAGTGCATTTTCTGGTATACAAGGAAACATATTTTCGCATAAATTCATTACTGTTGGAACTAGTAATTACGTCTGTCAACCGCATCCTGGGAATATGTTTGGGACAATAACTGTTGTTGCTGAAGGTACGTTAAATGTACAATCTTTTGAAGATGTTCTAAATGCAATTAATTTATATCCGAATCCTGCTTCTTCAAATTTAAAAATTGATATTCCTAGTAAGATTGCAGGCGATGTAACTATAGAGGTATTTGACGTTTTAGGAAAACGTATTGTTGTAAAAGAAGCTAACAAATTATCAAATAGCCTAGACATTGCTAACTGGAATAATGGTGTTTACCTTATGAAAATTTCTTCTAATAAAATAGGTAAGTCTATAACAAGAAGATTTGTAAAGATTTAAATTACACTTATAAAATAAAAAAAGCCTTCATTTTTCAATGAAGGCTTTTTTTATGATTTAGCCATTCTTATTTTTTATTTAGAATAAAATGGAATGTAACAATTACTATCTTAGACAATTTAGAACTAACCACTTTAGGTATTTTAATATCAAAATCGTCAACGTTTACTTCAAATGTACCAGAAAGGATAATATTATAAGCTTCATCTTTTGATAAAGTTAAAGGTAAATTTTCTAATGTTTTAGTTTTACCATGAAACTCAAGGGTACCATTATAAGTCATCTTTCTTTTTGAGGCTTCAAGTCTTTCTATATCAAAATCACTAATCTTACCTTTAAATGTTGCTTTCGGATATTTGTCTGATTCAACATAATTTTCATTAAAATGCTCCTCCATTAATGCATTTTTAAAGCGAAATCCTTTAACAAGTACTAACGCCGCAAACTCTCCGTTTTCAGTATTAATAATGGCTGTTACAGATTTGTTTGTAGCTTTTACTTCTTCAAATGAAGGTAAAGATGCTTCAAAAGAAACAATTCCGTTTCTAGTGATAAATTTATTCTGAGAAAAGCTAAACAAGCTGATTAATGAGAATACTGTGATTATTAAATATTTCATAAGGTTTCTTTTTGCTTTATTGCACTAAAAAAATGTTACCTGAATTCAAAACAGAAATTAATTTTCTAATAACCCGTCATCCTTCCATTGTTGAATATCATCTCTTAATGACTGTGTCATTAGTCCACCTTGCGGCATTGGGCTTGATGCATTATTAATGCGACCTAATATGTTTTCAATTGAATTTTTTACTTGAGTGTATGTGCTGTATGAGGTTGGCGCACCATTTGATGCTGGACTTCCGTGGCAATTTGTACAGTTATTACTAATAATTGCTTTTACATTAGCATCATAAGTAATTTTACCAATAGGTAATTCTGGAGTTTGTTCGGTTAAATCATCATTACTACTGCTCGAGCAGTTGTAAAAAATAATTGTAACCGCCATTACGTGAATTAAGTTTTTAAATTTCATAGCAAATGTTATTTAAATTATTAAAAAGTTCGACTTAAATTAAATCCAAAATAAATATTTCCATCAGACCAATTGCCTTCTGCTTGCCCCAGGAATCCGTTAGAATTCATAGCTTGAGCATTTGAGAAATGCATTTGAAATACATGACCACCGGTTTCTAAATCAAATCCAATGGAGAGCGGGTTTTTGTATGGAGAATTATTGGCTCTATTTAAATGCCAGCCGTAATCAGCATTTATGGACCATCTTTTCCCTAGTTTATATCGCCCGCCAAACCCCAATGCATATTGTGAGTTTTTTTGTTCATCAATGGCGACATAATTGTCATGAAAAAAAGTGGGAGCAAGCTCCAATGAAAAATCAGTGTTTATTTTTCTAGAAATAAGAAATTGAGCTGTATACCCCAATCGATGCTTAAATTCTAAAAAAGGCAGGTTTTGTTTATCAAGAGCTGTATTTATTAATAAGGCATTAAAGCCTACAATAGTAAATGGAAACCCATTTTTTTCTTGTCTTTTTAGTCTGTATTTTACCGTCACATCATAGACTTTAAGGAACGAGCTTCTAGAAACTCCAATATTAAAGTCATCTGTTATTCCATAAATAAAATTAAGGCGTGTTACGGCATTATCTAAGCCAAAAAAGGTGTCAAATCCATTTTCTATACTCCCAAATCTATGAGAAACAACTAGTGTAAATTCATTTTTATAAACGAGTTTAGTAGATTCGAAATTAACAACTTTTAAACCTTTAAAAGCTGCAATTACATATGAAGTATCTCTAGATTCTGAATCTATATCTTCTAGCAAATCATTTTGAGAATAAGTTAATACTGGGTAACAAAAAAGAAATAGTAATAAGTATTTCATATATATTTAGTGTTTAGGTTTTATAAATCTTTTTGCATTAATCATATACCATCAGATTTTTTAATAATTAATATTCTTTAAAGTCATAGACAAATACTTTAAGCGCATTTTACAAATCGAATTATCTAATTTAAAATAAAACATTGATCTAACTTGATTTGTTCTAGTAAATCATCAAATCCAATAACACGACCTTTAATTGTTATTTGTGTTTCAATATTCAAAGAAGAATGAGCCAAACTATCATTGAGAGTGCAATAAATCCCATCTGACAACAAGAGGCCTCTTGGATTAATTTCTTTAATTATTCCTGAAACTTGAATTGTTTTGTTTAAATATTTTTGTTCTGATTTGCTTGGTTCTTGAATAAACTCGCTAATGATTAAAGCGGATGTGATTATTAATTCTGGTTTTTCATTTTTAATATCTCTATGCTCACGAAACAAGTATAAATAACTACCTGCAGCAGCGAGAAATATAATAGCTAATACTACAATCCATTTTCGCATAAACTCTATTTATTTGAATACATTTTCTAGGTCACAAAAATTAAATCGATACATCCTTACTAAGGCTTATAAGTGATTTAGTATATCTGTTAAGATAATATAAAAAAACTTCCATTACAAGTCCACCTTAGCATTCTGTTTTTTTATAAATTCAATGTGCTCTTCAACTTTAAATTCTGAAGCTTTAAAATTAGATGATCTTTTTCTAGTTTGGTTTTGTCTAGCTATGCTTCTTGCAAAACGTCTAACACTTTGCTCAGTATCTAAAATTAAACCAGGGACTTTTACATTTTTTCCATTTTCATCCTTCGCAACCATTGTAAAATAAGAGGAGTTACAATGTTTCACTTTCCCCGTTTGGATATTTTCTGATTCTACTCTTAACCCAATTACCATAGATGTTTTACCAGTATAATTAACAGAGGCTTTTAGAGTTACTAATTCACCTACTTCAATCGGATTTAAAAAATCAACTTTATTGACAGATGCGGTTACGCAGTAATTTCTAGAATGCTTTGATGCACAAGCAAAAGCTATCTGGTCCATTAGGTTTAATATATGCCCTCCATGAATTTTACCGCTAAAATTCGAGTGTGATGGCAGCATAAGCTCCGTTAGCGATACTTGAGATTCCTTGACGTGTTTAAACATATTAATTTTGTTCTTCTTCAACTTTAGTTATGAAATATTTTGTATCTCCAAGCCAAAATAATGTTTTGTAACGCTCAAAATAATGAAGTTTAACAAATTTACCTTGTAATCTATTTAAGTCTTCAATGGTTTGCTTTTCGTCATCTTCAACAGAAAAGATAAATGTTTGAGCCTCAGAAACGCCTTGACTTATTTCTCCTTCCCAAGTTTTAAATAGAATACCCTTATTGCTAAACTTTACAAGTTTTCCTGCTCTTATGCCATCACTGTAGTGCGCAAAATTGACGAAACTGAAAAACCCAGCAAATACTATGAGTATGACTATAAATAGTTTAATTAAAAATTTCATCAAATAAATTAGTTTAATTAGTGTCTTCTTCAGCACGTTTTATAATAGCTTCAGGAAGAGATTTTTTAGCTTTTGCACCCATTTTTTTTAGTTTTTCGACACTTGTAATAAGGTTGCCTCTTCCTTCAACTAGTTTATTCATAGCTGAAGAATAATCACTTTTTGCTGCATCAATTTTTTTCCCAACACCAGTAAGATCTGAAACTAAGCCCTCAAATTTATCATAAAGTGCCCCAGCTTGTCGTGCAATTTCTATGGCATTTTGTTGTTGCTTTTCGTTGTTCCACATGCTGTCAATGGTCCGTAAAGTTGCAAGTAAGGTAGATGGTGTTACAATAACAATATTCTTTTCAAAGGCTCGATTATAGATGGAATTATCTTCATTTACAACTATTGCAAATGCTGGTTCTATAGGGATAAACATGAGTACGAAATCTGGCGATTCAATATCATATAAATCTTGATAATTTTTATCTGAAAGTTGGTCTACGTGTTTTCGAATAGAGTTAATATGGGCTTTTAGAAACTGTGCCTTGTCAATATCGTCTGCATTAACCAAACGTTCATAATCTGTTAGAGATACTTTACTATCAATAATCATTTTTTTACCATCAGGAAGGTTCAAAACCACATCAGGTAAAACACGAGAACCATCTTCTCTTGTAAAACTTTGTTGAACAAAATACTCTCGGTCTTTTTCTAAGCCTGATTTTTCTAAGACGCGTTCTAAAACTAATTCTCCCCAATTACCTTGCATTTTACTGTCGCCTTTTAATGCTCTAGTTAAATTGGTAGCTTCCTTTGTCATTTGTTGGTTGAGGTCTTTTAATCCCAGTAATTGCTCTTTTAATGCCGAATGCATACTGATGCTTTCTTTCTGAGTTAAATCGACTTTCTCTTCAAAAACTTTAATTTTTTCTTGAAGTGGATTCAAAATATTTTTGATGTTTTCTTTATTCTGAATTGTGAATTTTTCAGACTTTTCATCAAGAATTTTAGTGGCTAAAAGTTCAAAATCTTTACGTAATTGCTCTTGTCGTTCTTCTATTTCAGCATCACGTTTTACATTTAACTGTTGTAGATTTTCGTATTCCGAATTTCTTTTAGCTAATTCTGTGCTTAAAAATTCTTTTTCTCTTCGAATCTCTTCACGTTCAGTTTCTATTTTGGTTAAATTTTGTTTTAGCTCTTCAATGGTTAAGCCCATTTGGTTTTGCCGTTCTTTAAGCGTGCTTTGGTCACTTTTACTTTTAAGTTTTGTGTAAAGCATGCCTAAATAGGCCCCAATAGCTGCAGAAATTAAAATGGATATAATAAGAATAAGACTGTCGTTCATTTAGAAAGGAATATAGTCAAAGATAAATTTTTAAGTTGAAAGATTAAAGACTGGTACAGAAGATTTCTATTAGAAAACTATTTTTATGAATTCTTATTTTTTTATCCTAAAACTACCTGTTTTCTCATCAAATGCAATTAAATCCTTTGGGAATAAAGTTTCAAAAGTGCCTTTAGAAATAAGATTACATGGTTCATCTGAAACCACTTCATTATTTGTCATCACGATTAAATTATCACATAACTGAATAGCTAAATCTATTTCATGTGATGAAAACAAAATAGTTTTATTGGTTTCCTTAGCCAGTTTCTTAAGTAATTTTAAAATGTACGCTTTATGATACATATCTAAATGCGTGGTGGGTTCATCAAGAATAATCAAATCGGTATCTTGTGCTAAAGCACGAGCAATCATAACTTTTTGAAATTGACCATCACTTAATTCAAAACATTTTTTATGTTTTAAGTCTGTAATATTAGTTTGTTCTAGCGCGGTATTGACTATCTCGATATCATTTTGAGATAAGTTGCCAACCCAGTTTGTATAAGGCTGTCTTCCTAAAGCTACGAGATCTAAGACAGATAAGTTTTTTGAAGCTAAAGGTTCGGTTAAAACTAAACTCATTACTTTGGCTAAATCAATTGGAGCGTATTTCAGGAAATCAGTATCATTAATCAAAACTTTTCCGCTTAAAGCGTTTTGAACATTAGTAAGTGTTCTTAAAAGCGTAGATTTACCAATGCCATTTGCTCCAATTAGACCTACAAGGCTCCCTTTCTTTAATGCAATATTGATGTTTGAAGCAACTATAGTTTTTCCTTTTTTTGAAGTATAACCAATTGATAAATCTTTAGTTTTTAAAATGATATGTTGGTTTTTGCTTTCCATTTAAAATACCATTTTTCGTTTTCTAACTAATAACCAAATTACAACGGGAGCACCAACTAATGATGTAATGGCATTTATAGGTAAAGTGAAATCACTATTAGGTAGTTGAGCAATACTATCACAAATTAACATTACTATAGCTCCAAATAAAAAAACAGCAGGTAGTAAAATTTTGTGGTTTGAAGTATTAAAAATTTGTCGAGTTAAATGTGGAATAGCCAAACCAATAAAGGCAATAGGTCCTGTAAAAGCAGTAATAGTTCCTGCTAATAAACTTGTGGCTATAATTATTACTAAGCGACTTTGTTTTATATTTAATCCTAAACTTTTAGCATAGTTCTCTCCCAAAAGTAAAGTGTTTAAAGATTTGATTGCCGAAATACCAAACGTAATGCCCAAAGCATAAATCAAGAATAAAATGCCAAGATCTTCCCATGATACGTTACCTAAACTACCAAAGCCCCAAAAAACGTATTGTTGCAATTGTTCAGCAGACCCAAAATAGGAGAGTACACTAACAATTGCTGAAGTTATGCTTGCGAACATGAGTCCAATGATAAGAATTGCCATTGTATCACGAACTTTTAAAGATACCATCAAGACGGCGAGTAAAACTAAAAAACTACCTAGACTAGCAGCAATAACTACGCCCCATTTCGAGATTAAAAGAGAAGCTAAAACGCCTCCAAAAATACTAGATCCCAATATGACTAAAGCTACACCCAAACTTGCACCAGAACTGATACCTAAAACAAAAGGACCTGCTAATGGATTTCTAAATAGTGTTTGCATTAATAAACCTGAAATCCCTAAACCCGAACCAACAATTACAGCAGTTAAAGCTTTTGGTAATCGGTAGTTTTTAATAATGTGTTGCCATGGCTCTTGTTCCGTTGCATGTCCAATAAGCCCCTTAAATATATCTTCTAATGGAATTGATACTGAGCCTAAACTTATATTCACAAAAAAACAAGCTATTAAAATAACGGTCAATATTAAAAAGGGTATTTGATATGTCTTTTTGTTTCCCAATTATTTCAAAGGTTTAAAGAAGAAAAGTTCGTAATTTTCTAATAGTTCTGGATGACAAATTTTGGTAATATCTTTTAATACCAAATCTGGTCTTGTCATTCCTAATTCGTAATACAAAACACCTCCAGTGGCTCCAGTTGTATTGGTAAATGTGTAAATATTTTTATTTTGAAAGGCTTTAAACATAGCGTGATTTTCATTGCTATTTTTTAAAGCCTCAAAACTTGTATAATTTGAGGGGCTCAACCAGATATCGGCTTCTTTAGCTTTCACATAAACGGATTCAAAGTTCAACTTCAAACTTCCTGAACCTTTTGTTCCGCTCCAAAGATAGTTTACATTGGCATCTTTTAATAATTGTGCTTCCGTACTCGTACCATTTGGTAAATACCAAATATCATTATGCATCGCACCACTCAAAACGGTTGGTTTTGTTTTCACGTTTTGGGCTAATTGTTTCACTTCTAAATAGTCTCTTTCAATTTTATTAAAAATGGAATCTGCTTCTTTTTCTTTTCCATACAAAATACCGAAAAACTTTATCCATTCCGCTTTAGCTAACGGAGAATTTTCAACCCAGTCGCCATTAAATATGACAGGAATTCCAGAATTTTTAATAGTTTCTAATGATCGGTTTCCTCCATCAATTTCAAAGCCAACAACAAGGTCAGGATTCAGCTCCAAAAGTACTTCTGTGTTTAACCCTTCATTTTTGCCAAGTTCTCTTATTCCTCCGTTTTCTATATTATATCTTACACTTTCAGAAGAAATATATTCGGTTCCGGGAAAGCCAACTAATGTATGTTCAACACCTAATAATTCTAAAGCTGGAATATGGGTTGTTGATGTGACTACTATTTTTTTGATCGGATTTATAAGGATGCCATCGTATTCATTTTTTGAAAAAGTTGTTTTTATAGCATGTTCTTTGTCTATTAAAACATAACGATATTGCTTCTCAGTTTCTGGCCATGGATTTATTATTTCCAGTATTTTATGTGTTCCTAAATCTTTTACAGAAAAACCTTCGGCATATTTAAGGTCAATAAAGGTGTTATCAATAGGGACTTCTAATTGCTTTTTGATTTTGTTTTTACAATTTAATAAACCTAATGAAATAAATAAAATAAAAAAAATATGCTTCATAAATGTAATCTGACAATTGTCACGCTTAATTATTTGATAGATATCTATTTTCAAAAAAAATAATATCATGCGAGACTGCTCAAATTTAACAATATATATAGTAGGTGGCGTTATAATAGCTCATTTTCTTATCGGCTTTATTTATCTTATTTATAAAATGAATCAGAAAAAGTAGAATTTGTTTATTTACTTCTATTTAAATCATCTACTTTTGCATCGAAATTTTGGTTCTATTTAATTTTTGATTGAATGGATTAAAAGGGAATCTGGTGAAATACCAGGACTGTTCCCGCAACTGTGAGCTACAACGCTTCATGTTCAACTTCAATGTCACTGAAGATTATTCTTTGGGAAGACCAACATGAAGACGCAAGTCAGGAGACCTGCCATTTTCAAAACAAATAAGTTAAACTTTCGGGATAAAAGTTTGCGTATAGATTTATACGATTCTCGAGTAATTATTCATTAAAATGAAAAAAGCAAATGTTTTTGGATTCCTATGTCTAGGATTCTCATTGGTTGGTTTTGCGCAAGAGCAAATCGATTCAACCAAAGTAGAGCAACTTGATGAAGTTGTTGTTTCAGATTCACGATTCAAATTAAAACGTGAAAATTCAGGTAAAACGGTTATTAAAATCTCACAACAGGAGATCGAAAGAAACCAAGGTAGAACTATTTCAGAATTAATTAATACTAAAAGTGGTATTGAAATTAATGGTAGTCGCGGTGTTGAAGGCCAAAATTTAGGAACCTTTATAAGGGGCGGGAACAATAGGCAAGTTTTAGTACTTATTGATGGCGTACAGATTAATGATCCTTCAATTGTAGCTAATGATTTTGATTTAAGATTATTAAATTTAAACACTGTTGAATCTATTGAAATAATAAAAGGAGCTTCAAGTACACTTTATGGGAATGCTGCTGCAACTGCAGTGATTAATATAACCACTAAAAAATCGTCAAAAAAAGAAATTTCTGCTAGTTTTTTATCAGTAGTAGGTACAAATCAAACACAAGATGATTTAAATTATAATGGCTCAAGTTTTACTAACAATGTGTCTGTGAATGGTACACTAAATAAGTTTACATATTTAGCGAGTTTTGGTAATCGTTATGCTGATGGTTTATCTGCTTCAAAATCAGAAAACCCAGAGAAAGATCCTTTTTCAAGATATAATACCAATGTAAAATTAGGTTATGAATTCTCTGATAATTTTGAAATAACAGCTTATGCCGGTTATGATAAATTTAAAACTGATATTGATGGATTCCCAGCGCCAGCTTATGCTTTTGCTGATATGGATGATGAATATATTTCCCAGCAAAAAAGAGTAGGTGTATCACCTAAATTCACTTATGAAAATGGAAGCTTTCAAGTAAATGCTGCGTATACTAAAATAGATAGGGAAACTATTTCTGAATTTGGTTCTGTTAATGAAGCCGATAGCTATGTTGTTGATGCTTTTAATAAATATATTTTTGATGAGTCATTTTATACGATAGTAGGTTTGAATTATGGTGATTACAATAGTTTGTTTACCACTGAAGAAAGTTTCACAAATACAGATCCTTATTTGAATGTTGTTTATGTTTCTGATTTTGGATTGAATTTAAATGCAGGGGGAAGACTAAATAATCATAGTGAGTATGGTTCACATTTGGTTTATAGCTTAAACCCTTCTTATGATATTGCTGTAAATGAGGGTTATGCTAAAGCATTTGGTTCTTATGCTACGTCGTTTATTGCGCCTAATTTGTCCCAATTATTTGGCTTTTTTGGAGCAAATCCAGATTTAAAACCAGAAGAAAATCAAACCATAGAAGGTGGCTTAGAGTTCAATACAAAAAAAGGATTCCGTATAAATGGTGTGTATTTTAATAGGAAAGAAGCCAATACCATTATTTATACTTCAGCTTATGAAAACGCAACTACAGATGCTACTGTGCATGGTTTTGAATTGGAAGCTCAAGTTGATGTTGTAAAAGATTTATCAATTTCTACTAACTATACGTTTACCGAGTTAAAAGATGGTGTGAGATTGAGAATACCAAAACATAAAGCGAATGCAAGTTTAGGATATGATTTTTCTAAAACGACGTATGCATCTTTAAATTATCAATTTGTAGGGAGTAGAACAGATACTAATTTTTCAACATTTTCAAATGAAGAATTAAGTTCTTATTCATTAATCGACTTATATTTTAGTCATAAATTAATTAACAATAAATTGAAGCTTTTTGCAAATGTCACTAACGTATTAAATGAAGATTATTTTGAAATTTTGGGATATACAACAAGAGGAAGAAATATAAGTTTAGGGTTGAATTTAAATTTATAATAAGCAAAAAAAGAAATATAAAAAGGTTGCTTTAATGTATTTTGAAGCGACCTTTTTTATTTTGGTCTTAAATCGCAATAACAAACCCCGTATTTTTCGTCGTCGCTTTTAGAAACAGAACTATCATCAGTTTTAGGTAAATCATATTCTCGATATACTTTTTCTCCAATAGTGAATTCAATTGGATTTTTAAAAATAGGACCATCAAAACAAAAGGTGTGAAATTCTCCATTTTCACAACATGGATGAACAGTTTCAGGTAAGTTGTCTATAAAATTATTGTCGATAATAGTTCCTGCAAAATGCTCGTTAAAATATTTAGACTTTGCACAAACAATAATGGTTTTGAAACCTAAATCTAAAAACTCGTTAAGAAGTTCTTACGTATCTTGTTTCCGAATAGGGAAAATAGCCTGTAAATTTTGTTTTTCAAGTTGTTGTTCTCGATAAGCTCTTAGATCATCAAGAAATATATCACCAAACGATGTATGGGTAAATCCATCCTTTTTTAATCTTGAAACGGTTTCTAACTTTTTTTTTTTTTCATAAACCGCCATACTTGGCATTTCTGGAAGTTCTATTACACTTGCAGGAATATTTAAAGCATCAGTTTGAGCAAGTAGAAGTTCTTTTCTCAGTCCGTGCATAGATACACGATTGTAATGACTGTTTATTGTTGTAATTAATTCTTCAACAGAAAAACGATCATCTTGTAATAAAAGATAAAGTGCCAATGCTGAATCTTTGCCTGAACTCCAGTTGAATTAGGTTTTGTGTTTATTCACACGAATTGGAATTTAATCGATAATCATACCACCTTCAAGCGGATTAAAATCATTACTGTCCATTAATAATTTAAAAATTTTAGCAGATTTAGATTTAATATCTGAGATTTTACTGCTGGAATTTTCAATATCAGCTAAAGCTAGGGCTAGCATGGGTTCATTTATATCACCTAAAATGCCATAATTTAGAGGTCTTTCTTGATATTCAAATCCAATAGATGGAGGAAGTCCAGTTCCTGGAACTGCGACATCATCTTTATTAACCCCATTCGCAATTAAAGGTTGCATAGCATAGGTGTGATTTGGGTTAGCACCTGCTCTTTGAAAATTTGGAGAATCATAAAGTGTTCTTGATGCTTGTGTTTTTCCAACAGTAGTTGTTCCTATTTGAATGATTTCATTCATGTAAGGCATTAAGCTGTTTATTAGACCTTCACTTGCAGAAGCTGATCGCCCTGTGGTTAGAACGTATATTTTGTTCAAGCCCAAACTATTAATTATACCTCCATCATCTAATTTATTAGCGAAATTATAATCAGTATTGTTACTCTGCAACGTACTATTGTATATTAGTTTTTGAAAAAGGTCTCCGGTATATTGGCCTGTAATCATACTAGCTAAAAAAGTTTCAACATTTACTCTTCCACCGGGGTTATATCTTAAATCTAAAACTAAATGTTGAACATTATTAGATTTAAATTCACCAAACACAGAATTTAATTCGTTTTCTGAACCTGCTGTGAATCCGTTGTACATTAAATAGCCAACATTTTCTCCACCAACATTAATAATCTCTATTTTAAAAACTGGATTTTCTGAATATTGAACTTTACTTAAATTGACATCTCTATTAAGTGGGTCTATACTATCGTCATCAGTATCTATTGTGCCTTTGTCGTTATAAAAACCAAGATTTAATGTGTAAGTGTCTTTACTGGTTAACGATCTGAAATTATCTAGTGTTAGTTTTACACCATCAATGGCATAAAAAATATCGCCTCGTTTTAAATCATTATTATCTGCTGGACCATCTGGTAAAACTAAACGTATAATGCCGACAGCCTCAGTAGTACTATTGGGAGCCAAAAATAAGCTATATTCCATGCCATTGGTAATTGAATTGCCTTGAAACAACTGTTCTAAAGCAAGATAGTCATCAACAATCCAACTAAACCTATCAACATTTTCTCTTTCGTATATTAAACTTTCAAATAAATCTGGTGGAGTAGAAAAATTGTTTAAATAAGAAGCATACTCACCATTACCTGAAAATCGATCGTTTGCTAAATCTGGTACATCGTCTTTATAGAGATAAAAAAGATTCATGCCTTTCCAGACAAAATCATTTATTTCATTTGCAGTAACACCAATATCATCATTATCTTCAAAACAACTTACTGCACTAAGTGAAAATATACACAGTAGGATTAGGGCTTTATAATTTTGCATAGTTTTTTTCAATTTCAAGTTTAGTCCTTAAAACCTTAAATTTACTTACATTATTGTTTAATAAAAAATAAACACTTGAAATTTCGTTGAATGTAATTCTATAGTTTTTATAAATTAAGATAGTAGATATAAGGTTTACTGAAACTTAGCTGATAAACCCGCATAAGGGATTGAACGGTATGTTTGAGCTCGCCGGCGCAGGAGGAAGCGAGTAAAGAAAGCCCGACCCGATGGGGTTACGCCATAATATTTAATATTTTTTTATTTGTCATGTAACAAAACAAATACTGTGTCGTCGTAATATCAAATAGCCTTAACTAAGCTTTTTTAATTAAACCAAACCAAAATGACTCAAACAGAGTTTTTAAATATTGTGTTGCCTTTTAAGGATAAAGTATTTCGTTTAGCAAAACGATTGCTTGTGTCTAGGGAAGAGGCTGAAGATGCAACACAGGAAGTTCTGTTAAAATTGTGGAATAATAAACTAAAAATTGCTGAGTATAAGAATGTAGAGGCTTTTTCGATGACCATGACAAAGAATTATTGTTTTGATAAGTTAAAATCTAAACAGGCACAAAATTTGAAAATTGTACATAGTAATTACGAAGAAAAAAACACACCATTACAAAAGCAAGTTGAATTAAATGATAGTGTAAGTTGGGTAGCCAAAATTATTGCCGAATTACCGGAACAACAAAAAATGATAATTCAATTACGAGATATAGAAGACTATAATTTTGATGAGATTTCGAAAATGCTGGATATGAGTAATACAGCGGTACGTGTCGCCTTATCGAGAGCAAGAAAAACAATAAGAGAAAAATTAACAAATACACACAATTATGGTGTTAGATAATATAGAAAAATTACTAGAAAAGTACGAAAACGGTGAAACATCGCTTAAAGAAGAGCAGCAGTTAAAACACTATTTTACACAGGGGACTGTAGCGCCGCATTTAGAAATGTACAAACCAATGTTTGAGTATTTTTTGGTAAACAAGCAAGAACGATTTACTAAAGACGTTCCATTAAAAACAAAACGTAATTTTAATTACAAATGGATTTCTGTCGCAGCAGTAGCGGTTCTTATGCTAGGGTTTTATTTTGGAACTTCAATTTACGGTAGTGATTTAGGCACCTATGAAGACCCGCAACTAGCCTTTAATGAGTTTTCAAAATCAATGGAAATGATTTCTGAAAAATTCAATACAGGCGCATCAACTGTAAGTTATCTTAATGAAGTAAATAAAGGTACTTCAACTTTAGGATATCTTAACGAAATTGAAAATGCCACAAGTATAATTTTTAAAAACTAAATAATTAGAATTAATGAACACAAATAAATTAAAAACAAGAACGATGAAAAATAAATTAATAGTATTAGTAATGGCCATTATGTTAGTACCACTAGCGGGGATGGCACAGAAAAATATTTTTGAAAAATATAGTGACGACGCTGATGTTACTTATGTCTCTATAAAACCCAAAATGTTTCAAATGATAGCTAAAATGGGTATTAATGTTGAAGATGCTGAAGCAAAAGCATACATGGATATGGTAAAAAGTATCACGAGTTTTAAAACTATTGTTACTGATAATAAAGTAATATCTGCTGATATTTCTAAATGGGTAAAATCGCGATCTGGAGGCTTAGAAGAGTTAATGGAAGTAAAAGATGATGGTACTGAGGTGAAATTTTATGTAAAAGAAGGTAAAGATGCAGACCACGTTAAAGAGCTTTTAATCTATGTAAATGGTATTGATAAAGTAATGAATGAAAAGGTTGAAATTAATGGTAAGGAACGAAAAATAGAAACAGTTGTAGTGTCACTTACAGGAGATATAGATCTTAACGAAATTTCTAAACTTACTGATAAAATGAATATACCAGGTGGTAGTCATTTAGAAAAGAACAAATAAAACTAATCATCAATCATGCAACGAGCAATCAAATATTTAGCAAACGCATTATTAACCGCGGTTATTTTTACTAGCTGCGGTGATAATGTTAGTTTACAACGCTATTACGTAGATAACCAGGAATCTAAGAACTTTATATCTCAAGATTTACCACTTTCACTTATTGAACTTGATAAATCTAATTTTACTGAAGCTCAAAAAGAAGCTTATAATTCTGTAAATAAGTTAAATTTTTTAGGATATAAGGTTAATGAAACAGACACTGAAACCTATTTAGCAGAATTAGCAAAAGTAAAAACTATTTTAAGTGATAGTAAATACAATGGCTTAATGGAGTTTAGCGATAAGGGAAACAAGATATCTGTAAAGTATATTGGAACTGATGAGGAAGCAGATGAAGTCATAGTTTTTGGAAGTGCTAAAGATATGGGATTTGGTATTGTTAGAATTTTAGGAGATGATATGAATCCAGACAAAATGGTTACCTTAATTAGTGCATTTCAAAATGCAAATATTGAAGAAGGCCAAATAGAAAATATTATGAATTACTTTAAATAATTTATAGTAGTTATATTAAAGTAAAAACCCTAGATGTAGACATCTAGGGTTTTTTATATCATTTTTGGAGTATATGAGTTTCCTAAAAGAACCCTTTTTTATTTGGAATTGTCTTGTTTTTGAGTGGTATCTTCTAGTTTAAGCTTAGAATAAAAAATATTAATAACAACAGTAAAAAATACGATAGTAAGTATGGTTAATACAACAAAATTTTCTAGAATATCGAGTACTCCAAAAATGAAAATACCAGCAACCATAAGTCCGGTAAATATCAAAGATTGTTTGTCGTTTAACATGTTATCTCATTTAATATTTAAATTCCTGTATAATTACCAGGCGTAATACATTTTAATTCTGTTTTTATTGTGTTTGAGACTTCTAAAGTATCAATAAAATTTGCAATAGAATCTTGATTTATTTTAGAATTTGTTCTCGTTAAACCTTTTAACGCTTCATATGGATTAGGGTAACCTTCTCGACGTAAAATAGTTTGAATAGCCTCGGCAACGACCGCCCAATTGTTTTCTAAATCTTCAGCAAATTTACTTTCGTTTAACAATAATTTATCTAAACCTTTTAAAGTTGATTTAAAACCAATAAGTGTATGACCAAAAGGGACGCCAACGTTACGTAAAACAGTGCTATCTGTTAAATCACGTTGTAATCTTGAAACTGGGAGTTTAGCAGAAAGGTGCTCGAAAATAGCGTTAGCAATACCTAAGTTTCCTTCAGAGTTTTCAAAATCTATAGGGTTTACTTTATGTGGCATTGCAGAACTACCAACTTCACCAGCTTTAATTTTTTGTTTGAAATATTCCATTGAAACATAAGTCCAAATATCTCTATCTAAATCTAGGATAATCGTATTAATACGCTTCAAGGTATCGAACAAAGCCGCCATGTGGTCGTAGTGCTCTATCTGTGTTGTCGGGAATGAATGCTGAAGTCCTAATTTTTCTTGAACAAATTTCCTGCCAAAAGCTTTCCAGTCAATGTTTGGATAAGCAACATGATGCGCGTTAAAATTACCTGTAGCACCACCAAATTTTGCGGCACTTGGTATATCGTTCAATAAATTAAATTGTTCTTCTAGACGCACTACAAAAACTTCAATTTCTTTGCCAAGTCGAGTAGGAGATGCAGGTTGTCCATGGGTTCTAGCCAACATAGGAATGGCTGCCCAGTCTTTAGATAAGTCCTTTAATTTATTTAAAATGATAAAATATTCAGGGACATAAACATCATTCATAGCTTCCTTAATACTTAAAGGAATAGCTGTATTATTAATATCTTGAGAGGTTAATCCAAAATGGATAAACTCTTTATATTCAGATAAACCTAAAGCATCAAATTGATCTTTAATAAAATATTCAACAGCTTTAACATCATGATTGGTAATACTTTCAATTTTTTTAATAGCTAAAGCATCATCAGAAGAAAAATCTTTATAAATCGCTCTTAAATTTTCAAAAATAGCACTATCTACAGACTGAAGTTGAGGTAAAGGAATTTCGCAAAGCGCAATAAAATATTCTATTTCAACTAAAACACGGTATTTTATTAAAGCTTCTTCAGAAAAATATGGAGCCAACTCATTTACTTTACTTCTATAGCGTCCATCAATAGGAGAGATGGCATTTAATGCTGATAATGACATAATTTATGTTTGGTTTTTAGAAGTGGCAAAGATAGAATTTTTGTATGTAAGATGTTAAGAATTAGAATCGAAGTTTAATGAAAAAATTATTCCATTCGACAATAAATAGTATATTTAATAAAAAAACGGTAACATGAAATTAGTATCATTTTTATGCATTTTCATCATTTCTCAAACCATAACCGCTCAATTTTATAAAAAAACCGAGCCATTTACACATACGTATTCTATTGTAGCAAGAGATTCAGTATCTGGAGATATGGCCGTTGCTGTACAAAGCCATTGGTTTAGTGTGGGTAGTGTAGTTACTTATGGTAAAGCTGGTGTTGGGGTTGTGGCTACGCAATCTTTCGTTAACCCAAGTTATGGACCAAAGGGGCTAACGTTAATGGAACAAGGTCTGTCTCCAGACCAAGCTTTAAATGCATTATTGCAAAACGATTCTGGTGAAATGTATAGACAAGTTGCTTTTTTAAATAAAAATGGTTTAGTTGCAACGCATACAGGAAGCCAGTGTATTGATGAAGCTGGGAATAGACAAGGCGATAATTTTTCTGTTCAGGCAAATATGATGTTGAATAATACCGTTTGGGATGCCATGGCGGACGCTTTTGAATCTTCTAAAGGTGATTTAAGCCAACGCGTAATAGCCGCATTAAAGGCTGCAGAAAATGAAAAAGGCGATATTAGAGGTAAACAATCAGCTGCTATTTTAATCGTTAAAGGTGAAGCAACTGGCAATTCTTGGGAAGATGTGGTGATGGATCTTCGAGTTGAAGACCATGCAAACCCAATACAAGAATTGGAACGATTAATTAAAATTCATAAGGCCTATGATTTTATGAATAATGGTGACCTAGCTATGGAGCTTGGTGATACAAAAGAGGCTGAAAACTTATATTTAGAGGCGCAAAAACTATTTCCAGATAATTTAGAAATGAAATATTGGCACGCTATTAATTTATTAAATAATAGAGAGTTTAATAAGGCCTTTCCAATTCTTAAAAGCATCTTTGTTCAAGATAAAAACTGGAAAACACTAACAAAACGTTTAGTAAAAAGCGGCTTACTTACTATTGATGACGAAAAATTAACAGAAGTTATGCAGTTATAAATTACAACTTATTTTTCTTTATTTTTTTTAATGTTTGTTTAGCTCTAGCTTTAAAACCAGCACTTTGTTTTGAAAAGTCTTGTTCCAAGATTAAAGCAAGTTCTGTATGTATCCAATTGCTATCTTTTCCAAAAAGGTAAAGTGTTTCCATGGAGTAAACTTTTGGGGCGACTTTATGGTCACTAATTAGCCAATCGAAACATGCTTCAACTATAAATTCTTTGTGAATTGGAGAGAGTGTGTTTTGTAAGGTATTTGGTTTTTTTGAATAATAATCAGTGGCTATAAAACCACAAACTTTAGCAACAGGACGAACTGCAGAATCAAAATGAATTTTTTTTAAGTTGCTTGTAAATGTGTTTAAATAAGGCACAATGGCATAAAGATATTCATCGCAAATAAACTCCTAAACCCATGCTGTTTTGCAAGAGACCTTATCATCTACCATAAACAAAATGTCCATAAGTTTAGGAAACAAACTCATGTCCTCTAAAACCATATTAGCATATTTTAAGCGGTTTTCGCGCAACACATTTATGTTACTTAATTCTTTATATAATTCTTCTAAACTCATAGGATATTTTACTACTTTTAAATTTCTAAACTGTTTATGTAAGATATAAATTTCGAACCATGGAAATAATAAAAAAGATATTATTTGTATTACTAATTGCATTCGTAGTAGCTCAATTTTTTGAACCTGACAAAAACGAAGGTGATTTAGCTTCTATTGATGCTTTTATGTCTGAAACTAACCCTCCTAAAGATGTAAAAATCATTTTAAAAGAAACATGTTTTGATTGTCATAGCGATGTTACACAATACCCTTGGTATAATAACATAACTCCAGTAAATTTTTGGTTGGCTGAACATGTAAAAGATGGAAAAAAGCATTTTAATCTATCTAACTGGGAGGGGAATTCTACAAAAAGAAAAGACCATAAGTTTGAAGAACTCATAGAAATGGTTGAACAAAAAGAAATGCCTTTAAATTCTTATACTTGGACCCATGATGAAGCAAAATTAACTGATGGACAAAGAATGGCTGTTATTGATTGGGCAAAATTGGTACGACTAAAATATGGTTTAGAACCGAAGCCTGAGTAGTACTTTAATAGTATAATAAACCATGCGAAAGCACCTATTAATTATTGGTTTTGTTTGGCCAGAGCCTAAAAGTTCTGCTGCGGGTAGCCGGATGATGCAATTAATTGAAGTATTTCATTCAGAAGAGTATCACATTACATTTGCAAGTCCATGTGCTAAAAGTGACAATGCTTTTAATTTGGAAAGTATTGGAGTTTCTCAAGTTTCTATTGAATTAAATAACTCGTCTTTTGATGTTTTCATCAAGAAACTTAAACCTAATGTGGTTTTGTTCGATCGCTTTATGATGGAAGAACAATTCGGGTGGCGCGTTAAAGAACAGTGCCCTGACGCGTTAAGAGTTTTAGACACAGAAGACTTACATTGCTTAAGAAAAGGCAGACAACAGGCTTTTCAGGATGACAAACCATTTGATGAATCTTATTTATTCCATGATATCGCTAAGCGAGAAGTAGCCAGTATTTACAGAAGTGATTTGAGTTTGATTATTTCTGAAGCTGAAATGCATATTTTGAAGTATCAGTTTAAAGTGGATGAATCTCTGTTGTTATATTTACCTTTTATGCTGAATTCTATCTCAGAAGAAGATATTAAAACACTTCCAAAATTTGAAAACAGAAATCATTTTATAACCATAGGGAATTTTTTACATGAGCCTAATTATAATGCAGTTCTTTACTTAAAAGAAACCATTTGGCCATTAATTAGAAAGCAATTACCAAAAGCAGAATTACATGTTTATGGTGCTTATGCTTCTCAAAAAGTCAATCAGCTGCATAACGACAAAGAAGGTTTTCTAATCAAAGGTTTTGCTGAAGATGTCAATGTCGTCATGCAAAATGCGAGAGTATGTTTAGCACCCATTAGATTTGGGGCAGGTTTAAAAGGGAAGTTGGTTGATGCCATGAAAAATGGGACACCTTGTGTAACGACAAGTATTGGAGCAGAAGGTATGTTTGGACATATAGAACCTAATGGTTTTATTGAAGATAACCCAAAACTATTTTCAAATAAAGCTATCGCGTTATTCCAAAATGAAACGATATGCAAAGCAAAGGTGGAAAATGGATTTGACTTAATTAATCAACGTTTTAATAAAATTAAACAGCAACAAAAACTAATAGGGTTTGTTAAACAAACCACTCAACAACTCAAGCAACACCGACTTAACAACTTTACAGGGCAAATGCTTCACCATCACATGCTGCAAAGTACAAAGTTTATGAGTAAGTGGATTGAAGAGAAAAATAAAAGCTAATCACTATTTTAATGATCCAATAACTTTTTTGATTCCTACCGTAGCCGTTTCAGTGATTACAGTTAAATTTTCTTTACTATCCATACTCGGTTTAGGATCTATAAAATAAGTTGGCGTATTTTGAGGGACATAATGCATTAAACTTGCAGCAGGATAGACTTGCATAGAAGTTCCAATAATAATAAGAACATTTGCGGTTTTACAAATTTCAACAGCGCTTTCAATCATAGGAACATCTTCGCCAAACCAAACAATGTGTGGTCTTAATTGATGTCCTTTCTGGCAAAGGTCACCTAATACCAAGTCTGTTTTCCATTTTTGTATATCTTTTTCATCATAACTACTGCGTGCTTTTAGTAATTCACCATGTAAATGAATAACATTTGTACTTCCTGCGCGTTCATGTAAATCATCTACATTCTGCGTTATGATAGTCACTTTAAAATTATCTTCTAATTTCGCTAAATCAATATGAGCTCCATTTGGTTTAACCTCAAAAAGTTGTTTTCTACGTTGATTATAAAAATCTAAAACCAATTCTGGGTTTGCAGCAAATCCTTCAGGAGTAGCAACCTCCATAACGTCATGCCCTTCCCATAACCCATCGGCATCTCTAAAGGTTTTAATGCCACTTTCGGCACTCATACCAGCTCCAGAAAGAACCACTAGGTGTTTTTTCATAGTATAAATATACTAACTTTAAGGTTATTGCGAATCATACTTTTGTGAGATTAGGCAATCTTTTTAAAAGAATTCCGGATTAAAGATTACTACATCACGTTGTTCCTCATAATGACATTCCGTATTTTTGAAATATGATTGATTTAAAATTTCTCGAACATATGGAAGGCTATTTAACAGAATCTCGTAAATCACGTTTTGACACTGTTTTATCGCAACGCACCAAACATTTTACAGTAGCTACAGAAGATGTGTATCAGCTTCATAATACGAGTGCCGTAATGCGAAGTTGTGATGTGTTTGGTATACAAGAAATAAATATTGTTGAAGAGCAAAACTCTAAAAATATTGATAGAGAAATTGCTATGGGAGCTCAAAAATGGGTGGATTTGAACCGCTATCAAACGGTAAAGGATTGTATTTCAGATTTAAAACAAAAGGGTTATCAAATTGTGGCTACAACACCGCATACTAATGATTGCGAATTACATGATTTTGATGTGACTAAAAAATCCTGTTTTTTCTTTGGAAGAGAAACCGAAGGTTTATCTCAAGAGGTTTTAGATCAAGCAGATTGTTATTTAAAAATCCCAATGGTAGGATTTACTGAAAGTTTAAACATTTCAGTATCTGCTGCGATAATTTTACAACATGTAACAACTAAACTAAAGCAAACAGCTATTAATTGGCAATTGACAGAGAAAGAGGTCTTAGAAAAACGTTTAGATTGGTGTAAAAAAACGATTAAAAGCTATGATGAAATTGTAGAACGGTACGATGCTTTAAGAAAATAGTAGAAAAATAAAAAGAGGAATTATTTAAATAATTCCTCTTTTTATAAATATTTAAATCTTTCGACTTCGTCCGCGACTTAACAATTTATATTCTTCATAACATTCGCTAATAGCATCCAATATTTGAAGGTCGTTTGCTGTTCGTATAAAGCCTTTGGAGTAATTACATTGGCTTACAATTTCGTCTAAATCTATGCGTTCAACTTGCAATAAAACAGTGAGCATTTCACGATCAAAACGAGAAGCTAATAAATTTCTAATTTCATCATCTTGCTTCATCTTCCTGAGTTTACGTAGTTCGTTAGGTTTCTTACCAAACATGCGATGTAAGAAATCTGCAGGATTGAATATAGAACCAATAACTCTAGTTAAACCTGATTTTTTACTCGCTTCGTAACCTGTTCCTTGTAAACCTGAAATACTATAACGGTAATTTGTATTAATATCTGGTACTTGTTTAATATCTACTTCTAAATAACCAGTAAGTTTTAATTGGTTTACAACCACTTCTTCCAATGCTAGAGCTAATTCGGTGAGTTCAATGTTAGAACTTCCAAACTTTAGCCAGTCATTTGTTACACGAACTTTAATTGATTTAAAACCTAAATATGAAAAGTGAAGTGTATCGTTAACTTTTGCTGAAATATTAAATTCGCCTTTTTTGTCAGTACTTGTACCAATTACTTGGTTGAGATTAACAATATTTACGCTTTCCAAAACAGAATCATCTGCCGAATTAATTACAACGCCTAAGACCTTATCTGGTTCTTGTGCCATAGAAACAGCAGCAGTTAACAGAAAAGTAAGAAATAAGATATAATTTTTCATAGGTTTAAGCTCAAAATCAAAAATACTAAACAAAACGGCAAAAAATACCGTAATGCTATACTTTGACTTAAAATTAACAAAAAAGGCTATCTTCTAGAACGTCTCGGTCTTGAACTTCCCAAATCATTAGAATCTGAACGTCTTGGTGGTTTTGAGTCACCATCACTTCTGCGTCTGTCACTTCGGCTTCCAGAAGCCCCTTTTCTATCATCACGTCTTCCTCCACCGCGTCTATCATTACGACGATTTCCACCGTCACGTCTTCCGCCACCGCTTCTATCGCTGCGTCTTCCACCACCACGATTTTCAGACACTTCAACATTTACAAAACGGCCTTCATATTTAAAGTCGGTAAAGTGCGCTAGTACTTTCTCTTTTACTTCATTCTCTGTATTAAAGAACGAGAAGCTTTCTTTTGTTTCCACTTTAAAAACATCATCTCTACCAAGTCCTAATTGCTCTTTTAAGAAGTCTTTCAGCTTCATCCAATCAAAACCATCTTTTCCACCAACATTTATAAAGTAACGTGTAGAATCATTTTTACCACCTCTACTAAAGTCACGTCCACCTTCATGTCCGCCATCTCTATCGTAAGAGCCTTCAGCAATATTTAAGTTTTTAGATTTATTGTAGTAATTATAAAAACGCGTAAACTCAACCGAGAAGAATTTTTTAATCAATTCGTCTTTCTCTGTATCAGCAAACAATTCATTAATACTCGTTAAGTGTTTATCAATTTCATGATTAATCTCTGTATTGTGAATTTTATTAGCAAGCGACATCAATTGTACTTCACAAATATCTGCACCATCTGGAATTTCTTTTTTCTCGAACTGCTTTTTAATAATACGCTCAATACTTTTTATTTTACGCACTTCACTTTTCGATACAATAACCATTGAGATTCCTGTTTTACCTGCACGTCCTGTTCTTCCAGAACGGTGTGTGTAAATTTCAGGTTCGTCTGGCAACTGGTAATTTATAACGTGTGTAATATCGTCAACATCAATACCACGAGCAGCAACATCAGTCGCTACTAGCATTTGTATTTGTTTATTTCTAAATGATTTCATGACCATATCACGTTGGTTTTGGCTTAAATCCCCGTGTAATGCACCGGCATTATATCCATCTTCAATTAAGTTTTCAGCAACTTTTTGAGTGTCACGTTTTGTTCTACAAAATACTACCGAGAAAATATCTGGATTTGCATCAGACAAACGCTTTAAAGCTTGATAACGATCCCTTGCATTCACTAAATAATATTCATGTGATACTTGACTCGTGCTTTCATTTTTATTTCCAACAGTGATTTCCTGCGGATTGTTCATGAATTTTTTAGCTATTGTTGCTACTTCTCTTGGCATTGTTGCCGAGAATAACCACGTGTTTTTATCATCAGGAGTGTGCGATAAAATATCGGTAATATCCTCTTTAAAACCCATGTTTAACATTTCATCTGCCTCATCTAAAACCGAATATTGGATTTTAGAAATATCAACCAAACGTCTTTTAATCATATCTTTCATACGACCCGGAGTCGCCACAATAATTTGTGCGCCACGTTTAATATCACGTGCTTGATCCGTAATGCTTGATCCACCGTAAACGGCAACCACGTTAAGCCCTTTACAATATTTACCATACAATTTCATTTCGTTGGTAATTTGTAAACAAAGCTCTCTGGTTGGCGATAATATCAAACCTTGGGTAGTTCTGCTATTAATGTCAATTTTTTCTAACATCGGGAAGCCAAAAGCTGCTGTTTTACCAGTTCCCGTTTGAGCTAAGGCTACTAAATCGGTTTCCGATTCTAATAAAATAGGGATTGCTTTTTCTTGTACTTCACTGGGTTTAGTAAATCCTAAATCTGTAATTGCTTGTAATAGATTGTCATTAAGACCTAAATCTTGGAATGTGCTCATTTTTAATTTATTGTATGCGATTTATTATGCAGTGTTACATAAAGAAGTGAATCGACATACTTAAACCTAAACTTCTAGTAACACATCCTCACTCTGAGGAATTTAAACTCTTCTTGAGTTTCAAGCGGCAAAGATAACCTTTTATTTGGATTATTTTTATTTGGGCGTTTTAACACGCTTTCACTACTCAATCTTTTTAAAATTGTCTTTGCGAAGCCGGAAGGACTGTGACAATCTGTTTAATTCTAGTTCCCCTAAAATAAATGCTGTCAAGTTTTAAAAAGGATTTCAAACAGGCCGCTGCAATCGTTAACGCAGTTACTTACGTAAATTCACAATCCGTTCCAAAAGCGTAGGATGCGAATAGTGCATAAACACATAGGCGGGATGCGGTGTTAAATTGCTCAAACTGTTTTTAGATAGTTTTTTAAGCGAAGTAATTAAAGGGTCGCCTTTATATGTGTTTTTAGCATAATCGTCTGCTTGGTATTCAAATTTTCGAGAAAACAAATGCATTATCAATCCAGTAATTTCAGAAATAGGCGAATAGAGCAATCCAAAAGCAATCAATCCAATATGAAAGCTGGGTATGTCAACACCCAATGCTTGTGATAATAATGGATTGGAAATAAATAAGGATAAAGCATAGAGCGTTAATCCAGTCAATAAAATAGAAGCAAATAAATTAAAAATAATGTGTTTCTTTTTATAATGCCCAACCTCATGCGCTAAAACAGCAACAATTTCTTCATCATCCAAATCATTAATCAAGGTATCATAAAGTGTTACACGTTTTTCACTACCAAACCCCGAAAAATAAGCATTCGCTTTTGTGCTGCGTTTAGAACCATCAATTACAAAAATCTTATCCAATTTAAAACCGACACTCTTAGCATATTCAGAAATTTTATCACGTAAAGTACCTTCCTCTAAAGGGGTTTGCTTATTAAATAGCGGTACAATAAGTTTAGAATAAAACATATTCATAAACAAAGTAAATACAGCAACTAAGCCCCAAGCAAATAACCAAAAATTTTGTCCAGTAGCCCCGTAAAACCAAATAATTAAGGCTAAAACACCACCACCAACAACAGCCATCATGAGCCAACCTTTTATTTTATCTAAGAAAAAGGTTTTAATAGTCGTTTTATTAAATCCAAATTTTTCTTCAATAACAAAAGTGCTATAATACGAAAATGGTGTGGTTAAAATATCGCTACCAATCATAATAATGCCAAAGAAAATAAGCGCCACAATAATTGAGTTTTCGCTGTAGTTTCTGGCTATATTATCAACAAGTTCAAAACCATCAAACCATAAAAACCCTAAAGTTAAAAGGATAGAAAATGATGAGGTTAACAGCCCAAATTTGTAATTAGTTGCCTTATAGTTTTGCGATTTTTTATATTCCGCTTCATCATAAACATCTTGCAAATCCTTAGGAAGTACATCATTGTAATGTTTCGCGTTTAAAGCATCTAAAATTTTATCAACTATAAAATTGATAACAATGATAGCTATGATGATGTAAAATAGTGTTGTTGATGTCATATGTTTTATGTCATTGCGAGACGCTTTTTAGCGACGTGGCAATCTGTTTAATTTTAGTTTCACTTCATTCGATTCCTTCGGTCATCCTTTTCTCGTAATAACGGTTCACTCAAAATTCCGCTGTCTCTTCGCTTCAAAAATAAGAATTCCAGCTGCAACCGACACATTCATAGAATCAATTTCACCTTGCATGGGAATAATAATATTTTGAGTCGCGTTTTCTAGCCATTCATTACTCAGGCCAGTAGCTTCTGTACCCACGATAATGGCAGTTAGTTTTGTAAAGTCTTGTGTGTGGTAATTAACTGAAGCTTGCAACGCCGCACAATACATATTAAAATTATTTGCTTTTAAAAAGGCGATAATTTCAGTTGTAGTACCAGTAGCAATGGGATTAGTAAAAACACAGCCCACACTAGAGCGGATTATGTTTGGGTTGTATAAATCGGTTTTAGGATTAGCAATAATAACAGCATCCACATTGGCAGCATCAGCCGTTCTTAAAATGGCGCCGATATTACCTGGTTTTTCTGGTGCTTCAGCAACTAAAACTAAAGGGTTTTCTTTATCAAAATTTAAATCAGTTAAATCATTTTCTTTAGATTTTGCAACAGCTAAAATACCTTCTGTAGTATCTCTGTAAGCTAGTTTTTGATAAACGTCTTTAGAAATTTCTATGGTGTCAAATAGATGAGGTGCAAAGTCGTTAAGCTTTTTTTCTGAAAATAATTCTTTATAAAATAAAACGGTTTCTAATTCATACCCACCTTTTAAAGCCAAAGAAATTTCGCGCTCGCCTTCTATTAAAAAGATGCCTGTTTTTTTACGCTCACGCGACTTATCCTTTAATTGAACAAGTTGTTTTATGTACGTATTTTGTGGGCTAGTTATTTCCTTCATAAGAGTTAAGCAAAAGTAGTTGTTTTTATGTGATAATATTATATAGATATTTTTGAAGCAACTACTAGATTTACAATTGTTGAGTAATTACAAAGGTTTACTTTCAAAGTAATTAACGATTAAAGCCACTACATAATTGTAACTCTTCATGCCCTTACTTTGTTTGTTGGCTTTTAAAAAATTCCCATAAAACGATTTAAAAAGAGGTTCGGCAGGATTTTTATGGGCTTCCCAAAATTCCCTAACTTCTTTATAATTTTTTAAAATGCCAGTATTTACACTTTCTGCGATACTTTCATATAAGGCTTCATCACGTCTATAAATTTCATTGAGGCAAAAACGCAAAGCAAAGGTGTACCCTGTATATCGAAAATAAATATTATCATGGCTTGTTATAGCTAAAAAACCAATAAAATTAGCCTCATTTTCAGCCGCATAACCTAACTGATGTGCAATTTCATGAGCCGATGTTGTTGGGAATTTATAAACAGGAATCAGTCCATCCACCTGCGCTTCATTTGTTAACGGATTTAAATACCCACTAAAACCCATGTAAGTTAAAGGATAACTGTAAAGCGATTTTTTTAAGCTTTTTGGGGTGTATGCCAAATGCGGAAAACTCTTTTTTAAATTAGTGTAACCCGTCGGCACCATTTTAAAAATGTCACCTTTACTAAAGGGGATATCCGCTTTAATGGTGTCATTTTTTGTGATTTCAAAATGTAATGTATTCGATTTTTTAATCAACGCTTTAGTCACATGCACCAATTGTTCAGTGGTATAATCACGTGCTAAATTCAGACTTTTATGAAGCGGTAATCGGTGGTAATTTAACCCCCAAAACAAATGAAATGCACCATATATTATAGCAACAGCAGCAAAAACATCAACCAGCCAATTTTTAGTATCTTTTCGTAAACGTTTTCTGTTTTTGTAAAACCATCTTATAGCATAAAGACCTCCAAAGGTATATACCAAATCGCCAAACGAAAAAGGCATCCAGCCCAATGTAAACCGAAAAACTTTAGAAATTACAGGGTACACACCATTACTATAGTATTGCTCCACAAACTCAGGATAGTTAGATAGTAATTTTACAAGTAGAACTTGTGGAATTAACGATAGCGCAATAATCGTTTTTTTCTTTTTTAGCATATTCAAAAATAGGAAACTATTTATAAATCCTAATAGTAATACGTACCTTTGTATTCAATTATTAGAAAACTATGAACTCAGAAATAAGACAATTAGAACCACAGGCTCTTTGGAATAAATTTGCCGATTTAAACGCAGTACCTCGTCCATCAAAAAAAGAAGAACGTGTTATCGCTTTTATGAAAGATTTTGGTAAAAACCTAGGTCTTGAAACCATTGAAGATGAAGTTGGAAACGTTATCATAAAAAAGCCAGCAACTTCAGGAATGGAAAATAGAACGACCATAGTCATGCAATCGCATTTAGATATGGTACATCAAAAAAATGGGGATACTGTTTTCGATTTTGATACTCAAGGTATAGAGATGGTTGTAGAAGGCGATTGGGTAAAAGCAAAAGGTACGACCCTTGGAGCAGATAATGGTTTAGGCGTTGCAACTATTATGGCTATTTTAGAAAGTACAGATATTCCACATCCGGCAATAGAGGCTTTATTTACTATAGATGAAGAAACAGGAATGACTGGAGCTATGGGTTTAAAAGGCGGTTTGCTTTCTGGAAGCATCTTACTTAATTTAGATACCGAAGAAGATGACGAAATAGGAGTAGGTTGCGCAGGAGGTACAGATGTAACCGCGACAAGAACTTATGAGGAAGAAGAAACACCTGAGTTTAAAATAGGTTATAAAATTTCAGTAAAAGGATTACAAGGTGGGCATTCAGGCATGCAAATTCATGAAGGTTTAGGTAATGCAAATAAAATCATGAACCGTTTATTGTTTGATGGTTTTGAAAACTTTGGATTGCGAATTTCAGAAATTGATGGCGGAAGTTTACGAAATGCTATTCCTAGAGAAAGTAATGCCGTTGTAGCTATTGATGCCATTCATGAAGATGCTTTTTTATTAGAAATGGCATTGATGTCAACAACAATTAAAAAGGAGTTAAAAACTATGGAACCTGATTTAGAAATTAGTGTTTCTAATGTAGATACGCCTAATAAAATTATGGACTTAGGAGTTCAAGAAGGTTTAACAAGAGCTTTATATGGCGCATTAAATGGCGTATATAGAATGAGTGCTGATATTCCTGAATTGGTTGAAACCTCAAATAATATTGCTAGAGTTATTGTTAAAGATGGGCATATTAAAATAGGTTGCCTAACACGCTCTTCAGTGGAGAGTTCTAAAATAGATTTAGCAAATATGCTTCGTGCTACTTTTGAATTAACAGGTTGCGAAGTAGAATTGTCTGGAGATTATCCCGGTTGGACACCAAATATGGATTCAGCTATTTTGAAAGTAATGGCTAAACTTTACGAAGATTTAAACGGAGAAAAACCTCATGTAGCAGCGTGTCATGCGGGATTAGAATGTGGTATTCTAGGGCAAAATTACCCAAATATGGATATGATTAGTTTTGGACCGAACATCAAAGGGGCACACTCACCAGATGAGCGCGCTCAAATATCTTCAGCTCAAAAATATTGGAAGTTTGTGTTGGAGATTTTAAAGGCTATTCCTGTTAAGTAATTTTTCTTAAATAAATATTTATAGTGGTTTATTCGTTCAATGAATAGACCACTTTACCATCAAAAATAGTCATCACAATTTCTGTGTTTAAAATTTCATGTTCTTCTACGGTCATTAAGTCCTGATTATAAATAGTAAAATCAGCGAGTTTACCTATACTAATTGATCCTTTTATATCTTCTTCAAAAGCACCAAAAGCAGCATCTAAAGTATAAGATTTTAAGGCCTGTTCTCTGGTCATTTTTTGTTCTGGTTCATAACCTTCTTCTGGCATACCTTTCAGCGTTTTTCTGCTTACACTGGCATAGAAACTAGCTATTGGATTTATAGGTTCCACAGGAACATCTGTTCCATTAACAATTGGGATGCCGCTTTGAAGTAATGCTTGCCACATGTAAGCGCCTTCTTTAATACGTTTTTCTCCTAAACGGTCAATAGCCCATGGTCTGTCTGAGGACATATGGATAGCTTGCATAGCCGGAATAACCTGTAATTCTGCAAAACGAGGAATATCGTCTGGGTGTAAATGTTGGGCATGTTCTATCCGGAATCTGTGATTTGAGCTCGAATCTGGTAATTCTTTAAAAGCAGATTCGTAACGGTCAAGAATTTCTTTGTTGGCACGGTCACCAATGGCATGCGCGCATACTTGAAATCCATTTTTAATTCCATCTAAAGCTGTTTTTTTTACGAAATCCATTGGTAGTGTTTCATGACCAAAATGATCAGGCCTATCTGTATATGGTTCTAAAAGCCATGCGCCACGGGAACCTAAAGCACCGTCACAATTTAATTTTACAGACCTGATGGTTAAAAGATGATCACCATCAACTAATGGGCCTTTTGCATACCATTCATTCAGTAAGTCTTTATCCCAGCCAGTAAGCATAGCATATATTCTAGTATGCAATTTACCTTCCAATTTCATTTTTTCATATAACGCAATAGTCTGTCTTGATATACCAGCATCATGAAAACTTGTAATACCATTTTTATGGCACGCTTCAACGGCAAGTTTGAAAGCTTGAATGTCTGTTTCCGGAGTTTTTTCTGGAATATGCTTACGAATTAGAGATTGTGCACGTTCATTAAAAATTCCTGTTGGTCTACTAAATTCATCTACAATAACTTCTCCTCCTTCTATTTTGAAATTCTTGATGCCTTCTTTTGCTAAAACTTGCAAACCAGCTTGCTCCATCGCTTTGGCATTTGCAAACCCTGCATGACCACTAGCGTGACCTAAATAAACAGGGTTGTCTGGTGATGCTTCACTGAGCAAGTGATGCGTTTGAAAACCCTTAACTAGTCCAGTAGGCATAGAATCCCATTTACTTTGATGCCATCCTCTTCCTATAATCCATGCTCCTGGTTTAGCCGTTTTCACACGTTCTGCAACAGCGTCTACAATATCTTGATAGCTTGTCGTGTTCATCAAATCTAGATGTAATTCATTATAACCTAAACCCATAAAATGACCATGGCCTTCAATTAAACCAGGTGTCATGGTTTTGCCTTTTAAATCTATAAGCTCTGTTTGGTTATTTTTAAATTCTACAGCTTCCGAAAAGGTTCCAGCAAAAACAATCGTGTTATTTTTTATGGCTACAGCCTCTACAGTAGTCGAGTTAGCGTCTACAGTATAAATGGTGCCACCATAAATAAGCATGGTAGCAAATTCTTTTTTAGGATTAGAGCACGCCAAAACAAAAAGTAAAATGATAGCAAAGTAAGAATAACGAATATGTATTAATTTCATGTGGGTTGTTTTATGACCTTGAAGTTACAATAATTATATAAATGGATTTATTTCTCTTTTTTTGAACTTGAATGGGCCGTTAAAAGATGTGATATGTACATTTTTTGAAAACAAGTGAGCAGGGGTGAAAACATGGCTTCTACTCAAAAATACTGGAACTTTGTTGTATATATTTTTAAGAAAATACATCATAAATAATAAAATATACGCATTTTGTCGAATATATTTGTTTTTAATCTATAATTTTATATATTTGTGACATAACATATGGAATTATGTTAAAAGCATGGTTTTTGAATGAAACATAAAGTAAGCAACCCCAATTGCCGCTAAAAAGAAACATTCACAACTTTGCTTTTTTTTTATTCTTATGTTTTGATGTATTGAGTTTATAACAAGTTTTAAGGCACAGGGTCATTTCCCGGACCACCCCAAGGCGATGGAACGTTAAAAAAATATACCGTTTACATTTTTAGAGAACAGGCGAGCTGGCGCGCAGGGAAATTTTTAGTTGTTATCCTTTTCAGGAACAGGATCATATCCCGAACCACCCCAGGGATGACAACTAAAAACCCGCTTTATAGCTAACCAACCCCCTTTAAATAACCCATGTTTTTGTAGCGCCTCTTTACTGTAATGCGAACACGTTGGACTGTATCTACAAGTTGCAGGCATTAATGGCGATATCAATATTTGATAGACTTTAATCAAAAATAAAAATGGCGCTATGAGTAGTTTCATTATGTGTTATTTGTGAAATCTTAGTCGTTAAGTCGTAATAAACCAAACAGCTTAATAACAAAAGACATAACGACGACCAACAATCAAACTAATTTGTAGAAAACGTCGTTCCGTCCTTACCATCTTTAAGATGAATACCAACTTCTGCTAGTTCATCACGAATTTTATCAGACATGGCAAAATCCTTATTGGCTCTAGCATCTTGTCTTAATCTGATTAAAACATCAACAGCTCCTGAAAGTTTATCGGTTCCAGATTCGCTTTTCGCGGTATTTTTTAGACCTAAAACATCATAAACAAAAATATTTATAGTGTCCTTTAATATATCTAAATCTTCCGAAGATAATGTTTCAGAGCCTTCTTTGATTTGATTTATATATTTTGCAGCTTCAAATAAATGGGCGAGTAGAATAGGGGAATTAAAATCGTCATTCATGGCATCATAACATTTCTGTTTCCATGCTAAAACTCCTATTGAAGATGTTGAAGAGGCTTTTAAATCATCTAAAAGATTCACAGCATCCATTAATCGATTAAACCCTTTCTCGCTTGCTAATAGTCCATCATTAGTTAAATCTAATATGCTTCGGTAAGACGACATGGCATTAAAAAACCGAATAACACTTGGGCCATAGGCTTTAGTAAAGAATTTGTTATTTCCAGATAATAATTCATCTGGATTAACCGTGTTTCCTGTTGTTTTAGACATGCGCTGTCCGTTCAACTCTAACATATTCGCATGCATCCAATAATTAACCGGACTTTTTCCTTTAGCAGCTTCATTCTGTGCAATTTCACATTCGTGGTGCGGAAATTTTAAATCCATACCACCACCATGAATATCAAACTGTTCGCCTAAATATTTAGTGCTCATGGCTGTACATTCTAGATGCCAACCCGGGAAACCATCACTCCAAGGTGAAGGCCAACGCATAATATGTTGAGGTTCGGCTTTTTTCCAAAGTGCAAAATCTTGAGGATTCTTTTTATCACTTTGGCCATCAAGCACACGTGTGTTATGAATTAAATCTTCAAGCTTACGCTTACTTAATTTACCATATTCATGAGTTTCATTGAATTTATGAACGTCAAAATATACAGAACCATTAACTTCATAAGCAAAACCATTCTCTATAATTTTACTTATGAGTTCAATTTGCTCTATAATGTGCCCTGTAGCTGTAGGCTCAATACTTGGTGGTAAAAAGTTTAATGTGTTAAGTATATTGTGAAAATCTACCGTATAGCGTTGAACAACTTCCATAGGTTCAATTTGTTCTAAACGTGCTTTTTTAGTAATTTTATCCTCACCAGCATCCGCATCATTTTCTAAATGACCAGCATCAGTAATATTTCTAACATATCTTACTTTATAACCCAAATGTTTTAAATAACGAAAAACCATATCAAAAGACATGAAGGTTCTCACATTGCCTAAATGAACATTACTATAAACGGTAGGTCCGCAAACATACATTCCAATATGTCCCTCATTAATAGGTGTAAATATTTCTTTTTTGCCAGTAAGTGAGTTGTATAGTTTTATTGGATTTGATTGATATAACTGCATTTCTATTAAACGTTTAGTCGTTTGTTGTTAAGGCTTCAGAAAGTGATTTCTTAGAGCGTTAATTTTATTAGTAATAGATTCAACATCTAATCTAATGTTTTTATAGTTTTCTTCGGAAATAAATTCGATTTCTTTTAAAAAGTTAGAGGTCTATCGTTTAGTTGTAAAGCTGATTATTTGATACAACTTTATGACTAAACATCAAACATATCAGAATTTAGTCTCTAACTTTATATAATCAAGAAATTCACGACGTGTAGACATGTCTTTAAATTTCCCTCCGAATTCTGAAGTTACAGTGCTACTTTCAATATCGCGAATACCTCTTGAATTTACACACAGATGTTTTGCGTCAATAACACAAGCGACATCTTTAGTGTTTAAAACCTCTTGAAGTTCTCGAACCACTTGTATAGTAAGTCGTTCTTGTACTTGTGGGCGTTTTGCAAAATAATCAACAATACGATTCATTTTGGATAACCCGACAACAGTTCCGTTAGAAATGTAAGCAATGTGAGCACGCCCCACTATAGGTAATAAATGGTGCTCGCAAGTTGAATATACGGTAATATTTTTTTCAACAAGCATTTCACCATACTTGTACTTGTTTTCAAAAGTAGAAGCACTTGGTTTTTTGTCTGGATCTAGTCCTCCAAATATTTCATTAACAAACATTTTTGCGACACGGTTTGGTGTCCCATTTAGACTATCGTCTGTTAAATCTAAACCTAAGGTTTCCATGATATGACGCACATCATCCTTAATGATGTCAATCTTTTCCTCGTTATTTAATTTAAAAGCATCATGTCGCATTGGTGTATTTTCAGATGTACCAATATGCTCATTTCCTAATGCATCAAAATCCTCTATGTTACTATCAAAAGCCATGAGTTATATGTCAAATATTAGTTTGCAAAGATAAGCATTTCACTTTTTTTGTTACCCTTTTTGTTTGCAAAAATTAATTATTAAAGAATTCCTCGATTTTTCAATTGGAGGTTCCAATTGAATTTATCATTCTCATGAAATCGGAAAACGGATTTAGGCTTCCCATTCAAAATGATTTTATAAATAAAAAAGCTTGAACATATGTTCAAGCTTTTAGAATTATTTTTAAATGATGATTAAATATTGAAACTCAAAGATAATGTAATATTAGAGTTTTGTCTATCAATACTAGCTGTATCATTAAGCCCAACATTATAAAGTGGGGTGGCATCAGTGCGTTCCCATTTGTCATAAGTAACATCTAGCTTGGTATTACCAAAGTTATACCCAAGACCTAAAGAATACCCTATTAAATCTCCAACGGTTAAACCATCAGTATAAGGGCTTTCTTCAAAACGGTAACCACCTCTAAAAGCGAATTGCTTATGCTTGTACTCACCACCAAAACGGTAGGTTGAAGCATCAGTTAAAACATTACTTATAGCATTGTTTAAATCATTATAATCTCTATTGGGTGTAAACTCAGTATTTCCATAGTCCTTTTTGGAATAATCGAAACTTATCAGTCCTTGTTTCGCAAAGACATAAGCTAAACTTCCTGTTATTTTTGAAGGTGTTTTTAGTTTGTATTGAGGATAAATATTGATAATATCACCTATAAAACGAATATCTGAATCTGCTTCATTTGAATCGATAAATTGCGTTGTTTCCTCTTCTATAGTGTACCAGGTTGGAGAATTATAAGTTAATCCAACTCTAAATTCTTGAGATAATTTCAGGATACCACCAAGTTGAAATGAAAATCCATTACCTGTTGTAGATAAGTTATTTTCAAAATCAATAGCAGTGATTAAGGCTCCATTTGAATTGTCTTCAAGAAAAGATGTGCTGCGTTGGTAATCGATAAAATGTGAATTTAAGTTAATTCCTAAATATAAATTATCTTCATACTGAGTGGCGAGGTTAAATGAAATTTTTCCGTTATACCCCGTACTAGAATATAAATAATCGTGATCAAAAGTTCCATCTGCCAAATTGGAGAAGTACGTTGTATTATCATCGTCATTTGCATCAGGTTCAAGAATAAAAGCTTGATACCCTAAGAAAGCTTGTTGATGTCCAAAACCAAATACACTTCCTATATCTGAATACGCGTCTTCTATAAACTCACCATCTAACAAAGAAATGTCGCCTAGTCTCACACCGTCAGCATAACTTAAGAAATAAAGATCTATAGATTGGTTATTGGTATTTCTACCAACAGCGTTCCATGCATCTTCATAATTATTGGTCCTGTCGTAAGCGATCCCTAATGTAAATTTTTTCCAAGGCGAATTAGAATTGCTATTAGTAAAAACAAATGCAGCACCACCTTGATTAATATCAAAATTAGAAACACTCGAATTGGTTAAACCATCAAAATAGTTCGTATCGTTTTTCGCATTAATATTTGATCCAGAAAACGATGCATGACTTCTACTAAAAATAGCAGAGCCAGCCGGATTTATAGCAACTGCGCTCATATCGCCACCTAAGGCGCCAAAAGCACCACTTAATGCTCTAAAACGAGCGGTTCCTTGAATTTCACTTTGTGAAAATCTAACGGCATCGCTTATATCTTGCCCGTAAATTGTAGACATAGATAGTAAACCAATGACTAATAAATTTAACTTTTTTATCTGCATATTTTTATCTTTTTAGTAGCCAGGTGTTATTAATCATTTAGAAAATAATACTATGGCTCATATTATATTGAATATTTTTATCTATTTAAATAAGATTAACGTCTTCTGCTACTTGAAGATCTTGAACCACTACTAGAGCTTCTGCTGCTGCTTGATGATCTAGATGATGAAGAGCTCGATTTTGAACTAGAAGAACTTCTGCTTGGTGAGTAACTTTTATTGTTTGAAGAGGACGATCTTCTAGAAGTACTAGATCCCGAACTACTTCTTGTTGGCTGTCTGTATTTAGAACTTAAGCTTCTTCTTGCCGTTGAAGATCTTGTTGTTGAATTTGTAGACGGCGTTCTTGTTACTGCAGATCTTCTTATAACATCAGAAGATGTGCGTGTTCCGTTAGGATTATAAACCCTTCTATTGGTTGTGCCTGAAGTAGAATTTCTAGCAACACTACTTCTTCTTGTTGTATTATATTTTGATGTAGCACCTCTACTTTGCGAGCTTACAGAGCTGCGTCTGCTTAAATTAGTTCCTCTAGAATTGGCAGTGTAACTACCTCTTCTGCTAGCGCTATATGAAAGACCTCTTCTGCTATTGTAATACCCTCTATTATTGTAGAAACTTCTGTTGTAGTATCCTCTATTATTACCCCAGCCATTGTTAAAAGCCCAACCACCATAAAATCCACCACCATAAAAGGGAGAGCCCCAAAATGGGTTATTCCAACCGCTATAAAATCCACCGCCAAAACCACCGTTCCAACCCCAGTTGTTCCAGCCCCAATTATTCCATCCATTCAAGCCCCAACCAAAACCACCGTTCCAGCCCCAGTTGTTCCAGCCATTGTCGATGTAATTAATAGTAATGTTATTACTGTCTTGACCCCATCCTGCATAACCTTGATAATTATTAGGAATAGTATCGTTTTCAACATAACTAGAACTTTCATAAGTATCAATATCTGTAAAAATGGCGTCCTCGGCATTATAGCTTTCAGATTCTATAGATTTTGTTTTAAAGTAGTCCTTATAATAGTTGCTATTAGATTCGTTAGGCACTTCAACAACGGCCTCAGTATTTTGAGTTACTGGTGTGCCACCATAAATGCCATCACTGTCTACACCAACGTATTGATAAGAACCACATGATGCCAAGCCAAATAGTAAACCAAGAAGGGCTAAAATTGGCATTTTTCTTTTTAGGTAGTTGTTAAATTGCATATCTCTATAATTTTATTGTTGAACATAACAAAAATAGTTAGTTTTGCTGAACTATTTTATATTTCTAATAGATACAATATTTGTGCCAAAACAAAAATATGAGCAAAAAACTTACGAGTAGAGCAGAAGATTATTCAAAATGGTATAATGAATTGGTTGTCAAAGCAGATCTAGCAGAGAATTCGGCGGTTAGAGGTTGTATGGTAATCAAGCCTTATGGTTATGCAATTTGGGAAAAAATGCAGGCAGAATTAGATAAAATGTTTAAAGAAACAGGACATGAAAATGCCTATTTCCCATTATTTGTGCCTAAAAGTTTGTTTGAAGCTGAAGAAAAAAATGCTGAAGGTTTCGCCAAAGAATGTGCTATCGTTACACATTACAGGTTGCAAAACGACCCAGATAAACCAGGAAAGTTAAGAGTAGACCCAGAAGCAAAGTTGGAAGAAGAACTTATTGTAAGACCAACCAGTGAAGCTATTATTTGGAATACTTTTAGAGGATGGGTTCAATCATACAGAGATTTACCACTTTTAATAAACCAATGGGCTAATGTAGTACGTTGGGAAATGCGTACGCGTTTGTTTTTGCGTACTGCCGAGTTTTTATGGCAAGAAGGACATACCGCTCATGAAACTAAAAAAGAAGCTTTGGCTGAGGCTGAATTAATGAATAATGTGTATGCGACCTTTGCTGAAAAATTCATGGCTATGCCTGTAATTCAAGGATTAAAAACAGAAAGTGAGCGATTTGCTGGAGCTGAAGAAACCTATTGCATTGAAGCTTTAATGCAAGATGGAAAAGCGTTACAAGCTGGAACATCGCATTTTTTAGGTCAGAATTTTGCTAAGGCGTTTGATGTTAAATTTGCTAATAAAGAAGGTAAACAGGATTATGTTTGGGCAACATCTTGGGGTGTTTCTACACGTTTAATGGGAGCCTTAATTATGACACATAGTGATGATCATGGATTAGTATTACCACCAAGCTTAGCACCAAATCAAGTGGTGATTGTTCCTATATATAAAAGTGAAGACGATTTAAATGCCATTACTGAAGTCGCTAATGGGGTTTTAAGTGATTTACGAGGAAAAAATATTACGGTGAAGTATGATAATAGAACGACTCGCAGACCAGGTGCTAAATTTGCGCAACACGAATTACAAGGCGTTCCATTACGAATCGCTATTGGAGCTAGGGATTTAGCTAACGGTACTGTTGAAATCGCAAGGCGAGATACCTTAACGAAAGAAGTTGTTACTCTTGATAGTTTGAACGAAAAAATAGAAGCGTTACTAATAGAGATTCAAGAGTCTTTATTCAAGAAAGCTTTAGATTTTAGAAATGAACATATTTCAGAAGTGGATACTTTTGATGAATTTAAATCTGTTTTAGAAACTAAAACTGGTTTTATTTCTGCGCATTGGGATGGTACTAATGAAACAGAAGAGAAAATTAAAACCCTAACCAAGGCCACTATTAGGTGTATTCCTTTAGAAGGGGAGGTTGAAGCAGGTGTTTGTGTGTATTCAGGAAAACCTTCGAAACGTAGAGTATTGTTTGCAAAGGCCTATTAATTCATCTAAAAATTGAGGTTAAAATAATTTTTTTTAAAAAAATATTATTTACCTCTTGCAACATTTAAAAATAGTTGTATTTTTGCATCCGCAATGGAAACGTTGTAAGTTATTTGAAAGATATTGTGAGTATAGATTTTAGTATTTATATTTGCACACTTGAAACAAAGGGCCCGTTCGTCTATCGGCTAGGACGCATGGTTTTCATCCATGTAAGAGGGGTTCGATTCCCCTACGGGCTACAATTAAAAATTAAGAAAAAAACAAAATGGCAAATCACAAGTCAGCATTAAAGAGAATTAGAAGTAACGAAGCAAAACGCTTAACTAACAAATATCAGCATAAAACAACTCGTAATGCTATTAAAAAATTACGTGAGTTAACTGATAAGAAAGAAGCTGAAACAATGTTTCCTTCAATTATTTCTATGTTAGACAGATTAGCAAAGAAAAATGTTATTCATGCTAACAAAGCAGCTAACCTGAAATCTGGTTTAGCGAAACACGTTGCTGCACTTTAATTAGATTTTAAGTTTTAAAATATATAAAAGCTTCTCAGAAATGAGAGGCTTTTTTTGTTTTAACATTAAATAATTTTAATGTTAAAAGGAATTATTATAATTGTTCAAGTTTAAGAAACAAAATTGTAAAAAAACAACTGTATTTGTCTTTTAATAATATAAATTTGCAACTATAAGAAGTTAATTATTTATATAATCTACACCATTGGAAAATAAAAAAGCAATAAAAGTAATCGATAAAATTCTTAAAGACCTTGATAAGACAGGTATTAATACAGAGGACTTAATCGATGACATCAAGGAATTAAGAACGTATGCTTTAGAAGAGCAAATTCCTTTAGTAGTAAAAGTGCTTAGGCTAACCTATGAGCATATAGAAGAAAACGATGCATTCCTAATACCTATGCTTGATGATGAGCCTATAGAAGAAGATGGTTCTATTGAAGCAAGTAATGATGAGTCTCCAGTAGAAAGTCTTAAGTATTTAATATCTCTAATAAGAAATCTTAACAACAAAGCAAATATTGCTGACTTAAAAGAATATAGGGATCTTTTGAATAATTAAATATTTCAAAAATTTTTTAAAAATATATAAAAAAAGCCTTGACATATATGTCAAGGCTTTTTTAGTTTGAGTTAGTTATATAGATTTCCGCGATGGCGGAATAAAATTTTTACTTCTAATTAACCATTCATAGAAATTAAAAACTCTTCGTTGTTTCTAGTTTGCTTGAAACGTTCGTTAATGAATTCCATGGCTTCAACAGGATTCATATCTGCAAGGTACTTGCGCATCACCCACATACGTTGAATAGTAACTTTGTCTAATAAAATATCGTCACGACGCGTACTTGAAGATGTAAGATCGATAGCAGGGAAAATTCTACGGTTAGATATCTTTCTGTCTAACTGAAGTTCCATATTACCGGTTCCTTTAAATTCTTCGAAAATGACTTCGTCCATTTTAGAACCTGTTTCTGTAAGTGCTGTAGCAATAATGGTAAGCGAACCTCCATTTTCAATATTACGAGCTGCACCAAAGAAACGTTTTGGTTTGTGTAATGCGTTGGCATCAACACCACCACTTAATATTTTACCAGATGCAGGTTGAACGCTATTGTAAGCTCTTGCTAAACGCGTGATAGAGTCTAAAAGAATCACCACATCATGTCCGCATTCTACTAAACGTTTGGCTTTTTCAAGAACAATATTTGCAATTTTAACATGCTCGTGAGCCTCTTTATCAAAGGTTGAAGCAATAACTTCACCACGAACGTTACGTTGCATATCGGTTACCTCTTCAGGACGTTCATCAATTAATAAAATCATTTGATAAACCTCTGGATGGTTTGCTGCAATAGCATTAGCGACATCTTTTAGTAACATCGTTTTACCAGTTTTTGGTTGCGATACGATCATACCACGTTGTCCTTTTCCAATAGGCGAGAACAAATCCATAATTCTAGTAGAGATGGTGCTTTGACGCCCTGCTAAATTAAATTTTTCTTGAGGAAATAATGGTGTTAAATGTTCAAAAGACACACGGTCTCTAACAACATTTGGATTCTGACCATTAATTTGACTCACTTTAATTAAAGGGAAATATTTTTCGCCTTCTTTTGGCGGGCGCACTTGTCCTAAAACAGTATCCCCAACTTTTAAACCAAATAATCTAATTTGTGATTGCGATACATAGATATCATCTGGTGATGATAAATAATTGTAATCTGATGAGCGTAAAAATCCATAACCATCTTGCATGACATCTAAAACGCCTTCGCTTTCAATAATGGCATCAAACTCAAAATCAGGGTCACGATAACGGTTTCTGGTATCTTTATTACCCTTATCAACATTACCACTTTTCTGGTTTTTATGCTGATTTTTGTTTGGATTGTTGTCAGGTCTTGGATTCGGTTTTTTCTGGTTATCATTGCGCGGTCTTGGATTTGGCTTATGTACCGGCTTTTTTTCTTCTTTATTTTGAGGAACAACAACGTTTGGTGTTGTTTCAGTTTTTTGAGTCGATTCTGCTATTGGCACTGCTTCAACTTCCGGTTTGTTATCTTGTGCCTTATCGCTATTTTGTTGTTGCTCGTTTCTTGCAGGTTTTTGAACACGCTGTCTAGGTTTTCTAGCAGGTGGTGTTTGAGTTTTTGTTTCTGAAGAAGGTTCTGGAGCTACGACAGCTTTTACTGCTTTTGGGTCAGCAGCTTGTTGATCGAGTATTTGGTATACTAAATCTAATTTTTTCATTGAACGGTATTTTGGAACGTTCAATTTTTTAGCAATCTCCTGTAAATCAGTGAGTTTTTTTTCTTTTAATTGTGAAATTTCAAACATTGATGTTTAATTGAATATTTTATTTGAATACTAACTTGAGTTATTCTGAAAAATGATTTTTGAATCTTGAAGAATTAACCGCTTGTATGTGCGGTTGTTGTAAATTATTACTGCAATTATACGACTTTATTTTAATTTTTAGCAATAATTCTAGTATTTTTGCGGTCTAGTTTTTAAATTATTATGTTACAACGTATACAAACTATATACCTTTTATTAGCTGCTGTAATTTCAGCGGGACTCATTTTTGTATTTCATTTATGGATTACTAATGAAGGTGTAAATGTATATGTAAAAGACGACGTGCTTTATTTGGGATTATTTCTGGGTTCAGCAGTATTGTCTGTAGTAACGATTTTTATGTATAAAAACAGGAAGTCTCAATTTGTTATGGGGCGACTTAACATCATATTAAACTTTATTTTACTAGGATTTTTCGTGTATCAATCACTAAATGTATCTGGAGAGACGGCGGTTTCTGAGAAAGGTATTGGGATGCTTCTCCCTATTGTTTCTATCGTGTTATTGGCTTTAGCTAATAAGGCCATCAAGAAGGATGAAGAACTTGTAAAATCTGTTGATAGGTTACGATAAACCTAACATCTTAGTATTAGTGTGAAACCCAAGGTGAAAGCTTTGGGTTTTTTTATTAGTGAAACTCTATTTTGAAAAAGGTGTAGCAATGTATTTAAAATACGTAGTTGAACGAGCCCCGATTGATATCGGGATCTCAAGTTAATGACCTTTATGTTTAATCCGACGGTTATTTATTCTAAATAAACTCATTTAAAAAAAATGACACAAAAAAAGCCTGGAGTATATCCAGACTTTTAAAATTTTTAATAAAACGAATTGCTATTTTATTTCAACAAGCTCTAAGTCAAAAGTTAAATCCTGTCCAGCTAATGGATGATTGGCATCAGCAATAATATGATCTTCGTTAACTTCAGCGATACGAAATTGTACTTCTCTTCCATCTTCACCTTTCGATGCTAGTCCCATTCCTACTTCTGGCTTCATATCTTGTGGAAGTTGTTCTTTCTTTACTTCGTATAACAATTCTTTTTGCACGTCGCCATAAGCTTCAGCGACAGGGATGTTAATTGTTTTTTTCTCGTTTAATTCCATAGTCATAATACCTTTTTCAAAACCAGGAATAAGCATACCTTGACCTAAAGTTACTTCCAATGGTTCTCTGTCTACCGAGCTATCAAAAACTTGACCATTGCTTAGTTTTCCTGTGTAGTGTACTTTTACCGTATCATTTTCTTTTACTTGACTCATAAATAATAATGTTTACTGTTTTTTTTAATAAGGTTGCAAATTTACAATTTATCAATCAAATTCGCAGCGTTTTTTTAGTTTTTGGCGTTACCCTATCGGGTCAGGCTTTCCGCTATATCTTTTTTAAACGTCATAGCGAGGAGTGAACGACGTGGCTACCTGTTTATTATTTACTTGAAAGCTAATTTTGTGTTAGTTAGTTTAAAAAAAGGATGCCGCTTCAATCCCTAACGCACCTGACTACTAAGTAACGTTTCTGTGTTAGATAGTGTTACTGTTTATTTTGAAAAGAGACTGTTAGGAATTGGTTTTTGGATGCCTTACAGGAAACTCAATAACCTCTAAATTATCAATTTTTTTTCCGTCAATGGTAAACCGAAGCATGGTTCTTACTTTATGAAATCCGTGTTTGCCAACAGCTCCAGGATTCATGTGTATTAAGTTTAGTTTTTTATCAGGCATCACCTTTAAAATGTGAGAATGCCCACAAATAAAAAGTCTTGGAGGGTTTTGCTTAATGCCTTCATAAACTCTACTATTATATTTTGGTGGGTAACCGCCAATGTGTGTAATCCAAACATCAACATCTTCACAAATAAACCGGTTATGCTCTGGGAATTCTAAACGTACTTTATCATCATCAATATTACCATAAACACTGCGTAAAGGTTTTAGTCCTTTTATGGCATCAGTAACCTTTAAATCGCCAATATCTCCTGCGTGCCAAACTTCATCAGCTTGTTTAACGTATTTTAAAATGTCGTCGTCAATATAACTATGCGTATCTGAGAGGAGTAATATTTTTGTCATGGATTATATAACTGGAATGATGTTGGTAAAGTTATAGATAATTGTTTTAAATGTTACGAACTGATGACTAAGAATATTTCTTGATTAGCTAGTAAAATCAACGCACATTTTTCGATGTCTCATATAAGTTATTAAAACGGGCTCATATCATGTGGCATTGCCCAAAATCTGAAAACCTAACGAAAACATCAACACAAATAAATAAAAGAACTGTTTCTTCCTACCTATAAAAAATCTTTATAAAGTGATAAAAGTCACTTTTCAACCTAAGAACCTATCGTAAATTTACAATAAGAAATATTAGAAGAAGTTTAGAGCCTAAAGCATATAAGGAAGATATTAAAGTATTGGCAAATTTTGAAAAAGCTTTAGGGCATCCTTCTAGTGTTTCCATTTTAGTAAACCTTGAAAATCAATCGTATTGTTTCATCATAGATTTGGTAGGTGTATTGGCGATTTCTCAATCAACGGTTTCACACCATTTAAAAGAATAAAAAAAGGCAGGTCTTATTAAAGAAGAATTACAATTGCCAAAAATAAAGTATGGTATCAATGAAGAAAACTAGAAAAACATTATTTCGACAATTTTCTCATTGATATTTTTAATAGACATATCTTCTATTGGCAGTAAACAAATATAAATATTATGACCAAAGTAATTAAAATTTTAGGAACAGGATGTCCAAAATGTCAATCCATGACTGGTGTTGTTAAAGATGTGGTTTCAGAAAATGATATCGATGCTACTATTGAAAAAGTTGAGGATATAATGGAAATTATGAAGTTCAATATCATGATCACACCAGCTTTGGTAATAGATGATCTAATTACGATAAGAGGGAGAGTGCCTTCAAAAGATGAAGTCTTGGCTCTTTTAAACTAATACATACCGGCTATGGATTATCAAATCAAGGCTTCGTCTATTTCAAATATGGATGCCGTTGTTCATATAAAACAATCAAATCTAGATTTTGGTACGACTTCAAAAACTGCCAAAACCTTGCCCAATCCTGCGGAATTATTCTTGAGTTCTTTTGCTGCCTGTATTCTTAAAAATGTTGAGCGTTTTTCGGGTATGATGAAATTTACCTATACAAAAGCCACACTTGAAGTGAATGCGACACGTCTCGAAAATCCGCCAAGGATGGATAATATTGTTTACGATTTGACAATTTATACCCACGATAAAAAGCTTAATTCAGACTTACTTAACAAGAATATTGAAAAGTTTGGTACGATTTATAATACTGTAAAATTGTCTAGTTCTATTTCAGGGACTATTAGGACCATAGAAAATGTTTGATTGGATACAAAATATAGTAGATTGGTTGGTTTATAATGTCTTTAATTTAAACGAAGGACAACATTTAGCCGAAGCCTTAAATTTCTTTATTTATGACACCACAAAGATTCTAATATTACTTTTTGTCGTCATCTTTTTTATGGGAATCGTCAATAGTTACTTTCCTATAGACAAGGTTAAAAATTATCTATCAAGACATAAATTATTCGGACTAGAATACCTTATGGCGAGTCTTTTTGGTGTGGTAACACCCTTTTGCTCTTGTTCATCAGTGCCCCTATTTATAGGTTTTGTAAGAGGTGGAATTCCATTAGGGGTAACCTTTTCTTTTTTGATTACTTCGCCTTTGGTCAATGAAGTAGCAATTGGGCTTTTTATAGGCTTGTTTGGTTTAAAAACAACAATAATCTATGTAGTTAGTGGTATAATATTGGGAACAATATCGGGTGTTATACTTCATAATCTTAAATTGGAACACTATCTAACACCTTGGGTTAAAGAAGTTTTAGTAAACGCTCAAAGAGATCAAGACCTGTTTCATGCAGAAAAACAAACTATTAAACAGCGCGTACCAATTATTTGGACAGAGGTCATAAAAATCCTTAAAGGCATTATTCCTTATGTTATAGTCGGCATCGCAATTGGTGGACTCATGCACGGCTATATTCCAGAAGGATTTTTTGAAAAATACATGGATAAAGACAACCTTTTTGCTGTTCCTATTGCGACTATTTTGGCTGTGCCTATGTACTCTAATGCTTCAGGCATACTTCCAGTGGTTCAAGTACTAGTAGTCAAAGGGATTCCATTAGGAACAGCAATCGCCTTTATGATGGGCGTTGTTGGTTTGTCATTACCACAAGCAATGCTATTAAAAAAAATAATGACACTTAAACTCATTGCCATCTTTTTTGGTGTCGTTGTTCTTTGTATAATCCTATCAGGATATTTATTTAACCTCATATTATAATTCATAAATCTATTAAAATGAAAACAATCAAATTTTTTACTGTTTTAGCAATTAGTTTACTACTTACCTCTTGTAATGGTCAAAATAAAACCAATACAACTTCTTTAGATAAATCCATTTCAAAAATAGAAGTTTTTGATTTTCATTCAACGCACAGATGTATGACGTGTAATGCGATTGAAGCAAATACGAAATACACGTTGAATACATATTTTGCAAAGGAACTGAAAGATGCTAAAATCACATTTCAGGTTATCAATGTAGATAAAAAGGAAAACGAAAAAATTGCAGAAAAATTCGAGGCATCGGGAACAGCTTTAATACTAAACGTGATAAAAAATGGGTACGAAACTCAACTAAATTTAACTAATTTTGCCTTTATGAATGGTAATGATCAAAAAGTCTTTTCTAAAGAACTAAAATCTAAAATAGACACGGAATTAAAAACGCTCTAAATGGATTTTTTACAATCGCTTTTAGAGAATTACAATATCCCAATAGTGTCGGCATTTATACTCGGACTAATGACCGCAATTAGTCCGTGTCCTTTGGCGACTAATATCACTGCAACCGCTTTTATTTCTAAAAATATTTCGAGTAAGCGGAAAGTGTTTTTAAGCGGATTACTTTATTCTTTAGGAAGAGCTTTTAGTTATACTTCAATTGGCTTGATATTATATTTTGGTGCAAGTAAATTCCATATTGCTCGATTTTTCAATCAGAATGGAGAGAAATATTTAGGTCCTTTATTAATTTTAATTGGGTTGATAATGCTAAATATTATAAAGCTCAATTTTTTGGGAAAATCGAATTTTCAAGAAAAACTATCTAAAAAATTTAAGGACAAAGGACTTCTAGGTTCTTTCATGATAGGAGTAGTTTTCGCTTTGGCCTTTTGCCCATATAGTGGCGCATTGTTTTTTGGAATGTTGATCCCTATGACAATGGCATCGGCAGATGGCCTTTATTTGCCTATTGTATTTGCATTTGGCACAGGATTGCCCGTAATTCTTTTCACCTACTTACTGGCGTTTACAGCAGGAAAAGTTGGTATATTCTATAACAGGATTACTAAAATTGAAAAAATAATGCGAATGGTTGCAGGTGTCGTTTTTATATTAACTGGATTGTATTATGCTTTTATTTTTACTGAAATATTAGGATAGTTATATTAGGAAGTTACATATACAATTAAAACAACGCCAACAAAAATAACAAAAGATTATGTCTTTGATAGTGCTAGCGCGTGTGCGGAAAGAAAATCCCGCGGGTAATAACACATTTTTTAATATATAATTAAGATTAGGGGCTTTATGGGAAGCGCAATTCTATCTATCTTTGTGCTTTCACGATATAAATAGAACGCATTGAGGTATTTTATAGAACTTTCTTATAATGGTAAGGAGTATCATGGTTGGCAAAATCAACCGAATGGCATTACTGTTCAAGAAGTTGTTGAGAAGGCCTTATCGACCTTGCTTAACGAACGGGTTTCTATAATGGGCGCAGGACGCACCGACGCCGGGGTGCATGCCTCACAAATGTTTGCACATTTTGATACGGCTATTATTTTTAAAGCGCCCGATTTAATTTTTAAGCTAAATTCTTTTTTACCAAACGATATTGCTATTGCGGCTATTTTTGAAGTAAAACCTGAAATACATGCGCGTTTTTATGCCTTAAGTAGAACGTATTTGTACCGCGTTAGCGTTAATAAAAATGTATTTACGTTTGATAACAGCCTATATGTAAAGCATGCTTTGGATGTTGATAAAATGAATGAAGCTTCGAAAATTTTATTTGAGTATAAAGATTTTCAATGTTTTTCAAAGACGCATACCGATGTAAAAACGTATAATTGTGATATTATGCAAGCAAAATGGATTGTTAAAAATGATGAGCTTCATTTTGTTATAACAGCGAATCGGTTTTTACGAAATATGGTGAGAGCCATTGTTGGTACCATGATAAACATTGGATTGGGTAAAATGGATATTGATGGGTTGCATACCATTATCCAATCTAAAAATAGGAGGGAAGCCGGATTTTCTGTTCCTGCACAAGGCTTGTATTTAACTAATATTGAATATCCAAAAGATATAATACTATAGATGAGTAAAACGAAAGAAAGTATTTTTGATTTTAAACTTTTTAAGCGACTTTTTGAATACATAAAGCCTTATAAAGCGATTTTCTTTGGATTGATTTTACTGGTGGTTTTGTTGGCTATTTTTAGTGCTGCGACACCATATATAACTAAATATGCTATTGATGATAGCATTACAAATAGAGTTGAAAAAGATTTTTTGTTTTATATATTACTCATGCTTGCGGTTTTAGTGCTACAAACCGTTTTTCAATTATTATTTATTTACTATGCCGCTTGGCTAGGACAAAATTTAGTGATGGATGTGCGTGTGAAGTTGTTCGACCATTTACTTCGTTTTAAAATGAAGTATTATGACAATTCTTCGGTTGGGTTACTTATCACTCGGGCTGTAACGGATATGGAACGTATTGCTGATATTTTTGGGCAAGGTCTTTTTATGATTTTTAAAGACTTATTGGCTATGGCTGTGGTTTTTGGAGTTATGGTGTATCTTAATTTCAAGTTGAGTCTTATTGTTTTTATAATGTTGCCGGTGTTACTTTATGCAACTCGAATTTTTCAAAAGTATATGAAAAAGGCATTTGAGGAAGTGCGAACAGAAGTTTCTAATTTGAACTCCTTTGTTCAAGAGCGGTTAACAGGCATGAAGATATTACAGTTGTTTACGCGTGAAGATTTGGAATTAAAGAATTTTAAAGCAATAAATGAACGCCACAAAAAAGGATGGATTAAAACCGTTTGGTATAACTCGATCTTTTTTCCTTTAGCCGATTTATCGTCATCAATAACCATTGGTTTGGTAGCTTGGTATGGCGGATTGAATGTGGTTTTAGAAAACAGTACAGTATCGCAAGGCGATTTAATTGCTTTTATCATGTTTGTACCTATGTTGTTTAGACCATTGCGCCAAATAGCAGATAAGTTTAATACGCTTCAAATGGGAATGGTGGCAGCAACTAGAGTGTTTAAGGTGATTGATACCACGTCTCAGATTGATGATTTAGGAACTCATGTCGTTGATTCGTTTAAAGGGGATATAAAATTTGATAATGTTCATTTTAGTTATGTTGAAGATGAAGAAGTTTTAAAAGGTATTTCTTTTGATGTGAAAGCTGGAGAAACCGTCGCTATTGTTGGAGCTACAGGAGCTGGTAAATCGACTATTATTAATTTACTAAATCGTTTTTATGAAATCGGTGATGGTGTTATAGCTGTGGATGGTATTGATATTAAAGATGTGACTTTATCATCGTTAAGAACTCAAATCGCTGTGGTATTACAAGACGTGTTTTTATTTGCAGATACTATTTTAAATAATATTAAGCTAAATCATCCAGAGATTACTGAAGAACATGTGTTTCAGGCGGCTAAAGATATCGGGATTCATGATTTTATAATGACGTTGCCTAATGGTTACCATTATAATGTTAAAGAGCGTGGCGTGATGTTGTCTTCTGGTCAGCGTCAACTCATTTCGTTTTTAAGAGCTTATGTAACGAATCCAAGTATTTTAGTTTTAGATGAAGCTACATCTTCAGTAGATTCGTATTCAGAGCAACTCATTCAAAATGCTACCGATAAAATCACTAAAGGTAGAACCTCTATAGTTATTGCACACCGTTTAGCCACGATTAAGAAGGCGGACAAAATTATTGTTATGGATGCTGGTAAAATTGTAGAACAAGGCACTCATAAGCAGCTACTCAAAAAAGAAAACGGGTACTATAGGAATTTATATGAGGTTCAATTTATGAAGGAGGAAGTGGCTTAGTCTAAAATTATTTTGGTACAAAATATTTTAAATTTAGACTTCCTTAAAGGAATAAAACGGCAACTATTAAGATTGATATTCCTATATATAATATGAAGAAGAGTGCTAAAAACAATACATTAGGCCAAGTCTTTTTTAATCATCTTATTAAGTTCATTTGTGTCTTCAAAAACAACAAATTCTCCATCTTTAAAATATGAAATATGCCCCGTTTCTTCACTTACTGCAAGGGCTAAGGCATCTGTTTTTTCGGTAACTCCAATAGCAGCTCTGTGGCGCAAGCCAAAGCGTTTAGGGATGTTTTTTTCGTTATTAACCGGTAGGATAACTCGTGTTGCTTTTACAATATTATTGCTAACAACAATAGCACCATCGTGCAACGGACTATTCTTGAAAAATATGCTTTCTATAATAGGTTGAGTCACTTTTATATTCATTTCATCACCAGATTGCGATAAGAAATCTAAATTATTATTACGCTCAAAAACAATAAGCGCTCCAGTTTTAGACATCGACATCTTGTTGCAAGCAGATATCACTGCGTCAACATCAGTTTCGTCATTTGTCTCTGTTTTCAAAAAATTAATTTGCTGTAAAAACTTGCGTCGCCTTCCAAAATTTGTGGAACCAACCATCAATAAAAATTTCCTAATTTCTGGTTGAAAAACAACAATTAGGGCAATAATACCCACTTTCATAAAACCACCAAAAATGCCTGTTAGCAGTTCCATATTCAGGAAATCGGTTAACCGCCATGCGCCATAAATGATGATAATTCCAATGAAAATATTGATGGCAACCGTACCTTTAATTAATCGGTAAGCATAGTAGAGGAGTAGTGCTACTAAAATAACATCTATAATATCTACAGCGGTAAATTTTAAAAGGTCTTTAAAAATATCCAATGGTGGCGGGTTTTGGTAAATTTAATAAAATATGGTTAATAAATGAATTCGTTATTTGATATAGTAATATTTTCTGAATCTAATTTCTCTATAATAGATTTTATACTGATGTATTCTTGAAAAGTTAAGCTGTCTTTAAATTCTAAGTAAATTAATGATTTATTTAAATTAAATAAATCATTAATAGTTTTTATTAAAGAAGATTTATCCGCTTGAAATACTTTATTATCTGAAGTAATAATTCTTATGTCATTTAAGTGAAAAACTAACATAGACGTATCATCGCTATTAAGTTCTTTATCATAACCATTTGCATCATTAAAATAAACGACATCCGTAAACTCAATAAACCCTAAATTCTGTCTGCTCGTATCATTACAAGTAAAATAGTTTTTGGCTTCTTTATTTTTATGACTAGAGTTTTTCTTTTTCTCTTGAAGAAATTTTAAATGAGGAATAGCTTGTTTAAGCGTTAAGCGTTTATCGACATTAATCAACCAATTAGTAGTACTGATGAGGTTTTTTCTATTGAGTTCCACACTGTCTTTTTGAATTTCATCATAGAATAAATAGGCATGTGAAACATCTTGAATTTTTGAAATTTCACAATAATTTATTTCTGGTAAATAAAGTATTTTTTTGTTTCCGCAGGAAAAAACAAAAAACACAGTAATTAATAATATAAAATATTTCATTCTTTCTTAACGACTTAACGACTTAACGACTTAACTAAAGTAATACATTCCATAGCTTCTTTAACATCATGAACTCTTAAAATGGATGCGCCTTTTTGCAATGCTATAGTATTCAAAACGGAAGTTCCGTTTAAGGCTTCTTTAGCGGAGGTTTCTAAAGTTTTATAAATCATTGACTTTCTAGATATTCCAATAAGCAGAGGTTTTTCAATGATTTTGAATAACTCTAGTTTATTTAATAATTCAAAATTTTGCTCTAAAGTTTTTGCGAAACCAAATCCAGGATCAACCATGATATCAATAATACCTGCGGCTTTTGCGGCGGCTATTCTTTCAGAAAAATAAAATAATATATCTTTTAATAAATTATCATATTCGGTTTGTTGCTGCATGTTTTGAGGTGTACCTCGCATATGCATCATAATATAGGGCACATGTAAATCAGCAATTGTTTGTAACATATGTTCGTCTAACTTTCCAGCAGAAATATCATTAATCATACAGGCTCCAGCTTCAATACATTGTTTTGCGATTTCACTTCTAAACGTATCTATGGATAGTAATGTTTCAGGAAATTCTTTTAAAATCAACTTAACAATAGGGAGTATGCGTTTCAATTCATCAATTTCACTAATATGGTCTGCATTAGGGCGAGAACTATATGCGCCAACATCAATAAACGTTGCACCTTCGCTAAGCATACGCTCAACATGATTTAAAACTTCGACTTCGTTTTTATGAGCACCTCCATCATAAAATGAATCGGGGGTAATGTTTAAAATACCCATCACTTTTGGTGACGCTAAATCAATGAGTTTGCCTTTGCAATTAATAGTCATTTATACAGTTTTGTAAAGTGTTGGTACATAGTTTAAAACTTTAAACCATAAACCTTGAAGGTTTTAATTATTTATGCGAAATTTACGCAAAATTGAATTTATTTATGCAAGATACTTCAAAACAATACGATGCAGTAGTCGATACCTGCAAAAGTTTATTTATTAAGAAAATGGGTGATTACGGAAGTGCATGGAGAATCCTTAGGTTACCATCACTAACGGATCAAATATTTATTAAAGCGCAACGTATTAGAAGTCTTCAGCAAAATGATGTTAGAAAGGTTGATGAAGGAGAAGTAAGTGAATTTATTGGTATAATTAATTACTGTATTATGGCGTTAATTCAATTAGAAAAGGGCGTTGTAGAGCAACCTGATATGTCTACCGTGGAAGCTACAAAATTATATGAAGAAAAAGTATCTGTTACTAAACGGTTGATGGAAGATAAAAATCATGATTATGGTGAAGCATGGCGAGATATGAGAGTGAGTAGTTTGACTGATTTAATTTTGCAGAAGTTATTACGGGTTAAACAAATAGAAGATAATAAGGGCAAAACAATTGTAAGTGAAGGGATTGATGCTAATTATCAAGACATGATTAACTATGCTATATTCGCTATGATTCATTTAAACGAAGATAAATCATGAAGGTATTAGTAAGCATATCGAGAATATTAGTTGGCGTATTGTTCATTTTTTCTGGATTTATAAAGCTAAACGACCCATTAGGATTTTCTTATAAACTCCAAGAATATTTTAGTCCAGATGTATTGAATATACCATTCCTAGAGCCTTATGCTTTAATAATTTCAGTTTTAGTAGTGGTTTTTGAAGTTGTTTTAGGCGTCTTTTTACTCATTGGATATAAACCTAAATTTACGGTTTGGAGTTTACTTTCAATGATTGTATTCTTCACGTTTTTAACGTTTTATGCAGCCTATTTTGAAAAGGTAAAAGATTGCGGCTGTTTTGGCGATTTTATTAAGTTGAAGCCTTGGGAAACGTTTTGGAAAGATATTTTGCTTTTAGTACTGATTCTTATACTTTTTAAAGGTGTAAAACATATTCAACCCGTATTTGGAAAACTTTCAATAACAGTTTTAGCATTACTAAGTTTTATTATTAGTTTATGGTTTGGTTATCATGTGTTAATGCATTTACCATCCATAGATTTTAGAGCTTACGCCATTGGTAAAAATATTCATGAAGGCATGATTGTTCCAGAAGATGCACCAAAACCTATTCAGGAATATAGTTGGAAGTTTAATGTTAATGGAGAAGAAAAGGTTATTAAAACTAATGGATCATATCCGTCAGTTGATGGTGATTTTGTAAGTGTTGGTACTAAAGTAATTCAAGAAGGTTATACGCCTCCGGTAGTTGACTTTTCAATTGAAAGTGCAGATGAGGATTTAACTACACATTTTTTAGAACAAAAAAATCTAGTTGTCGTGGTATCTTATAATTTAGAAAGCATAGAACGTGCTGGAGCTTTAAAGCTAAATGCTTTACAAGATTACGCTAGAAAAAATAATTATCAAATAATAGGTTTAACAGCATCAGGAGAAGAAGCAAAACAGCGTATTAACGATGCTTATAATATTGATTTCGATTGGTATTTATGTGATGAAAAAGCGCTTAAAACCGTGGTGCGTTCTAATCCAGGGATTTTAGAGTTAGATAAGGGGCTTGTGAAACAAAAAGTCCATTGGAATGATATGGATGATTTAGAACTGCCTAAAGTTGAAAGAAAGCCTGAACCAAAAAAAGTTATAGACACTATTGCTTATTTTGTAAACGATGAACCTTCAACAAAAGAAGGTGTTGAAGCTATAGATTCAGAAAGAATTGAAAGTGTAAACGTTATTAAGGATTCTATTCAACTTAAAACACTAAATACTCAAAACAATACCTTTTACACAGGAATAATAGAGGTTAAACTTAAAGATGAATAATTAATTCAAGGCACCTGATAAATTATCTACTAAATAAAATATTTTACGCATTACTTACATTAATTGGAGTAGTTACAGTTATCTTCTTTTTATTTAGTGTACTACCCGGAGATCCTGCTCAAATGATGATGGGGCAAAATGATGATAGCGAACAGTTAGCTATTGTTAAGAAGAAATACGGATTCGATAAACCCATCAGCACGCAGTATTTATATTACTTAAACGATTTATCACCGATCTCATTTCACTCAAACAATTCAGAAGACTATACGTTTTTAAGAGAGGGAAAGTATGGTGCCACAAAATTATTTTCATTAGGCAGTACGACAACAGTTATAAAGAAACCTTATTTAAGAGAATCTTTTGCTAAACAAGGTAAAAGAGTTAGTGAAGTGTTGGCTGAAACCTTGCCAAATACATTTGTTTTAGCAGTTTCGGCAATTATTATTGCTATAATTTTAGGTATTTTTTTGGGGATTATTTCAGCATTATATAAAGATAAATGGCTGGATAAAACCATTCAAATTTTTAGCACGCTCGGAATGAGTATCCCATCATTTTTTAGTGCCATACTATTCGCATGGTTCTTTGGCTATTTGTTACATGATTTCACCAATTTAGAAATGACAGGAAGTCTATATGAACTTGATGATTTTGGAGAAGCCTTTCATATTAAATGGAAAAACTTAATACTTCCAGCGGTAGTTTTGGGTATCCGTCCGTTGGCTGTAGTCATTCAATTAATGCGTAACTCTTTGTTGGAGGTATTCAACCAAGATTATATTCGAACTGCGCGAGCTAAAGGTTTAAGCGAATTTCAAATCATAAAACGACATGCTGTTAAAAATGCACTAAATCCGGTAGTTACAGCTATTTCTGGTTGGTTTGCATCTATGTTAGCAGGAGCTGTTTTTGTAGAGTATATTTTTGGATGGAATGGCTTGGGTAAAGAAATCGTAAACGCCCTAAACACCTTAGATTTACCAGTAATTATGGGTTCGGTGTTAATTATCGCGGTAATGTTTATAATTATCAATATTTTTGTGGACCTAATTTATGTATGGTTAGACCCTAAAGTAAAATTAGAATAAATACTTATAACGGTATAAATACCTTGAAAGAAACTAAAACATGAAGAAAATATTCTATATTTTAATACTATCCATAACAATATTTAGTTGCAATTCACAAACACCAACACAATTTTCAGAAGGGGCTTTAAACGATGAATTTATTAGTTTAGAAGGCGATTCAATAGCTTTTAGAGATATATTAAAATCACATTCTGAAGCGGCTTTAGTTATTGATATTTGGGCATCATGGTGCGGGGATTGTATAAAAGGTATGCCAAAATTAAAAGCATTACAAAAAGAATTTCCTGATGCGGCTTATCTGTTTTTATCATTGGATAAGAATGAAGATGCATGGAAACGAGGTATTAAAAAGTACAATGTTCAAGGAGAGCATTATTTCATGAAATCAGGGTGGAAAGGTCCTTTTGGGGAGTTTGTAGATTTAGACTGGATACCAAGATATATGGTTGTTGATGCTAAAGGAAATATTAAATTATTCAAAGCTGTAAAAGCTGATGATGAAAACCTAAAACAAAATTTATAAATAATTAATAAAATCCCTTAATTCAAAAAGGGTAAATAAACCATGAGAAAAAACATCGTAGCAGGAAACTGGAAAATGAACAATGATTTAGCAGCATCTAAAAAGCTGGCAAATCAAGTTGCGAAATTAGTTAAGAAAAACAAAGTAAAAGGGACTAAGGTTATAATAGCTCCAACGTTTGTAAACCTAGAACGTGTTGCTAAAGCAACTAAAAAATCAAAAGTTAAAGTAGCTGCTCAGAATATGCATTTTGCTGAGAGTGGCGCGTTTACAGGAGAAATATCTCCAAAAATGTTGAAGTCTATAGGCGTTAAAACTGTTATTTTAGGACATTCAGAGCGTAGAGAATATTTTGGTGAGGATGACGCTCTATTAGCAAAAAAAGTAGATGCAGCTTTAGAAAATAAAATGGATGTTATATTCTGCTTTGGTGAAGTTTTAGAAGATAGAAAATCTGGAAAACAAGAGCACGTAGTAGAATCGCAGATTAAAAATGCTTTATTTCATTTGGAAGCAAAAGCTTTTGATAACATTGTTTTAGCTTATGAACCGGTTTGGGCTATAGGTACAGGCGAAACTGCTAGTCCAGAACAAGCACAAGATATGCACGCATTCATTAGAAAAACAGTAGCCAACAAGTATGGAGATGAAGTTGCTAATGAGGTTTCTATTCTTTATGGTGGTAGTTGTAAACCAGGTAACGCGCAAGAAATTTTCTCTAAGCCAGATGTAGATGGTGGTTTAATTGGAGGTGCAGCACTTAATGCTGAAGATTTCTTAGCAATAGTTACTGCGTTTTAAATAACTAAAAATAATTTTGGCGTTACCCCGAATAAAAATCGGGGTCGCGCTATACTTTACAAGTCCTCACTATCCCGATAAAAATCGGTATAGTTGCGGGCTTTTCATTGCAATCGCTAACGCGGGCTCATCAGTAAATATAATAACCCAAGGCTATGTCCAATACAATCTATATCGGTTACTACTTTAAAGTTAAACCGCTTCAACCAGCAGTAGAAATTTTAATTGCGGAGCTAGGTTATGCAGGTTTCGAAAGTTTTGTAGAAACCGAGGAAGGCGCTACGGCTTATATTCAAAAAGAAGAATGGAACGACAATATTCTTGATGATATTCAAATATTGAATTCTGATGAATTTGAAATCACTTGTACTTTCGAAGAGATTGAGCAGGTCAATTGGAATGCCGAATGGGAAAAGAATTTTAATCCTATTGTAGTCGATAATGTTTGTGCAGTTCGAGCACCATTTCATGATAAGTTTGATACCCAATACGATATTGTTATAGAGCCAAAAATGAGTTTTGGTACAGGGCATCATGAAACCACACACATGATGATTCAACATATCTTAAAAAACGATTTCAAAAACAAATCGGTTTTAGATATGGGCTGCGGAACAGGCGTTTTGGCAATACTTGCTGAAATGAAAGGCGCTAAGCCTATTGATGCCATTGATTATGATAATTGGTGTTATTTAAATAGTCTAGAAAACGTAGAACGCAATAACCGTAAACATATCAAAGTTATTGAAGGAGATGCTTCGGTTTTAAAAAATAAATATGATATAATCATCGCTAATATAAATCGTAATATTTTAATGCAGGATATGGTAACGTACATATCTTGTTTGAATAAAGACGGAATATTATTTTTAAGCGGATTTTACAAGGAAGATATTCCAATGATTCAAGCAGAGTGTGAAAAACATTTGTTAAAATTTGAAGAAAAATTGGAACGAAACAATTGGGTGTCATTAAAATTTTTAAATTAGTAGAAGAATTCTCCCCAAAAAAAGATTGAAATGATGAGTATTAAAGAAAAAACATCAGAAGAAGTATTAATTAAAGAGGAAGTAAAAACTCAAAATGAGATTGTTTTATATAACGATGAGGTAAATACTTTTGATCACGTTATTGAAACACTAATTCATGCCTGTGATCATACTGCAGAACAGGCAGAGCAATGTTCTTTAATTGTGCATTACAAGGGTAAGTGTACAGTGAAAACGGGTTTGTATGACGATTTAAAACCACGCTGTTCTGTGCTTCTCAAAGCAGGTTTAAGTGCAGAAATTATTTAATTATTTATTCTTCCAACGGCACAACTTACAAAAGATTTAGCTTTTCTTGTTAGCCCGTTTTTATCTCCTACAACAGGATAACCAATATTATTTAAGAGCTCTTTTGCTTTTATGAGCGTATTTTCATGTTCATAATTAAATGATACCGAATGGTTATCATTATTTACTGTTAATTTAGAAAGATCATTAATTTCCGATAGTCTTTTTGTTATGGTATTGGCACAACCCTCACATTTCAAGTTTTGTATTTCTATTGTTGTTTTCATTTTTTTACTTTACAAGTATTAATTCCAAAAAGGGTGTATAAAGAACAAAAATTAATAAAACTAGTTAGTAGAAAAACAATAGCTACGGCTATTAGTATATAGGCTCGAGTGGCAGTAATAATATTAAAATAATACACTAGTGCTATGGCAATGGCAATTACGAATCTAATGCCTTTATCTAAAGTTCCCATATTTTTTTTCATAGCTTATAATTTAAATTATTCTTTAAGTGTTGAAGGGCACACAAAATTTGTGGTTGGTAAATCACTTTGTTTAATAGCAGCAAAACCTCCTGCAACATCAATTAAATGATTAAATCCACGAGCTTTTAAAATTGATACAGCGATAACCGAACGATAACCTCCCGCACAATGCACATAATACGTGTTATTTTTATCAATGTTATGCATGTTTTCATTTATATAATCTAATGCAAAATGTTGAATATTATTACCTTCAAGATACTCAGATTTATATTCGCCATCCTTTCTAACATCTAATACATTAATAGTTTCATTATTAAAGTGATTGGAAAACTCATCTGAAGAAATAGAATCTATAGTTTCAATATCTTTTCCAGCGCTTATCCATGAAGCCATACCATCTTTTAAATAACCTAAAGTATTGTCGTAACCCACACGAGATAAACGAGTGACAGTTTCTTTTTCCCTTCCTTCTGGCGTAACCAACAAAATGGGTTGTTTTAAATCGGTAATTAAAGCCCCAACCCACGGTGCAAAACCGCCGTGTATACCTATAAAAATTGAATTAGGAATATGTGCCTTAATAAACTCTTTTTCATGACGAACATCAAGAACTAGGGCGTCTTCAAGGTTAGCTAAAGTTTCAAATTCTTCAGGAGATAAAGGGTTGTTCCCTTTTTTTAAAACAGTATCAAAAGCGTCATAACCAGATTTGTTCATCATTGCGTTTTTTGCAAAGTACTGAGGCGGGGGTGCAATACCATCCAAAACTTCTTTCACAAACTCTTCCTTTGTCATGTCTGATTTTAAAGCATAATTTGTATTTTTCTGTTTACCTAAAACACCAACAGTTTCTTTACTTAAATTTTTACCGCATGCCGAACCTGCTCCATGAGCTGGGTATACAATAACATCGTCCGGTAATGGTATAATTTTATTGCGTAATGAATCATAAAGCATACCGGCTAAATCTTCTTTTGTTAAATCAGATTTTATGGCTAAATCGGGTCTGCCAACATCACCTAAAAACAAAGTGTCCCCAGAAAATATGGCATGCTCCTTACCGTTTTCGTCAATTAAAAGAAAAGTTGAGGATTCTAAAGTATGTCCAGGAGTATGCAATACTTTTATAATAATATTTCCTAGTTTGAATTCCTCATTATCTTTTGCAGAATGAATCTCATAATTGGTTTCTGCTCCAGGGCCAAAAATAATTTTTGCGCCTGTTTTTTTAGCTAAATCAACATGACCAGAAACAAAGTCAGCATGAAAATGTGTTTCAAAAATATATTTGATTTTTGCGTTTTCATTGCTCGCTTTATCAACATATTGCTGTGTTTCACGTAAAGGATCAATAATAGCTACTTCACCATCTGATTCTATGTAATACGCACCTTGAGCTAGGCAACCTGTATATATTTGTTCTATTTTCATAATTAACTTTTATATTGATGCGAAATTACGAAACCATATCTATTTGGAATGTAACTAATATCATATTTAATATTATTTTAATTCTTTGAAAATGATGTAAATAGCCATAATTAAGACAAATAAACCAAAGCTCTTTTTTAATTTGGGACCACTTATAAACTTTGATAAAAACACGCCTAAAATGATTCCTAAAATCGAAATTAGAGTAAATATTAAGAGGAATCCCCATTCGATATCTAATGTTTGTACATCGCCCATAAAACCAATTAATGAGTTTATAGTAACAATAATCAATGAGGTTCCTACCGCTTTTTTCATTGGGATATTTGCCCAAAGCACCAAGGCAGGAACATATAAAAATCCACCACCAGCACCAATTATACCAGTAATAGTACCAATTATTAACCCTTGGACAAAGGTTTTGTAGTAGAGTTGGTTTTTTGAAACTACCTCTTCATCTTTTCCTTTTCTAATCATTGAAATAGAGGCTAAAAGCATGATAATAGCAAAGAATATCATTATACCCATACCTTTAGAAATCTCATAGTCGCCAATTGAAAATATGGTTTCAGGAATACCCGGGACTAAATATCTTCTTGATAAATATACTGCAACAAATGAAGGAAATGAGAAGGCTAATCCTGTTTTAAAATCAACTAAACCTTTTTTATGTTTTTGGTAGGTACCTACCATAGACGATGTGCCTACAACAAAAAGAGAGTAAGCTGTTGCGACAACTGGATTATACCCCAAAAGATAGACCAAAAGCGGTACAGTAAGTATGGAGCCACCTCCACCTATAAGGCCTAAAACTAGACCTACAATGAGTGCGCCTATATATCCTAAAATTTGGGTAGTATCCATTTAGTGTGGAAGTTTGTCTTTTAGAATACCGTAAATAAAAGTACCTAAAATGGCCGCAGCAATTACAATGAGCATACTCCAGACACCAGCTCCTAAAAGAATATACATAGGTCCTGGGCAAGTGCCAATAAGTGCCCATCCAAAGCCGAAAATTATTCCGCCAATAATGTATCTGATTAGCCCTTTTTCTTTTTTAGGAACAAAGATATTTGCGCCTTTTATGCTTTTTATGTAACCTTTTTTAGAAATCTGTAAAAAGAGAATTCCTGACGCTATCGCTGTCCCAATAATACCATACATGTGAAAGGATTGAAACCTAAACATTTCATAAATTCGGAACCATGAAACGGCTTCAGATTTCACTAAAACAATACCGAAAAATATACCTATTAATAAAAATTTTACAAATTTCATAAGCTTAAAAAATTAGAGGGAAAATGAAATTAGCCATAATTAATCCACCAATAAAAAAGCCTATAACGGCAATTAATGATGGTTTTTGTAAACTACTTAAGCCTAAAATGGCATGACCAGAGGTACAGCCACCAGCGTAGCGTGTACCAAAACCTACTAGTAAGCCTCCAACCACCAATAGCATAAGTGCTTTTGGCGAAGCCAAAGCATCTAAAGCAAATATTTCGTTTGGAACTAAAGTTATTCCTGGATTTTTGAAACCCATAATTTGAAGTTCGGTAACTGTTGTTGGGTTTAAATTTGTAACACTATCATTTGATAGAAATTTAACGGCTATATAACCGCCGATGAGAGAACCTAGAACAACTGTTAAATTCCAGATTTGGTCTTTCCAATTGAACTTAAAAAAATCTATAAATTTACCTGCTCCGGCAATAGAGCACATGGTTCTGAGGTTTGAGGACATTCCGAATGTTTTACCAAAATAGAGTAGGAGTGCCATAACTAAGGCAATAAGTGGACCTGAAACATACCAAGGCCAAGGGTTTAATAGATAATGCATACCTGATAATTTAGCGCAAATTTACATTGAAGTTTGCTTTTTTGAGTAATAAACGTAACTTAATAATATTTAATCGGTTAGATTTATAAGAATTATTTTTAGGATTTTAATCAGATTTTGTAATGATTACTGCTAATTGCGCTAGGAATTGATGCTGTTCGCATAACTGTTGATATTTTTAACCTTTTTAAAACCAGCGAAGTAATAAACTAATTGTAGAACTAAAATTTTACATATTTCCTTGTCCTTCGTCCTCGCAATGACACTTTAAAAAGATATAACAAAAAGCCTAACCCTTGGGTAGCACCCAAATAATTTAAATAATCACGATTTTATTTCTACCCAGTTCTATTTTGTTTTCATTTTCAAGCTTTTTTAGAAGCCTGGATACTACAACGCGCGATGTATTTAGATCTTCGGCAATATCTTGATGTTTGATTGATATAGTTTTAGATTCATCAACCATTGCCATGTTTTTTAAATATTTGTACAAGCGTTCATCCATTTTCATGAATGCAAGATTGTCAATGGCTTCAAGCATTTCATCAAAACGTATTTGATAACTTTGTAGTATAAAATTTCGCCAACTAGCGTTGTTATGAAACCATTTTTGCATGTTTTCTACAGGAATCATGACAAGACTAGAATCTTTTTCGGCAACTGCTCTAATTTTACTTTTTGTTGTACCCAAACAACAACTGAGCGACATAGTGCATGTTTCTCCTGCTTCTAAAAAATACATGAGTAACTCGTTACCATCTTTGTCCTCCCTAATGATTTTAATATCACCTGTTAGTAAAAGCGGAATAAAATTTAATGACTGATTAATATCAATTATAATATCATCTTTTTTGAATTTTTTTAAAATTCCGTTTTTAGAAATCTCAGTAATTAAATCTTCATCTAAACTATGGGCAAATTTTTGCTGTAAAAGGTCATTATTCATACCCAAAAATAACAATTTAAAATTGAATTAATTTATTGTGGGAATTTTAAAATATTTTTAAACTAAATTATTTAATTAGAAAGTGGAATAACTACCTCCTTCTTACTTTACAGCCAGTTTTATTAATATTATTTTATAAATCGTGATAGAATTAAGTTTATACCAATAAACACCGTAAACCACATCCAGTTTTGATTAACATAAAAAGGTTAGGACAACACTTAATAAAACCATTACTCCAACAATTACTCTAAAATGGGATTAAAACCTATTAAGAATACCACATTGGGAATAGCTGTGGTCAATGTTTTAGATAAATCTTATAATAACCATTTAAACTTCTCGTTTACAAATCAAACAGATTTTGGAAGAACTCCAATTACTGAGCCTGATAGAAATTTTTCAGCGTTTTTACAATATAAATTTTAAGAGATAGTTAGTGTGAATTAAAAAGCAGCGCATTTTAAAAGCGCTGCTTTTTTTATAATTAGTTTTAAACTAAAATTAACTTTACTTGGGGATGTTATTTGTTCTTACATGTTCCATTCCCTCTGCCATTTCCCTTTCCTTGTCCTTTGCGTTTACCTTTTTCTTCGTTAAAGTGATCTTCAAACCATTCTGGTTGCTCAATATTATTATCAAACATATAGTCTGCAATTTGCTGAATAGTCGCCTCGGGGAAAGGTGTTTTTGGCATGACTCCAAAACGTCTTACGGCACCATACATTTTTGCATCGTCTTTATTTGGGTTTTTTATCCAAGTTTGAATTGTTTTAATAAATTGTTCTTTAGAAGTGTCATCATTTATATAATGCTTTTTTATAGCTATCATTGGTGGTGCAATTCTATTATCATGCCGTTCAGAAGGGCTATGACATACATAGCAATTGATTTCCATTAATTTTTTTCCTGGATGTTTCTTGGTCTTTGTTGGCTTTTTTAAAGCAGAATATTCTTTGTTTTTAGAATTATTACAACTCAAAGTTAAAACGGAAAAGAGTACAAGTATTATGAGATTGTTCACGAACCATTATATTTTTAATAAATAATCATAAAATTAGTGTATCTTTTTGTCATGTCTTGTAACATAAGTTGCTTAATGGTTGTTATATCTTGACACTCAGGGATAATTAAAAATTTCATTAAATTGAAATAAGATTTGGTAGAGTTTTAATAAAAAATGTATATTTGCACCCACGAAAAATGGCCTCGTGGCGCAACTGAATAGCGCACTTGATTACGGCTCAAGAGGTTACTGGTTTGAATCCAGTCGAGGTCACTAATGATAATAAAGGTTTACAGAGATGTAAGCCTTTTTTGTTTCTAAAATACACACACTTTTACACACACTCATAAAATAATACCTCATCTTTTGCTTATGCATGTAATATGCTTTTATGATGCCTTATCAAATGATTGCTCAATTAAAATTATTAGTAAGTTTTTTATCTTTATTTCGTTTATGGAATATTGAAATAATGATAACTGTTATGAGAGCAGTGATAATAGAAAGTATACCACCGATTGTAGCCATTATAATCCAGAAAAACGGGTAAAAGAGATTTCCTGCTTGTGCGCCTAAATCGACTATATTGTTATCTGTTAAGTAAATACTGTATCTACCTCCAATCAAGAAACCAATAATACCAGATATTAATACAACAAATATTTTTTTAAGTAATTTCATTTTAATTATCTCTAATTATTTAGTTTTTAGGCTCTCTTATAACGACGTTCATGTATATGGAAAGTTGAGTGTTTGAGTGCGAGGATTTTCCGAAGAAAAATTAGATCTAACAAAACAAGCAACTAACCTTGATTAAGCCAAAAACTAGCAATTTTTTATATACTTTGTTGGCAAATGTTTATTTTATTTAGTTTAACAATTGACATATATGAGTCAAGTTTATTCGTTTTTTTATAAATAAAACCATCCTAAGTCCGTTTTATTTAAATTTTTAATATTTAACGAAAAGATGCCATTCGAGAATTAAAGTATAGCCATGTAGCCGCACCAATAAATTTAAAACCTTCTTCAAATACTTGGGTGTAGCTATATTGTAAAGGAATGTGTGACTGAATTAAGTCAGTCAATATTGATAATGCGAGAAATGTGCCAGACACTAAAAAAGCGAAGCCTTCGATTTCCAATATTTTTTTGCTATGTCGAATTAGTATAGCAATTGCTAAAATTGCATAAACAAGATAGCAGAATTTTTGATCGATGTAGCGATCATGAATTAGGAAAAAATCATCAACAGCAAGAATTATAGACAGCATACCCGTTAAAAAAATTAATTCCTTGTGATTTTTTTTTAAATTAGAACCGCTAGTTATAATCGTAAAAAAACAAATTGAAGATGAGCTTACCCACAACCAGATTCCAATATTGGAAAGAAAACCAAGAAAACTTGATGCTCCACTTTGTTGTGCTGGATCTCGAAGAATTTCCATTATTTCAAATCCCCGAGACTTTAACCCAAACAGAGAAAAACTATAGAATAGTAATGCTGGTACTATTGCAATAAGAATGCAATTAGATACTTTTTTTAAACTAAATATCTTTTTTGATACTTCTATAACATGTTTAGTAAATAACATAATTTTGTTTAATAGGTTTTTAATGTTTGCCAACTTGATTATATGGATGTTAAATTAACCTATTTTGTTCCCAAAGGATAGGATATAAATGATTTTTACATCACAAAATCATCTTTTTTGTTCTTTATTGTATTTAATATTTTTTTTTAACAGAGATAAATATATCAATCTTATTGGAAGTTTTTTATTACAAAAAAATAAATATAACTTAATATCACGAATATTACAAACAATAAATTGTTAAGGAGAGAGTATTGCGGAATACCGCAATTGTTTATTTAAAACTTTGCAGAATACTTATCAAGGCTATGACCATTTTTAAAACTTCTAATTTCGGTTATGGAGTTGTGTTCAGCATTATAAACCACTTCAACAAAGAACTTGTCAATAGCAGTTAATCTTTATATCTTTAGTAATGAAGTTGTCTAAGAAAGTACTTATAAAGGTTTTAATATTTGTGCTTTTCGTGTAGTTTCTGAAAATATCACATGTGTTTTAAACACATTTTAAAGCGTTCTAATTAACTATAAAGGTTTCTTATTGGTGTTTTTCTGCTATTTCTAAAATCACGTTTTTTACCTTTTCCTTAATCCTTGCTTTTGCCAATGGTAGTAGTACTTAACAAGCTATAAGAGTAATTTATCATACATAATGAGAATTATAATACAGAACCAAATTATTCGGTTGCTTAAATTTTGTAATTATTTTGAAGTATGAACTTATGTGAATGAAAGTATAGTATAATTCTTGTACACTTGTACTATATCTTTTTCATGGTTATTCGTTGGGACTAACTATAAAGATTATATTAAAGAGAGAGGTCTCGTGAGAGAGCGCCTCTCTTTTTTTTTATGTTCTGCCAGTCATTAAGTTGCTTAAATAGTTGTAAAAAGCCAATTAATCTTTGTTCATTTCTGAAGTTCTTAGTTTGTTTTATTCATTCATGCTTCATATTTACTCATATCTTTTATTTTAAGTCACTAAATTAAATCAATCGATATAATTAAAATATGATATTTGTCATTTTATCCTAACTGCTTTATTGTTAGTTTTGAATCTTAATTTGAATATGTTTATATGAGTATTTACATAAAAAAAATGCAACATCTATGCTTCTTGCAACAAGAAAAAAACTCTTTTTATTACCACAAAATTTCTAATTACAATAAAGCTAGTGAAAAATGTAAAGAAGCATTAGATGATAATGCAGAAGTAATATTTCAATATTATTATAATAGATTTCAGAATGTAAAAAATAACTTTAACAACCATCACAATTGTTTATTGTGTAATAATCTTATTGGATGTATTAGGTTTTCTTTTTCACCTTTTTAAATTATTATAAAGATGAGTGATATTTCAGCAGAACTACAAAAGAATAAATAAAGACGCTTCGCTCTGGTTGTTGCTCTAGGCTTGCAATCAATTACTCTATTTGTCTTTGTATTTAATTCTAATTTTAGACTAAATAAACATTGGAAACAAGAATGATAAAACAAGTTCAATAATAATTAGAACACCTATAAAAGTTATCCAACCCTTCATTGTCTTGTTCGATTTTTTAATGTCTTCTAGTTTTGATAATAATGCGGTTGCTATAAACCAATTTTTATCTTTTTCCATAAATGCTAATTGATGCTTACCTTTTTTATCAAGTGTATTTTTATATTCTAAGCGTAAGGCTTGTATATAATCTAAGTTTTTCAGCATCTAAATTATTTTTGCTAATTAAACCTAATACATATTTACGATTAAGGATTTCTAAATATTTACTCATAATCTTTTAATTTAAGTTAAATGATTTCTAAAGTAAAAATACTGTTTTTAATTTCATATGCTAAATCATTTAATAAAGAATAGTTTATACTTAAAAACTGATATTTGTAATTTTAATCTAACTACTTTATTTATAGTTTTGAATCTTAAATTAAATATAAAAATTATGAATAAAGGTGGATTTTCTTGAAAAAAAACTAAGTAGTTATTTTGGAGCTAAATCAAATATTTATTTAAAAATAGGTATTCCCTGAACTAAAAGCGGTAGAAACCAGAAAGTTGGTAAAATTGCCAATAAATGTCGCCTAGGGGTTATAGCACTGATGGTTTTGCTTTTCCTAGTGCTGATTATTATTGTATTATAAAACAGAGAAACTATAGGAGCCTCAAATCAAAATAGAATTAATTCTAAAAGATGTTCTGTCAAAACTAAAAAAGAATAATTTGAAAAATATTAGGTGCTTAGACAGAATATAAACAACGTCACATTATTAAGGTTTGGTAATAAAGTTATAAGAGTTCATCTTATAATTAATATTATTACTGATTTTTATCATGTTTTGATAACTTCGGACGATGTACTTTTACGTTAGCATCATTTTTTGGTTAGTTAAGTTATTTTGTAGATGCTAAAAAGAGAGGTTACTTGTAAGAGAGAACGCCTTTCTTTAAATACTATATCCTTATGTAACAATTGTTACATAAGGATATAATATTTAAACTAACTTTGGTGGCTTTCTTTTTTCAGGTTAATCATGGGACTAACTATAAAGACTGCATTGTGAAGAGAGGTCTCGTGAGAGAGCGCCTCCCTTTTTTTTTTTTATTGGCAAATATACATTTTATATTGTTAAATAATTAACAATAATTACTGATTTGTTATATTTACGTTATAATATTAATTAGAAAATTGGTTTAATTTTGATTTACTCATTCTTTTAGATTTTATTTCTGAATGTTTTGAGATTCATATCTTGATATTTTAGTTTTCAACTAAATCTTTGTAATATGGATGACATCGGAAATATCTAAATTTAAATCAAAGTTTGTTTTAGGGGTGCTTTTGTTTTAGTCAAAATAAACCAAAAAGTTAATAATAATTGTGCTTTTTGTATACTATCTTGAAATATAACATTTCTTCTAAAAACATTTTAAAACGTGCCAATAAACTATAATTAGCTATAGTGTCTTTCTCTATTTTTACTTTTCCGGAATTGTTAGTATTACCAATGATGGTAATGCTTTTCGAATTATAAGTATAATTTATTACACATAAATAGAGGTATAGTATCAAAAGAAAAGTTAAGGAAACTTAGTATTCTAATAAATATTTCCGTAAATTCCTAATCTATCTTTTAAGAGGTTAATCATGGGACTAACTATTTTGAAGGATTGTACTAAAGAAAGAGGTTACTTGTGAGAGAGCGAGCCTCTTTTTTTTGTTTAACGTACTTATATTCTAACTATGTTTAAATTAAACATTTAAATAATTGTTATGAATAAATATTAGTCAACTTTATTCCCTCGCCTTTGATATAGTATATCATTGAGGCTTATCAATAACAAATGTGAAAACGCTCTCCCTATTTTATTAATAGCATATACCATATTTGTAGAAGTTATTTGCCGCTATTTAGACCACTTATAGTGCATTTGCTCATAAATTAAATAATACTTTAAAGAAATCAAAAGTGTCACCCGTTGCTTAAAATGTTAATTTTATTAATAGTCAGCAAATCGACCTAATAGTTACCGCCAGTTTGGTGCTTTTTTTTGAATGTTCAGCAAGTCATTTAGTTATTTAAATAAGGGTAAAGTTTACCTAAATAGTAATGAAAATTAATTACTATTACTGATTTTTATCATGTTTAGACAGTTAAGATCTTAGTAATTTTGAAACTGTCACTAGTACTTGGTTGGTTATATTATAGTGGCATTAAAAGAGGGTAGTTGTTTGAGTTCTACCCTCTTTTTTCGTTTAATTATTTACACACGTCTCTCGATCTCACTTTTTAGCTAGGCTTTAGCGGCTAAACAAAACGTAACACCTTTGTGGGTTTATAGGAGTATTGCAGTAACCGTTGCGAGCCAGATGAAATGGGAATTGGTCCAAAATTCGCAGCGCCAAAATTATTGAAACAACATGGATTAACAATATAATGAGATCATACATTGGGAATTAAACGAAGCTTTTGCTTTACAAGTATTATATTGCAGAGAGAAATTAGGAATTGATGACAATTTATTAAATGTAAATTGAGATGCCATTTCTATTGGACAGCTTTACGGAGTGAGTGGATTTCGTATGGTACTCATGCATTAATAAAACGGAACCGAAAAGGCGCTAATTAGGGCGTTAGCACTATGTTTGTTGTAGGCGGAATGGGAGCTGATGGGTTATTTGAAGTCATCTAATAAAATATTAATTATATTATGAGTAAAGCATCATTTATTAAAGAATTATCACTGCCAGCAATAGCGGCGCCAATGTTTTTAATATCAGGACCTCAATTAGTAATTGAGTGTTGTAAAAATGGTATTGTTGGAACATTCCCAGCATTAAACCAACGAACATCTGAGGGATTTGAAGAATGGCTAATTGAAATTAAAAAAGCACTTTCCGATTTTGAAAAGGAATCGGGTAAAAAAGCAGCACCATTTGGTGTTAATCTGATTGTCCATAATTCTAACCCAAGAGTAGAAGCAGATTTGGCCTTGTGTGTTAAGCATGAAGTTCCATTAATAATTACTTCATTGGGTGCCGTTTCAGAATTAGTAGATACTGTCCATAGTTATGGAGGTTTGGTATTTCACGATGTGATTAAAAAACGTCATGCTGAAAAAGCAGCGGAAGCAGGAGTAGATGGATTAATACTCGTTGCAGCAGGTGCTGGTGGTCATGCAGGAACCATAAACCCGATGCCATTAGTTTCAGAAATTAAAAAAATATTCAAGAAAACGATATTACTTTCGGGTTGCATTAGTACAGGAAGAGATATCGCTTCGGCAATGCAAATGGGAGCAGATTTAGCTTATATGGGAACCCGTTTTATTAATACCGAAGAGAGTAAAGCACCAAAAGCTTATCAAGATATGATTATTGATTGTGGTGCAAGTGATATTATCTATACCGCTGCAGTTTCTGGAGTTGCTGCAAACTTTTTAGCACCCAGTTTAAATGCTATGGGAATTACTGAAGACATGTTAGCAAAAAAGAGTAAAATAGATTTTGGAGAAGAATTAACTGCTAAAAATGATGAAGCTAAAGCTTGGGCTACCATTTGGTCGGCAGGACAAGGAGTAACCACCATAAATAATTCGCTAAGTGTAAGTGATTTAGTTTCGGATTTAAAAACAGAATTTAAAGCCGCTATTGAAGAGCAGTATAAGTTGTTAAAGGTTTATAAATAACAAACTCAGTCGATATATTTTAAAAATGTTTACTTACTCACAAATAGCCATAGTCATTGGCTTTTTTGTTGGTGATTTATTTACTCAATACATTTAAGCTTATCGATAAAAAACTCTTTGTATTCTATAAAATTTATTTCTTTATAGCCTTGAGTTCCATGAATTACTATAGATTTAATAGGTGATTTTTTTAATATATTTATGTTAATGCTAGATAATCTAGCTTTAAAAAGAAACAATTCACCGCATTCAATATCCCAGGAGTGATAAAAGTTAACAATGCGATTATTTTCTAAAGTGATTTTTATACTAGATCTTTGGTTCGGCAGGTAAGTAGCGCACCCTAAATCTTCTGATAAATTGAAAAAGACATTTGTTTTTCTGCCTTGTTTATATAATTCTACTGTAAGATTTTTATTTAGAGTATATGGCTCTGTTCTAATTGTTGTAATGTTATAAAATCGATCATACTCATTGATTTGATAATGACAAGAATCTCTATACTTGATTCTTTCAAGCAATGTTGCTTTTTTATTTTCTTCTTCTTTTGAATTAGAAGTATTGGCTTCTTTAGCTATAGTAGTGCGATTTCTTAATGCTTCTAGCTCTTTTCTTTCTTTCTCTATAATTCTAGCTATCGAATCGTTTTGTCTCCTTAATTCGATTAATTGTTTTGTTTCAAGTTCTCTAACCTTGATAATAGAATCATATCGTCTTTTTTCAATGATTCGGTTGCTTTGCTCTTCTTTGGTTTGACTAATCGTGTTTTTCTTTCTTTTTTCTTCTAATGCTTTTTCTTGGGCTTTAGCTTTAGCAATAGAGTAGTTTCTTTTTTTCAATTCCTTCAAAGCCTTTTTCTTATCCTCTTTTACTTGAGTTAAGGAATCATTCTTTTTTCTTTTGGCTTCTGTCTTTTGTTGTTCTTTACCTTTAGCAACAGAATCGTTTCTTTTTCTCAATTCCTTTAAAACTTTCTTTTTATCTTCTTTTACTTTAGTTAAGGAATCATTCTTTTTTCTTTCGGCTTCTATCTTTTGTTGAGCTTTAACTTTAACAACAGAATCATTTCTTTTTTTCAATTGCTCTAAGGCTTTCTTTTGATTCTCTTTGGCTTGAGTAATAGAATCATTTCGCTTTTGTATTTTTAATTGTTTTTTAGCGGCGTCTTCAGCTTTAGTAATAGAATCATTTTTTTGTTTCTCAGCTAAAATTCTATTTTGTTCTTTAATAGCTTGATTAATTGAATCTTTCTTTCTTTGTGCAATACGTTCTATTTTTTGTTCTTCTTTAACTTTTGCAATAGAGTCGTTTTGTTTTATTTCTAAGAGCTTACTTTTTGCTTCGTTTTCAATTTTTGCCATAGAATCTATACGTTGCTGCTCAATTAATTTTTTTTCCTCTGCAGCTTGTATTAAAATTGTGTCTGCTTTTTCCTGTTTTTGCTTTCTTTCTTGTATGGCTTTATCTCGTTCCTTTTCTTCATGATCAAAATATAAATCCATCATTTGTTCGTTTACAAATAAATCTTGATCCTTAACAAAACCAACTAAATCTTTATATTTTATTTTATAGGTATAGTTACCAAGATAACCGGTTACTATACATTTTTCATTCTCTTTAAATTCAGCAATAGTTTGAGATGCCCTAGTTGAAGTTTGATATAGGTTACCATCTTGAGAAAATTTCGTAGAAATTTTGGCTTCTTGAGAAATTAGATTTAGGGTGAAGCTAAAAAGTATTAGTAATGGATATATATGTTTAACCATAGGTGTTCGGTTTGTTGGGGGCTTTTATATTAAAGTGTTAATTTACTATTTGAATATTTCAAAACACAAAAATTAAGCCGAAATGCTAATTTTTAACTATCAATCTAATGCATTTCTTGTAACAAACCATTTCCAACCAATAATTGCCATTTGTAATTTAGTGGCTTTGGCTAAATCTAACTGTTTTTTAGAATAACTGGGTAAGATTAATTTGTTAACCTTTGCTAAAAATTTGAAAACTTCCTTTTTCACGTTATTGGTTTATTTAAGGACAAAAATAGTAAAACTTATTCTAGACTAAGTTTTACATGCTTTTTGGTTTAAATAATTGAAATAATAAATAGTATTACGTCAATTACAATTTTGGCAAGTGTTATCATGTTTTAAGGTTTAAAAAGTTAGTAAATAAGATTATTTATATCAATGTTTTTTGAAGATATATATTTACTGATGTGTTGACCAAACGATTTTATATAAATCGATGATTTTGAATGCTAATTTGTAAGTAAAAAAATAGGAATGGTTTCAATAATAACATAATGCTCTTGATATAAGTTTTGTATTATAACTAAAAAGTGATTAGTTATTTAAATTTGATATAATTATAAGGCATTTTTTAATTGAATTTTATAAACCAAGGGGGTTTTTATTAAAAAATTGATGTTTTTTGAGTATTTCATCTTTTATGAAAATAAAATGTCATTGCTAAATTTCAATCTGAATTAAAAAATTTCACTTTTCACTTTTCACTTTCATTTATATTATCTTCGCAAAAAAAAATATTTTCATGAGTTTACTTTGGGTTATCCTTGGGTTTATATTATTAGTTGTAGGAGGTGAGTTTTTGGTACGTTCCTCAGTAGCACTATCATTTAAGTTTAGTATATCTAAAATGATTATTGGGATGACGGTGGTGTCATTCGCAACTTCAGCTCCAGAATTATTGGTAAGCTTACAAGCTGCCCTATCAGGTTCTCCAGCAATTGCCATTAATAATGTGGTAGGATCTAATATTGCTAATATTGGTTTGGTTTTAGGTATAACTGCTTTAGTGGGTTCTATAGCCGTAGATAAGTCATTTTACAAGCTTAATTGGCCAGTGATGATGGTGTTTTCCATTGTACTCTATTATTTTTTAAAAAATGATAATGTTTTAACAGCTATTGAAGGAGGTGTTTTATTTGCTGGTCTTATAGCATTTTTAATCTTTCTTATTAGGAGTGCAAAAAAGGATATTGTTATTGAGGAGGTAGACGATGCTTTATCAACTGTCTCTAACTTTAAAATTGGTTTGTGGTTATTAATTGGGGCAACATCCCTTTATTTTGGTAGTGAATGGCTTGTTCTTGGAGCTAAGGAAATTGCGACGGCAGTTGGTGTTAGTG